>RCMY010001421.1_pt1 | contig 35191 bp, 33 predicted proteins | sample 2041341 | NCBI WGS metagenome assembly RCMY01 (sample SAMN09708234, study PRJNA481090) | Marine sediment metagenome, whole genome shotgun sequencing project. | reverse complement strand
TCGTCGGCGGTCTGGACCTTTTCCTCCCTGATATCGAAATGCTCTTCGAGCAGGTCCGTGACTTCGCGGACCAGCACTTCCGGAGCCGAGGCACCGGCGGTCAATCCCAGCCTGCTGATGCCGTCCAGCCAGGCAAGGTCAATTTCGTCGGCGCGCTGGATCAATTTGGCTGTTGCACCGCCACGTTCGGCGACTTCTACCAGACGCAGGCTGTTCGAGCTGTTTGGAGCGCCGATGACCAGAACGAATTCACAGGTTTTTGCGATCTGTTTCACCGCATCCTGACGATTGGAGGTGGCGTAGCAAATATCCTCGCCTTTCGGCCCGACGATACCGGGAAAGCGGGCTTGCAACGCATCGACGATCGCGCGCGTATCGTCGACAGACAAGGTCGTCTGGGTCAGAAAAGCGAGTGCGTCCGGGTCTTCCGGCTGCAGCGCGGCTACATCGGCAAGCGTTTCAACCAAAGTCATCTGCCCGTCTTCGACCTGGCCGAAGGTGCCGATGACCTCGGGGTGATTGGCGTGCCCCACGAATATAATGTGTCGACCGGCGTCGGTTTGCCGTTCTGCCTGACGATGAACCTTGGATACGAGAGGGCAGGTCGCATCGAGATATTCGAGCCCGCGCTCTTCGGCTTTATGCGGCACTGCCTTGGGAACTCCATGGGCGGAAAAGACCACCGGCACACCATCGGGCACCTCGTCCAGTTCCTCGACAAATATCGCGCCCAGTTTCTTCAATTCGTCCACCACATAGCGATTGTGGACGATTTCGTGCCGCACATAGACCGGCGCACCATATTTTTTAATCGCCAGTTCGACGATTTTTATCGCCCGGTCGACGCCTGCACAAAAGCCGCGAGGCGTTGCCACAAGCAAGTCAATCTGCCGTTTTTGCTTATCCGAATGAATCATGATCAAGTCCTTAGGGAATAACTGCAGCGGCGAAAAGCCCGTCTGTTCATCTTATGGACGGTTGCACCGGATTAAAGGCACAGATAAGGGTTGCGAGGCGAGATTTTTATCGATGCGCATGAAGCCTATGTGTGTTGCCCGTGATCAAAGGCAAGGATTGAGAATGATGGCGAATGGCCGGTTGAAAAAAATAGTTTTGGCGTCGGTCACGATTTTGGCTGTTAGCGGATGTGCAAAAGAAGGCGCGCTCGACATCAGTTCAGGCGTGGGTGTCTCTGTTATCCGCACGGGTTGTCCTGCTGTCGCGGTTCCCGACCATACCGGTGACATCACCATTTTCGATCCGGTAAATAGCACTAACGCCAGTGCCATTGATGTTGTTGCGAATATCACCAATGTCCGGTCGATCTGCAATAGCGAAGGCGCCCGGATCTATACCGAAGCGAGTTTCGACATCCGGGCAGTGCGGAGCCGTCCGACCGGTGCCCGCACGATCACCGTCCCCTATTTCTCTACCGTCGTACAAGGCGGCACCGCGGTAGTGGCCAAGCGGATCAAAAATGTGACGCTGCAATTCGCCGACGGTGACTATCGCGCGACCGCTTCGGCCAAGGCCGGTGCCTATGTTGACGCGTCTGCCGCTCGTTTGCCGGAAGATGTGATTGAACGCCTGACCCGGAGGCGCAAAGCCGGAGACCCCGATGCCGCGCTCGATCCACTGGCTGACCCGGCCGTCAAGGCTGCCGTCGCCCGCTCCACTTTCGAGCTGCTCATCGGTTTTCAGCTTACCCAGGCACAGTTGCAATATAACGCCACCCGATAGCGTGGCCTGAATTGACGAATAATCGCGCCTGATCAACCCGGGCCCTTTTTCCCATGACGAATTGAGCCAATCATGCTGTTTCAAATTTTTCAGAACCATATTGATGCCATTTTGGATAAACTGAGCGAAGCGGGGGTTTTGCCGGCCGGGATTGACCGTTCCAACGTCACTCTGGAACCGCCGCGCGACCCTTCGCATGGTGATCTGTCGACCAACGCCGCCATGGTCCTGTCGAAAGCCGCCGGTATGAAGCCGCGCGAACTGGCCGAACAAATCGCAGAAAAGCTGGGCGTTCTGGACGATGTGCAATCGGTCGACATTGCCGGTCCCGGTTTTATCAACCTGCGGGTCGCTGCATCCGTGCTGGTGGATGAATTGCTCGAAATCGCACGACTGGGTCCGGAATACGGTCGGTCGGACAAGGGCAAGGGTATCACCGTAAATATCGAATATGTATCCGCCAATCCAACCGGTCCGATGCACATGGGCCATTGCCGCGGCGCTGTTGTCGGCGATGCGCTGGCCGATTTGCTGGAGGCTGTCGGCCACAAGGTGATCCGCGAATATTATGTCAATGACGCCGGGACGCAAGTCGCCACGCTCGCGCGTTCGGCGCATTTGCGCTATCGCGAGGCGCTCGGCGAAGATATTGGCGCAATACCCGAGGGACTCTACCCGGGCGACTATCTGAAGCCGGTCGGCGAAACCCTGGCTGGCGAATTTGGCGACAAATACAAAGATGCGCCGGAATCCGAATGGTTGCTGATTTTCCGCAAGGCAGCGGTCGCCAGGATGATGGATATGATCCGCTCGGATCTGGCCCTGCTCGGCATCAGGCACGATGTTTTCGCCTCCGAAGCCGAACTTCATACTGCGGGCAAGGCGGATATCGCCGAAGCGGAGCTGCGGTCCCGCGATCTTGTCTATGACGGGGTTCTGGAACAGCCCAAGGGCAAAGTGATAGAAGATTGGGAAGCGGTTGAATTGCCGCTATTCCGGTCGACCCAATATGGCGACGACCAGGATCGTCCGATCAAGAAATCCGACGGCAGCTGGACCTATTTTGGCGGCGACCTGGCCTATCATTTTCAGAAAGCGCAGACCGCAGACGAACTCATCGATATCTGGGGCGCAGATCACAGCGGGACCGTCAAGCGGATCAAGGCTGCGGTCGCTGCGCTGACCGAAGGCAAAACCAAATTTGATGTGAAGCTGGTCCAGATGGTGCGCTTGCTGCGCAACGGTGAACCGGAAAAAATGTCCAAACGCTCCGGCAAATTCGTCACCATTGTCGATATGGTCGAGGAAGTCGGCAAGGACGCGGTGCGTTTCACCATGCTGACACGCAAGGCCGATGCCCAGATGGACTTTGATTTCGCCAAGGTGATGGAGGCGTCTCGCGACAATCCCGTCTTCTATGTCCAATATGCCCATGCCCGCATCCAGTCGACATTGCGCAAAGCGGCCGACGAGGGAATGGTACCTTCGACCGACGCTCTGAACGGGCTGGGCGAAGAGGAACTGGACCTGATTAAAATGGCGGCGCAATTCCCGCGAATTGTTGAATCTGCAGCGGCTTCGCGTGAACCGCACCGAGTCGCATTCTATCTAAACGATCTCGCGGCCGCCTTTCATGCCTATTATAATCTGGGCAATGACCGGCCTGACAAGCGGATCATAATGGTTAACGATGCGGAAACCACATCTGCAAGGCTTTTCTTAGCCAAGAATATCGGGCAGACTATCAAGAACGGTCTTGCCCTGATGGGCGTTGAGGCCGCTGAATCGATGTGATCAGCCCTTTGGCTCATGGAGCGTATAATGTCAGACACTACCCGCGAAAATCTTGATCTGGACGACGAAGACCGTCTGCCGTGGCTGGAATCAGCCGAAGATTATGACGATGACGGAGAATATTCCCCCGTCCGCGTGGCGATGTTCGTCGGAGCCGGGCTGTTGCTGCTGGCGGTGATTGTTGGCGGTATCTACTGGCTGCAGAACCGGGATGCCGGCGGGCTGGACGGCGACGGAGAATTGATCGCGGCTCAGGAAGGCGACTATAAGGTCCGTCCTGATGATCCGCAGGCACGGCAGTTTGAAGGCGAGGGCGATGCCAGCTTCGCGGCCAGCGAAGGCGAGGACACACCGGCGCAATTGGGCGATTCAGTGCAAACGGAAGCGCCGATCCGCAAGCCCGATGCCGGGCCTGCCGCAGAAGGCGCGGGAACCGCTTTGGTCCAGCTGGGTGCATTCAGCTCGGCCAGTCTCGCTGACAGCAGCTGGGCGGGTTATGCGCGGCGGTTCGAAGCGATTGGCGCGCTGCCGAAAAAAATTCTGCCCGGCACCGTCGAAGGCGGCACGATTTACCGGCTGAACGCGGTCGCACCAAGCTATGAGGCGGCCCAGCAATTGTGCAACAATCTGAAGGCTGCAGGTGAAAGCTGCCTCGTCGTTCGCTAGTTTTGGAGCAATAGATGGTTGAAGCGCTGTGGATAACGGCGCTTTCGCCTTTACCCGGCTCTCAAACGGCGCAAGTATAAGACATGTTGCGTGAGAAAATATCCCCATGGCTATGACACCGGCGGTTTTTGGATTGACGGGCCTGAGCCTGACCGCCGAAGAGAAGGCGTTTTTCCGCGATAGTGATCCAGCGGGCTATATCATTTTCGGCCGCAATGTCGAAAGCAAGGCACAGTTGCGGGCGCTGACCGATGAGTTGCGCGCGATCCATGGCCGCGATGATCTGGCGATCCTGATCGATCAGGAAGGCGGTCGTGTGGCGCGGATGCAGGAACCGGTCTGGCCCAAATTCCCGGCCGGGGAAGTGTTTGACAAGCTCTACGATATCGCCCCGGCGACCGCGATAGAGGCGGCGCGTTTCAATGCGCAGGCCATAGCCGTCAGCTTGCGGGAAGTCGGCATCACTGTTGACTGCCTGCCGCTTCTGGATGTCCGCCAGCCCGATGCCAACAATGTCATTGGCGACCGCGCTTTGGGGAGCGAACCGATGCGGGTAGCGGCTCTCGGCCGGGCGATCCTCGATGGACTGCAGCGCGGCGGCGTGGTCGGTGTGGTCAAACATATGCCAGGCAATGGTCGCACCAGTGTCGACACGCACAAGGCCTTGCCGACGGTGGCCGCCAGCGACGAAGAACTGCAAGTAGATCTGGCTCCGTTCCAGGCGCTGAACAAGGCACCGATGGGCATGACCGGGCATTTGCTGTTCACGGCGTGGGATCCAGAGACTCCGTCGACGCTGTCGAAAATTGTCATTCAGGATATTATCCGTGACAGGATCGGCTTTGACGGCCTGCTGTTCACCGATGATCTCGACATGGAGGCGCTGTCCGGGACTGTTCCGGAACGGGCCGAGCTGGCCCAGATCGCGGGCTGCGATATTGCGCTGAATTGCTGGGCGAAAATGGACGACATGACCGGGATTGCAGAACGTCTCTCGCCGATGTCGGAAAAAACCCGGCAGCGGCTGGACCAGGCGATGGCGACCATTGCCGAAACAAAAGACGCCGATACAGTAGATGAACTGGCCGTGCTGCTTGCCCGGCGCGACGAGCTCATAGCAGCAGCGGCATGAGCGACGAGCAGGAAACCGAAGGCTTCTTTTTTCCGCCTGAGTCGGTCGCCTCGGATGAGGGCTCGCTGACTCTGAATATCGACGGCTGGGAAGGACCTCTTGATCTGCTGCTCGCCCTGGCCCGCAACCAGAAAGTGGATCTGCGCGAAATTTCGATTCTTGAACTGGTCCAGGAATATCTCAAATATATCGCCAGTGCCCAGACGCTGCGGCTGGAACTGGCGGCGGACTATCTGGTAATGGCGGCCTGGCTGACCTATTTGAAATCGGGCTTGCTATTGCCTCGTGATCCGGAGATCGATCCTTCGCCCGAAGAACTGGCGCTGCGTCTGCAAATGCGGCTCGAACGGCTGAACGCGATGCGTGAATCGGGCTCCCGCCTGCTAGCCAGGGACCGGATTGGCCGCGACGTGTTCATGCGCGGCGCACCGGAAGGGCTGCGGGTCGTGAAGGACCGGCACTGGCAAGCGGAATATTATGACCTGATTGCAGCCTATTCGCGGGTAAAAGTGCGCAGCGCTCCCGCGATCCACATCGTCAGGCAGCGGATGGTGATGACCCTGGAGGATGCTCTGGCGCGGGTATCGATGATGCTCGGCGAAGCGATTGACTGGATGGATATCCGGCATTTCCTGCCCCCCGGTGCACCGCCCGAGCTACGCAAATCAGCGCTCGCGTCCAGTTTTCTGGCAACATTGGAATTGGCCCGGCAGGGGAAGCTGGAGTTGCAGCAGGAAGACAGTTTTGGACCGCTCAGAATCAAGGCGACGACAAATGGATGAACATGACATGGAAGACACCAGCCTGATCGAACCGGGTTTCGAGGCCATGGATATCGGCAAGCGAGCGGTCGAGGCCACCCTTTTTGCCTCGGAAAAACCGATGACCATCGCCGATATCAAGGCCTATGTCGGCGAAGAACTCGACATTCGCGAGATTTTGACGGATCTGCAGGAGGATTTTCAGCATCGCGGGATCGTGCTGATCAAAACCGGCGACCGCTGGCATTTCCAGACCGCGCACGATCTCTCTCACCTGTTGCGCCGCGAACGGTCGGAGCTACGCAAGCTCAGCCGCGCCGGCATGGAAACGCTGGCGATCATTGCCTATCATGAGCCGGTAAGTCGCGCCGAAATCGAAGCTATTCGGGGCGTTCAGGTCGCGAAAGGCACGCTGGATGTATTGATGGAAGCGGGATGGGTGCGCCCGGCAGGCCGCCGCGAAGTGCCGGGCAGGCCATTGATCTACGCAACCACTGCGGAATTTCTGACTCATTTCGGATTGCAAAGCCGCAAGGATCTGCCTGGCATTGATGACTTGAAAGCCGCAGGATTGCTTGACCCTGTTGATTTCGTGCTGGAACAAATGGAACTGGAAGCCGAAGCGGAATCGGAGACGGAACAGAAGGCTGACGAGGCCGAAGCGCAAGAGTTTGCGGACGAAGATGGTGTTTTGCTGGAAAACCAGACCGAAAGCGCTTAAATAGGGTGCACAAGGAGAATATCGCATGCAACCGAGTGTTTGGCAGATTGTAATTGTAGCGGCGCTGGTGCTGATTCTGTTCGGCCGCGGCCGGATTTCCGAAATGATGGGTGATGTAGGCAAGGGCATCCGTTCCTTCAAAAAAGGGATTACCGAGGAAGAAGCAAGCGCGGCCGATCCTGCCCCGAAGATTGACAGCAAGACCGGAGACGCGTCGGTCGAGACCAGCAAGACAGCCGACAAGACGGCTGGTTGATCAGGCCGGCCTTTCGGTTCAGGGCCGCATAGAACATGTTTGACCTTTCCATTTCCGAAATCGCGATTATCGCGATCATTGCCGTTGTCGTCATCGGGCCCAAGGAACTGCCACGCGCGCTGGCGACGGCAGGCAAATGGATGAGCAAGGCGCGGGGCGTGATGGCCAATTTCCGCACCGGGCTTGATGCCATGGTCCGCGAAGCCGAGCTTCAGGAAATGGAGAAGAAATGGGCGTCCGAGAATGACCGGATCATGAGCGAATATCCGGCGCTTCCCGAAGACGCGGTGGCGGACGAGCCCAGGATGGAGCCGCTGGACGGACCTCCCGCAGACGGAGATGCGGACACTAATCCCGCCCCGTCCAATCCAGATGAAAAAGCAGCCGATAAATGAAGGTGGCGAATGTTCCTATCCCGTTCGTGCTGAGCTTGTCGAAGCACCTTTCGGCGAAAAGCGCCCTTCGACAGGCTCAGGGCGAACGGTGCCCGTCTGCTAGTAGTATATCATGAACGATCAGAGCAAACCGGATCTCGATGGCAGCAAAGCGCCTTTGATCGAGCATCTGATCGAGCTGCGCCAGCGATTGCTCTGGTCCGTGGCGGCGCTGACCGTGGCCTTTCTTGTCAGCATATTTTTCGCGGACCAGATTTTCGGTATTCTTGTACAGCCGCTCACCGATGCCTTCCCGGCCGGTGAGGGCAAGCTGATTTATACCAAGCTTTACGAAGCCTTTTTCGTCGAGATCAAGGTGGCGATGTTCGCTGCCTTTTTCCTCGCCTTTCCGATTATTTCAAATCAGCTTTGGGCATTTGTTGCGCCCGGCCTCTATGCCAATGAGAAAAAGGCTTTTCTGCCCTTTCTCGTGGCCACGCCGGTGCTGTTCGTCGCCGGAGCATCTTTGGCCTATTTCATCGTCATGCCGACCGCATTTCGATTTTTTCTGGGATTTGAAGGAACGGTTGGCGGTCTCCAACAGGAAGCACTGCCGGCGATGGGCGACTATCTCTCGCTGGTGATGCAGTTCATTCTGGCGTTCGGAGTGTGCTTCCAGCTACCGGTCCTGCTGCTGTTGCTCAACCGGTCGGGCATAGTGAGTCGCCAGCAGCTAAAGGGGATGCGCCGCTATATGATTGTCGGGGCCTTTGCCCTAGCCGCGATCCTGACCCCGCCGGATGTCGTGTCGCAACTGATGCTCGGGATTCCGCTGATCCTGCTCTACGAGGTTTCGCTGCTGATCATGTGGTTCACCGAGCGCAAGAAGCGCAAAGAGATTGCGCCCTGAGCAGGATTGACGGACCTGTTGCCGTTAGCCCTGAGCTTGTCGAAGGGCGCTTCTCGTCCGAGAGGCGTGGTTCGACAAGCTCACCACGAACGGCTGTCAGTCGATCGCTCTCTCGCCAGCTTTGCCCACCGATTCAATATCCCGGCCCGCACCTTTGACGGTGTTGCAGGCGCTGAGGACCAGCATGGAAGAAATCAAGATCGCTACAGTAAATTTTTGCATTTCAAAATATCCTAAAAACTGAACTTTGCGCTGATACGAATATCACGACCGGACAGCGGTACATAGTCTTTAGTGAACGAGGCATGACGGCGGGCGTTCACATCGAAAATATTATTGGCCGAGGCGAGCAAGGTAACGCTGCCTTCCTTGCCAAAGGGACGCCAGGCAGCGGAGGCGTTGACGATTGTGAAGCCATCCGTCGGCGTTTCAAAAGCAGCAACCCTGTTCTGGCTGGCCGACCATTCGACTTCGGCGCGCAGGTCAAGATTGTCGCTGTTCGCTTCCAGCCCGCCGAGTAGGCGCAGCGGCGGGATACGCGGGACGGGACCGCCGCCATCGCTGATTTTGGCGCGCACATAGTCGGCCACGCCATCGGCAATCAGGTCAAAATCCCCGGCATGAGCGAAGACGGCTGATGCCGATGCTTCAAAACCATAATAGGTCGCATCGCGCTGGAAATATTGGAATACCGGCAAACCGCCTTCCTCCGCGCCGGTTTCCGCCTCAAAAATATAGTCATTAAAAAGATTGGCATAGATGGTTGCGCTGAGCTGGATATCGTCCCTGTCCCATCGTGCATAAAGCTCGCCGCCCCAGCTTTTCTCGGTGGTGAAGGCGGGATTGCCGATTTCAAACGCCTGGGTTGCGATATGGGGGCCATTGGAGAGCAATTCCTCAGCCGATGGTGCTCGCTCGGATCGCGAGAGATTCGCGCCTATTTTATATGCTGCCCCATCCGGTGAATAGGCCAGGCCAAGAGCGCCGGAGACGGTATCAAAGCTGCGTTCGAAATTGACAATATTTGCAGAAATCGCGGTCTGGTCGAAGCGCAGGGCGCCTTCCAGCTCAATATCACCGAGATCGGCCTCCTGCACAGTGAACAAGGCCCAGCTTTCGATGCTGTTCTTGGGTACAAAGGCTTCCGCGCCAATGGCATTGAAATCGCGGACGAGAATTTGCGTACCGAGCACGCCTCGCCAGCCGTTGCGTTCGGCCTGCACCAGTTCCGCGCGGGCCTCGATGCCGGAGACCGAGAAGACCGTACCGATTTCATCGCCTTCAAACTCGGTATGTTCATAGTCGGAATAGCCTGCACGGAAGTTCAAGGTTTCGAAAAAGCCGCCGATGTTCACGCCGCCGCGCAGATCGGCCCGGATCTGTTCAAGCCCAATGGTCACCGGGCCTTCTTCCTCTTCCGGTTCAGCCGCTCCGCCATGCGCATGGCCGGAACCGGGGCGCGTGGGAATGCCATAATTGGTGTCATAATAGCTGACCGAGAATCCGAGATTACCGCCATCGTCGATATAGGCAATCCCTGCTCCGGCGGTCTGCGTGCGGCTGGCGGTATTGGGCACACGGCCGGACTGGTTGGCGATATCGGTCAGTTCTGCCGCTTCGTCAGGATGGCCTTCACCAAGCTCTTCTGCCGCGTCGGCCAACACTTCTGCACGCAATACAGGCGACAGAACAAAGCCCGGCACCCGGACATCACCTGTATCGCGGAAGCTGCCATCGGCATGAATCACCAATTTGGTGGTCAGCGGCACATCGACCGATCCGGCGATGCTCCAGTCGTCCGCCGCGCTGCCATATCCGCCGACGGCGTCGATATGCACGGCATCATCGGGGATATCACGGGGAATCCGCTTGTCGATGATGTTGACCGCTCCGCCAATCGCATCGCCGCCAAACAGCAGGACAGCCGGTCCGCGCAAAATCTCGACCCGCTGAGCAGTCAGGGGATCGATCGTCACCGCGTGATCGACCGAGGTATTGGAAGCGTCGAGCGAGCCGATGCCGTCGGTCAGTACGCGGACCCGCGGTCCCTGGAACCCGCGCAGCACGGGACGCGATGCGCCGGGAGAAAAGGAAGTCGAAGACACGCCCGGCAGGCTGGTCAGGCTGTCACCGATCTGGCCGCGCAGGTCTTTCGCCAGTTCATCGCCCGCCAGCGCCGAGGTCCCGGCGAGCAGATCAAGCCGGTCGACATAGGGGGCGGTGACGACGATCATGTCATCATCGTGGAAATCATCGGACAGCCCGCCGCTACGCTGCGCAGGGGGATCGCTTTGCTGGGCCAGGGCGGGGGAGGCGGGCAGTGACAGGATTGCTGCGGAAATCAGGAATTTTCTGTGTGACACAATGTTCGCTTCTATGCTGGGGGGATGGAACTGACAGTCAGATAGGTGTAATGATATGACATATCAATTACTAGCATGAGCCGAGTCGTCAAAGCGAGGGAAATTTGCTATAAACTGCTCTCCGGATGAAAGGAGAGGCAGATGGCAGATTGGAAAGAAGAGGGGTATCACAGCGTTACGCCCTATATCACGGTTGACGATGCAGAGGCCGCAATAGCCTTTTACAAACAGGCCTTTGGCGCAACCGAGCATATGCGCTTGCCGATGGGCGACAAGATCGGCCATGCCGACTTGCTGATCGGTGACAGCCATGTGATGCTGGCTGATGAATTTCCCGATATGGACAAGCTTGGCCCGAACAAGCGCGGCGGCGCGACCGCCAGCCTGATGGTCTATGTCCCCGACGTCGACGCGGCCTTCGCCAAGGCCGTCGCTGCCGGCGCCGAAGTCGTGCGCCCGGTGGAAGATCAGTTTTACGGTGACCGGTCCGGCTGGCTGAAGGATCCTTTCGGTCAGGAATGGACATTGTCGACTCACATCGAGGATGTTTCGGAAGAGGAAATGGGGCGTCGGATGCAAAAGATGATGGAGGGCGAGGGAGCTTAGTTAGCCTTCTCCCGCAAGGGAGAAGGATGTGAAGACTCACGAACTTGTTTGTTAGTCGTAGCCGGATGAGGGTGTTCCAAACTCTCCATGGCAGTAGACTCTCATCCAACTTCACCTGGTTCGCGCTGCTAACAAGGTTTCGTATCCTTCTCCCGCAAGGGAGAAGGGAATTGCACTTGCACCCTGCCACCGATCCCAACATAACCACCGCCATGAGCTTCACCCAAAAAATCCTCCTGCTCGGTTCCGGCGAACTGGGCCGTGAATTTGCCATTTCTGCCAAGCGGCTCGGCGCCTGTGTCATCGCCTGCGATGCTTATGACGATGCGCCCGCGATGCAGATGGCGGATGGTCGCGAAATCTTCTCCATGCTCGACGGCGCAAAATTGCGCGCGGCGATTGAAAAGCACCAGCCCGATCTGATCGTTCCCGAGGTCGAGGCGATCCGCACCGAAATATTGGCCGATATGGAGGCCGAGGGGTTTAACGTCGTGCCATCGGCCCGCGCCACCCGGCTGACCATGAACCGCGATGCGATCCGCGACGTCGCGGCGCAGGAACTGGGCCTGACCACCTCGCGCTATCAATATGCCGAAAGCTTTGCAGAGGTCGTAAGCGCGGCGGAGGATATCGGCCTGCCGCTGGTCATCAAGCCGGTGATGTCCTCCTCGGGCAAGGGGCAGAGCAAGGTCGACAGCGCCGACCAGCTGGAAGCGGCGTGGAAACACGGTGTCGCCAATATGCGCGGCGACCGGGCGCGGGTGATTGTCGAGCAGTTTGTCGACTTTGATTACGAGATCACCCTGCTGACCGTGCGGACGCGCGACGGCGTGATCTTCTGCCCGCCAATCGGCCATCGGCAGGAACGCGGCGATTATATGGAAAGCTGGCAACCGGCGGCGATGACCGATGCGGCGCTCGCCACCGCCCAGGATATGGCGCGCAAGGTCGTCGAGAATCTCGGCGGCGGCGGCAACGGCTGGGGCCTGTTCGGGGTCGAGTTTTTTGTACCAGACAGGGCGAAGTGATCTTCTCCGAACTCAGCCCGCGTCCCCATGATACCGGCATGGTAACCTCGATCGGCCAGAATCTCAGCGAATTCGACCTCCACGCCCGCGCGATCATGGGCTTGCCCATCCCGCATATCGCACTGACCGCACCCGCCAGCGCCAGCGCGGTGATCCTGGCGGATCGGGACAGTGAGCGGTTTGAATATACCGGGGTCGCAGAAGCTCTGGCGCTGGGCAGCTCAGGCGCGGAAACGGACGTGCGGATTTTCGGCAAGCCGGTGACGAGACCTTATCGGCGGATGGGTGTTGCGCTGGCGACGGGGGCGGATGCTGATGCGGCGCGGGCTTTGGCCAGACGGGCGGCGGATGCAGTAAATATCATAAGCTGAACGATCCAACCTATTTTGTTGGATACACAGCTTGGATTGTTTGGAGATTGATGATGGCAATTACAACGAATGGTAATCGAATTTCTGTGTATGGAAATTTGAATAGCACCTATTGCTCCAGATTGCTTGCCGCAACGCATCGAGTTGTTGTGGCCCAAGGATATCAAGACATCGTTCTCGACTTTTCTCAATGTACAAGGGCATTCTCGGCAGAAATGCTAGCTGTATGCGTACGGTGTCAGAAATATTGGAAGGATGACATAGATGTAAATCTTGTTATGCCAGAAGATAAATCTCTGGCACGGTTATTTCTAAATACGAACTGGGCTCATTTGATTGACATCAGGCAATTTGAACCAAGTAGGTTTCGAGGTTACACCCATGCTCCAGCACTTAGATTTTCATCCGGAAAGGAGCAACATGCCGCTGTAGATCGAATTATGGAAATTCTTCTTGCTGCGATTAAGCATCTTCGACGGCAAGATTTGAGGGTAATGGAATGGGCCATTAATGAAATTACGGACAACGTGATCAATCACTCTCAGTCGATGGTGGGAGGGTTCGTGCAGGTGACAAATCATCGCCAACGATCTCAAGTTGAATTTGTTGTCGGAGATGCAGGTATTGGAGTTCCGGGATCCTTGCGGCCATCAAAGCCTGAACTACTGTCTGATCAAGAGGCTCTAGACGCCGCGATTCGCGAGGGCGTGACGCGCGACAAATCCGTTGGGCAGGGAAACGGATTGTATGGCACTTGGCAGGTATCCAAAAAAAGCAAGGGTTCGTTCAGGATATTGTCCGGACTTGCCGAGTTGAATTCAACCGAAAAGGATGGATTAAAAATTGATCGGAGAGAAACGCCCATGACGGGAACTTTGATCGCTTGCCGAATTGGATATTCGGACGATCTTGACCTTGAAAATGAACTGATAATTTCTGGTAAACCTCATGTTCCGACCGACTATATTGAGACCCACTTTTCCACGGATGATAACGGAGCTGTAGTTTTTGATTTGTTCGAAGAGTCAGAGGGCTTCGGCTCAAGAGCAGCCGGAGACCCAGTTAGGCGGAAACTAAACAACATTATTCAGATGGATGAAGTTGTGAAAATTGTGGTAGATCTAGAGCGTGTAATGTTAGTGTCAAGTAGCTATGCAGATGAGGTTTTTGGAAAATTATTTTTGGAGTTGGGTCCTTTACATTTCGGCCAAAAGATAGAAATTAGAAATGTTGATCCGTTGGTTCAAGGGCTGATAGACAAAGCGATTTATCAGCGGATGCGACAGTAAAGTTCTTGTATTAGGGGGTATATTTGTCCGGTAAAGTGGTTAAATAATTGCTTCCAATCAACCGGAGAAACACCCCCCATGACAGCATCCCTCCTCCTCTACGGCTCGCCCCTGTCCCCCTTCCAGCGCAAGGTCGAAGCCGTACTCGCGCTCAAGGGGCTCGATTATGCCTGCGAGGATGTCAGCGTCATGGACATGCCCGGCTGGTATATGGAAATCAGCCCGCTTGGCCGCATACCGTCCCTGCGCGACCGGGATATTGCCGAAGATGGCCCAGCCGGAACGATCACCGACAGTTCGGCGATCTGCGGCTATCTGGAGAAGCGGCAGCCCGAACCCTCCGTCTATCCCGCCGATCCGTTCGACTATGGCCGCGCGCTCTGGCTCGAGGAATTTGCCGACACCGGCATGGCGATGGCCGGCGGCATGGGCGTGTTCCGGCCGATCATCTTCAATCTGTTCCAACGCAAGGAACCCGATCTCGATACCGCGCGCAAGACCTGGAACGAAAAGCTGCCGCCGCTGTATGACTATCTCGAAGCGCAGCTCGATGGCCGTTCCCATTTTATCGGCGATACGATCACGATTGCCGATATAGCGGTCGCCTGCCAGATCGCCCAGACTGACATGCTAGCGGGTCTGCCTGACAAGGCCCGGTGGCCAGCGCTGGTCGCGCATTATGAAGCGATGAAAGCCCATGACTGTTTTCAGCGCAACAACGCAGGCTGCGCCAAAATACTGGTGAAAATCGTGCCGGAGAAATTTGATCTGAATGCTTAGCCGCTGACAGGAGGCCGAAGGGAGTAGATTGGTTCGAATTTCCGACGACGACCCAGCCTCGGTCATTCTCCCATAGCAAAGCGATTGGAATAAACCGACGGGCGGTTACCGCCCCGGTTTCAGACATTCGCAGTAATCCGCTTCAATATCTGCAAAGCGCCCTAACTGCGGACGTTGACGTCAGACTTTAGGCTACCCAAAAGCAGGCATTCGGGCCCTTGGTTGCTGGCCCTAATGGATTATCGCATCAGTGCGCTTTTGGTGCAATCATGAACAAATTTTCTGCCTGATAGTGACGATGCGAGCAGGCGCAGGTTCATGCTCTTTCTCGCTGTCCTGTTTTTGGTCTTAGTCAGCAGGCGTCCGTGCAAATATCCCGAAACCTGCAATGATCGCATAGCAAATGGCGGGCAGGACCAAGGCAAAACCTGGGCTGGCGCTGGCACCGGCCAGTGCGCCGGTCAGCAGCGGGAGGATCGCCCAGTCGCAGACCGCAACATTGATGACATAGCGCGCGGCGATAGGTCGCAGGGGCCCCCCTGTCCAGACAGGCGCGCGCAATCCCAAACCGCATACTTGACCGCGCGGCACCGTTTACTGCTATAACGATGACAGAAGGGGGATTGGGCCATCAGCAATGATGTGATCCTAAGCACGATAAAGCGGATATATCAGGCCGCTCTGGACCCTGGTGCCTATGACAGTTTTATACAGCAGTGGGACTCGTATCTCGCCGCAGCCAAGGATGATGAACCGGCAGCCCTGACCGAGCATATCGATCAGGCGCTGGCGATTGTGGAGCGGCTCGATCATGCAGGGGAGCGCGATATGTCGCCCCAGCGATATGCCGCCACACTGCCCGGCCCGGCGGCGATTATTGACCGGACTGGAGCGGTTTCAGCGACCAATGCTGCATGGCAGGCGCAGCATATCGGTGCCCTGACACGCCTCTGGCCGCTGGCTGCTAGCACCGCCGAAGAGGGGCGGATCAGAAATGCCATTCAGGAAATCGCCAGCGCCATCGGCCTGCCGGTCCATGTCGTGTCGCTCGAAATGCGCGGCAGTGATGAACGGCTTCATTTGTCCTTCCGGCGGCTGCCAATCTCCGCTGCAGGGGAAACGGGCCTGATCGTCGTCCGGTCCGACCGGGGTGAGTGGGATGACGGGCTGAGTACGGTGTGGCAGCGCGAGTTTGCCCTGACTCCGGCGGAGATCGATTTGCTACGCGATTTATGCGGCGGGGACAGCTTTGCCCAGATCGCTGATCGGCGCGGCAAATCACGCGAGACGCTGCGTGCGCAGTCCAAATCGCTCTACCGTAAAATGGGCGTGGGCAACCGCGAAGCGGCAGTGATGCTCGCCATGCGGCTGCACGTGCTGGCGGGATCGATGCGCGCATCACTGACCGAGCCGCGCGCGGCGGGGGAGGCGCGGTTCCTGACGCTGGCCAGTGGCCGCCAAATTGCTGTGATCGACGATGGTGATCGGCGGTTGCGACCGCTGCCCTATATTCACGGCATGACTCTGGGACATGGGTTTGCGGAGGCGTTGCCCGGCGCGCTTGCGCAGCTTGGCTGGCGCGTGGTGCGGATCGAACGGCCTGGCTATGGTCGTTCCGACCCGCCGGGGGACTGGCGCCAGGTGGTAGAGGAATGGGTGCGCGATTTCCCCTCTCTGCTGGACGGGCTGGCGATCGATCATGGGCCGATCATGACCCATACCAGCGGGATCATGTATGGCTGCGCCGCTGCGGCGGCCCATTCCGAACGGGTGGACGGTATTTTCGCGATCTCTGGCGGCATACCCATCACCGACCCGGCAATGGTCGATCATTATCCGGCGCAATTGCGGCGGGTGGCGCGCACAGCGCAAATAAGCCCGCGCGCCCTGCGCTTCTTCCTGACAGCCTCCGCCAATTATATTGCTCTTGCTGGAGGCGAAGACCGCTTCATCCAGCGCAGCTATGGCCAGCATCCCGTGGATGCTGCGGTGCTGGAAAATGAGGCGACGTCCCAAAAAGTACGTGACGGGCTGAAACTGCTGCGTGATGGCGGCTATAATGGGTTTATCGGCGATGCGCTGCGAATTTTCGATGATTGGTCAGACTGGATAGCGGCGCTCAAATGCCCGCTCGTCTATGCCACGGGGACGGAAGACCGCTATTGCCCGATTGATTGGGCCCGCAATTTTGCCCAGCGTTACCCGCATGTCTTCGTTGAGGAAATTGATGGCGCTGCGCAGCTCCCCCAGCACACCCATCCGGCAGCCATAGCGCAGTTATTCGGCGAATTTAGCGATCGCATTGGCGCAAGATAGGCCCTCGGCCTGCCCCCAAGAAACCCCGCCTACCGCCGTATAGCCCCGCAGGGTGATGCGCGCCTCCACCGCCTGCCCCTATCCCTGTTTCCCGGGACGTAAAAGCGCAGCATTCGCTGCTTAAACGAGGGGAAACTAAGCATGGGCAAGCAAAATTTGGCAATCGGGACGGCAATCGCCGCTATCGTAACCGGCGCATTATTATTCAGCAGCGCCGCTGCCGCGCAGCAAAAGACACCGGAGCAGACGTCAGAGGCGGCAGACTATGTCCCCGGCCAAGATACAGCGGCGGACGGACAAGTTGCCGTCGGTGTGTTCAACCGCGAAGTGGCGGCGATGGACGCTGCCAGATCGACGAACGATTGTGACGCGTGGGAAATGCACGCATCTATGGCGGCCGAAGCAATAAGATATACAAACTATGACGGCCGCGAATTGGCCGGGCCTGTGAGAGTGCAACTGGCAAACCAGCTTGCCGCGAAGCGGGCACAGGGATGCCAGACCCTGAATGAGCAGCAAAAGGGAGAGGGGCTGGATGTGGTTAGTATGGTCGCCGTTGCCTCATCGCCCAGCGTTGATCTGGATTTCGAGGTGGCCCAGATCAAGGATTTGGCGGACAGGTGCCGCAATAATGATGGCAGCCAGATCGGATTTCTGAACAGTCAGAAGGAGCGTTATGGTCGGCACTACCGCGAGGTAGAGGCGGCCATGGATGCATATCGCGAGTTGGCGCTCACCACGGACGATCCAGCCTTGGCGCGAAGCTATACCGACAATGCCCGCAAATATGAGATCGCGCTCGAAGGGATGCCCAAACCTTGGGAATTTCCCTGTAAGCCGGCGGTTGAATCAGGTCTGCAGGCTGCGAGTACAAGCACAAACCTGCCGGCTTCGGGCACAGAGCCTGACCGAGAAGTATCAAACACAGGTTCAGGTCTGCAAGTTCCGGATTTTCGTGTCTTGCGCGTGGTCGCCCAATTTGGTGGGCAGGATGTTCCCTTGACAGGGATTGGCTTTCAACGTGCGGGCCCTCCGGGCACGGCCCCTGAGTCCTTTGCTACACAAACACCTGACAATGTCGATTATCTCGGCTTGGCCGCCGAAGTGCGGTTCGATGGATTTACGCTGGATACATTCTACCGCGAAGGGGACGCCAGCGCATCCTCCTCTATCGCCGCGGGCGGCGGAGTGGATGCAGGCATCGTCTATGGCGCATTATCGCCCGGCGGCAGTTCCGGCATCGCCACTCCGTTCGGGCTGGACAGCGAGGTTGAAGTCGAAGCGCAAAGCTACGGCATCGGCGCCAGCTATGATCTTTACTCCGCCGAGGGAAGCCGGAGGACCGATACGTTCCAGGCGGATAGCATCCGCAACCGCATGCTGTTGCAAAGAGCAGGTGTCAAAGCAGGCTATCAACACACCGATCGCGATTATTCCGGCACTGCCAGCGGCAGCGGAACCCAGGGCGGCTTCACGTTTGATTTCGGGCAAATGCGTGACCAACAGATCAGCGAGGATCAATTCCACCTCGGGGTGGAGGCGGAACTGGGCATGTCCTTTTCGGACCGGGTTGCCTTGCGCTCTCGGATCGGTGCCGGCGGATATTACCGGGACACATCGCTGCGATCGGTGGAGGTCAACCAGAACAATTTCACCGGGCCGCCGGATGGCATGTTCACGGTAACCATTGAACGCGATGATGATGGGTTCGGGTTCCAGGCGGTCGGTGATCTGTTCATTGACTTCAACCTCTCTCCCGGGTCTGCGCCTGGGCCGGTGTTAAGCATTGGCGGCGGGGTTGAATATCAATCGAGCACGGGCAGGATCTTCAATCCAAGCTCTGGCGATCAGGTGTTCTTTGACGGGCTAACCACAGATCTGATGACCGATGACAGGGTGCGCTGGTTCGCGGGGATCGGCATCACGATACCGCTCTGAGCGCGCCGCATGTCCATGCGGCAGCCTCCCCCGCCGCATTTTTCGAACGACCGCAAACCACCCTACAGCGGAAATTCAAACGGCGACACCACGGGATCGAAGATAAAATCGCTTTCCTACAGCAAGGCTTGCAGGATAGAATATATCACATGAATCACGTCCGGCCCCTCGCACAGCCCCGTGCCAGAAAAGCTATTTTCAGCCGCCATTTCCGGAAAATATCTTTCTCCAATAGGGGGTGTGACCCTGTGTGACCCTATCTGGACAAAGTCCTGCTTTTTGCCGGACAAGCAAGCCCTTCTTGCCGCAACCGGTCCGAGTCCCTATTAAACTTCTATGACCATCATTCCCAATAGCCTCGCCCTTATCGGCAATACCCCGCTCGTCCGCCTTTCTGGCCCGAGCGCAGAAGCGGGTTGCGACATTTATGGCAAGTGCGAATTTGCCAATCCCGGCGCCTCGGTAAAAGACCGGGCCGCGCTGTACATCATTCAGGATGCCGAGGAGCGCGGCCTGCTCAAGCCCGGCGGACGGGTTGTTGAGGGGACCGCCGGCAATACCGGAATCGGTATCGCGCTGGTCGCCAATGCCAAAGGCTATAAATCGACCATCGTCATGCCCGAAACCCAGAGCCGGGAAAAAATGGATACGCTGCGCGCGCTGGGCGCGGAGCTGATCACCGTGCCGGCAGCGCCTTATTCGAGCCAGTGTCATTTTGTCCACCAATCGCGCCGTATTGCCGAAGAAACCGAAGGCGCCGTCTGGGCCAACCAGTTTGACAATGTCGCCAACCGCCGCGCCCATATCGAGACGACCGCAGAGGAAATCTGGGCCCAGATGGATGGCAAGATCGACGGTTTTACCTGCGCTGTCGGAACCGGCGGTACGCTCGCCGGTGTCGGCATGGGGCTGAAGGCGAAAGACGAGACGGTAACCATCGCCCTGTCCGACCCGCATGGCGCGGCGCTCTATGAGTTTTACGCGCATGGCGAACTCAAGTCCGAGGGCAACAGTGTCGCCGAAGGTATTGGTCAGGGCCGGATTACCGGTAATCTGGAAGATGCGCCGATAGACAGACAGTACCGTATTTCCGACGAGGAAGCGCTGGTCTGGGTCGAGCGGCTGCTGATGGAGGAAGGGCTGTGTCTGGGTCTGTCATCGGGGATTAATGTTGCTGGTGCGATAGCGCTGGGCAAGGAACTGGGACCGGGAAGCCGGGTGACGACGATCCTGTGCGATACAGGCTTCCGCTATCTCTCCTCGCTTTACAACGCCGCCTGGCTAAAAGAAAAGGGGCTGCCGGTTTTTCCGTGGCTGGGCAATGATGAATAAGCAGGAACCGGACCGGGGTCATCAGGACACGATGCAGCGCATCCAGGTGGGTGTGATTGGTCTTGCTGCTGTGCTGTTGCTGGTCAGCGTCGCCAATTTCGTGATGCAGCGGGCCAGCGATGAACAGACGGTGATCGCAGAAATGCAGGGCGAAGGGGAGGATGGAGCCGCTCCGCTTGCCAGAAAAGCGGAAGAAAAGCCGGCCGAACCATTGGCCGAACTGGGCCTTACTCCGGGACCGGCACCCGGAACCGGGCAAGCCGAAGTTCAAAAACCGTCCGCGAATCTTCCGGGGCAGACCGTGCCCGACCTGAAGCCCGATCCGAATCTGGATGCGCCGATGGACCGGGAGCGAAGATAGTTGCCGGGTTTTTGGCAGACGGTCCCGTCGGCCATTGCGGCGCTATTGGTGCTTGCGCAATGCAGCGGGACCGAAACTCCGCCCGATCATCGGCAAGTCAGGCCGCGCGTTCAGCTTATGACCAGCCTGCCGCTGGTCTGGGGCGATGATGCTTCGATGGAATCCATATTGTCCGGTGGTTCGGAGCCGGCACCAATCTATCGATACTGGCAGGGGCAATATGATATAGCGGCTGTCGACAGTCTGGAAAATCTTGCACAGGATGATCCGGATCTCGTCATTCTTGCCCAGCCCCGCGCCATGGACCCGGCCGACCTGACGATTCTCGATGCCTGGGTCCGAATGGGCGGTGATGTCATCATCCTGACCGACCCGGATCTGGTCTGGCCGTCGGCATTGCCGCTCGGTGATTCGCGGCGGCCTTTGGCCAACGGCTTGCTCTCGCCTTTGCTTGGCCACTGGGGACTGGAACTCGTCGCTGCTGCTGAAAAGAACACGGATATAGTGGATATCGGCTTTGGCAGCTATTCCTTCGCTACCCGGGGGGTCGGCAAGCTTGAGCCGATGAAGGCAAGCAAGGCCTCAAACGTGCGCTGCAAGACGAGCGCGGCTGATTTTATCGTCCACTGTTCGGTCGGGCGGGGACAGGCTTCGGTTGTCGCGGATGCAGATTTCCTGAACGCGGCGCTATGGCCGGATTTGGCCCGGCGGTCTCCGCAGAATAGCGGCGCTGGACGGTTCATCGATTCTCTCGTGCAGGACCATATTGATACTGGTGGAAGCCGAAAATGAGGATATTTGCGCGTTTCCAGACACTAAGCGCGGGTGCTTCAATCGGAAAATTAAAGCGCGGAAAATTAAAGTATATATATTTCAGTAGGTTAATTCTTCTTACCCATAAAATCCCGTAAAATCCCCTTCCATCCCCGGCATTCCCCTGATAACCCTGTCTCGTTATCGGGGTATTCTTCCTGTCCGGGATATTGTTTCCGGAAGGGCGCGGAAAAGCGCGCTTCTGAAGCGGGGAGACTATTGCCTCCGGTCGGGGTGAGGGACGTCCGCTGTGTCAGGTGCATATGCATATTCAGGCTCTGCAATATCGGCGATAGACGACAAAGGTCGCCTGTCAGTCCCCGCTTTTCTGCGCAAAAATCTGGTTGAAAGCAGCGATGGCCGCACCCTTTGCCTGGGCACGCATGAAAAATGGAATTGCCTCGTCGGCTTCGGCCTCAGCCGCAAAGCCGACATGCTCACCGAAATTGACAAGCAATGGGAAGCGTCGATTGCGCGCGGCGAGTCGTTTGACAAAGATGCCGCTGGCGCCCGGAAATTCTCTTCACTGCAGGATCTTAGTTTCGATGCCAGCGGCCGCTTCATCCTCCCGGCCCAGTTGCGGGAGATCGGCCAGTTCGATAGCCATGTCCTGTTCCACGGCATCGGTACGACCTTTTGCCTCTGGAACCCGCAGATATTGCTCGACACGACCGACGACGTCCCGGTCGACCGGCGTCTGGTCGAGCATCATCTGAAAGAAGCCGGCCAGAAAAGCGGAGGGAAGCAGAAATGACCCCTGCTCCTGCCGCGCGGCATGTTCCCGTCCTGCTCGATGAAGTGATTGACGCGCTCGCCATTGCCCCTGGTGAGACGCACGTCGACGGCACATATGGTGCCGGTGGTTATAGCGCCGCGATGCTGGAAGCGGGCGCGACCGTTCATGCCTTCGACCAGGATCCCGATGCGATAGCGGCGGGTCAGGCAATGGTTGATGGCTCCGATGGCAAGCTGAAACTGCACCATGCTCTCTATTCCGAAATGGCGGACGTTCTGGTCGATGAAGATATTGACGGCGTAACGCTTGATATCGGCGTGTCCTCGATGCAGCTGGATCAGGCCGAGCGCGGATTCTCCTTCCAGAAAGATGGTCCGCTCGACATGCGGATGGCCCGCGATGGCGAGAGTGCTGCCGATTTCCTCAACGAAGCGGATGAAGAAACGATTGCCGATGTGATCTATCGCTATGGCGAAGAGCGCCGGTCGCGGCGGATCGCCAAGGCGATTGTTGAAGCGCGGCCGCTGACCCGGACGTCGCAGCTCGCGCTGGTGGTCAGAAAAGCGCTGGGGTATCGCGCGGGCGACAAGAAGGATCCGGCAACCCGCACCTTCCAGGCGATCCGCATTCATATCAACCGTGAACTGGGTGAACTCGAAGACGGGCTGGTCGCAGCAGAAAAACTGTTACAGCCCGGCGGTCGTCTGGCGGTCGTGACATTCCACAGCCTCGAGGATCGCATCGTCAAGAATTTTCTGCGGGATCGCAGCGGGCAAAAGTCCGCCGGATCTCGCCATCTCCCCCAAGTTAACGAAATACGGCCGGCACCCACCTTTCATAAACCAGCCAAAGCGGTGCGTCCGGCCGGGGCGGAGCAGGCCCTCAATCCCCGAGCCCGCTCCGCCACCCTCAGATCAGCGGTGCGGACAGACGCGCCCTCCGACGATGGTGGAGCGCCGTGAAGCTAGCATTCAAACGCCTCGAAGGTATGGGATGGCTCGCCCTGGTATTTCTGGTGGCGATTTTGCTATATCCGCTCTCGCTCAGCGTCGCGACCCTGCGCAGCGATCTCGCGCGGACCGACGCCAAGATTGTCGATGTAAAAAAGGACATCCGCTATCTGGAAACAGAATTCAGCGCGCGCGCCAATCTGCGCCAGCTTGAGGACTGGAACAAGCTCGAGTTCGGCTACGCATCGCCAGTCGCAGCGCAATATCTGGATGGCGAGAGAGCGCTTGCCAATCTCGGCGGCAAGGATTTGCGCAAACCGGTTCAGGTTGCGGTTCTCAGTTCGATGAATGGCATCAAGCCGGCAGGAATTATCGGTTCGGTTTTCGGCACTGCCAAAGCGCAGGACCGGAATTCCGACGGGAGTGCGATCGGCAGTAATGGAAAACTGGCGAGCGCGGCGACGGGACCCGGTCCGGGCAAGGGGCCGGGAGGCGCACAGAGCCGAACCACGCGGGTTGCGCATTTGGAAGACAAGTTGCTGGATGATGGTCTCGTCCGCGATCTCGGCCGAAAGGCGATAGCAGAAAAGCTCGAAAGCACGGCCGAATGACCACGCTTCTGGCCAACAGCAAGAAGGTGCAGTTTTCGGGAAAAGCCAAGGAAATAACCGCCAGCGCGCATTTCCGGCTGATGATTTTGCTCCTGGTGTTTCTGGCCGCCTTCACGATTATCGTCGGACGATTGGCGAGTCTCACGATTCTGGAAGATGCCGCACCTTATCAGTCGTCGAGCAGCGCTTTTATTCCGCCGCGCGGCGACATTGTCGACCGCAATGGCGTTGCGCTGGCGCGGACCATGCGCGGCTACGCCGTTCGCGTCGTGCCGGCACGGCTGCTCGGCGACAAAGAGACACTGGCGCGACAGCTTGCCTCTATTTTCCCTGACACGAACGCGGCATATTTTATGGAGAGGCTGAGCAGCCCCCGCCCGACCTATCTTCGCCGCCGAGCGCTGCCCGAGCAGGTCAAGCAGGTCCATGCGCTGGGTGAAATCGGGATCGAGTTTCCCCGCGAGAACGAGCGTCTCTACCCTCAGCGTGAGCTGGCGGCGCATGTATTGGGTTATGTTGACGCCGACGGCAAAGGCGTAATGGGAATGGAACGCGCGCTCAACAAACGCCTCTCCGACAAGAATCTGCGTGCTACGCCCACGATATTGTCGATTGACAGCCGGGTGCAAGCTGCGCTGGAAAGTGAGCTTCAGGACGCTATGATCACGACCCAGTCGCGCGGCGCCGCGGGGATCATACTGGATGTCCAGACCGGTGAGGTGATGGCGCTGGCCTCGCTGCCGATGTTCGATCCCAACAAGATCCGCAGGGCGTCGATGAAGCACCAGAATAATGAGGTGACCCAGAGCGTGTTCGAATTGGGATCAACGTTCAAGCCATTGACCATTGCAGCGGCCCTGGACGCCGGCACAGTTACCGATCTTGCGGTTCGTTACAATGCGATGGAACCGATCAAAATTGGCGGCTTTACGATCAAGGATGATCATAGCCAGGGTCGCTATCTGAATGTCCCGGAAACCCTGGTGCACAGTTCCAATATCGTCACCGCCCGGATTGCCGATAATCTTGGTCAGGAAGCCATGGAAAATATGTTCCGCCGGCTCGGCTTTGACGAACGGCCGCATATCGAACTGGTCGAGAAGGGCCACCCGCTTTGGCCGCGAAACTGGGGGCGGGTCACCAATATGACCGTCGCCTATGGCCATGGTATCGCCGTCACCCCTCTCCATCTCGCCAGTGCTTATGCGGCTATGGTCAATGGCGGCATCTGGCGTCCGGCGACATTGCTGAAAGTGGATCCGGGCAAAGAAGCAAAGGGCCGCCGCGTCTTCAAGGCAGCGACCAGCGCCCGGATGCGTCAGCTGCTCAGGATGATTGTTGCCGACGGCACCGGCCGCAAGGCCGATGCGCCGGGTTACCGGATCGGCGGAAAAACCGGGTCGGCAGAAAAACCTTCGGAAGGCGGTTATAACAAGACATCGCTGGTTTCGACCTTCGCCGCTGCCTTTCCGATGGATAACCCGCGCTATGTTGTCATTGCCATGCTCGATGAGCCGCAAGGTACTGCGGAAACCTCATTTCAGCGCACCGCCGGCTGGACCGCAGCGCCCATCGTGCGAAAACTTGTCCCGCGTGTCGGACCGATGCTTGGAATCATTCCCGATGAACATCGCGATGTTGATGTATCCGAGTTGACGCCGCTGCTCTGGAAGCCGAAAGCCACGCCCAAAGAGCAAAATCATGCAGCTGAATAGTCTGGTACCAGGATTGAACGGAGAAGCTGGTGAGCAGACGGTTACCGGCTTTGCCATTGATCACCGCAAGATCGCGCCGGGCAATGTGTTTGGCGCTTTTCGGGGCGCGAAGTTCAACGGCGAAGATTTTATTGAATCGGCCGTTGCCTCGGGTGCCATAGCGGTAGTCGCCCATCCGGATGCACGGGTCGAAGGCATTGTGCATATTGTTGATGAGGAGCCCAGGCGTCTGTTTGCCCAGATGGCGGCCCGCTATTTTACGCCGACCCCGATCCATGTAGCGGCCGTGACCGGCACCAATGGCAAGACATCGACTGCAGAGCTCACCCGCCAGCTGTGGCGGATGGATGGCCATAACAGCGCATCGATCGGTACGCTCGGTGTCACAACGGCGGACGATCAGGTCAAAACGGGGTTGACCACCCCGGATATTGTTACCTTCCTCTCCAACATGTCGGGTCTTGCACGCGAAGGAGTCAGTCACGCGATTTTTGAAGCGTCGAGCCACGGTCTGTCCCAATATCGGACCGAGGGGCTGCCGGTCAGCGTAGGTGTTTTCACCAATCTGAGCCGCGACCATCTCGATTATCATGGCGATATGGACAGCTATTTCGAAGCCAAGATGCGGTTGTTCGACGAGGTTGTGGCGAGCGATGGATGTGCCGTCATTTGGGCCGATGACGATCCCTGGTCGGGCAAAGCGATCAAACGTGCGGTGGGTCGCGGGCTTGAGTTGCTGACGGTCGGAGAAAATGGTTCAACGCTGCGATTGGTGTCGCAGACGCCGACCCATTTGGGCCAGGTCCTGATGGTCAAGGCGCAAGGCAATACCCACCGCATTTCGCTGCCGTTAATCGGTGCCTATCAGGCCGCAAATATCCTGTGCGCGGCGGCCATTTTGCTGGCAACTGGCGGACAACTGGAAAATATATTCGATCATATGCAGCGGGTGCAACCTGTGCGCGGCCGGATGGAGCGTGCGGTTATCAGCCGCGCGGGCGCGCCGGTTTACGTTGATTATGCGCATACGCCGGACGCCTTGCGCGCGGCGATCGAAGCCCTGCGGCCCCATGTTACGGGCAAGCTGATTACGATCTTCGGGGCTGGCGGCGACCGCGACAAGGGCAAGCGTCCTGAAATGGGCAAGATTGCGGTGGAAATGTCCGATCATGTGATCGTCACCGATGACAATCCGCGCAGCGAAGATCCAGCCGCGATCCGCACTGAGATAATGGCCGGAGCGATCGGTGCAGATGACGTGGCCGACCGCCGTGCGGCCATTGCGAGAGCCATAGATATGGCCGGTCCGCAGGATATCATTCTGCTTGCCGGAAAAGGTCACGAACAGGGCCAGATCATCGGTGACAGGATCATCCCGTTTGATGATGTCGAAGTGGCGAGAGAATGTGCCGGAGCGCAGGCGCTGTGACCGCATTGTGGACATCAGCCGCGATCGCGCAAGCCACGGCAGGCAAAGCCAGCGCCGCTTTCGCCGTGAACGGCGTCGCTTTTGACTCGCGCGAAATTGGCCCCGGTGACCTGTTTGTTGCGCTCAAGGGCGAGCATAGCGATGGCCATCTTCATGTAGACCAAGCTTTTGCTTCGGGCGCTGCAGGCGCCATTGTCAGCCAGCCGGTCGACGGTCCCCATATACTGGTATCCGACACGGCCCGCGCTCTGGATGCACTGGCAAAGGCATCGCGGGTCCGAACCGATGCCATGATAATCGGGGTGACCGGGTCAGTCGGCAAGACCGGCACCAAAGAAGCGCTATATGCTGCGCTGGACCGCTGCTCCTTCGGCAAGGCGCACCGGTCGGTCAAAAGCTACAATAATCATGTCGGAGTTCCGCTCAGCCTGGCGCGCATGCCGGAAGACACGAAATTCGGTATTTTCGAAATGGGCATGAACCATGCGCACGAACTGTCTGCGCTGACTCGCCTTGTGCAACCGCATGCGGCGATCATCACCGCGATTGCCCCGGCTCATATCGGAAATTTCCCGAACGGCGAGCAAGGCATTGTCGATGCCAAGGCCGAGATATTTGAAGGCCTGATGCCCGGCGGCACGGCGATTATTCCCCATGACAGTCCCCATTTTCAGCGTCTCAGGAAGAAGGCAGAGCGACATGCAGCCCATGTCATATCCTTCGGATTTGATGACGGAGCCGATGTGCGCGCGGTTGATGTGGTTGCCGCTCCCCGCGGGGGCTCGCTGGTCACTGCGAGGCTCGGCGATCAAAGCCTCTGCTTTACGATTGCAGAGGCGGGGCGGCATTGGGTGTCCAATTCCCTGGCCATCCTCGCCGCGGTGCGCGCGGTCGGTGGTGACCTGGCATCCGCCGGTCTTTCGCTTGCCGAAATGAGCGGCATTGATGGCCGGGGCCGCCGGCATATCATTTCGCTCAAATCTGGTGGCAAGGCGCTGGTTATCGACGAAAGCTACAATGCCAATCCGGCATCGATGAAGGCGACGTTGCAGCATTTTACCGGCGAGCCGTGCAGCGGACAAAAGATCCTTATTCTGGGTGCCATGGGTGAACTGGGCGAGCAATCGGCGCAATATCACATTGCGCTGGCTGACGATATTTTGCTCTGCGGAGCCGCTGCTGTCATTTTGGTCGGCGAAGATATGGCACATACTGCCGCGAAACTTGAACAGGGCCTTGATCAGGGTGTGAAAATGTCACATGCCGAGACCGCTTCGGAGGCGCTGTCCGAGGTCGCAAAACTGATCCGCGACGGGGACGTCCTTTTGATCAAGGGTTCAAATTATCTGGGGCTGTCATCGGCGGTTTCCGCGCTGGTGAACGGGGAGTATTGATGTTTTATTTGCTAGCCCAATGGCTTGAATTCGAAGGTATTTTCAACGTCTTTCGCTACCTGAGCTTTCGCTCGGGCGCGGCTGTATCGACGTCTCTTTTCATCGGTCTGTTGATCGGTCCCAAATTCATCAACATGCTGCGCATGCGGCAAGGCAAGGGGCAGCCGATCCGCGAAGATGGCCCGATCACCCATCTCAAAAAGGCGGGAACACCCACCATGGGCGGTCTGATGATCCTGATTTCCCTGGTGACATCGTTGCTCCTGTGGATGGATCTCAGCAATATGTTCGTCTGGGCGTGCATTTTCGTCACGCTCGGTTTCGGCGCGATTGGCTTTATGGATGACTATGACAAAGTCCGCAAAGCCAGCCACAAAGGCATTCCGGGCCGGGTCCGGCTGCTGCTGGAATTTGTCATTGCCGGCTTCGCCACATGGCTGATTGTACAGCAGATTGGCACCAGCCTTTACGTTCCCTTTTTCAACGACGTCCAGATAGATCTCGGCTATTTCTATATTCCCTTTGCAATGTTCGTGATCGTCGGCGCGGGCAATGCGGTCAATCTGACTGACGGGCTTGATGGCCTCGCCACCATGCCGGTGGTGATTGCCAGCGCGACCTTTCTGGTGCTGGTCTACCTGTCCGGCAATGCGGTTTTCTCGGAATATCTGGGCATCCCGTTTGTTCGCGGAGCGGGCGAACTGGCGATTTTCTGTGCCTGCATAATAGGGGCCTGTCTCGCCTTCCTGTGGTTCAATGCGCCGCCTGCCGCGGTTTTCATGGGTGATACCGGCAGTCTCGCACTTGGCGGCGCTCTCGGTGCCATTGCCGTTTCCATCCATCATGAAATCGTACTCGCAATCGTCGGGGGCCTGTTTGTGCTCGAAGCCGTGTCGGTGATCGTCCAGGTGTTTTTCTTCAAGCGGACCGGTCGACGCGTGTTTCGCATGGCACCGATCCACCACCATTTTGAACAGCTTGGCTGGTCCGAATCCACGATTGTGATCCGCTTCTGGATCATCAGTCTGGTGCTCGCACTCGCCGGATTGGCGACGTTGAAACTCAGATGATCGTCTCTCCCGCCTTTGCCGGTAAACGCTATGCCATTCTTGGACTGGCCCGTTCCGGCATGGCGGCGCTCGAATGTCTGCACGCCAGCGGCGCGGAACTGCTCGCCTGGGACAATCGCGAGGAATTGCGCGAAAGCGTTGCCGACAAGGCGCTCATTGCCGATCCTCTGGTTTCGGACCTTACCGGCTATGACGCGATTGTCGTGTCGCCGGGCGTGCCGCTCAACGGTCAGCCGATAGCGCGCAAGGCTGAGGCGGACGGCGTGCCGATCATCGGTGATATCGAGCTGTTCGCACAGGCCCGCCATTCGCTGCCGCCACACCGGGTTGTCGGTATAACCGGCACCAACGGCAAGTCGACAACCACCGCGCTGGTGCATCATATATTGGCCAGTGCTGGCGTACCGACCCTGATGGGCGGCAATATCGGCCTTCCGATCCTGTCGCAGGAGCCGCTGCCGGAGGGCGGTGTCTACGTTCTCGAACTGTCGAGTTACCAGATTGATTTGACCCAGAGCCTTGACTGCGATGTCGCGCTTCTGCTCAATATCAGCCCCGACCATCTGGATCGCTATGACGGGTTTGACGGTTATGCTGCTGCAAAAGCGCGGCTGTTCGACATGTTGGGATCCGACCATACGGCGATATTTGCCAGCACTGATGAAAAGACCCGGCTGGCTCTGCACGGCTTGCGCGATCTGGGTCGGGTCCGGAAAATTGTCGACACCAGCGCTACGGAGATCGCCGGACAACGGGATTGGCCATCGCTGCAAGGGCCCCATAATCTGCAAAATGCCATCGCCGCCGTCGCTACGGTCGAGGCTCTGGGCATATCGGAAAATCAATGGCGCCCGGCGCTGGAGTCATTTGGCGGCCTTGCCCACCGTATGGAACGCGTCGTCGAAGCCAGTGGCGTGTTGTTTGTCAACGACAGCAAGGCAACCAATCCCGCATCCACCGGGCCTGCGCTGGGTGCCTATCCGAAAATCCACTGGATTCTCGGTGGTTTGCCCAAGAGTGACACGCTGGTCGAGTGCGAGCCGTTTTTCCACAATGTCGTTCGGGCCTATACCATTGGCGAAGCGGGTCCGCTGTTCGGAAAATTGCTGACCGACCACATTCCGGTTGAATCCTGCGAAATGATGCTGACCGCAGTGCAGCGGGCAGCCGCCAATGCCAGGCCTGGCGAGGTGGTGTTGCTGTCGCCTGCCTGTGCCTCCTTCGACCAGTTTCGTGATTTTGAAGCGCGCGGTGAATGTTTCCGGACAGCGGTCCAGTCGGTGATCGAGAAGAATTTGATCGGTACCGCGACCGGTGAGGCGATTCAATGAGCGCATCTGAACAACCCGAAATTGCCGGGGGCTTGAAAAAGAAGCGCTTCCAGTTGCAGTCGCGTCTCGGGCGGAGCGACCGTTCGCCGCTCGCCATCTGGTTCTGGGAACTCGACCGGGTGCTGCTCGGACTGATCCTCACTCTGGTGGCAATCGGATTGATCGCGGTTGCGGCGGCATCGCCGGTCACCGCATTGAAACAAAGCACCGACGCGGTCACGCTCGATCCGCTATATTATTTCTATCGCCAACTCGGCTGGGTCGTTTTTGGCATCCCGCTGATGCTGGTGGTTTCGATGCTGCCCAAGGAACAGGCCCGACGCTTTGCGATACTGGCCGGCATCGCTGCCTTGGTGCTGCTGTTCCTCGTTCCGATTTTCGGAAACACCGTCAACGGTGCACGGCGCTGGATCGGCTATGGCTTCGCCACCATTCAGCCTGGCGAATTCCTCAAGCCGCTTTATGCGGTCTCGCTGGCATGGCTGCTGTCGCTCAGGGTAAAGGATCCAGCCTTGCCGGTGATTTCGCTTTCGATCGTGCTGACCGGGATCATCGCGATCCTTTTGTTGATGCAGCCCAATCTCGGCCAAACGATTATTTTTTGCGGCATCTGGTTCGCGGTGATGACGGTGTCCGGACTGTCGGCGCGTCTGATCGCAGCGGTCAGTGTCGGGGGTATTGGGGGTTTGGTCGGAGCCTATTTTTTCTATCCCGTGGCGACTCAGCGGATCAATGCCTGGTTGTTCGGAGGAGATGAGTTCGATCAGGTGATGTTCGCGCACAAGGCACTGACCGGTGGTGGTTTGCTTGGTACCGGGCCCGGGCTGGGTACCGCCAAATTCAAGCTACCCGAGGCGCATACTGATTATATTTTCTCCGTCATTGGCGAAGAATTCGGCCTGCTCGCCTGCATGGCCATCGCGCTCGTCTATCTCGCGATCATCGTCCGTGTTTTTCTGCGTCTCCTCGATGAAGAGGATAATTTTATCATTCTTGCCGTTTCAGGCCTGACGGCCCAGTTCGGTGGACAGGCACTGATCAACATGGCGGTGAACCTCCAGCTCTTCCCGTCCAAGGGCATGACCCTGCCGCTGATCAGCTACGGCGGCTCGTCATTGCTGGCCCTGTGTATCGGTATCGGACTTTTGCTCGCATTTACCCGACGGAACCCGTATCTTGACCGTTCACAATATGTCTCGGCCTGGCCCGAGCGAGGACGGATAGCGGTATGAGTTTTTCGAAACATTATGTACTGGCGGCGGGCGGTACCGGAGGTCATATGATCCCGGCCTATGCGCTGGCCAGAGAACTGGTCTTGCGCGGTCATCGGGTGGCGCTGATCACCGACGAACGCGGCGAGAAAATTCCCGGCATGGTCGAGGAAGGGCAGGTCCATGTTCTGCCCGCCGGCCGGATCACCAAGGACCCGCGCAGCTGGCTAGGCGGTGCGCGTGCCATTCTCAAAGGTCGCCGGATGGCGATGCAGCTTTACGAGACATTTCAGCCATCTGCGATCGTCGGATTTGGTGGCTATCCGGCCTATCCCGCTCTGCTCGCGGCGAACAGCCGGAACATTCCGTCCATCGTGCACGAACAGAACGCAGTTCTGGGCCGGGTGAACCGGCTCGCGGCGCGTTCGGTAAATGCGATTGCTACCGCCTATCCCGATGTCCTGCGGATAAAACCGAAATATCAGGAAAAGGTCCATCTTGTCGGTAATCCGGTGCGCGAGGAAGTGGTCGCGCTGCGCGAAGAACCTTACCCACCTTTATTCGAAGAAGGTATTTTCCGGGTGTTGGTGACCGGCGGCAGCCAGGGCGCGTCGATCCTGTCCGATGTCGTGCCGGATGCGATGGCGATGCTGCCGATGCATTTGCGCCGCCGCCTGCAGATCACCCAGCAATGCCGCGAAGATGATATCGAGCGGGTGCGGGCGAAATATGCCGAACATGATATCCCGGCGGAACTGGCCACTTATCTGCCAGACCTGCCCCAGCGTCTGGGCTGGGCGCATCTGGTGATCGGCCGGGCCGGGGCTTCGACCATTGCCGAGCTGACTACCGCCGGTCGTCCTGCGATCCTGATTCCATTGCCCAGCGCGATGGATGATCATCAGACCCATAATGTCAAGGAAATGGTCGCATCCGGCGGCGCGCGTGCGATCCCGCAATCGCGGTTTACCGCTAAGGAACTGGCCAAGCAGATGCAGAAAATGGCGTTGCAGCCGGGTGCGCTGGAAAATGCGGCACGCTTCGCGGCAAAATGCGGTCGGCCGGAAGCGGTCAATGATCTCGCTGATCTGGTGGAAAGCATCGGCACTGCGCCTTTGGGCAAAACCATGAAGGCGAAGAAGGAACAGCAGCAAATGATATCGGCTCCCAAGCAGGCACTCGCAAGGAATGATGCGCAGTGAGAGGCGTGGGCACGGATATCGGCACGATTCATTTCGTCGGGATCGGCGGGATCGGCATGTCGGGTATCGCCGAAGTGATGCACAATATGGGCTATCAGGTGCAGGGCAGCGACATTGCCGAAGGCTATGTGATTGAAGGCCTGCGCGCCAAAGGCATCGACGTGAAAATCGGCCATAGCGCGGACAATGTCGAAGGCACGGCGGTCGTAGTGACCTCAACGGCGGTCCACCGCGGCAATCCGGAAGTGGAGGCGGCGCTCGCCAACCGGATACCTTTGGTCCGCCGGGCGGAAATGCTCGCCGAACTGATGCGGCTCAAGTCGACCATCGCGATTGCCGGAACCCATGGCAAGACCACCACCACCTCCATGGTGGCAGCAATGCTTGACGCTGGCGGCATAGATCCAACCGTTATCAACGGCGGGATCATCAACCAATATGGCTCCAATGCCCGGCTTGGCGCTGGTGAATGGATGGTGATCGAGGCCGACGAGAGCGACGGCAGCTTCCTGCGGCTCGATGGCACGATCGCGGTCGTCACCAATATCGATGCCGAACATCTCGATCATTATGGCAGCTTTGACAAGATCAAGGATAGTTTCGTCGAGTTTATCGAGAATGTACCCTTTTACGGCGCGGCGATCCTATGCGTCGACCATCCGGAAGTTCAGGCGGTGCTGACGCGCATTCGTGACCGGCGGATCATCACTTACGGCTTTTCCGCCCAGGCCGATGTGAAGGGCGTCAATGTCACGCCGATCTCCGGCGGCAACCGCTTTGACGTTGTCGTCCGTGACCGCGACGGAGAAACCAGAACCATCGAAGCGATCACCTTGCCGATGCCCGGCCGACACAATGTCCAGAATGCGATTGCCGCGGTCGCCGTCGGCCTCGAAATGGGCATGAGCGACGCCCAGATCGCCAAGGGCTTCGACCATTTCGGCGGCGTCAAGCGGCGCTTCACCAAGGTCGGCGAAGTCGATGGCGTGACCATCATCGATGATTATGGCCATCATCCGGTGGAAATTCAGGCAGTGCTGTCGGCAGCGCGCGAAGGCGCGGAAGGCCGCGTGATCGCCGTGGTCCAGCCGCATCGCTTTACCCGCCTGCGCGACCATATGGAAGAATTCCAGGGTGCCTTCAACGATGCCGATATGGTGTTCGTGACACCGGTCTATGTGGCCGGAGAGGACCCGATCGAAGGCATCGACAGCGAGGCTCTGGTCAGCGGACTGAAGATACGCGGACATCGCCTCGCGGAAACAGTTGCAGATCAGAATGCTCTGGCGGAACGACTGGCCGAAGAAATCCAACCACAGGACATGATCATCTGCCTTGGGGCAGGGGATATTACCAAATGGGCAGCCGGACTCGCGGACGGCATAGCGGAGGCGCGCAAATGAACTATCCGCCGCCAGTCCTGAGCCTTTTCCCGTTCGTCCTGAGCCTGTCGAAGGACCTCTATCGACGAGAAATGTACTTCGACAAGCTCAGTACGAACGGTTTCTCCCGGCGGGAGGTGGCTTTATGAGCGCCATTGCCACCATGCCTGAAACACGCGGCAAGATGACCGAAAACGCGCCGCTGGCTCCGCTGGTCTGGTTCAAGAGCGGTGGAACCGCAGAGTGGCTGTTCGAACCAAAAGATAGCGACGATCTGCAGCAGTTTCTCCGCGATCTCGATCCGGAGATAGCGGTCTGGCCGCTTGGGCTGGGGTCCAATCTGATCATCCGCGACGGCGGCATCCAGGGCGTAGTGATCAGACTGGGCAAGGCTTTTGCAGGCATCGAAGCGGATGGTTTGACGCTGAAATGTGGTGCGGGCGCGCCCGGCATTTCGGCAGCGAGCAAGGCCCGCGATCACGGCATCGCAGGAATGGAGTTTTTGCGCGGCATCCCCGGGACGATCGGCGGCGCGGTGCGCATGAACGCCGGCGCTTATGGCCGCGAAGTCTGTGACATATTGAAAAGCGCGGATGTAATCCTGCGCAA
>RCMY010000557.1_pt1 | contig 35227 bp, 32 predicted proteins | sample 2041341 | NCBI WGS metagenome assembly RCMY01 (sample SAMN09708234, study PRJNA481090) | Marine sediment metagenome, whole genome shotgun sequencing project. | reverse complement strand
AAATGAATCACGCTTTTCATCAATCGCCGATTGGCGCAATGCATAACTGATGCTCAAACCTGAATCGCGCATGTTTAAACCTTGGTTTAAACCCTGAGCGCCGCAACCTACGATAACGACTGATTTGCCTTTTAGTGCATCGCAGCCATTGTTAAATTCATCGCGCTGCATGAAACGACATTTGCCAAGTTGATCAAGTTGTTGAAGGTAAGCTGTTGAAGTAATTTGCCATAAGTATTTTGTATTCCGAGCATTTCAAATGCGTAAACTAAAAAAATAGTCTGTGACGACCTTGAGTCCACTATACCTTGTTTGATTGTTTTATAAATTGAATTATTTGCAACTTAGTATTTCATAATATGAAACAGTGTGTGTAGAATGACGATATTTATTGAAAATCGGCATAGTATTTCTAGCCTATTAATAGGAAGCATTAACTTAATAAATGGATATCAAAAGTCTCAAACAGTTTCAGCATTTGGCGACGAGCCTAAATTTTTCGAAAACGGCTGCAGCAATGTTTGTGTCGCCGCCTACACTTACGCGCATTATCATGCGTTTGGAAGAAGAATGTTCTGCGCAGTTATTTGTTCGAAATAATAGAAATGTATCGTTAACACCAGCTGGCCGCAAAATGCTCGCGTTTGCTGACGAAACCCTGATTCGATACCATCAATTGCAAAATGAACTTACTCAGCAACAAACCCAATTAAGGGGTGAACTTTCATTATACTGCTCGGTTACAGCCGCACAAATCTACTTGCCAACAATACTAGACAGTGTGCGCGAACGCTATCCGCTAGTGGACATTAAGCTCGACACAGGCGATCACGAATTAGCACTTACCCGTTTAAACGCGCCTTTGCAGCAATCACGAGCTGATTTAGCCATTGCCATCCACACGCCCGACTTTCCGCCACATATTTATTTTCAATCTATAGACAAAGTACCTTTAACATTGATTGTGCCAGCCAGTATGGATGTACGCAAAATTAGTGATATTAGTTGGACTGATTCACGCGTGATCATGCCTGCGCGCGGTCCATCTAGACGTATTGTGCATCACTGGTTTGCCGAACAGAATATTAGGCCGCGTATTTATGCGCAAGTGTCAGGAAATGAAGCCATTGTGAGTATGGTGGCACTTGGACTAGGCATTGGTTTTGTACCCACAATAGTGCTTGAAACCTCAACGGCAAAAAGCAAAGTACGCAGTATAACGGTTGAAAATATAGAAGCATATCGCTTGGGTCTTTGTTATTTGAAAGAGCGTAGTAGTGAACCGCTAATTCAGTCGGTAAGTGCGCTATTTAGTTAATATATATGAATGTTTCTTTAGGGTAATGTTACCTTAAAACGGTCATTTTTTAAGGAGATAATTGCTTCAGCAGTTTGTCAAAGTTTCGATAGGAAAGTGCTTCAGCAATATGTGCTTTTTGGATATCTTCACTCGCTTCAATATCGGCGATAGTACGCGCTACTTTTAAGGTGCGGTGGTACGCGCGCATAGAAAGCCCAAGCGCATCAATCGCTTGTGTTATAAAGCGTTGGTTTTCTTCATTAAGTTTTGCATAATTGTCTACGTTTTTATTATTGAGTCCAGCATTGAGTGTGCCTTGTCGTTCAAATTGACGTTGTTGTGCAATGGTCACTTGGATTTTTATTTGCGCACTCGTTTTAACGGTTGGTTTCGATGTTTTAGTTGAGTGCTTATTAGGCATTTGCGAAGTATGCATGCCAAGGGCTTTTGAAATATCAACACGTGGTACATGTACCTGCAAGTCTATTCTATCTAGTAGCGGTCCAGATATTTTATTTAAATATCGCAGTATTTGGTCGTCGTTAGAGCGTTTGTCGTCAATGTCACCGGTAGGGCTTGGATTCATCGCCGCAATTAATTGAAAGTCAGCTGGATAGGTGGTCTTGTGTTTGGCGCGAGACAAGTTAATTTCTCCGGTTTCAAGCGGTTCGCGCAGTACGTCCAAAACGTGCCTGCCAAATTCAGGCAGCTCATCTAAAAATAGAACGCCTTTGTGTGCTAAGGTAATTTCGCCAGGCATAGGATAACTACCGCCGCCTACTAATGCCGCTGCCGAACTCGAATGGTGCGGCTGTCGAAACGGCCGTTGTCGCCAATTTTGTGCGCAGACTTGCTCGCCAACAATTGAACGGATAGACGCAACGGTTAAGGCATCTTGTTCCGGTAACTCCGGCAGTATCGAAAGCAAGCGGTTAGCCAACATGCTCTTACCAGTGCCCGCAGGCCCGAACAGTAATAGATTATGACCGCCTGCGGCACAAATTTCGAGCGCGCGTTTAGCATGTTCTTGTTCAATAATTTCGCTTATATCACCATATTTAGAGGTGTTTTGATCAAGATCGGGTTCATGATTCGTTACAATGGCTTTTACCAACATTTGCTTATCGATTAAATGTAAATATACATCCCACAAGGAACTTGCACTAAGTACATGCGCATTGTTCACCAAAGCGGCCTCTTGAGCGTTCATTTCCGGTAAAATCAGTTTTCTTGCTGACTTCGCCGCGGCAAAAGCCATAGGCAGTGCACCTTGCACACTGCGTAGTTCTCCAGAAAGTGCAAGTTCACCCACAAATTCATAATGTTCTAGGCAACCGGCGCCTAAGCCTTCGCTTGCACAAATAATGCCTATCGCGATAGCTAAATCGAACCTACCACCGCCTTTTGGCAGATCCGCCGGTGCCATATTCACGGTAATGCGCTTACTGGGGAATTCAAAGCCTGAGTTGATCATGGCGCTGCGAACGCGGTCGCGAGATTCTTTCACCGTGGTTTCTGGCAGGCCCACTAGGTGAAAGCCAGGTAAGCCATTACTCAAATGAACTTCTATAGTGACTAAGGGCGCATTAATGCCTAAATTAGCACGGGTATACACTACGGCAAGATCCATTTGCAACGCTCGTATTGATGTTAGTTAGGATAAAGTGTGCCTGAATAAGGCTTTGTCTTCTACTGTACTAATTGTCTGTTGTGCTTTCGCTAATGCGCAAATGGTGACTGAGATACTCGTCATTTGCTAACGCAAATTTACTTGCGTATGGCCATGATACAAGGCACACTAAAAGGGTGACGACAATTTAATGTATTTCGAGCATCATTTGATGCATGTATAAAGTAAAGGCAAAGCTAAAATGCTGACCTTAAACTGAATATATGCGTGGGTGGTGTTTTTGTGTTTTATACACACTAAAACCCTCCATAGTGAGGGTTTTTTTGTACTTTACCGCAGTTCGTTCGCACAGTAATTATTAGGAGAGAAGCATGCCAAAACTACGTTCAGCCACATCTACTCACGGGCGCAATATGGCGGGTGCACGCGCCCTGTGGCGCGCAACCGGTATGAAAGACGGTGATTTTGGAAAGCCCATTATTGCGATAGCTAACTCGTTTACTCAGTTCGTGCCTGGACACGTGCATTTAAAAGATATGGGTCAATTAGTTGCCCGCAGAATCGAAAAAGCGGGGGCCAATGCCAAAGAATTTAATACTATCGCCGTTGACGACGGTATAGCCATGGGCCACAGCGGTATGTTGTATAGCTTACCCTCGCGCGAGATCATTGCTGATTCGGTTGAGTATATGGTAAACGCCCATTGCGCCGATGCCTTAGTGTGTATTTCAAACTGTGATAAAATTACGCCAGGTATGCTAATGGCCGCAATGCGTTTAAACATTCCGGTGGTGTTTGTTTCTGGTGGACCAATGGAAGCGGGGAAAACTAAATTATCCGACCAAATTATTAAGCTAGATTTGGTCGATGCCATGGTCGCCGCAGTTGACGATACCGTGAGTGATGAAGATTCTGACAGTATAGAGCGTTCAGCCTGCCCTACCTGTGGATCTTGCTCGGGCATGTTTACCGCTAACTCAATGAACTGCTTAACCGAAGCGCTTGGCCTATCGTTACCAGGTAACGGTTCAACATTAGCGACCCATGCTGATCGTGAGCGTTTGTTTCTTGAGGCGGGTGATGTCATTGTTGATTTGTGTAAACGTTACTATGGGGATAATGACGAAACGACCTTACCAAGAAATATCGCAAACTTCGACGCATTTGAAAATGCTATGAGCTTAGACATCGCTATGGGCGGCTCTACCAATACTATCTTGCATTTATTAGCCGCGGCTATGGAAGGTGAAATAGATTTCACCATGCAAGACATTGATCGCTTGTCACGTAAAGTACCGCATCTTTGCAAAGTGGCACCTTCTACGCCGCAGTATCATATGGAAGATGTGCACAGAGCAGGCGGCGTCATGGGTATACTTAATGAATTAAATAAAGCAGGCTTATTGCACGGTAATGCACATCACGTATTTGGTCAATCATTAGCCGATGTTATTGCAAAGTGGGATATAACTGATGGTAAAAACGAAAAAGCGATAGAGTTTTTTAGAGCAGGACCGGCGGGTATTCGCACAACCAAAGCTTTTAGCCAAGATTGTCGTTATCCAAGCGTTGACGATGATCGCGCAGCGGGTTGTATACGAGACCGTGCTCACGCGTATAGTGAAGAAGGCGGTTTAGCCGTATTGTATGGTAATTTGGCAAAGGACGGTTGCATTGTTAAAACAGCAGGTGTTGATGAATCGATTCATAAGTTTACCGGTACAGCACGCGTATATGAAAGCCAAGATGATGCCGTTGCGGGCATTTTAGGCAATGACGTAAAAGCGGGAGACGTGGTGATCATTCGATACGAAGGACCGAAAGGCGGTCCGGGCATGCAAGAAATGCTTTATCCAACCTCATACTTGAAGTCAAAAGGCTTAGGCAAAGATTGTGCGCTCATTACTGATGGCCGTTTTTCCGGCGGGACTTCGGGCTTATCAATTGGACATTGTTCGCCAGAAGCCGCAAGTGGCGGTGGTTTAGCCCTTGTAAATAATGGTGATACGGTGATCATTGATATTCCAAATCGTACGATTAACGTGGATCTTTCAGATACACAGTTGCAAGCACGACGTGATGCGATTGAAGCCAGTGATAAACCTTATCAACCAGTCGCAAGAGACCGCCATGTATCTACTTCCTTAAAGATATTTGCGATGATGGCGACCAGCGCAGATAAAGGCGCGGTGCGCGATCCAAGTAAAATTAAGTATTAACTAAAAAGGGTACAATCAGTGTCAATAAATCAGCCGGTGACCACTTCAAATTTTGAATATCTAATTAAAATTTTGCAGGCGCCTATATATGAAGCGGCGGTGGTAACCGATCTGGACAAACTTGAAACGTTGTCGACGGTTGTCGGTAATCAGGTCTATTTAAAGCGTGAAGACCAGCAGCCTGTTAAGTCGTTCAAATTGCGCGGAGCATATAACTGCATGGCGCAATTAAGTGAGCAGCAAAAAGCAGCTGGTGTTATTGCAGCATCTGCAGGTAATCATGCTCAAGGCGTGGCGTATTCAGCGAAAGCTATGAATATTAAAGCAACCATTGTTATGCCTGAAACCACTCCCGAGATTAAGGTCGATGCGGTGCGTAAATTCGGTGGTCAAAACGTGACGGTGGTTCAGCATGGCACAAGCTTTGATCAAGCTAATAATCATGCCAAAATGTTGTGTGAAGAATACGGTTTTTCGATGATACCGCCTTTTGATCATCCAAATGTGATTGCCGGTCAAGGTACGATTGCCAAAGAGATGCTTGAGCAATTAAGTGATTTTGACTATGTGTTTGTTGCCGTTGGCGGCGGAGGCTTAGCGGCTGGGATCGCGGTCTATCTAAAACAAATTAAACCAGAAATTAAAATTATTGGGGTTGAATCAGAGGAATCTGCTTGTTTACAAGCCGCATTAGCCGCTGGAGAGCCAGTATCTTTGCAGCAAGTGGGAATTTTTGCAGATGGGGTAGCGGTGAAAACAATCGGTAGTGAAACCTTTCGACTTTGTCAGCAACTTGTCGATGAAGTCATTACCGTTAGCAACGATGAAATATGTACTGCTATTAAAGATATTTTTGATGATACACGCGTAATCGCAGAACCCGCTGGTGCCTTATCTATAGCCGGCATTCGTAAATATTGCCGAGAGCATAATATTCAAAATAAACGCTTAACCGGTATCTTGTGCGGCGCTAACATTAATTTTCATACGCTTCGATATGTATCAGAGCGCTGCGAACTAGGTGAACAAAAAGAAGCGGTATTTGCAGTAACAATCCCTGAAAATAAAGGTGCATTTAAGACCTTTTGTAGTTTGTTGGGCGGGATTGTCATTACCGAGTTTAATTACCGTTACAACGGTCCTAAAAGTGCACATATATTTGTCGGTGTTAAACTTAGAAACGGTGCAACAGAATATAAAGCATTGCTACAAAAGTTAGCGGACAACCACTATCAATGCTGTGATTTGTCGCATAACGAATTGGCTAAATTACATGTTAGACATATGGTCGGAGGGCACCCTCAGCAAGCCATAAATGAAAGTATTTTTAGTTTCTCTTTCCCAGAGTATCCGGGTGCCTTAATGCATTTCTTAAATACGCTTGGCGAGTCTTGGAATATTACGCTTTTTCATTATCGAAATCATGGCGCTGCACAAGGTTTAGTCTTAGCAGGATTTGAGATAGGCACTCAAGAGCGAGAAAGTTTTCAGCAGTTTCTTGATAGACTCGATTTTGAAGTGCAAGAACATAAAGACGATCCTGCTTATGAGTACTTTTTATCAAGCGGTAGTTAGCGGTAAACTAGCCTTTATGATAAAGGCTAGTTTTTAGTGCGACTTTTCAAAGTCCTTGTCAGCTAGGGGCTAACTGCTCCAAATGTTGCACTATCTCTGGCCAAACTAAGGGCATAATGGCTTCTTTTAGCGCCACGCTAGATTCAGAAAAAGCCAAGCTACCATCTTCGCAAGTTCTCACCAGCTTGTTCTCTTTTAAGGCATGCACAAAGGTGCCTAATACATTTTTGTCGTAAAATTCAGGCGAGTGCATACCAAATAAAGCCGAAAGTCGCTCTGCTACTGCCGTCGATTCACGTTCTAGTTTGGCACGACTAATCACTTCTTCAAATTCAAGTACTCGTAACACAACGGCATAGCGCTGCCACGTTTCTTGCATACCACGGCTTAGCAGCCATGCACTATGAAACTCGCTTGAACTAGGTTCGGCGGTGACAATATAATCATCTTTTTGCAACAGCATATGGACTGACTTTAAATAAGAAATCAGTGTATCAACGTATTCAATAAGCTGTTGGTCAGTAAAGTGCATAAAAAACTCGCGTTTTAACACTGGATACAACTGCACCACGCGCTCAATAATGAAGGCTTTGGTCAGATTTTTTTGCGCAAAAACTATTGCCATGACTAAACTCGGGATTGCATACATATGCAAAATGTTATTGCGATAAAAAGTGAGTAAGACGGCATTATCGTGTTTGGGTGAAACGATTTCACCATACTGATCCTGACTTTGTTCGAAACGATTTAATGCTAGGGTTCTATCAACAATGTCACTGGCGCTTTCACTTGGGAAAGTTGCATCACTACTGTAGGGATTCGCTTTAAACAGTCTTAAATAATCTTCTACCGCATTTATTAAATCGCGTTTGCTCATAATATGCGTTTTTGTGGAGAGTAAGCAAAATGCTATCAATGCTGTGCCGTTTAACGCTGCATTTTTATTTATTCGGGTCATCACTGTGTTGGCTAACATATTTACTGTAGGGGTTAACCACTTAGGCTTTTTTTCATCATCGGTAATGTCATCGCGCCAAGTTGGCACTTGTTTGTCTAAAAAGTTGTGCAGCGCAATAGGCTCACCAAAATTCACATAACCATGACCGTAATTTTTGAGTTTGCGGATAGCTGAAAAGACTTGCGTGGGTGATTCTTTCTTTTTACCTTTACCTTGTAGCTCCTTTTGATAGCTTTTTACTTCCATTACATGTTCGTAACCTAAATAAACGGGCACAATAGAAACGGGTCTATTAACCCCTTTGGTGACTGCTTGAATGGTCATTGCCAACATACCTGTTTTGGGTGGTAACAATCGGCCTGTTCGGCTGCGCCCACCTTCAGGGAAGTATTTAACCGAATAGCCTTTGTTAAAAAGGAGTTCTAAATATTCTCTAAAAATACTGCTGTAAAGTTTGTTGCCTACAAAACTGCGCCTTAAAAAAAACGCACCGCACTTTCTAAAAATGGGTCCTGCCGGCCAAAAATTTAAATTGATACCGGCTGCTATGTGAGGGGTGACTAATCCCTCGTTATAAATAACATAGGTAAGTAATAAGTAATCCATGTGGCTTTTGTGGCAAGGCACGTAAATTATTTCATGTCCATTAGCGGCTAATTCTCTTACTCTATCTGCATGACTAACATCGATTCCGTCATATATTTTGTTCCAAATACGAGCAAGCAGTCGGTCGCCAAGTCTAATTATCCCCTCTCGATAATCAGCCGCTATCTCATCTATGTACTTTTTAGCTTGTTTGCGGGCCTGCTGCGGGCTAAGGTTTTTGCTTCTTTGTTCCTCTTCTATCGCCGCTTTTACGCTAGTCGCTCCCAGTACTGAATTATAAAGCGTTTGACGTTCAAGCAAAGTAGGACCAGACAAGGTTTGACGCTTTCGGTGAAAGTGAGTGCGTGCTACTCTTATCAGCTTTTGCGCTATTTGCTGGTCACTTCCTTGAAGCTCTGCCATTTGTCGAGTGGATACCGGTTTTGAATAGCTAACAAAGTTGTCGCGTCCAAAAAACAATACGATAAAAAACTTACGTAGCCAGTTCGGTGACACTTTCAATGCGATTAACTGCGCCCAACCTGATTTCTCTTTACCGGCGTTGCGCCCCCATGACACAAAAACAGGCACAACTTGTACATCTAAATCATCATATTCTCGGTGATATTTAAACATCACGGTAAAAGTATCTTCAATTGTGGTCGGCTTTACTTTACGAGACACAAGATTTTGCGGTCTATCTAAAAAATAACTCCGTTTGTGTTGTTTATCAAGCAAGCAAAGTTTTTCTCTAGGACTCGGTAAGCCTAGTTGCTGGGTCGATTTCTCAAGCGCAATAGAGTCGGTAAATGAGGCGGTTTGGAGTAAATATACAATAGGTCGCGACTTGTCTATTCCTAGCTCTTTTTCAATATCTCCGGGTATGCTTTTCACCGACACTAACCACCCAATTGGTTTAGCGAGTAACGATCGTAAAAACGACACAATCACGTCCATACTTATCTTATCCCTAAAGATCTAAATTTAATTTTAACGCGCGTAATGTTTAAATATTAGCACGAGTGATCAAAATAGTAGTTTAGTTTATGTATCTGTGATTGTATGCAAAAGTTACTTGTACGACGTAATGACAAAATAATAAATATTGCTTATTGATTTATAAAGGATATACTCAATTAACTGTATAGAAAAACAGGCTGTTTATGCGTCCACTAACTCCAAGACAAACCGAAGTACTAGAACTCATTAAATCTGCGATGCGGGAAACGGGTATGCCACCTACTCGCGCAGAAATTGCGCGTGAATTAGGCTTTAAATCGGCAAATGCTGCGGAAGAACATTTAAAAGCGCTTGCTAAAAAAGGCGTAATTAACATATTACCCGGAACCTCGCGCGGCATTAAATTAAATGTTGAGCTTGACGACGACAGCGAAGATGGATTGCCCCTTATTGGCCAAGTCGCTGCTGGTGAACCTATTCTTGCTCAAGAGCACATTGAAAATCGTTTTAAATGCGATCCGTCTATGTTTCACCCGCGTGCTGATTTTTTGCTAAGAGTGAAAGGCTCAAGTATGCGAGATATTGGCATTATGGATGGTGACCTACTCGCTGTGCACAAAACCGACCAAGCTAATAATGGTCAAGTCGTGGTGGCGCGAGTTGATGAAGATGTCACGGTGAAACGCTTTGAACGTAAAGGTAGCGAGATTCTTTTGCATGCCGAAAACGATGAGTATGCGCCAATTCGGGTTGATCTAGCTTCGCAATTTTTTACGATTGAAGGATTGGCGGTAGGCGTAATACGCGATAAAGTAAATTTTTAATAGCGAAAAAATAACGTGTTATTTCAGTCAACGGAGCAGTCGTTTAGATACTGCTCTTTTTTTGTGTGTAATTTGTACAGCAAGACGAAAAAACCGACGTATAAGCACAAATAAAAACGATAAAACACTAGACTAGTGCGACAAATTGTCCGATGATTATCCCGCTATTTACATAATAAAAACAGTTGCGTTACTTAAAATTAAACTTATGTCAGCAAAATAGTCTTGAGGAGTTATTAATACCTCATCTTTTTCATAGACATGTAGTGGGAGTATTAGTGTGAAACTCAGAAATTTGATTTGTTCTCTGCCTCTGGTATTGGCTGCGGGTACCGCCTTAGCCGAAAGTGTTGGCGATACCGGGCGATCAAACCTTAATCTAAGAACCGGAGCGTCAGACATTAGCCATCAAGTCTATGACTTGCATATGCTAATGCTGTTCATATGTATCGGTATTGCGGTGTTAGTATTCGGCGCAATGTTCTATTCAATGATTGCGCACCGTAAGTCAAAAGGTGCTAAGCCTGCTAACTTCCATGAAAACGTAAAGGTTGAAATTGTTTGGACCGTGGTTCCGTTTTTAATTCTTATTGGCATGGCTGTGCCGGCCGCAAATACGCTTATTGATATGGAAGATGCGAGTAAACCTGATTTAACCGTGCTAGTGACGGGATCTCAGTGGAAATGGCATTACAAGTATATGGATAATGACGTAGAGTATTTTTCGGTACTTGCGACACAACAAGAGCAAATAAATAATAAATTGACTAAGGGGCAAAACTACTTAATTGAAGTCGACCGACCATTAGTCATTCCTACCAATCAAAAAGTCCGCTTTTTAATAACCTCTGATGATGTTATTCATTCTTGGTACGTGCCAGATTTTGCTATCAAAAAAGATGCCAATCCCGGTTTTATCAATGAAACTTGGACGCGAGTTAACGAACCAGGGGTATACCGCGGTCAATGCGCGGAGCTATGTGGCAAGGATCACGGTTTTATGCCTATTGTCGTGGTAGCAAAAGAACCCGCAGAATATGAAGCGTGGATATCCGAACAAGAAGGGATCGCAAAGCGCGCGAAAGCCGAAGAACAGCGTTTATTGTCTATGAATATGAGTATGGATGAATTAATGACCATTGGTCAGAAGGTGTATAACGGTGTTTGTGCTGCTTGCCATATGCCGAACGGTGAAGGGCTGCCGGGTGCATTCCCAGCTTTAAAAGGATCCAAATTAGCGCTAGAGGATATTCCAGGTCACATCGATATTGTGGTGAATGGACGTCCTGGTACGTCAATGGCGTCGTTTTCAAAACAGTTAACCATGTCCGAAATTGCCGCCGTTGTGACCTACGAGCGAAACGCTTGGGGTAATAACACTGGTGAAATGGTGCAAGCAAAAGACGTAAACGCAATCATGAATGGTAAGGGGAAATAAACATGACTAATGCTACTCATGCAGTTGACGACGCACATGGCGATGCACATGACGACCACCATCATCATATCCCAAAAGGTATGACTCGTTGGTTATTTACCACCAATCATAAAGACATAGGCACCCTATACCTATGGTTCGCATTTATCATGTTTTTGGTAGGCGGCGCGATGGCGATGGTAATCCGCGCTGAGTTATTTCAGCCGGGCTTGCAAATTGTAGAGCCACACTTCTTTAACCAAATGACTACAGTGCATGGTTTAATTATGGTGTTTGGTGCCGTAATGCCCGCGTTCACAGGGCTAGCTAACTGGTTAGTACCCATGATGATCGGTGCGCCCGACATGGCATTGCCGCGTATGAATAACTGGAGTTTCTGGATCCTCCCGTTCGCGTTTCTAATTTTGCTTTCATCGTTGTTTATGGAAGGCGGCGGCCCAGCATTCGGTTGGACGTTTTACGCGCCTTTATCGACCACTTATAGTGCTGATAGCACCGCGTTATTTGTGTTCTCTGTGCATATTATGGGAATTAGCTCAATAATGGGTGCCATAAACGTGATTGTGACTATTTTCAACATGCGTGCTCCAGGCATGACTTACATGAAAATGCCGTTGTTTGTGTGGACATGGCTTATTACCGCGTTTTTGCTTATTGCAGTAATGCCCGTGCTAGCCGCCGCCGTGACAATGGTACTCACAGATAAATTCTTCGGTACGAGTTTCTTTAGTGCCGCAGGCGGTGGTGATCCTGTACTATTCCAGCATATATTCTGGTTTTTCGGTCATCCTGAAGTATACATTATGATCCTGCCTGCTTTTGGTATCATTTCTCAAATTGTACCCACGTTCTCGCGTAAGAAGCTTTTTGGTTATGCGTCTATGGTGTATGCCACAGGCTCCATTGCCTTGTTGTCGTTTATTGTTTGGGCGCATCACATGTTTACAACCGGCATGCCTGTTGCAGCCGAAATATTCTTTATGTTTGCGACCATGCTGATATCAGTACCTACTGGCGTGAAAGTATTTAACTGGGTAGCGACAATGTGGAGGGGTTCCTTAAGCTTCGAAGTGCCCATGATGTTTGCTATCGCCTTTATTGTGTTATTTACTATTGGTGGGTTATCGGGTCTTATGTTGGCTATAACACCTGCCGATTTCCAGTATCATGATACCTACTTTGTGGTCGCTCACTTCCACTATGTTCTGGTAACTGGCGCGGTGTTTTCTATTATGGCAGCCGTTTACTACTGGTTGCCGAAATGGACGGGTAAGATGTTTGATATCACCCTAGCCAAATGGCATTTTTGGTGTTCATTAATTTCGGTCAACGTGTTGTTCTTCCCTATGCATTTTGTAGGCTTAGCAGGCATGCCACGCCGAATTCCTGACTACGCATTGCAGTTTGCTGACTTCAATAAATGGATTTCTATTGGCGGCTTTGCGTTTGGCTTGTCGCAATTCATTTTCTTAGCGTTACTGATAAAAGCGTGCCGTCATCAAGGTGACTCTGTTTCTAGTCAGGTGTGGGATGGTGCAGAAGGGCTTGAATGGGAAATCCCGTCGCCGGCTCCCTATCACACGTTTGAAACACCACCTGTTGTAAAATAGCAGAGTAAATACTGATGAAAAACGAAACGTCGAAAAATGGGGATCTGGATGAGCGAAATGTTCAATCCGGCCCTCAAATAAAGACAAGAGTTCAACAGGATCACAGCAAAACGGTGGGTAAAATTTTACTGCTAGTTGCTGGTATGTTCTGTTTCGCGTTTGCATTGGTACCCTTATATGATGTGTTTTGTAAAGTCACAGGCATTAATGGCAAAACGAACAAAGAAGCGGCCGTATATACTGCAACAGACATAGACGAAACCCGAACCATATCGATAGACTTTATTACTCGGACTAACTCGGGAATGCCGTGGGAATTTACGGCTCAAACAAAAAAAATTGACGTACATCCAGGGCAGTTGAACGAAGTTGCTTTTTATGTAAAAAATCCGACCGGGCGTGACATTATTGCTCAAGCCGTACCTTCAGTATCACCAGGAATTGCGTCGCTATATCTTAATAAAACTGAATGCTTTTGTTTTAGACATCAGCCTTTAAAAGCGGGAGAAGAGGCGCTAATGCCAATGATTTTTTATGTGGATCCACAGCTTCCTGAAGATATAACGTTTTTTACACTACAATACACTTTATATGACATTACTGAGTCCGCACAAGCGGTTTCTGTTGGCATGAATTAGAGGATGGAGAATAGAATGGCTCAACAAGAATATCAAAAATATTATGTGCCAGACCAAAGTATTTGGCCCATTTTGGGTGCAATCGCATTATTTCTGATTGCGGTTGGTGCGGGTAACTATGTTATAGAGTCAACCGGCGACAAAGAAGGATATGGTTTTTACGTATTGATGGCTGGCTTGCTTGTTTTACTAGTTATGTTGGTTGGTTGGTTTAAAAATCAGATCAATGAATCAATGTCAGGCTTATACAGTGAACAGCTAGGAAGGTCGTATCGACAAGGTATGGCTTGGTTTATTTTCTCAGAAATCATGTTTTTCGCTGCTTTTTTTGGTGCCTTATTCTACGCCAGAACTATTTCAGTTGAATGGTTGGGCGGGGCGGGTAATAACGCAATGACGAATGAAGTGTTATGGCCGGCTTTTGAAGCGGCTTGGCCCTTAATAAACACGCCCGGTGGTATTACATCAACGCAGATGGGTTGGTTTGGTTTACCGCTTATCAACACTGTTTTATTGTTAGCTTCGTCCGTTACGTTGCATTTTGCACACACTGGTTTAGAACAGCAAAAACGTAAACAGTTAGTAATGATGTTGGGCGCCACCATCGTCCTTGGTATTCTGTTCTTGTGTTTGCAAGCGTATGAATATTATCATGCATATCATATTGGTCTTACACTCGATTCAGGCGTATATGGCAATACATTCTTTTTGCTAACAGGCTTTCATGGTTTACATGTTACCTTGGGTACGATTATTCTTATTGTACTGTTTGGAAGAGTCGTCAAAGGCCATTTTAGTCCTAAAGATCACTTCGCATTTCAAGCGGGAAGTTGGTATTGGCACTTTGTAGACGTTGTTTGGGTTATGCTTTTTTTCCTCGTTTATATCCTATAAAAAATATTAGTAAGGCCTCGGGTTTGGTGTTATCAAACCCGTTGCTAGTGCTAGTAACAGTAAAGCAATGATGATTACAGAAGTAAGTACGCGTCGACCAATAAATTTACTCATGGGCTCAGTAGTTTCACCTTTTAGCATAATCATCATGGCTTTAAATAAGTTATAGATCATGAAAATGAGTAATCCTGCTACAATTATTTTAACTACCATTATTTTTCCTGTTAATACCCGAAAAACGAGTGTAAGTTTGTTCTTGCGCGGCTATGCTATTAGTTGAAATAATTGGAACTAAACATGATCAAAAAGCAAGCTAGACAAAAACCAAAGTTTCCATATATAGCTACACTAGTCGCTTTTTTGGCAATTGTCATCATGTTAGGCTTGGGTTTTTGGCAATTAGATCGTAAATCTGAAAAAGACATACGCATTGCGAATATAAATAAAGCCGCTTTATCACAGCCTTTACAGTTTCAAGATATAGCAAAAGACATTACCGACTTTCAAGATTACGTTGTGCACTTGCAGGGGCAGGCGATTCAGCAATTTTTCTATATCGATAACAAATTACGTGAGGGTATCCCTGGTTTTTATGTGCTAATGCCTTATAAAACAGAAGCGGGAATTGTGATGATCAATTTAGGCTGGCTTCAGGCCACTGGCGTACGCGCAAATTTGCCTACGTTTGAATTAGGCAAATTTAGTAAACTTCAAGGCATTATTTACACGCCAACAAATAACAAATTAATTACTGAAACAAATAAAGCTTATGGTACTTTTCCAGTTTTATTGCAACAAGTTGACTTAAGTGAGATTGAAAAACATCTTGCAAAAAACGTCTTGCCAGTAGTGGTAAGACTGGTTGACGTAGAAGCAAATCATAATGTCGCTGTAAATGGTAACTTTGTTAGACAATGGCAGGCTGTAACGATGTCGCCCGAGAAGCATTTAGGGTATGCTATTCAATGGTTCGGGCTTGCCATTGCTGCACTCACAATTTTTTTACTAACTTTGGCAAAGCGTCTACATGGCCCCTCTCCAACTGGTTCAAATACGCCTTCTAATCGTTAACTTCAGGTATTCACAATGACGACACATAATAAAAGCAATAAACGCAGTCTTATCATATTGTTAATGGTATTTATATTACCCGTAATATTGGCCTATTTAGCGCTTAAATTGAATTGGTTTAATCAAGCTGTAACCAATCGCGGAGAGTTATTACAACCTGTAATTGAAGCAACAACCTTGTTGGCCAGTAGTGACACTAAATGGCATTTGCTTTACATCATCCCTGCTACTTGCGATTTAGCTTGCGAAAACGCTATCTACAGCGTAAAACAAACGTATACTGCAACGGGTAAAGAGTCTGATCGCGTTAGTTTGCTGTTTATTCAAACCGAATTTTCCGCACAATTTGCTGTGGATAAGGTCAAAACTTTCAAAGATTCAATTGTGTTGCAAAAAAGCCGTGATAATGTGAATGAATTGTTTCAAAATGTAGGTATTAATGCTATTTTCATCTCCGATACATTACACAATATTGTTCTTCGTTATCCAATAACAAGTGATAAGCAGCAGGCCATTATGGATAGCCGAGATATCCTAGCTGATCTTAAAAAACTCTTGAAGTTGTCTCGCATAGGATAGGTAGTAGGGTAAATCAGTAGATGAAAAAGTTAGTGTTAATTAGTATATTTTTGGCCTTAGTGGTAATTATATTAGGTGCATATACAAGATTGACCGATGCTGGTTTAGGTTGTCCTGATTGGCCAGGTTGCTATGGTCATTTGGTTGTCCCCGAATTAGACCATCATGTAGAAGCCGCTAATCAAGCATTCCCTGAAAGACCTGTGGAATCTCAGAAGGCGTGGAATGAAATGATCCATCGTTATTTTGCGGCTTCACTTGGCTTTCTTATCCTTATCATATTTTTATCCTCCGTAATACGCCGGTTACGTGGCAAGTTAGGACCCGTCAAATTACCCTTTTTTTTACTGTTATTGGTTTGCTTTCAAGGCGCGTTAGGGATGTGGACGGTCACCTTAAATTTGTTGCCAATAGTGGTAATGGGACACTTATTGGGCGGATTTACCGTACTGTCGTGTCTGTTTTTATTATACGTTCGTTTAAAAGCGTTTAGAATACCCGGTGGCGATCCTATAATTCGTCGATACGCCAAATTCGGTCTAATAGGTATTGTGCTATTAGTCGGGCAAATTGCGCTAGGTGGCTGGACATCAGCAAATTACGCTTCACTTGCTTGCACGGAACTGCCTTTTTGTGAAGGCGATTGGATAAGTAATTTGAATATAGCGGGCGCATTTAGTATACCTGAGGCCAGCAATTATGAATTTGGGGTACACCCGTATGAAGAGCGAATGACAATGCACGTATTACACCGTATAGGCGCTATTTTTGTGGCTTTGTACTTTTGTTGGCTAGCGTTTAGCTTACATGCTAAAGCAAACTCTGATGCCGTAAAACGTATGGCAAGTATTTTGCTTGTTGTATTGGTAATCCAAATTGGATTAGGCATCAGTAACGTTGTTTACATGCTGCCATTAATGGTTGCAACTTTGCATAACGCGGTAGCCGCATGTTTATTATTGGTGATGGTATTACTCACTTATACGATGTACAGGAAATATTAGTATGATTATTGCTTATCTCATATTCCATTTTGACCACCATATTATCGATTCTGTTAAAGGAGCCTGACATGTCTAAAGCAGTGTCTATTAGTACAAAAAAAGCAACTCATGCTGCAACTATGTCATCAACTTGGCGTGATTACTATGAGTTAACTAAGCCACGAGTAGTAATGTTGTTACTATTAACAGCCTTAGTTGGAATGTGTTTGGCGACACCAACTTGGGTTGAACCCCAAATTTTAATAGCGGGAATGCTAGGGATAGGGTTGCTTTCATCAGCGGCGGCGGTAATTAATCATGTGGTCGACCATAAAATCGACTCGTTGATGGCGCGTACATTTAATCGTCCAGTGGCGCGAGGAAAAGTGTCTATTCAACGAGCGTTAACCTTCGCACTTGTGTTAGCGGTCGTAGGTTTTATCGCACTAGCCGTGTTCGTTAATATGCTAACTGCTTGGCTCACCTTACTGAGTTTAGTAGGTTATGCGTTTATTTATACTATGTATCTTAAACGCGCTACGCCGCAAAATATTGTGATAGGCGGTTTAGCGGGCGCTGCGCCTCCACTTCTTGGCTGGACCGCAGTTACCGGAGAAATTCATGCTTATGGTCTACTGCTAGTACTTATCGTGTTTACCTGGACGCCTCCCCATTTCTGGGCGTTGGCCATTCATCGTGAAAAAGATTATGCAAAAGCCAAAATACCGATGCTACCGATTACTCATGGCATTGAATTTACGAAAACCTGCATCGTTTTATACACGGTGTTACTGTGCTTAATCTGTTTACTTCCCTACTTGACTGGCATGAGTTCTATTGCATACTTAGTGGGATCTAGTCTATTGAATGGTTACTTTTTATACATGGCTTTGAAATTAAAGTACAAGCCAGATCCAAAAACAGCCATGGCGACATTTAGATTTTCAATTTTGCACTTAATGCTGTTGTTTATCGTATTACTCGTTGACCATTATTTACCAATGTGACAAGGTTCGTTGGCAAATTATTTCGGATTTTTTAAGGTGCCAACATGCAAAATAAATGGATTGGACTAATATTATTAGTCGTTTTCGGTATAGGGATTTATGTCGCATTGATCATCACACCTCCAGGCTATGGTGATGATGAGAACTTAGAACAAAAAACAAGCTATATGAGTTGGTACCCCCAAGAAAGAGCCCTGTCTGAATTTGAACTTACACAGCATAATGGCGAGACGTTCACCAATCAAAGTCTTATAGGGAAGTGGACCCTAGTTTTTGTTGGCTATACGTTTTGTCCCGACATCTGTCCGGTGACCTTAGCAGGAATTAATGAAGTGTACCCAGCGCTCTCGGAGTCGGTTAAAACGACACCTTTGCAGGTGTGGTTCTTATCGGTTGATCCCAAACGCGATACTGCTGCGCGCTTGAATGAGTATATTAACTTTTTTAATCCTGAGTTTATAGGGGCGACCGGTTCTCACAAACAGCTATTTCCCTTGGTCAGAAGCATGGGCATGATGTATTCACTCAGTGAAAGCACGGATAATCCAAACTATTTAGTCGATCATAGTGCTTCAATTGTGGTGATTAATCCGCGCGCAAATGTGGTGGGTCGATTTAAACCTACGCATGTTCTTGGAAAGGTACCCAGTATAGATACGCAGCAGCTCTTACAAGATATTCCTTTACTGCTCAAAAGTGAATGATAACAATACGCAAAGGTTTAATGCCTGATGGGGATGCATTAGCGACGTTAATCTTTTCATCAGCCCCTGAACTATTACCCTACTTGTTTGGCTCAGAGCAAGCCGCACGGACCTATATTGCGCAAGCAAGTCAGCGGCCAGACGGCCAATATAGTGTTTACCGTCACCAAGTAGCTGAACAAGGAGACGACGTTGTGGGGTGTATGACTCTTTGGGATAATCAATTATCGGTATTGTTTAACCAACATACACTACAAAGCTTAGTAGACTTGCTCAGCGAACATCAAGTCAAACACTTAGTATCCATTAACAACAACATTGCTCAAGTATTTAGACCGCCAGCAAGCAATCAATTATGCATTGGTCATTTAGCTGTGATGCCTATTTATCGGGGTCTCGGTGTCGGCACTAAGCTAATCGCTTATGCAATAAAGCGCGCAAAAGCGTCAAGTAAGAACCAGCTAGTGTTAGATGTAGATAGCAAAAATGATGATGCAATTAGTTTTTATTTAGGCCTAGGTTTTGAGATCTTAAACAGCACTGATTTCACGCCAACAGACCAGTGCTTTTACCGAATGTTTTATAGATTATAGATGCCGCTTTCGTCGCAAGCTAATCTAAATATTCACCTTTACTAGTTGCTGTGAACATTGGATACGAAAACCAATAATAACGACTTGGGAATCCATTGCTTGGTGCGGTGCAGTTAATTCGTTCACGACCGGGAGTTAATTGATGATTAACCGAGACGGTAATGGCATTTTTTACTTTCTTAAACTCTAGTTTTTGACCCTTAAAATAGCAAGCAAGGGCGGTTAACCTAACGTCTTTGTCAACCACGCTAAAGGTTAACTCAGACAAAGATTGCGTAGGTGAATATTGAGTGTCTACTGGAATCAAATCGTTAACCGGCATGGCTAAACTGTCTAACTTTGTTTTTAGACTGTCTAAATTCGCATAAACACCTGCAGCGGGATAACGAGGTAGCGCACCAAAATCACTAAATGCACCAACGGCCCCTGATTGTTGACCAAATCCAATGTAACCTTCTGACAAAAGTTGTTGCTTTAAAGCCGTATTATATTCGCCGTAGGGAAACGCTAGCCACTTTTTACTGTAGCCGACTTTCTCGGCAATTATTTGCTCGGCTTGGTTGATATTATTCATCACGCGCGTGAGCCACTGCTTATTATTTTCATTAGCAGTGTTGGTTAGAAGATGAACATGGTCTAAAGTGTGATTCGCGAAAGTCGCTAAAGGCTGCATTTGTTTAATTTGTTGCCATGTAAGTTGTGAACGAGACTCATTAATAATGGCGGGGTTGATAAAAACAGTATAAGGAAAATTATGTTTCTTAAGTATTGGATGGGCATTTTCTAAAATATTAATATAGCCATCGTCAAACGTGATGGCGACACTCTTATTCGGAAGGCTTTGATTATTTTGTAGCTTGGTGATTGCGTCGGCCAAATCAATAATATGATAATTCGCAGCAAGAAACGCCATATGTTCAGAAAATACTTTTGGACTTACACTCGTACTTTTAGGCGTTTCTGTTGACACATGATGATATTGGAGTATCACTAAATTATTGATATTTATACTTTTTTTAAGGTCTAACGTTGTGGCATGAATACTACCGGTTGTTGTTAATGCAAGCATTGTAAATATAAGACCAAGAGCTTTGTGTAAATGTTTGTGTAACTTTGTTGCCCAAGTACGTAAAATCATATTGTTTTTCATCGTTATGAAACTCTCGCTAAGCCGAAAATTAAACCTGTTATTTGGATAATCATATCATTTTTATTTCACAATCTCACCGTCAGTTATTGACACTAGCGCTACCGCTTATTCTTGCGAATATTACGACCCCTCTATTGGGCTTGGTGGATACTGCAATTTTAGGGCGTATGGAAGACGTATCTATATTAGCGGGTGCAGCGATTGGAAGTTTAATTATTACGCAACTTTATTGGATTTGCGGATTTTTAAAAATGTCGGTAACAGGTTTAAGTGCCCAATCTGTCAACAAAGCATGGCCTGATAGTTTGCAGGTGATTGTACAGGGGGCAGCACTAGCTCTTTTCTTTGCGTTTATTATTTTAATTTTGCAAAGTGCGGTGGTGAATGCAGGTTTATTTTTCGCACAAGCAAGTCCTGAAATAACATTTAACGTAGAGGCGTATTTTTACACTAGGGTGTGGGGTGCTCCTGCTGCGCTATTAAACATGGTATTAATTGGTTGGTTAATAGGGCACCAAAAAACGACCTCAGTTTTAGTACTACAAATCATCGTAAACGTAACCAACATAGTGGCAAGCTTAATATTTGTATTTGGACTTGATTGGGGAGTTAAAGGCGTCGCTGCAGCAACAGTTTTTGCCGAGTATTTAATGCTAATAAGCGCTATTTATATTGCCCGAAATTACTTTTTGTCAGCTACCCCCACGCTCAATTCGGAAGACTCTGGACAGTCTAAGTTAAAATCTGGACTGTCCAGAGTCAGCTTTTCTAGGCTAAAAGGCTGGTTCTCAATCTCTGAGTTATCGGAGTTATTGTCATTAAATAGCCATATCTTTATTCGTAACCTTGCGTTGCAGTTTACGTTAGCGTTCATTACCTTGAAAGGCGCTCAGTATGGGGCTCAGGCGGCAGCTGTGAATGCAATTATAATGCAGTTTTTTGCATTAATTGCATTAGGGCTAGACGGTATTGCAAACGCAGTTGAAGCGCTAGTGGGAGAAGCAAAGGGCTTAAAAAATCATCGTAAACTCTATCAACAAGTGAGAATTGGCTTAATTTGGTCAAGCATTATTGCTGTGATATATGCTTTAATTTTCTATTTTCTGGACAGTCCAATTATTAACTTATTGACACATCATGCGGCTCTAGTTGACGCAACGTTAAAGTACAAGGTAATTATTGTATTAATACCTTTAGTTGCGCACTGGTGTTTTTTGTTCGATGGTGTTTTTGTAGGACTAAGCTTAGGTAAACCTATGCGAAATACTATGGTGTTAAGCACTCTGTTAGGTTTTCTGCCCACTTGGTGGTGGTTTGCAAATCTTGAAAATATGGCGTTATGGCTTGCAATGCTGGTATTTTTAGCCTTTAGAGGAGGATTGCTAGGCGGATACTTTCTTTACCTAAAGCACTATCATGCAAACACATTAATGAATTGAGGCGTCAAAGAATCACTTCAATTCATTAATGTTAGCAAGTACTAACCATTAACAGACTAGTAGTATGAGTGCTCACCTGCTTCATGCTCGGTAGCATCTTTTACACTCGTTATTTCACCAGCAAATTGTGCCAGCATCTGCTTTTCTATACCGTCTTTTAAAGTCACATCAACCATTGAACAACCGTTGCAACCGCCACCAAATTGTAAAATCGCGGCACCATCTTCGGTTACTTCAACTAATGAAACCTGTCCACCATGGCTTGCCAAATTTGGATTTATTTCAGATTCAATCATATAGTTGATTCGTTCAATAAGAGGTGCATCGTCAGCAATTTTACGGGCTTTAGCATTAGGCGCCTTTAAAGTAAGCTGCGACCCCATCTGATCGGTCACGAAATCAATATGCGCCTCTTCTAAAAACGGAGCGCTTTCTTCATCAACTACCGCATTAAACCCATTAAAATTAAGAGTGATATCCTGCGGTTCAACTGCATCAGGCGGGCAATACGAGACACCGCATTCCGCTTTAGACGTACCAGGATTGATAACAAACACGCGGATGTTAGTACCTGTTTCTTGTTGAGCCAGTAGTTTGCCAAAATGCGCTTGCGCAGATTCAGTAATATTTATCATATAGACCTCACGTAAAGTAATATTGATAGTGTATCAAATATTACCCGAGTAAAACACTCAAGTATTATGGTTTTTTATAATATTTGCTAAAATTTGCGTAAATGCAAGATTTGCCAATTTATTATACTTTTATCTTTTTTTAAGCCACAATTGACTATCTTACAAGATACTAAACAGATTGAGAGGTGTTGTGTTGATACGCTTGAACATACTAGCTGTGCTATTTACGATTTCAGTGACTACCTTATTTACATTTACGCTACAAGCGCAAACGTCAGATTTAGACTACCTACCAGAAGGGCAAAATTATAACCCCGATATTCCATTGCCTTCTGACATTCTTGGATACCCAGTTGGCACTTGGCATGCTCGCCACGATCAAATTGTCAATTATATGCGATTATTGGCTGAAAAGTCTGATCGCATAACGCTACAACAAACGGGTTCTACGCACGAACAGCGGCCTTTATTATTGTTAACGATAAGCTCACCAAATAACCACAAGAATATTTCACAGATACAGAAAGAACATATTCGGCAAATAAGTGAAGGTGAAGCTGCCAAAAGTGATAATCCTCTTATTATTTACATGGGATATAGTGTGCATGGTAATGAGCCATCGGGAAGCAATGCTGCGTTATTAGTGGCTTATCATTTAGCGGCCTCAACCAGTCCTGAAATATCGACTTTGTTAAACGACAACGTGGTTTTGCTTGATCCGTCATATAATCCAGATGGCTTAGCGCGATTTGCACAGTGGGCTAACATGCACAAAGGTAAGAATATTGTTACTGATCCTCTACATAGAGAGCATGAAGAGCATTGGCCATCAGGGCGTACAAATCATTATTGGTTTGACTTAAATAGAGATTGGTTATTATTGACTCATCCTGAATCACAAGCTCGTATACAGCAGTTTCATGCATGGCGACCGCATATTTTAACTGATTTTCATGAAATGGGGACTGACAGCACTTATTTTTTTCAACCTGGTGTACCGTCTCGAAAAAATCCACTGACACCTTCTCAAAACCTCACACTAACAGGTGCGCTAGCTGGGTTTCATGCAAAAGCACTAGATGCGGATAAACAACTTTATTTTACCGAAGAAAGTTTTGACGATTTTTACGTAGGTAAAGGTTCTACATATCCCGACATACATGGCAGTATTGGTATCTTATTTGAACAAGCAAGTAGCCGAGGGCATGCTCAAGAATCCGTTAATGGCGTACTCACTTTCCCTAGAAGTATTCAAAACCAAGTGACCACCTCACTTTCTACTTTTGCAGGTGCGGTCGCTAATAAATCGGCTATTCTTGCTTATCAAAAACAATTTTATAGTGACACTCAAAAGCTAATTAAAGACGATGACATTACTGGCTTCATCGTCTCGCAAGGTAAGGATAATAGTCGATTTGAGCGCATGCTTGATATTCTACGATCGCACCAAATTCAGTTTCAACTCGTTACAAAAGACGTTGAGGTTGAAAACCTCACCTACAAAGCAAATAAAGCCATTTATTTGCCACTAGCACAAAGGCAATATCGTTTACTTCATTCATTGTTTTCCGAGAGACAGCGTTTTGACGATAATACGTTTTATGATGTCTCAAATTGGAACATTGGTCTTGCGTTTAATCTTGACTATGCACCGTTAAAATCATCAATAAGTAGGCGATTAGGTACAACTGAGTGGGCATCAGCAATTGCTGAGACATCAGATATTATGGAAGATCAATATGCTTACGCTTTTGAATGGTTTGATCACCAAGCACCTGCTTTGCTCCAAGCGTTATTAGAAAAGGATGTTCAAGTGAGAGTGGCTGGGGCTGATTTTTCAGCTAAAACAACACAAGGTGAAGTCGATTTTAATAAAGGTACGGTGTTAATTCCTACTGCCTTACTGCAACCCTCTGACGTGATCTCATTACTGTCTAAAAACGCACAACGTTTTAATATTAAAGTGCATACTATTACCAGTGGCTTAACGAATAAGGGCATTGATTTAGGCTCTAGACAGTTTGCGAAAGTTGAAAAACCGGAAGTGCTTCTAATTGGAGGAGAGGGTACATCAAGTTACGAAGTCGGGGAGATTTGGCACTATTTGGACACACGAATAGGCGTGCCTGCCACGCTATGGGATTTGCATGATATTGAAAAACGTGATTTAAGTCGATACTCGCATATTATTTTCGCATCGGGTCGTTATGGCTCGGTTGCAGAAAAAGCCCTTACAAAAATTGAAACATGGGTAAAAAATGGTGGAGTATTAATTGGACAAAAAAATGCGGTTTCTTGGTTTTCTGATAACGGTTGGATAGACAACAAGGTTGTTTCTGATGAGACTCTGAATGCGGCATTTTCTACTAAAGACATGCAGTTTGGAGACCAGTCTGCTTTAGCGGCTAAAAAGCTGGTCGCTGGCGCGGTTTATGAAAGTAAGATTGATCTCACGCACCCCATGTTCTTTGGTTTCGAACGCACAAAACTGCCCTTATTCAAGACTGATAATTTGGTTATAGAAACGACGGGTAATCTGTTTGAAGATATTGCGATATATAGCGACACGCCATTAACTGCCGGGTACTCAGCTGACGAAATGCAGAGTTTAATTCGCAATAGTGCAGCTATAATTGCGGTTAAAAAACAACGTGGTGTAGTAATCGGTTTTGTTGATAACGTGCATTTTAGAGGATATTGGGATGGTACTAATAAACTGACTGCAAATGCGCTGTATATGTCGCCGTTACTATAAACGTAGCTTAGCCTGTCGTTTGTATGATGTGGGTTAGCGAATGGTCGCTGCCATACACCATACACTGACGCTAATGTCAGGATAGGCTTGCTTTATCACTTTGCAAGCTTCATTTACCGTGGCGCCAGTCGTGATAACATCATCCACAATTGCCAGTGAACCTACCGTTATTTTGCTTGATAAGATAAAAGCATCTTGAATATTATGCGCTCGCTCTTCTTTATTTAAGCTTGATTGTTGCTTGGTATTTTTAATTCTTGTTAGAACGTCTAAACTCTTAATATCGAGTTGTTTGGCAAGTTTTTGCGACAGCAATCGTGACTGATTATATTGCCTAGCGATGTAACGAGCATTGCTTAGTGGTATAGGCACTAGGGCTTCAGGTATTGCCTGATTAAGCGATAAACGGGCAAACATATATCTTTCAAAAAAGCTAACTAGCACGCTAGCAGCCAATGGCTTATTTGAGAACTTCAATTGATTAATCAAGCCTTTAATAATACCATTATATTCCCCTAGTGCGTAAAGTGACTCATAAGCAGGGGCATCAAGATTATCGTAAACTTTATCAAAATCTAGTAAATTATGTCCCGGAGATGGAAACAGGGGTAAAATAGTATCCTTAATACAGATATCACAGACCAACAGCAAGCTGCTTTGATGACAAATAAAGCAGTGTCGATGACCAATAGCAGTTGAAATCTGTTTTGTTACGAAAAGTATAAATTCGAAAAATTTATTAGTTAGCAAATAGCCATTCACTTAGTTTATTTCTAAACAACACAATAACATGGCTTGGCGCGAAATTTATCTGACCAAGAGGACGGTTCTGCGTGGTTCCTTCTATTAATTTAGTATTTCTGCATGGATGGGGTATGAATAAAGGTATTTGGCAACCCTTCATAGATTTATGCGCTCGAAAATGTAATAACACAATAGCCCTATCGGCCATAGATTTGCCAGGAGCGGGAATGAGTCCAATTAGTCCTGATAGCTCCTATATTATTGAAGATGTTAGTGCCGCAGTGGCTCGGCAGTTAAAGCCTAATACTGTGTTAATCGGATGGTCAATGGGTGGATTAATAGCTCAATATATAGCCGATTGTGAGCATCCAAACTTACTTGCACATGTGCAAATAGCAAGCTCCCCAAAGTTTGTTCAGAGTAACAACTGGGCAGGCATCAAACCAGAGGTTTTACAATTATTTGCGGATCAAATAAACACTAATCATTTAGCTCTTTTGAAACGATTCATAGCGATTCAGTGCCTTGGATTAGATGATCCTAAAGAGACTATGAAAATAATGCTAAACGCCGTTAATCAATACCCTTTAAGCTCAATTGATACATTAGTGAAAAGCTTAAGTTTATTACGTGAGACCGACTTGCGGCCTTGTTCTGACACGTTAAAAAATGGCGAACTTCCCTGCTTGCGGATCTTTGGCGCTCACGATGGCTTAGTGCCAAAAAAAGCCATTCAAAATATCTTATGTTTATATCCCCACTCAAAAACGGTCACACTGCCTAAGGCGTCACACGCTCCATTTATAAGCCATCCAGAGCAGTGTTTACGGGCTATAATCGACTTTTTGGCAGCCCTCTAAGATAAACGATTTATAGCGTCTGCATCCGCTATGGACAGTCCAGATTGAAACTTTCTATGGACAGTCCAGATTGAAACTTTTAGTCTGACTTGGACAGTCTAGAAATTAACTTTCGCCGATGCTAAGGTTTTATAAAAAGTTGCCGATAGTAAGATGAAACGTAATTTTTGTTTAGATACTCTACTTGTGAAGGACGCAAGATGTCGCCAACAAACCTGATGGGAAATGTCGCAAGAAGTAGCGCCATGCAAGCTGCCTTGCAAGAATATAAGGCGGCGGGTGGAAACGATTTAGTTGGTCGTGAGAATTTATCGAGCGAACATAACAATAAACACATTCAGCAAGAATTAAAATCTTCAGGCCAGAGCTTTGCAAATACAGATCCAGAGCAACATAAAGATCTAAACAAAAACAACGTTTCTCATCAAGATAGAGTTAGTCTATCAAGTGCAGGTAAACAGGCTGCACAATCTGACTTAACTCAAGATGAACAAAAACACGTGCAAACCTTAAAGGATAGAGACCGCGAAGTTAAAGTCCATGAACAAGCTCACGCTGCAGTGGGTGGACAATATGCAGGTTCACCTAGTTATGAATATGAGACGGGTCCAGATGGCAAACGTTACGTGGTAGGTGGAGAAGTGTCTATTGATGTGTCTGAGGAAGAAATGCCAGAAGATACCGTACAGAAAATGCAGATTGTTAGAGCGGCTGCTTTAGCGCCTGCAGAACCGAGTACACAAGATTTAAAAGTGGCTGCTCAAGCTTCACAACAAGAGAGTCAAGCACGTGCGCAGCTTAGTCAAAATAAAATGTCAGACACAACCGCGGAAAATGGTAACAACACACAAAAGTCAGGTATCCCGCAGCAAACTGAATTAGCCCTAGCGTATTCAGAAATGAACGCTAACAGAGCTGTGTCTAGTTTCTCTGTTAACGCTTAATTTACGCTTAGTGATTATTTCTTAGCTTTTGCGAAAGCGTCAGCAAATGCATTTCCCATCATTGCGTTCCCCGCATTATTTGATTGCGAATTGCCGCGACTATGATTTTTCTGTGTAGGCTGATTCGCTGGCTTTTTCGATGTAGTATTAGTACGAACTGGTTTATTTGGCACGGCCGCAATATCATCATCTAAGCGCATGGTTAACGAGATACGTTTACGACTAATGTCAACTTCAGTCACTTTAACTTTAACCACATCGCCCGTTTTAACCACTTCACGGGGGTCTTTAATAAACTTGTTTGTAATAGCAGAAATATGCACTAAACCGTCTTGATGCACACCAATATCAACAAACGCACCGAAATTAGCAACATTGCTCACCACACCTTCAAGTACCATTCCAATTTCTAAATCTTTCATGGTTTCAACAGCATCGTTGAACTTCGCCGTTTTAAACTCAGGGCGAGGATCTCTACCGGGTTTTTCAAGTTCTTTTAAAATATCGCTAATAGTAGGCAAACCAAATTTATCAGTTACAAAGTCAGTGGCGCGTAACTGGCGCAACGCATCTTTGTTTCCTAATATATCGTTTACCGCCACACCCGCTTTTTCAACGATACTGGTCACTAGTTGATAAGCCTCTGGATGCACCGAAGATTTATCAAGCGGGTTATCACTATTCATGACGCGTAAAAAACCAGCCGCTTGTTCGAACGCTTTCGGCCCCAAACGCTCAACATCTTTTAATGTTTTGCGTTGAGTAAAAGCACCATGTTTGTCACGAAACTGCACAATGTTAGACGCTAATGTCTTATTGAGGCCCGACACATGTGCTAACAAAGCGGGCGAAGCTGTATTCACATCAACACCTACCGCGTTAACGCAATCCTCTATCACTTTGTCAAGTGACTGTGCTAGCTGGCTTTGATTCACGTCGTGCTGATATTGGCCTACGCCAATCGCTTTCGGTTCAATTTTAACTAATTCTGCTAAGGGATCTTGCAACCTGCGGGCAATAGATACTGCGCCACGTATTGACACATCTAAGTTTGGTAATTCGTTTGAAGCTAATTCTGAGGCCGAATAGACCGACGCCCCAGCTTCACTTACCACTAATTTTTGCAATATAAGATCAGGGTTAGCTTTCATCATTTCCGAGACTAACTTATCGGTTTCGCGAGAACCTGTTCCGTTGCCGATACTAATCAATTCTACTTTATGCTGCTTACACAAATTAGCGAGTGTACGCATTGATTTGTCCCACTGATTTTGTGGTTGATGCGGGAAAATGGTGGTCGTTGCTAAGACTTTACCTGTTGCATCAAGTACGGCAGTTTTCACCCCAGTACGCAAGCCAGGATCAAGCCCCATTGTTATCTTAGGACCGGCTGGCGCTGCCATTAACAGGTCGTTAAGATTTTTAGCGAAAACGGAAATAGCTTCAGTTTCAGACTTTTCGCGAAGTTGTGCAAATAACTCCGTTTCCATGTACTGACTTATTTTTACGCGCCATGTCCATTGGATAACGGTATTAAGCCATAATTCGCGAGCAGAGTGTTGCCCAAACTCTACATCCAATGTTTGTTTTATAATCCCTTCACAAGCCAATCCTTTACTATCGGGGTTGGCGGGTTCACTGTCTAAACTGACTTGCAGTATACCTTCGTTACGACCTCTGAAAATAGCAAGAGCGCGGTGTGAAGGGACTTGTGAAAGTTTTTCTGAATAGTTAAAATAGTCGGTAAATTTCTCGCCCTGCTTTTCCATTCCGGTTATGACTTGGCTAGTAAAGTGCGCATTCTGAAGTAAGTATTTTCGAATGTTGTTGAGCACTTGGGCGTTTTCTGCAAAACGCTCCATAAGGATAAATTTGGCGCCTTCTAGCGCCGCTTTTGTATCTGCAATCCCTTTTTCTATAGTAACAAATGAACTGGCCACTTTCTCTGGGTCAGCACTTTGTACATCAACAAGCTGTTGTGCTAACGGTTCAAGACCAGCTTCTATCGCTATTTGACCTTTTGTTCGTCTGCGCGGCTTAAAAGGAAGGTATAAATCTTCAAGTTCCGATTTATTTTCAGTCGCCATAATTTGCGCTTCTAGCGTGTCAGACAATTTGCCTTGCTCAGAAATAGACTTCAATATTACTTTGCGTCTGTCTTCTAGTTCACGAAGATAGCCTAGTAGCTGTTCTAGCTTCCTCAGTTGTATATCGTCTAGGCCTTGTGTCACTTCTTTACGGTAGCGGGCAATGAAGGGGACAGTTGAGCCTTCATCTAATAAATTCACTGCCGCCTGAATTTGACTTGATTTTGCACCAAGTTCAGCGGCAATTTTTTCAATAATCATTCAATAAAATCCAATAAGAGAATAGGGAGACAACAGAAAATTTCTGCAAGTTACATAGTCGTCTATTATAGCCTCTGAAAATAAATTTTACCTGTTAAAAAAAGCGTTTTATCTACCGATTTTATACTATTTAAGTATGCTTAATGCCTAAAATAACCCAATTGCAACGGTTTATCTTCAGACGACTTTACGATACTTTCCTAAAAACCGAACTTCAGGTAAACGTTTTTGTTGTTTCTTACATGTATACTAGCGCACTAACCGGCAGCTTTCTCAAACGCAAGTATATTTAGAAGCCGCTATACTGAGGCATTATCGTTTTATAACAAGATACGGAACCGATTAGTTGAAGACGCAAATAATTACTCGAGAAGGCTATAATAAGCTTAAAGCAGAGCATGATTATTTATGGACTAAAAAACGTCCAGAAATAACTAAAATAGTGACATGGGCTGCAAGCTTAGGAGACCGATCTGAAAATGCTGATTATCAGTACAACAAGCGACTGCTTCGCCAGATAGACTCTAGAGTTAGATTTTTACGCAAATATTTGCCAGACGTTAATGTTGTTGATTACTCGCCGCAGCAGGAAGGTAAAGTGTTTTTTGGTGCTACTGTGATCATTGAAAATGAATCTGGAGTCGTAAAAAAACTTCGTATTGTTGGCCCTGAAGAGATCTATGGTGAAGCAAAGGATTATATTTCTATTGATTCTCCGATGGCAAGAGCTTTGCTTAAAAAGGAGGTCGGTGATGACGTTGTAGTTAAAACGCCCGAAGGAACAAAAGAGTGGTTTGTTAATGCAATTGATTATATTAAAACCTAAGGAGATTAATAATGGCGTGCTTTACGACGAACACCTTTTGGCGCTCTGCCCCCAGGCCATCCATCTGCTTTCCCTGCAAACTCTGGACGTGCTAAATGGCTAGGGTAAGCGGTAATATCAATTGCTTGTTGATTGCTTAGCGAACCATCATTGTCAAGTGGCATATTGCCAGTAATAAAGGCTTGCCGTTCATTGAGCGCTGAAAACACACATTATATTAATGAACACTTATCTTGATGTCAATAAAGGAAACCAACAAGCAATTAATTACAGCTTACCAGCAAGAGTTTATGGCAATAGGGTATTTGCTCAGATTCGCTCGTAAAATTCCCGCCACCAAACATTATCGAGGATGAATAAGACAGTTAAAACTAACCTTAAGATCGATACCACGCGCGCCAATAAATCTGTATGTTGTAATGGTCATCTAACTATATAGGATGACCATTTTTACCAAGTTAAGCTTATTTATCACTCTAAATTGCTCAATTAATGAACTATTTATGGAACCATTATGTCTCAATATACGTAAAACTTTATTAAATGCCATGCTGATACAACTGACAAATGGTGCTTAGGTGCAATACAAAGCGGTAGGTAAATTAAAGGGGGTGGATAATGACACAGTGCAATATGCAAAACTTAAAATCGAATCATTTGTCGCGTTTAGGGTCTTTTCGGCTCTTAATGTCGATTATTATACTGACTTCATCGGTTATGTGCTTGGCAATGGCGTTTGTCGCTATTATTTTGTCTGGAGTCAATGTTCAACTATTATACTTTTTAATTGCATCGCTATCATTAGGCATGATTGGCTCGATACTATTCGGCAATACGCTGAAATTCCGATAGTTATTAGAGTAACTGCTAATAGTTTTAGCGCTTGTCACGAAGAAAATAGTGAGCGCTCGTATTTTACGAATGTTTTTTCAATGTATGAAAAAAACGTACAGCTCAGTAAATTAAAGCTGTACGTCTAGAATTAGCGTCACTTAGTTATCAAATGGTGCTATGTCAAGTAATTCCACATCAAATATTAATGTCGAATTAGGCGTTATAGCGCCTTGCGCTCTTTGCCCGTACGCAAGTTCGCTAGGGATATAAAAACGATATTTACTGCCTACTTTCATTAACTGCACACCTTCGGTCCAACCGCTAATAACACGATTAAGAGGGAACTCAGCAGGCTGCCCGCGATCAACTGACGAATCAAATACAGTACCATCAAGCAGTGTGCCATGATAATGAACTTTGACAGTGTCTTCAGCAGACGGGCTTTCACCTTCGCCCTCAGTAAGTACTTCGTACTGTAAACCTGAATCAGTCGTTGTTACTTCTTCACGTTTCGCGTTTTTGGCTAAATATTCTTGCCCTGCGCTTATATTTTCTGCAGAAGAAGCTTCTTGTCTTGATTGCTCGGCGACTTGGTATTTGGTTGAGAATGATTGTACAAGTCCTTGAATTTCGGCTTCTGTAAACTGTGCCTTACCATCAAATGCTTCGGTAAAGCCTGCTAACATAGCGTCTTTGTCAGTTTCTATGTTTAATTCTGACTGCGTTTGGATTTGTTCTTTCGCAAACATGCCCATACGCGCACCCAAAGCGTAAGATTCTTTTTGTGCCTCAGTGGTATACGTGACTATTTCTGTTTCTTCTTTCTTATCGCTTCCGCACGCTGATAAGATTAAAGAAGTGCCAATAATTAGGGCTAGTGAAGCCTTTTTCATCCAATTTCTCCTAGAACATAAAGGGTATGTTTTATAGTGTTATAATTCATGCATGGTTTATAATAGCGCTTATGTTAATGCGGTTAATCCCAAAGTGGAACCCTTGTTGTTAAATAGAACCCATTTATTTTTAATTATTTGTTTAATTAGTTGGCTTTTGAGTGCTTGCAGCATGCCCGACTCTACGCCACTTAGCAGAGTAAGTTTGTCTGAAACGGGTGTCTATGCCGCAGATTTTCACGCAGAAAAGCAACTTGCTGTTGTGTCTGAAGTAAGCGGTGAAATAAAAGTTTATGATTTAGTTAGCAATCAGGCCATATATTCGTGGCGTCATCAAGGCGAAGGGTTGAACTTGGTCGACAATGTAAAGTTCTCAAAAGACGGTGCTTTTGTCGTCACATCTGACAGTGAAGCCTTTGCGCTTTGGTCGATAGACACAGGTGAACCTATTGGTTTTTGGCGTATAGATAAATCTAGCATTCGAGACATTGCCGTAGCAGACAATGGCCGCGCTGTTTTAGTCGGTCGTGCCAATGGTAGCGTGATGTTCTTTGAACCCTTTACTGAAAGACGATTAGAATTTATAGGCCATACGGAGAAAATTAATACGGTCGATTTGTCAGCCAATGGGCGTTATGCTTTAACCGGCAGTAATGACTACAAAGCGTATTTGTGGGATACCCAAAGTGGGCAAATTATTCATGTGTTCGATCACCCCCACCGAGTAACGAAAGTACTTATTGATCAAAACGCGCAGTATTTGTTTACCGCGGATGGTCAAGATAAGGCGCAAATTTGGGATGCTCAAACCGGAAATGCGGTTTCTCGATTGCACTTCATAGAAAGACAGCTAGTTTTTACAGCGGCTGCATTTTCTATGGATGGTAAGTATTTACTTACCGGTTCTCCTGCCAAAAGACTGGCATTGTGGGAAGTGAAAACAGGAAAAGTAAAACAAGAATGGAGGGTCGCCCCTGGTGATGGTCCTGCACCTCAATCTTCGGTGGTTTATGCTGTTGAATTTATTGACAAGGTACCAGTATCAATTGCTAGCAGCGGCAATTATGACAAATGGTCTATAGACTAAAACAGTTTACAAAATGGAATATTGAAGCAAAATGAGCAATTTAATCAATCTACATCAAGATGTGGACAACCTTAACCGTACTTTAGAAGCACTAGAGATCAAGATTGCCTATCAAGACGATACTATTGAATCTTTAAATCAAACCATTATTCAACAGCAAGATAAAATTCAGAATATAGAGTACGTGCTAAATAAACTCATTGAAAAGATGAAAAGCATGTCGTCTAATGACGTTGCAATTCAGCAAGAGGTCGAGTTGCCTCCGCATTACTAAAATAGTTATATGCGTCTAATCAGGCTTAAACACGCCGATAACTGCCGCCTTACTTTTGTTCGCAGCCGTTACGTCTTTGCTGGTTTGTGTGTCTTTGTAGTCACATTTTACGCATGCTAATTTTTCTACGTTGTTTTCATAGTACAACATTAGCGAATCTAGACTATTGCACGATGGGCATTTTGCACCCGCAATGAAGCGTTTTCTAATTTTATTGGTCATTAATAGGCTAACTCTGGCTTAACTTAATTTTTATTATACCAATTTGTCGTAAAGAATGATCAATAACCTTATTTTTGTTATTCTACGCGCTGTATTTTCAAACCTAAAAGCTATGATAAAACTTCAAAATTTAAGCCTGCAGCGCGGTATCAAAACACTCATTGATGATTCAGACCTTGAGGTATTTCCCGGTCAAAAAGTCGCCATCATTGGCCCTAATGGATGCGGCAAGTCTAGCTTATTTTCATTGTTGCTTGGGCAGGTAACATCAGATGCGGGTACTTGTACTGTCTCGAAACATTGGAAAATAGTGGCAGTTTCCCAATATATTGATGACACCAGTCGCAGCACGCTAGAGTACGTAATTGATGGTGACACGCATTTACGTAACTTGGAAAAGCAGCTCTTTGAAGCTGAAAAACGAGACGACGGGCAGGCTATTGCGCATTTGCATGAGCAACTCGGACACGCTGGCGCATACGACGTGCAGGCCAGAGCGGCGACCATATTAGCCGGCTTAGGATTCAGCGAGATGGGATTAAAACAAGCTGTGGCAAGTTTCTCAGGCGGTTGGCAGATGCGTTTGAACTTAGCGCGAGCGCTATTGTGTCCCTCCGACTTACTGTTGTTAGATGAGCCCACTAACCA
>RCMY010000607.1_pt1 | contig 35242 bp, 36 predicted proteins | sample 2041341 | NCBI WGS metagenome assembly RCMY01 (sample SAMN09708234, study PRJNA481090) | Marine sediment metagenome, whole genome shotgun sequencing project. | reverse complement strand
CCGCTTCTCTAATTGGGTGTCTGGGTCAAGCTCGTTTTCCTTCTTTTGAATGATCAAGGATCGTTTGTCCGGGTCACGCTTCTCTCCGCAGTCTGGTTTGGCGTTCGAAATGGCGCCGCTGCATGCATGTGTCGGATTGGAAGTGGAGAGCCCCGCTTTCCGGCGCGCTTCAAGTTGCGCAGCAGACATTTTCGGCTTCGTCCACGAACCTCGTCCGGATTGGACGCCGTCAGGTTAGGTGGTAGGCTACTTGTTCATGCCGTGCCTCCAACTTGTTCCTGACGGAATTCACTGCCGTCGATCCACATACGGTGGAGTAGAACGGCAAGTTTGCGGGCGACGGCAACAACGGCGCGGCGGCGGCCTTTGGTGCGCATCAATCGCATGCCCCATGATTTAATCTGTGACCCTGCCATCGTTCGCATCAGCAATGCATTGGCAGCAGCATAAAGAGTCGCACGAACATCTCGATCTCCTGCCTTCGATATTCGGCCAGGATTGTCGTGTTCCCCTGACTGAAAGCGCCTTGGTGTCAGACCAAAGTGCGCAGCAACTGTGCGCGAACGCCTGAAGCGGCTCGGGTCATCAACTGCCGCCTTGAATGTCAGCGCTGCAATTGGCCCAACACCTGGAACGGTCATCATGCGCAAGCAAACCTCGTCTTGAGATGCCGCATGTTTCACGCGCCGATCCAGCTCGAGGTAGTGTTGGAACAAGACCACCCGCGCGTCGAGCAATGGAATGATCGCATGTGCGAGAACATCGTCCAACTCGATCATCGGCCTTACCAAGCCATCAAAAGACCCGTGTTTCACTGTTCGGGGCAATCGCACGCCGAAGATTTTCAGCAGCCCACGAACCTCGTTGGCCAGATCCATTGTCTTCTTGAGCAAAGCTTTACGCGTACTCAAAAGCGCCCTCAGCCCGTGGGCTTCACGGCTCTTCATATGAACGGGACTGAACCACCCGGTTCGCAAAATTTGGGCAATGCCCTTTGCATCTGTCTTGTCAGTTTTGTTCCGCATCGCAGATAAAGCGGCACTTACTTGCCGCGCTTCCATGCATACGACTTCAAAGCCTTTTGATTGCAAACCAAAGAACAAATGTTGGCTCATAGCGCCGGCTTCAAAACCAACGCGTTCTATTGGGTGCTCAAAAGCTGCGAGACAGTCGGCGATGTCCTCGACTTCGCATGGTAGCTCTCGCTCGAGGTAAACCTTGCCTTTGTTATCGACGACGCACATCGCACACGACCGAAGCGACACATCTAATCCTCCATCTTCTGTCTCCCTTGTTCACAGCTATGCTGTGATCCTATCGGGAGCTCGACCAAAGTGCAGGGTCAGCCCAATTACGCATGCTTCCCGCCCTTTGTGTCGGAGGAACACGAACGGCCCATAGCGGTCATCAGACACGGGGGAATGCTGCGCGGAAGCGGCCATACAAGCGTTCCGTTCTGGCTGTAAGTTGGTTATAAGTGAACTGGGCTGGAAGCGCTAAGACTGCTCAAATCGACCGATAACTGTGCAAATTGGAAAGCATACAAAATGATCATCCATAATGTTGCGCCGTTGGGCGGAGACGTAAGCTGCAAGCCATGCAGATGCGTGGTGGCTTTGTAAACGCTATGGCCTAGAGCCTTGCCCTCTTAACGATGCTGGCTCGGTCGAACGGTTAGACTCTGGCGATGGGACGAAAGTATGGACGGTTCGTTGCCAGCATGTGCAGTATCCTTACGATCGTGGTGCCTTCGAAAGTCGCTGTCGGGATGATCTTGCCGTTTTGGACAACGGCTTGCCAGCTTGGCCAGTTGCTGAAGAAAACGGGATAGCGTTTAGAACATTTAAGGCGCGCCTTAAGCGCGGTTGGTCTGGCCAAAGAGCGGCGACTGAAGGGACACGGGACATAGCATTCAATCCCAATGATGAGTGGGAAGTAACAGCTCTAGAGAACGGTTTGTCTGTTCGCGCTTACCGTTCGCGTGTGCAGGCCGGTTGCCCAGAGTCCATTGCTGCGACTATGGGCCTCAGCTGGCGGAAATGGTGACAATTTTCTTACGGCCATAACCGGTCCTTCGTTCCCACAGCAGCGAACGTCTTCTTCGAGCCCAGAGTGACACTTACTTGCGGCGCGTCGAACGTCTGCTCTTGGTGGAACTGCGCCTCGACGTGTCTAAGCAGGCTGAAAGAGTCTCATCATAAAACGGTGCGATCGTCTCCTATCTTGGAAAAAAGTCCGGGCAGCTTTTATCGGCGACGCCGCCTGTCAAAATCAAAATCCGGTGTGTCAAATAGAGTTGTTATTGTTTCTTCGCGCACCGATGCTCGCTAGTACACGGGAGAGTTTGTTGCCCTCTTGGCGGCAACAGGCCGCGGCTGGTCCACTTGCCTCAGACCTAGTTTGACGTTTGGTTTGCTTCGTCACCTCGATCTCAACCATGAGAAGATCGGACCGGAAATCCTCTGTATTATAATCCAAATATCGGGACTACGGGCGCTGTTATCAGAAGAACTTAGTAAATAATCATTCAGTTAAATAGAGGGCTTCTTTGCCCTTTATTTGACGTCTCGGGTGAAAACCTTGTCGGTGAACTGACCATCAATACCGGCTTTAACGCTGAGAACACCAGCAGTACTGCAACCGGGTTCGTTGATGACAAGACCGGAGCCTATGCTGGGACATTGATTGGTACTGGTAACATCGTTTCAAACTGACAAACCGCGGGACGACTTATGCAACCACGATTGTTTTGGAAGGTGATTTCGTCGCCAACGCTGGAGATCCGGTTGGTGCAATCGCAGGCATCGCTGACAGCACAGTTGGCAGCGTGTTTTCTACAGGTGCATTCGCAACTGAAAAATAACGCCTAAGCAACCAAGGGCAAAACAATAATACCGGTGCCTGAACTTGATTACTCAGGTGCCGGCATCTTCTCTTTTGGCATCAGATCATGCCCAAGAAACGGGCTGAAACAGGCGTTAAATCTTGCGGCCTGCCTCTTCCCAATAGGGGGCCCGCAGCCGCGGTTTGAAAATCTTGCCACTGTCCTCACGTGGTAGGGCCGCATGGAAATCTATGATGCGCGGTTGTTTGAATCGGGCAAGCTTGCCGTCAAGAAAATCCATCACCTTTTGCGCGTCGGGTGTCCAGTCCTCGGCCGGTTCGATGGCCGCGACTATTTGTTCGCCAAATTCAGGGTCCGGCGCACCAAAAACGGCCACATCACGGATAAATGGCGCACGCATCAATACGGCCTCGATCTCGGCCGGAAAGATGTTCGCCCCGCCGGAAATGATCATGTCCTTTTTCCGGTCAGTGATAAACAGGAACCCGTCTTCATCCAACGACCCCAGATCGCCCACCGAGAAATGGCCGTGCTTTTCAGCCGACTTGCGGCTTTCGGGATCATTGGAATAATCAAACCCGCCAAAGGCATCCATGCGCGCATAGATCTCGCCCACCTGCCCTGCTGGCAGTTCGTTGCCGTCGGGATCAAGGATCAACACCGTGCCGCCCATTTGCATCTGTCCCGCGGTACCAGGCCTGGCCAGCGCATCTTGGGACGATACCATCGTCATGAACCCGATCTCGGTCGCGCCATAGCTCTCCCAGAACACTGGGCCCCACCAATCGATCATCGCAACCTTCAGATCATGCGGCCAAGGTGACCCGGTCGAGACACAAAATTCGACTGAGGACAGATCATAGCGGGCCTTCACCGCGTCAGGCAGTTTCAAAATACGGCTCATCATAGTGGGGACCAGATAAACATGGGTTATCCGCTGTGTCTGAATGGTGGCCAGAAACGCCTCGGGCTCAAATTTCGGAGCGACAAAGGTCGACACCCCCGGTGCCATCAGCGCCGCCGATGTCAGTGTCGAGGGGGCAGAATGATAGATCGGGGCGGCGGTAAAAAACCGGGATCCGGGTTTGAGTTGCAGCATCTCGGTCCCGACACGCCTTAGGACATCTTCGAAATCTTTGCGCGGGCCACCGCCATTGCGCCGCACGCCTTTGGGTTTACCGGTGGACCCCGAGGTATAACGCATCAAAGGGCGCATCATTTCGCGGGTCCCTATGGGTTTTTGGGCCTCGACAAGAGTGTCCCATTCAGGCGTGTCGGGATCGGTGCCCGCAGCGGTGGCGTCAATCCCGTAGGCCTCGCAAAGTGCGGCCCCCGGTGTCACGGCGATCACCGTACGACCCTCAAGGGCGGGGCGAACAGCGTCGATCAGATCGCGGTGGATGATCACAAAACGTGCACCACTGTCGTCACAAATGGCTGCGACTTCTTCGCTGGCGGCGTGCCAGTTCTGCGCCACAATTACCGTACCTGCCAAGGCTGCAGCACGCATAATTTCAAGCTGCGCCAGATCATTGCGCATGATCACTGCAACAGGCACGTCAGCCCCTGCTCCAATCGCGCCAAGCGCAGTCGCCCCCTTGGCTGCGCGCATTTCAAATGCGTCACGGCTGATTTCAAGGTCATAATCCGCAACCAGTGCTTTCGACATGTCCAAGATCCCTTACAGAATACCGCCCCTGATCTGCCAAGGACGGTTTCATTACATTCCCTGGGGGCAAGGCTAAAGCAACTTTGAGACGTGATCCACAACGGCATGGCCAAGTGACGCGACGGAGCGACCAGGTTTGTGACGGATCTACGTAGAACGAGCAACCAAGAATGGGGCGCATGTTATTGAGCCGATTTGGCGTTTTGGGCTACGAAACGAGGTGGACAGGAGGCATTTAGCCCCTAAGTGCCGCCTCAACTTGGCCCAACCGTTCCTTTCCGAAAAACATCTCGTCACCCACAAAAAACGTTGGCGCGCCAAAGACGCCGCGGGCGACTGCAGTTTCCGTATTCTTTGCCAATTCTGCTTTGACCTCAGCATCCTGCGTCTGTTGCAGGATCGCGTCGCCATTAAGCCCCGCCATGTTAAACTGTTCGGCAAAAATAGCGGGATCGTCCATTTTGCAGCCGTCTTCCCACATCGCCTTAAACGCAGCCTCACAATAGGCAGCCAAAACCCCGTCACGTTTCGCCGCGACCGCACCACGCATAAGCGTTAATGTGTTCACCGGAAAATTCGGATTGAACTTGAACCGCGACAAGTCATGCTCGGTTATGAAACGTTGCATCTCAAGCCGTTCGTAGTACATTTTTGCAGGGATGTTGGCGTAGGCTTGCATCGGAGACTGGTTGCCCGTGCTCTTAAATATCCCACCAAGCAAACACGGGATGTAGTTCACCTTTGCGCCGGTCCGCTCAGCGATTTGCGGCAAAACCTTGTGTGCGAGATAGGCATTCGGGCTACCGAAATCAAAGATGAAATCCACGGTCTTTACCACGAGAGAATCCTCCTCACCATTTTTCTGTCCAAGGGCGCAGGTCCAATTCGTGAGTCCAAGCGGTTCTGGGTTGTTTATGCAGCATCACATAGTTCTGTGCGATTGCATCAGGGTCCAAAAGCGCATCTTTTTCACGAAGTTCGTCCACATTCGGCACATTTTCACGGATGAAATTTGAATCGATTGCACCGTCAATCACGGTATGTGCGACATGAATGTTTTGTGGCCCCAACTCGCGCGCCATTGATTGTGCAAGTGCACGCAATGCATGTTTCGCCCCCGAAAACGCCGAAAAACCCTCGCGGCCTCGCAGGCTGGCGGATGCGCCGGTAAAGATGATCGTCCCTTTTCCGCGTTTCAGCATTTTTCCCGCGACTTCGCGCCCCATAAGGAAGCCTGCGAAACAGGCCATCTCCCAAACCTTGCGGTAAACGCGTGCTGTAGTGTCGGTAATTCCAAACCGAACATTGGCCCCAATGTTGAACACTGCGACTTCTATAGGGGCCACGTCAGTTTCAATGCGGTCGATTAGGGCGATCATCTCATCCTCGTCGCGCGCATCGGCAGGCATGGCGATGGCCTCTCCTCCACTGTCACGGATGGACTGAGCCAAGGCTTCCAACCCGTCCGCATGTCGTGGCCTGCGTACAAGGCAAACGATCATACCCTCTTTGGCAAAGGCGCGTGCAATGGCCGATCCCGTATCATCCCCCGCACCAATGATCAGACAGGCTTGTTTCTCAGACACGTGCCATTCCCCCTTTTTCGCAGAATTCGATATCAGTCTAGTTTCAAGACTAAATATATTCAGTCTCCAATAGCCACCAAAAAAGCGGTACCTTAAGTTTCTATACCAACACCGACACCACAGGAGACTACACATGGCGAAATTGCATTCCCGTGTCTGTGGCATCGCCGCGATGATTAATACCTTGGGAATCGCTGGGCCCGGCAGCTTGTGCGCGAAGCCTTCTATGATGCCAGCCGCTTTACCGAATTTCGACGCAAAGCGGACGCGTCGCGAAAGATTCTGACCGACAGGATGAATGCGGTTTTCGAGAACCGAACATTAACAAGGATCGACATTGAGCTGCGTCGAAAGCGGGCGACTTTTGGGGTGACGGAAAAAGGGAAAGCTAAACCCCAGAGCTAGGAAAGTAGGAAGTTCGACAACCGCCAGTCGCTTGGGCGACATCACTGACATTGCAAAAGATACGTCTTTAAGGCTGCGTCGAGTAAAAATGGCCGCAAACCAGCTGAGCCCGTTATTGAACGCCTAATCTGACAGGCGCACATTTTCTGATGACGTGGTCGCAGCTGCACTTGAAAAGCCGATAGTCTCCAAAATCTGGTTGGCCCCGACGGTGATAACGATCGTTGCCACGATGGCGATCAGAAAAGCTTTCATATTATGGTTCCTTCCTGACGGTGGTCTTTGGACCGGCAACTTCCTCAGCCCAGATGCTGTGATGTTCACGGGCCCATTGTTCTTCAACTTCGCCCTTGCCCATCGCGTCAAATGCACCTTCCATTCCGATCGAACCCAGATAGATGTGGGCGAAAATAATCGCGGTCAGGGTCAGGCTGACAAGGGCGTGCCACAACTGTGCATACTGCATCTCCTCTTGCGGAGCGAGCGGATAGGGCAGATCGGCCATGCCAAACCAGCCTGACACACCCCACCCGTTAAGCAGTGAAAACGTATGACCGAACAGATTGAATTCAAACGGAAACAGAAGCGACAGACCGGACAGAGAAATTGACCCGCCCAACAGAATGACCGCCCAAAATATCAGTTTCTGACCGGCGTTGAACTTTTTCGCCGGGGGGTGGCCGCCACCAAAGAGACCTCCGCCTTTAAGCAACCAACGCAGGTCGGTCCGGTCGGGAATGTTGTGGACAACCCAAACAACAAAAACAAAGATCAGCGCGATCATAAAGGCCCAGGATACGTTGTTATGCACCCATTTGCTGACGATCGCGACGAATGAAAACGCCTCGTGACCGAAGGCGGGAATGATAACCTTGCGCCCGAACAACGAAATCAGACCCGTCAGCCCCAGCAAGATAAAGGACGAGGCCAGCATCCAGTGGCCAAACCGCTCAAACGCGCTGAACCGCAGCAACGTGCGTCCAGTTTTTTCGCCGTCAATGCGAATGCGGCCACGGATCAAATAGAACACGGCCAAGGCCAGCAAGGTCCCGCCCAAAAGGTAGATCGCGATAGTTTGCAAGGGTCCGCGACGGAAATCGAGCCACCACATGCCACCGTCCTGAATGAGGGTCGTGGCAGCCGGTACACGGGCTTGCGTGGATATGTCAGCCTCGCCAAAGCGGAAAGCGCGCCAAAAATCCGCATCGGACACCCCACCCAGCGTGCCAAGCTGACTGTTAATTGGCTTGGCGTTGGCCGGGTCACCAATTTCATTGGGCCGGATCGTTTCGTCAGATGATTTTAAACCTTGCTGGCGGCGCAAGATATCATCGAGCTTGGACACCGCAGGATTGGAATCAACAGTGCTTGTCTGGGGTGACACGCTGCTTTGCGCCATGGCACCGGACGCGGCAGACAGGCTGAACAAAACAGACAGGCAAATCAAAATAGCGGCAAGTTGGCGTGGCATCGTTATATCCCTTTCGGCTGACCAAACAGGGGCGGTCCCATAACAGGCCGCCCCTATGATTGTCACATCAATACAGGCGCTTAGCCGCCTTTTCTCTCATAGGCCGTGCCCCAGCCCCATGCGCCAGAGCCAAAGCCCCGTGCAACAACCCGTTCGCGGTAGATGCCCGAGACGACATCGCCGTCACCGGCCAGCAACGCCTTGGTTGAACACATTTCGGCGCAGATCGGCAGCTTGCCTTCCGCGATACGGTTGCGACCGTATTTCTGGAATTCAGCGGTGGAGTTGTTTTCCTCGGGGCCACCGGCACAGAAGGTACATTTGTCCATTTTGCCGCGCGAACCAAAGTTGCCCACTTGCGGGTACTGCGGCGCGCCGAAAGGACACGCGTAAAAGCAGTAACCACAACCGATGCACAAGTCTTTGGAGTGCAGTACAATGCCATCGGCTGTCTGGTAGAAACAGTCGGTGGGGCAAACGGCCATACAAGGCGCATCTGAACAGTGCATACAAGCGACCGAAATCGATCGTTCGCCCGGTTTGCCGTCTTCGATTGTGACGACCTTGCGGCGGTTGATGCCCCACGGTACTTCGTGTTCGTTCTTACATGCAGTGACGCAAGCGTTGCATTCGATGCAGCGTTCAGCGTCGCAGAGGAACTTTGCTCTTCCCATCTTATCTCTCCCTTACGCTGTCCAAATTTTGCAAAGAGTAGCCTTGGTCTCTTGCATCTGGGTTACACTGTCATAGCCATAGGTTTGTGCGGTGTTTGTGCTTTCGCCTAACACATACGGATCGGCACCTTCTGGATATTTATCTCTGAGATCAACGCCTTCCATGTGTCCACCAAAGTGGAACGGCATAAAGGCGACGCCTTCCCCGACCCGTTCGGTGACCATGGCCATCACTTTGACTTTGCCGCCTTCGGGGCCTTCGACCCAGACTTGTTCCCCATCACGAACGCCCAGATTGTTGGCGTCGCGTGTGTTGATTTCGACAAACATGTCTTGCTGCAATTCGGCCAACCACGGGTTTGAACGTGTCTCGTCGCCCCCGCCCTCGTATTCGACCAATCGGCCAGAAGTAAGGATGATCGGATAGTCCTTCGAGAAATCCTTTTCCTGGATCGAGGCGTACATCGTTGGTACACGCCAGAACTTTTTATCCTCGTAAGTTGGATAATCGGCCACCAGATCGCGGCGGTTGGAATACAATGGTTCGCGGTGGATTGGCACTGGATCCGGGAAGGTCCAGACCACAGCACGGGCCTTGGCGTTGCCAAACGGGGCACAACCATGGGCAATCGCAACCCGCTGGATACCACCCGAAAGGTCGGTCTTCCAGTTCACGCCACCGGTCTTTTGCGAGTAATCCGATTGGATTTCACCAGTCTGCGAGGTTTCACCGACTTCTTCGGTGTTAGTGCCCCCGTCATCCGACGCATCGCCGATGTTCGGTTGACCATCTGGGAAACCAGCAACAAAGTTGATTGACGTGCGCTCTTCGTCGCTCAGGTCGGCGTCCCAGCCCAAATCACGCAGCATCTGCATGGTAAACTCGGGATAACCGTCTTCGATCTCGGAACCTACGGAATACACGCCCTCGGCCAACAGGTTCTCGCCTTCGCGCTCCACGCCGAAACGGGCGCGGAAGGTCAGGCCACCCTCAGCCACTGGCATCGACATATCATAAAGGTTTGCGGTGCCGGGGTGGTTCATCTCGGGGGTGCCCCAAGACGGCCATGGCAATCCGTAAAAGTCGCCATCGGCTGGTCCACCAATCGCCCGCAGAGTCGTGCGGTCAAAGGTGTGCTGGTTGGCCATGTGCATCTTCATCCGCTCGGGGCTTTGGCCCGTATAACCGATGGTCCACATGCCGCGGTTGAATTCGCGGGTGATGTCCTCAACATTTGGCTCGCCGCCTTCATCAATCGCAATGTTGCGGAAGATCTTGTCGTGGAAACCGAATTTCTCGGCGAACATCGCGATGATCGTGTGATCAGGCAATGATTCAAACAGCGGATCTACGATCTTGTCACGCCACTGTAGCGACCGGTTGGATGCTGTCACAGACCCGCGTGTTTCGAACTGAGTACAGGCCGGCAGCAGATAAACGCCATCGGTACGGTCTTGCAAAACGGCAGAGACTGTCGGGTACGGATCGACCACGACAAGCAGGTCGAGCTTTTCCATCGCCGTCTTCATTTCCTTTTGCCGGGTCTGAGAGTTGGGCGCGTGGCCCCATAGAACCATAGCCCGTGTATTGTCAGGCTGGTCAAGATTCTCTTTATCTTCCAAAACCCCGTCAATCCAACGGCTTACAGGAATGCCGGTCAGGTTCATCATTGGCGTGTCGCCAAAGCTTTCCGGACTGAACTGCCCCTTGAGATAGTCAAGATCTTCTTCCCATACCCTTGCCCAGTGGGCCCAAGCGCCGGCGGACAGACCGTAGTAGCCCGGCAGTGTATCAGCCAGAACGCCAAGGTCGGTTGCCCCCTGGACGTTGTCGTGGCCACGGAAGATGTTTGTGCCGCCGCCTGCTTTACCCATGTTGCCAAGGGCCAATTGCAAGATGCAGTAGGCGCGGGTGTTGTTGTTACCATTGGTGTGCTGTGTGCCACCCATGCACCAGATCACGGTGCCGGGACGGTTGTTTGCCAATGTCCGCGCGACACGCTCAAGCTGGGTACCGGGGGCGCCAGTCACGCGCTCGACTTCCTCTGGTGTCCATTTGTTCACTTCGGTTCTGATCTCGTCCATACCCCAGACACGGGTGCGAATGAATTCTTTGTCTTCCCAGCCGTTTTCAAAGATGTGCCACAGGATGCCCCAAACAAGGGCCACGTCCGAACCGGGACGGAAGCGGACATATTCATCTGCATGTGCTGCCGTGCGGGTAAAGCGCGGGTCACACACGATCAGCGGAGCGTTGTTTTGTTCTTTGGCCTTCAACAGGTGCAGCAGCGAGACAGGGTGCGCCTCGGCCGGGTTACCACCGATGATAAAGATCGCCTTGGAATTGTGGATGTCGTTGTAGCTGTTGGTCATGGCACCGTAGCCCCATGTATTTGCAACACCCGCAACCGTGGTCGAGTGGCAGATACGCGCCTGGTGATCGACGTTATTCGTGCCCCAATAGGCCGCAAACTTGCGGAACAGGTAAGCCTGTTCGTTGCTGTGCTTGGCGCTGCCCAGCCAGTAAACCGAATCCGGCCCGCTTTCGTCGCGGATTTTCATCATGCCGTCGCCGATTTCGTTGATGGCGGTTTCCCAGCTGATGCGAACCCACTCGCCGTTTTCTTTCTTCATGGGGTATTTCAGGCGGCGTTCGCCGTGAGCGTGCTCTCGAACAGATGCACCTTTCGCACAATGCGCCCCGAGGTTGAATGGGCTGTCCCAGCCTGGCTCTTGACCTGTCCAGACACCGTTGTCGACTTCGGCAATGACCGTACAGCCAACAGAACAGTGGGTACAAACGGATTTGACCATCTCAACCGCGCGGGTGGCGGCGGTTTGTGCAGTGGCTTTGGTGACTGATCCACCTGTCGCCGCAATGGCAGTCAATCCACCGATGGCAAGGCCTGAACCACGCAGGAACCCGCGTCTGTCGATGGTGTTTTTGCCGTTATTAACCACGATCGGCGCGCGGCCTGATCTGCGGGTATACCCGTTGGTCTTTTTCCTCAGCATGGTAATTCCTCCCTATTCCAGCTCTTGCCGGATCATTCGATGTCGCCCCCTGCCCTGGCGTACCGCGCCACAAACAGGTGCTGTATTGGCAAATTAGAAACGCGTGCTTTCAAGATAGGCGCGGGTGTGTTCGGTATCTTGCATCGTCTCTGATGACAGATTCACTGGTTGTGCTTCAGCCTGGGTCGCCCCACCGGCTGCAATCGCGGCGGCGGCTGCGGGGGCCGCTGTGCCTGCAAATTTCAGAAACCCGCGGCGGCTGGTGCCTTTGGTTTTGTCCGTCATTGGATGTCTCCCCTTCGTGTTATCCGGCGGGCGTCCCCACCGATGTTGCGCATTACCGGTTGGTTGCGGTCATGCGGAATGCTTCGCGTTCGATGTCCATAAAGGCAGCGCCGACGGCACCAACCGATCCATAAAGAACCGATGATTTGGCCGCTTGCAGGTCGGCAAAGTAATGCGCGGCCCAGCTTCCGATATGAGCGTTAAAAAACTGCTGTTGTTCCGAGATGGTGGCCACCCGCCCAAAGCGCCCCACGATCATGCCCGCCATCATTTCCATCAAAGATGCGATGTTATCTTCTGGCTCGAACACATCCTGGGCGCGGGTCATCCCCAAACTGGCCATGGTCTTGCGCAAATTCGCAAGTGGCTTTTCATTCAGAAATCCGGTCAGATAATAGCTGGCATAGGGCAGCAATTCACCCCGCCCCAAACCAATGAACAATGCGTTGAATTCACTACGTACGGCCTTGGGCTTGGACACCTTAGCCACACGCGCCAACCCTTGGATCGCCTGCCCCAACGGCGTCTCGTCGCCCTCCAACCCTGCGGTCTGATCCAGCAACATCTGGTCGGGCGGGCCTGACAGCATCACGCCAAGATAGTTGTACAAATCCGCACGCATGCGGTCTTCTTGAATTACGTCCGGCAAGGGGGCGGCAACATTCATGCGGTTTTCCCTTCGATTTGGAATTGCATGCGCCGGGGGGCCGGTGTGGCATGTTCAATATGATCTTCCGCGTCGGCATGTGTTGCGTCTGCATACACATCGACAGCCGGATCATCATTTAGATTAACATCGGTGGAAGCCATCAGCGTATCGCCATCCGTCAGCGTATCTTTGATTTGGTCCGCGTCTTCTGCGTCCGTATCCACGGGTGCATTATCTACGGGCGCATTGTCGTCAGTCAAACACGCCGCCTGCCGTTCCATTTCAAGCAAGTGCGCCAACATACCCTTGCCGACCTGATAGCTGGTTTTGATCGGCCCCTGCCCTGTGCTGCCGGTCAGATAATCATCGTCATAGTCGTTCAGCCCGTCAACGCAGGCCAACACAGGATTGCTGCGCCATAGTGACCGCAAGGCCCGCTTGCGCAGATATTTCGGCACGGCTTTAACCATAAACGCCTTAAAGTCATCGCCCATCACCAGCGTATCAGGGTCCGGCAGGCCCAACTCCTCTAGAATCTCGGCTTCGGACTTTTCGGCCAGTTCCGCCTGCTGCTCTGCAACAACTGCGTCTTCGGCCTCGCGCTTGAGGGCTGCAGCCTCTGCGGCGACAGCGGCACGTCTGCGCGACCATGATGAAAGTGTTGCGCTCAATTGATCACCTCGCGGCGGCGCGGTGCGCGGTAGACATCGGTGGTCTGACGAATTCGGGGGTCGCCAACGCCATCATCTGACTGATCAACCCGCGCGTTCTTGCGGCGACGCTTCACAAAGACTTCTTCCTCGTAATGCTTTTCCACAAACTCAACGACCCATGCCAATAGTCCATGCTGCATCGGCAATTTCTCGACCAGCTCTTCAGCTGAATCGCAATAATCCTGCGCCTCATAGGGGGAAACCGTCACAAGGGCGACGGACCACGGCAACTCCCCGCTTTGTCCGTTCGGCCGCAAAACGGTATAAATCGACGGAACCCGCGACTGAAGTTCATGCGCATAAGCCTCGGCGTCAGATACATATAACGTCAGCGGAAGTGTCGCTGCATGGTATTCTGTAACATCGCCTTCGGTACGCAGGACCTTCCAATCGGCCTTGGACGCACCCGGCAGGATATCTGTCACAGCCCAAGCGTATTTAGCCCAACGGGTCACACCCGGTGTGCGCCTTACGACGACACCGATCGGGATGGTCACTGAATTTGGATAGCTACGCGGCAAAAAATTCCCCTCGACCTGCTGGCCGTATCGTGACGCAAAACACCGCAAACGACAAAGGTTTTTTCGACTATTTGACTCACACGAATGTTATTCTGCATTGCAGCATGCAAATGCGGTAAGGTTTGTTGATGTTCTAGGCTAAATGACTGCCCGAAAAGATAATTTCGCCGGAAAATTGCTGCGTGTGCAACATGATGATCGGCCGTTGTGATCCCGATTAGCGGTTTACTGTCCCGCGATTTCCTGACTACCTGACGTGCGATCCGCGTTCAGCAAAAAGGGATATCATGACAAAGACATTGTTGGTTTGTGATTGCCTTGGCTCACAACAGGTCGACTTCAAAGCCTTGGGCGAATTGACCGGGACGGCGTGTTCGGGCTGCCATACAAGCCTGTGCACAACTCAGATTGAAATTGCAGCCAAAGCCATCACAGCTGGGGATGTTGTGATTGCCTGCGCACAAGAGGCGCACCGTTTTACCGCCCTTGCCGAGGAACTGGACGCACAAGAACCGATCTGCGTCGATATCCGTGACCGCGCTGGATGGTCCGATGATAACGAAACGCGCACTCCAAAAATGGCTGCCCTGATTGCTGACGCAATGCTGGCCCCGCCGTCCCCCAAGTCGTTAGACATCATCACCGAAGGGACTTGCCTGATCCTTGGTGACGAAGCCACAGCCATCGCGGCTGCCGAAAAGCTGTCTGATACACTGGCGGTGACGGTGCTGCTTGCATCTGGTAGCGATTTCTTACCCACGCCAGCCTATGATATCGTGATCGGCACCCTGAGCAATGCCAGCGGCACCTTGGGCCAGTTCGATGTGCGCATCGACGATTTCCAGCAAAGTTTGGCCGGAGGCCGTGGCACCCCTGCACTGACCACCCCGCAAGACGGGGCAGTATCACACTGTGACATCATCCTCGATCTGACCGGGGGCCAGCCGATGTTCCCGGCGCCCGAAAAACGCGACGGCTATCTGCGCGCCGATCCGGGCAGCCAACCGGCCGTCGCCGACGCCATTTTTGCGGCAAGCCAGATGGTCGGCACGTTTGAAAAGCCTCTGTACGTCCGGATGGAGCCGTCCCTTTGCGCACATTCGCGCGCAGAACAACCGGCCTGTTCGAATTGCCTGAACGTTTGCCCCACGGGTGCGATCCTCTCGGCAGGTGAAACCGTCACCGTGGACCCGATGATCTGTGCCGGATGCGGTGCCTGTGCAGCGGTATGCCCGTCGGGTGCCATCAGCTATGACATGCCGGGACCTGACCATATGTTCCGCAGGATCAGTGCGTTGTCCCGCACCTATCGCGCGTCGGGTGGTGAAAATGCGGCGCTGCTTGTGCATGACGACCATGGCGCTGAAATGATACGTCTTGCGGCCCGCTTTGGCCGGGGCCTACCTGCGCATGTGATCCCAATGGAAATCAGCGCCCTGTCCGGCTTTGGCCATGCAGAAATGCTGGCAGCACTTGCAAGCGGATTTGCCCGTGTCGATATTCTGCTGGGGCCCAAGACAGAACGTGACGCCCTTGATCCGCAGCTTGAGCTGGCCAATGCGATTGCTCCGGACCAGTCCGCTTTGTTGGATTTCGCAGACCCCGATGCGCTGGCGGATCATCTGTTTGATCAAACGCCAACGCCCCCCACGACCGACCCGATCCTGCCCATTGGCAGCCGACGGCAGGTCGCACGACTGGCCGCAAAGGCGCTGAACCCCGACGTCGAGGTTTTGGTTCTGCCCCAAGGGGCCCCTTATGGCGCAGTTGTGGTGGATACGGATGCCTGCACCCTTTGTCTGGCCTGCGTGTCACTGTGCCCGTCGGGCGCGCTTGGCGATAATCCAGACATGCCGCAATTGCGCTTTCAGGAAGATGCCTGCCTACTATGCGGTCTTTGCGCCAACATCTGTCCCGAAAACGCAATCACGCTTGAGCCGCAGTTGAACCTGACTGATACTGCCTTGCAACAGGTGATCCTCAACGAAGAGGAACCGTTTGCCTGTGTAGAATGTGGGACGCTGTTCGGCGTTAAATCCACAGTTGAAAAGGTCGTCGAAATGCTGGCCGGGAAACATGCGATGTTTGCCAATTCAGAAACCGCGCGGATGATCCAGATGTGCGACGGCTGCCGGATCACCGCGCAGTATCACGCGCAAAACAATCCGCTTGCAGGTGCCGAACGGCCCCGCCCCCGGACCACGGATGATTACCTGTCAAAGCGCAAGGATCACTGATGTTGCAGATCGGTGAACGACCAAGCCGTCGCAGACCGTATAACACTTAACCCACCCCCGTTGACCCATCAGCCCAAGCGGCTGTTCCCCAAGCGGTCAAAGATACAGGAGACTTTAACATGAGCGATGATTTCAACATGTCGATGCGTAAGTTCCTCAAGCAGGTTGGCGTGACATCCCAGCAAGCCATCGAAGAAGCGCTACGTAACGCTGGTGACACCACAGGCAAAAGCTTTGAGGCCAAGATGGTGTTGACTATCGACGGGCTGGATATGGAACATATCGTTACCGGCAAAATCGAAGGGCAATCCTGAATTGACTGTCACAAGAGAACAAGTTCTTGCCATTTTGGCAGACCTCACCGATCCGATCAGTGGCACATCGATAGTAGAAGCTGGCATCGTCAAGGCGTTGACAGTCGATGACGGGGTCGTGCGTTTCGTGATGGAGGTCAGCGGCGATCACGCGGCGGCCTACACGGAACTCAAGGACAACGGCGAGGCTAAAATCAAGGCGTTGGACGGTGTTACATCCGTCTCGATCGTATTAACGGCGCACAGCGCGCCCAAACCGCCCCCCGACCTCAAGGGATCGCGCAGTTCGACCCCGTCGGGTCCGCAAAAAATTCCCGGCATCGACCGGATCATCGCAGTCGCATCGGGCAAAGGTGGCGTTGGCAAATCGACCGTCGCGTCCAATCTGGCCTGCGCATTGGCCGCCGAGGGCCGTCGCGTCGGATTGCTGGATGCCGATGTTTACGGGCCATCGCAACCGCGCATGTTGGGTGTGTCCGGCCGACCTTCTTCGCCGGATGGCAAGACAATCCTGCCGATGCGCAATTACGGCGTGACTATGATGTCTCTGGGCCTGATGACCAATGACGATCAGGCCGTTGTCTGGCGCGGACCAATGTTGATGGGCGCGTTGCAGCAAATGCTGACACAGGTGCAATGGGGCGCGCTGGATGTGCTGATTGTCGATCTGCCGCCCGGCACCGGTGACGTGCAAATGACCCTTGCCCAAAAGGCCGACCTGAACGGTGCAATCATTGTATCGACCCCGCAAGACATCGCGCTGCTGGACGCCCGCAAGGGCATCGACATGTTTAACCAGCTTGGTACGCCTTTGATCGGTATGATCGAAAATATGTCGACACATATCTGTTCGGCCTGCGGACACGAGGAACACCTGTTCGGTCATGGCGGCGTCGCCAAAGAAGCGGAAAAGCTGAACGTCCCCTTGCTGGCTGAAATCCCACTGCATATCGACATCCGCCTTGCAGCCGACGGCGGCGCGCCGATTGTGGTTTCCAAACCCGAAAGCCCGCAAGCCATGGCATTCCGCAAGGTCGCAAAAGACCTAATTGCGAAAGGACATGCATGACGACGCTTAAGCTACCGCCCCTATTTTCAGCTCAAGACGCTGAGGGCGGCGATCCTTTCGCCTTGGCATGTGAAGCTGCGGAGGTGGGATGCGATGCGGGGTTGGTTATCTATGATCTGGGGGCCGCCGACCTGCAGGCGGCCATCGTCTTTGCACCGGATGTGCCACTTGGCGATGCCGCGGCAATGCTGCCTGTATGTGGCGTCGGGTTTCAAAACGCGCTTGGCGCCTTGGCCCCGCCCGAGGTCGGCGTACATCTGGGCTGGGACGGCGGAATTTATCTGAACGGCGGGCGCGCAGGCCACTTTGCTATGGCAGCGTCCGGCCTTGACCCTGATGTTGAACCCGATTGGCTGGTGATAGCGCTGACCCTTTCGCTGTGGCCCAAAAGCGATGACACTGGCCTGACACCCGACCAAACTGCGCTCTATGCCGAAGGCTGCGCCGATGTGGCCCCCGATCAATTGCTGGAAGCCTGGGTGCGGCACACGCTTGTCGGTATAAACGGCTGGTCCGACGGCGGCATGGCCAAGGTGCATTCTGAATGGTCCGGCCTTGCCCATGCCCTTGAGGGTGAAATGACCGTGGCGGGCCAGACCGGCACTTATATCGGCCTTGATGAAAATCTGGGCCTGTTGTTGAAGATCGACCAAGAAACCGTATTGATACCACTGACAGCAACCCTGACGAGGCCCGCATGAAACTAGCCCGCGCCATCCATTTTGACGAAAGCGACACCCGCGTTTTTCACAACCCTGCCCGCACCGGTGAGTGGTGCGTATCCGGCGGGTTCGAGTTCTCGAACTGGAGCGAGGGCGATCTGGTCGGCAAAGCGCGGCAGGCATTTGCAAATGGCTGGATGGGAATCGAGACTTTTGGCAGAGTCAGCTTTGTGGCGGTCACCCAGATCGAGCCCCACGAGCAGGACGTTCTTGCCAATCTACTGGCCCAGCATTTCGTCGATATCTACGGTGCGCCAAACCTAGAGGCCGCCAAAAACGTCGCCTTGGAAGAGATCGCCCAAATGGCCGAGCTGTCAGAGGACCACGCGCCCAACACCCTGCTGACGGTGTCGCGCGAATTGACCCCCGCAGGGGTCAAAGAAACATATCGCGCGATAGAAGCGCAGGACGCAGACATCATGCAATTCGCCGTCCATGGATCCCTGGACGAGGATGAGCCGCATGACCATGGTCACGATCACGGGCACCACCATCACGATCACTGAGGCGTTGCGTTAAACACGAACAACGCTTCGCCATTGATCTTGTACCCGTTGATCAGTTCAGCCGCGCGGGGGCTTGTCAGCCATGCTTCAAGTTTGACAGCCAAGTCATTGCGAATGTTATCATTTTTTTCTGGATTTACGGGCAACAGTGCATATTGGTTGAATAGGGCGGGGTCACCGGAATAGAGCAGCGCCAGATCGCCCTTGTTGCCAAAATTCAGCCAGCTTGCACGATCTGACAGGATATAGGCGTTCATGCCGGATCCCGTGTTCAACGCGGCCCCCATCCCTGCCCCAACCGGACGATACCAATCGCCAAATCCTGCAGTGTCCAACCCTGCGCTTGCCCAGATTTTTTGCTCCGCCTTGTGGGTGCCACTGTCGTCGCCCCGGCTGACAAAGGGGGCTTTCGCTGCTTCTATCCGCTGCACGGCGTCAGTGGCACTGGCCGCTTCCGCAATCTTGGCCGGATCAGCGTTTGGGCCAACAAAGACGAAATCGTTATACATGATTTCGCGGCGGTGCGTGCCGTGGCCTGCAGCGACAAATTTTTCCTCGGCGGCTTTGGAATGTACCAACACTGCATCGACGTCCCCTGCTTGACCAAGGCGCAACGCCTGTCCGGTCCCAACCACCAGCAACTGCACATCCAGATCAAGATCCGCCTTGATCGCTGGCAGCAAAACATCCGCAAGGCCCGAGTTGTCAAAGGATGTGGTGACCGCCATACGCATTTCATCCGCGGTGGATGCCTGTGCCCATAGCAGCAGTGCAACCGACGTAAAAAGCCGTTTCATCTAACGATATCTCCTCTTAGAAACGCGGCAAGCGCATCTGTCTGCGGGTCCGAAAACTTGGTCTGTGCCGGCCCCATTTCGTGTATTTTTCCGTCCAGCACAAACACCAGATCCCGGGCCAGCCGACGGGCTTGCCCCATGTCATGGGTGGCCATCACCAACTGCGTCCCCGCCGCTGAAATCTCTTGCAGCAGGCCCTCGATCTCGTGGGTGGCATGCCCATCAAGGTTTGCACAAGGTTCGTCCAGAAACAGCACGTCAGGCTTGCGCACCAAGGCACGGGCAATGGCGAGCTTCTGCCGTTCGCCCCCGGACAAGCGGGTCGCGGGGCTATTTTGCACGGATGACAGCCCGATCCGATCTAGCCAATATGTAACGATATCCTTAATCTGTGTGGCGGGTGTTTTGATTAGTCTCAAAGGATAGGCCAGATTTTCGGCGACAGAGCGGCGCAGTACGATTGGCGACTGAAAGACAAATGCATGTTTTGACGGATCTTGCTCAGCCCAAGTCACAGAACCCTCGTTGATCCGCTCTATCCCGTGCATGACGCGCAGGAGCGTCGTTTTCCCTGACCCGTTTGGTCCGATCACGATAGTAGGCCCTTGTGGGTCAAGCACCAGATCGATCGGCCCGATGATCCGTTTGCCTTGTCGGCGCAGGGCAACACCTTGCAACGTAAGGGGAAATAACACGCTCACCACCGCCCCTCCCGCTCGGTTCGCGACAGGGTATGGATCGCCAAATTCACCATAATCGCCAATCCAATCAGGACGAAGCCCAATCCCAAGGCAAGGGCGAAGTCACCCTTTCCGGTCTCAAGCGCGATGGCTGTTGTCAGTACACGGGTCACGTGATCGATGTTACCCCCGACGATCATTATCGCCCCCACTTCGCCTATGGCGCGACCAAATCCCGCCAAGGCAGCTGTCAGTAAATTTCGTCGCCCGTCCCGCACCAAGGTCAGGATCCGCTGCGATTTAGTTGTATTCAAGGATATCAGGAGGTCATGATATTCCGCCCATAGTTCCCGCATGGACTGATGGGCGATCGACGCAATCACGGGGGTAATAATTATAACCTGTGCGATGATCATGGCCGTGGGGGTGAAAAGCAGATTGAGTACCCCAAACGGGCCCGACCGCGACAGCAAGATATAGACGACAAGGCCGACAACCACCGGGGGCAGCCCCATCAACGCATTGATTATCGAAATAACAAATCGACGATAACGAAACCGCTGGACTGCCAAATAGGTACCTAAAGGGATGGCAATAACAGATGCGATCAATAGCGCGGTCAAAGTCACCTGAAGCGACCGCAGGCTGATCTCCAACAGCTTGGCATCAAAACTTACAATCAGCCAAAACGCAGCGCTAAGCCCATCCCAAATATCAACCATAAAGCTGCGCGATCCCGTTCCACACTTCAGTGCCGAACGGTCGGTTTTTCAGTCCGGAATGACAAGCGGAAATTAGACAGTATCGCCCGCGAAACGACGAACGCACGGTGGATTCCCTTTAAAGCGACGAGTTTGTTCGACCACCTGAGCGCTAGCGTTCTGCACTATCATCATGACAGGGCCAAAGCCGCTTAGGTACAGCACCTCGGCAGCATCCAGCCCAACACTGATGCGGACAATCTGATTAAGCGCGGCCATGCCCGTTGCATCGACCAGATGCCAAGTCCCGGCCAGAAACACCTCGGCGGCGGCGTAAAAATCCTGTGGCATCACATAGGGCGCATAGACACTGGCAAACCGCGCCGGCATCAAATGCCGCACTGCGTCACTTGGCTCAATATTTTCGCGCAGTTTTTTTTGAACGGCAAAATCCGGGGCCTCAGTCTTCAGATCTGATCGGTTGCGGTGTCAATTTGGGTAATCAAGCTGCACATCGATATCGAGGATTATCACACGGCCTTATATTATAAATATAAATTATCATTGCTGCGGACCAGATGACTTGAGCCACGAAGCCAGAAGCCTGCGACATGCGAATGCCCTACCTGCTTCAAAATAGTCCACACAGGATCAGGGGTGATTAGACGCGAATTCTGATTAACTGGGATGATAGGTCCATGTGTGTAGGGCAAGAGTTGAATACTTTGCAGAAAATGTGAAGTCTTGGCATTAATGGGGTTGAAACACCTGAGGGGCTTGGATAGTAGAACGCTCACGGGTCGTTAGCTCAGTTGGTAGAGCGCTTCGTTTACACCGAAGATGTCGGGAGTTCGAGCCTCTCACGACCCACCATTCCCCCTCCAAAATTTCAGCATAACCGCTTGATATGGCGTGTATTTTGCGTACACGGCAGATGTGTTTGTGGCGCGTGGTTGGGCATCAAGTTATAATGTGCTTTGCGCGCTTCAGGACCAACCGCTGTTTACACGCGGTCCTGCCATGCTGCACTCGTCAGACCCGACTGGCAAAGCCCGTTCATCTCTCATCAAGGCCCATCGTCGATTTTAAGCTTAGCGCATATTGAGTTCGCCAAGGCTGTTGGGTCGACAATCAGCAGTATCCACAAAAAAAAAGCCCTCTCGAACGAAGGGCTTTTTCTAGTCTTGAAATATCAGCAGCGTTTAGATGTCGGATTCGTCCGTGGTCGCATTTGCGACTTTGGGTTTATCCGATGGCGTCACCTGACGCACTTTCACTCGCATCATTTTGCCGTTGCCTAGGTCTTTCTCGTTCACGACTTTGAACTTTCCCATTGGCAGAAGGTTCAGTTCACGGTTGTCCCCCAAGGCTTCACCCAAAATCTCGAGCATGGCCTCGACCACTGGCTTGGCATCTTTCTTTTTGATCCCGGAGCGTTCAACGACCGTGTCAATCAGCTCTTTCTTGCGCATCACAGGCCCGATGATCACAGGGCGTGGCGCATCGGGGTTTACCGCAGCATCACCGCCTGTGCTGGCCGCAGCCTGCGCCTTAGGGGATTTGCTGGCTTGGACGTTTGAAGCATCTGCGGTTTTAGGTGAGATTGATTTCAATTTCGTTGCTTTTACGGCGCTGCTCATTGGAATTTCCACTGCCTTTTTTGTTGATTTGCTATTTTATAGCGTGATTGGCGTGCAATTGCTAGCAATCCTTGGGGTGAACATCGCTTTTCACACCACATTTAGCTTCACACACACTGCTCAACGAAAAAAGCCGCCCTGTTTCCAGGACGGCAATTTGTTGTGCTTTCTGCAGGTCAGTGCGCGGTGGCATTGTCCGCACTAGGGGATTTTTTGGCCAATGCAGCGGCTGCTGCATCTTCGGCCTCTTGGTCCCATTCGATGGGCTCGGGCTGACGTACAAGGGCGTGCTGCAAAACCTCGGACACGTGCTTGACCGGGATGATCTTCAACCCTTCTTTCACGTTGTCCGGAATGTCCGGCAGGTCCTTTTCGTTCTCTTCGGGAATCAGAACCGTAGTGATCCCGCCCCGTAGCGCCGCAAGAAGCTTCTCCTTCAAGCCGCCGATTGGCATCGCATTCCCGCGCAACGACACCTCGCCGGTCATGGCGATGTCACGCCGTACCGGGATTTTCGTCAGCACAGAAACGATCGAAGTAACCATTGCCAGACCAGCCGATGGGCCGTCCTTGGGCGTGGCCCCATCGGGCACGTGCACGTGGATGTCGATCGTGTCAAACGTAGGCGGCTTCACCCCGATCTTGGGGCTGATCGACCGCACATAGCTACTGGCCGCGTCGATGGATTCCTTCATCACATCGCCAAGCTTACCTGTGGTCTTCATCCGACCCTTGCCCGGCAGGCGCAATGCCTCGATCTGTAGCAATTCGCCACCAACCGACGTATAGGCCAGTCCCGTCACGACACCGATCTGGTCTTCCAGTTCGGCCAAACCATAACGGTACTTTTTGACGCCAAGGAAATCTTCGATGTTGTCAGCATTAACCGTGATACTTTCGGCTTCTTTTTTGACGATCTGCGTCAGCGACTTACGCGCAATCTTGGCAATCTCACGCTCAAGGTTCCGCACACCAGCCTCGCGGGTGTAATACCGGATGATACTGGTCAAGGCACTGTCTTCAATGGCAAATTCTTTTGCCTTCAGGCCGTGGTTCTTGATCTGCTTAGCCACGAGGTGCTGCTTCGCGATCTCGCGCTTTTCGTCCTCTGTATAGCCGGACAGCGGGATGATCTCCATCCGGTCCAGCAACGGGCCCGGCATGTTATAGCTGTTGGAAGTGGTCAGGAACATCACGTTCGAGAGATCATATTCGACCTCAAGATAGTGATCCACGAATGTGGAGTTCTGTTCCGGATCAAGCACCTCGAGCATGGCAGACGCGGGATCACCACGGAAGTCTTGCCCCATCTTGTCGATTTCATCGAGCAAGATCAGCGGGTTATTGGTCTTTGCCTTCTTAAGCGCCTGTATGATTTTACCAGGCATGGAGCCGATATAAGTCCGACGGTGACCGCGGATTTCGGATTCATCACGCACACCCCCAAGGCTGATGCGAATAAATTCGCGCCCTGTGGCTTTGGCAACAGATTTACCAAGCGACGTCTTACCCACGCCCGGAGGGCCGACAAGGCACATGATCGGGCCTTTCAGCTTGCTTGAGCGCTGCTGCACGGCAAGGTATTCCACAATGCGTTCTTTAACCTTTTCAAGGCCATAGTGGTCATCGTCCAGCACCTTTTGTGCTTTGACCAAATCCTTTTTGGTACGCGACTTGACGTTCCACGGGATCGACAAAATCCAGTCCAGATAGTTGCGCACAACTGTGGCTTCCGCAGACATAGGCGACATGTTTTTAAGCTTCTTCAGCTCGCCGTCGACCTTTTCTTTGGCTTCCTTGCTCAGCTTGGTATTCGCGATGCGCGCTTCCAGCTCGGCCAGTTCGCTTTTGCCGTCTTCGCCATCGCCCAGCTCGGTTTGAATGGCCTTCATTTGCTCATTCAAATAATACTCGCGCTGCGTCTTCTCCATCTGGGATTTAACGCGGGTCTTGATCTTTTTCTCGACCTGCAAGACAGACATTTCGCCCTGCATCAGGCCGTAAACCTTTTCAAGACGCTCGGACACGGAAAGCGTTTCAAGCAGATCCTGCTTTTGTTCGACCTCAATGCCCAGATGACCGGCAACCAGATCGGCAAGCCGTGCAGGTTCGGTCGCTTCTGAAACGGCGGCCAGCGCTTCTTCGGGGACGTTCTTTTTGACCTTGGAATAACGCTCGAACTCTTCGGCGACGGTCTTGATCAGCGCCCGTGTGGTGGTTGCATCACCCGGCATTTCGCTAAGATACTCGGCCGTGGCCTCAAAGAAGTTATCGTTATCAAGGTATTCGGTAATGCGTACGCGGGCTTGCCCTTCGACAAGCACCTTGACGGTGCCATCGGGCAGTTTCAGCAGTTGCAGCACATTGGCCAACACACCTGTCTGAAAAATACCGTCTGCGTCCGGGTCATCTATGCCGGGATCAACCTGACTGGACAGCAGAATCTGCTTGTCGTCAGCCATGACTTCTTCCAATGCGCGTACCGATTTTTCGCGACCCACAAAGAGCGGGACGATCATATGGGGAAACACCACGATGTCGCGAAGTGGCAACACGGGATAGGATGCGTTCAGAGGCTCTAACATGCTCTTTTCCTTATACTGCAAGACGACACTGGCCCCTATTATAGGCAACCGATCGGTCGTCTCCTGTTCTAGATAGGGTATTTGGGGACCCTACCCGCCTGTTTCAATCCCCGTTCTGTTATGGCCACGTTCGGCTGGGCCATTTGATCTGGGGTTTTTGCCAGAATGAACCGCCATCGGCGGACAGACAAGCACGTATCGATTAATTTCCAGTCAAAAACGGGTATTTGACCATTGTTTCCGGCCTGCTGCACCGAGCAGGCCGGAAACTTCGCGTTATTCAGCGGCGATTTCTTCTAGGAAAGGATAGTCGGTATAGCCTTCCTTGCCACCGGCATAGAACGTCTTGGTATCGCCCTCGTTCAGCGGCGCGTTGCGTTCAAGGCGTTTGGCAAGGTCCGGGTTTGCGATGTACGGACGGCCAAAGGCGACCAAATCGGCCTTGCCCTCCTCAACCGCATTAATAGCCATGTCGCGGTCGTATAGGTTATTGGCCATGTATACGCCGTCATACAGTTTGCGCAGCTTGGCCAGATCCTCGCCTTCTTTGATGTCGCGGGATTGGCCTGTCGATCCTTCGACCATGTGCAAATAGGCCAAACCGAATTTGTTCAATTCGCGGATCACATACTCGAATGTCTCTTGGGGGTTTTCGTCGGCAATGTCATTGGCCGGTGAAAACGGCGAGAGGCGCAGGCCAACATGGGCACCGTCCCAAGCATTTGTCACGCCTTTTAGTACCTCAAAAAGCAAACGCGCACGGTTTTCGACCGAGCCACCATAGGCGTCATCACGTTTATTGGACTTGGTCTTCATGAATTGATCCAGCAGATAGCCATTGGCACCGTGTACCTCGACCCCGTCAAACCCGGCTTTTTTCGCCATCTTGGTCGCGTGAACATAGTCGTCCACGATGCGCGGCATCTCTTCGATGCCCAAGGCACGCGGCTCGGATGTGGGGACCATGCCCTCGCCTGTGAACGTCTTCATATTGGCGGCGATGGCCGACGGGGCGACAGGTTTCTGGCCATCGGGCTGGATATCGACATGGCTGATCCGCCCAACATGCCACAGCTGGATGACGATCTTGCCGCCAGCCTTGTGCACAGCATCAGTAACTTTCTTCCACGCGGCAACCTGACCTTCGGTGTAAATACCGGGGGTTTTAATGTACCCTTTGCCTTCGGGGCTGATCTGGGCGGCTTCGGTAATGATGATACCGGCACCCGCGCGTTGCGCATAATATTCGACATGCAGATCGCCGACCTCATCCGTGTCGTTGTCGGCACGGCTGCGGGTGAGCGGGGCCATAACGATACGGTTCTTGGCCTCGATCGCGCCAACTTTGAGCGGGGTGAAAAGTTTCTGCGTCATGGGATGTGTCCGTTCTTTGTTATTTGTTGTCTTCATCAGCTAACCAAAAGACGCGCCGCGACAAGGATTGGTTCACAAGTTTATTTTTCACCACCGCGGTTGAAACTTCAAAGCGGCTCTATATCGCCCTGCGCCCTTTGCGTATGAAAATCAGCCTGCCATGCAGAAAACGTGCCAGAGGCAATCGCTGCACGCATGCCGGCCATGATTTCCTGAAAATAATGCAGGTTGTGCCAGGTCAGCAGCATCCCAGAAATCATTTCCTGACTGCGGAAGACGTGGTGCAAATAGGCGCGGCTGTAGTTTGAACAGGCAGGGCATGTACATTCCTCGTCGAGCGGGCGCGGGTCATCGGCGTGGCGGGCGTTTTTGATGTTCACCACACCATGACGCGTGAACACCTGACCTGTACGGCCAGAGCGCGACGGCAGAACGCAGTCCATCATATCGATGCCGCGTGCGACGGCGCCGACGATATCATCGGGCTTGCCCACCCCCATCAAGTAACGCGGGCGATCCACTGGCAGCATGTCGGTCGCAAAATCAAGACAACCGAACATCGCCTCTTGCCCCTCGCCCACAGCCAAACCACCCACGGCATATCCGTCAAAACCTACGTCGATCAGCGCCTTGGCACTTTCCTCGCGGAAATCCTGCTCAAGTCCACCTTGTTGAATGCCGAACAGGGCATGGCCCGGACGGTCACCAAAGGCGTCACGGCTGCGCGCAGCCCACCGCATCGACAGACGCATGGATTCGGCGATCCGGTCACGGTCGGCAGGCAACGCGGGGCATTCGTCGAAACACATCACAATGTCAGAGCCGAGCAGCTTCTGAATCTCCATCGACCGCTCTGGCGTCAGTTCATGCTTGGACCCGTCGATGTGGCTTTTGAAGGTCACGCCTTTTTCCGTCAGCTTACGCAGATCGGATAGGCTCATCACCTGAAAGCCGCCTGAATCGGTCAGAATCGGTTTGTCCCAATTCATGAACTTGTGCAGACCACCCAAGCGGTCAATCCGCTCAGCCGTGGGGCGCAGCATCAGATGATACGTGTTGCCCAGCAGAATATCGGCCCCCGTGGCGGCGACGCTTTCGGGCAGCATCGCCTTGACTGTGGCCGCGGTTCCCACCGGCATGAATGCAGGTGTGCGAATATCGCCGCGCGGGGTCGAGATGACGCCGGTTCGGGCTGACCCGTCACGCGCCTGAAGATCAAATGAGAATTTTTCCATGACAGCGCCTATAGGATGTCGCGCAATCACGTGCAATCACGATGGCGCTTTGCTTTTGCTGCGGGATCGCAGAAACTGCCCAAAACGCGCATCTTAAAGGAGAGCACCCCGTGCCCATCGAAGAAATCTTGCTCGATCTGCTTCAAAGCAATTTGCCACTCGTTCTACTAGCGCTTTTGCTCGTTATTCTGATCGTCAAAGGGGTCAAGATCGTCCCGCAGTCGGAACAGCATGTGGTGGAACGGTTCGGCCGGTTGCGGGCTGTTATGGGCCCCGGCATCAATATGATTGTGCCGTTTATCGACAAAATCGCGCATAAAATCTCGATCTTGGAACGGCAATTGCCCACTGCCAGCCAAGACGCAATCACCCGCGACAACGTGTTGGTGCAGGTCGATACATCGGTGTTCTACCGCATCACCGAGCCTGAAAAGACAGTGTACCGCATCCGCGATATTGATTCTGCTATCGCCACCACCGTTGCCGGCATTGTGCGCGCCGAAATCGGCAAGATGGATCTGGACGAGGTGCAGTCGAACCGCACCGCATTGATCACCACGATCAAGCTGTTGGTCGAAGATGCGGTCGATAACTGGGGGATCGAAGTCACCCGTTCCGAAATTCTGGACGTGAACCTTGATGCGGCCACGCGCGCCGCAATGATGCAGCAGTTGAACGCCGAACGTGCGCGCCGCGCCCAAGTGACCGAAGCCGAAGGCAAGAAACGCGCCGTGGAATTGGCTGCCGATGCGGAACTTTATGCGTCAGAACAAACCGCTAAGGCTCGCCGTGTGCTGGCCGACGCCGAAGCCTATGCCACACAGGTAGTGGCCACGGCCATCGGCGAAAACGGGCTTGAGGCGGCGCAATACCAGATCGCTCTAAAACAGGTTGAGGCGTTGAATGCGCTTGGGGCCGGTGCGGGAAACCAGACGATTGTTGTCCCTGCCCAAGCGCTTGAAGCCTTTGGCGATGCATTCAAACTTCTGAAAGGGCGCGGCTGATGCTAATGGACTATCTGACACTTTGGTGGGTCTGGGTGTCGATCGCGCTTTTGTTGGGCGTGATCGAGATTCTGCTGCCCGGCAATATCTTTCTGGGCTTTGCCTTAGGCGCATTGGGCATGGTGCCCATGGTTCTGATATTTTTGGATCCCAACACGTCATTACTATTGGCGCTATTTGCGGGACTATCATTGGCCGCGTGGATCATCTTGCGCGTTCTTTTTCGCAAACAATCCAGCGGTGCGCGAATTGTGCGACGCGATATTAACGAAGATTAGATTTTCCGGGTCTTATTCACACACGCATCCCTAGGGGCTCGGCCCCAAACCCCGGTATGATTCACAATTTGGAAGCACTGCGTCACGGCTTGAGAAGCGCCAACTGACCTGCTAGGCGGCTGCATGGATTCATCGGTGGCGGAGTATGTGGTATGGAAGAATTGAATTTCGGCTGGGAAGAGTGGATTGCCCTGCCCGACCTTGGCCTACCCTCGATCAAAGCCAAGATCGACACCGGTGCCAAGACATCGTCTTTGCATGCCCATGACATCGAAGTGTTCGGTTCGGATGCCAAGCCCAAGGTGCGGTTTAACGTGCACCCTGTCGCCGGCAACGAAGATATCGTTATCACCTGTTCGGCACCGATAATTGACCGTCGCGAGGTGACATCGTCCAATGGCGAATCCGAATTGCGCTATGTGATCTCGACAACACTGGATGTGGCCGGACAAAGCTGGCCGATCGACGTCACCCTGACCAACCGCGCAGGCATGGCCAGTCGGATGTTGTTAGGGCGGCAGGCCTTGACGGATCACATCTCTATTTCCGCCACCGAAAAACGCCTGCAACCCGAGTTGAGCTATGACGTTTACCATTCCGCAGCCGTGCGCCATACCGCCCCCAAACGCGCTTTGCGCATTGCCGTTCTTAGCCGCGAGGCAGGAAATTATTCCACACAGCGGTTGGTCGAAGTCGGCGAGGCCCGCGGTCATACGGTCGAAGTGATCGACACCACCCGCTGCTATATGGCGATAAACGCGATGGCACCCGAGGTTCATTATGACGGAAAACGCCTGCCCCGCTATGATGCTGTAATCCCGCGTATTGGGGCATCGGTAACGCCCTATGGGTGTGCTGTGATCCGCCAGTTCGAAACCATCGGCACCTATTGCGTGAACGGATCAGCCGGCATTCTGGCCAGCCGTGACAAGCTGCACGCACATCAGGTGTTGGCGTCCAAGAAAATCGGTATGCCAACGACTGCATTTGCGGCATCGCCCAAGGACACGTCGAACCTGATGGCGCTTGTTGGCACTGCGCCGTTGATCGTGAAACTATTGGAATCGACCCAAGGCAAGGGTGTCGTTCTGGCCGAAACCAAAAAAGCCGCCGAATCCGTGATTGACGCGTTCCGCGGCCTCAAGGCGAACTTTCTGGTGCAGGATTTCGTTAAGGAAGCTGCCGGCGAAGACATCCGCTGTCTTGTGATCGACGGCAAGGTCGTCGCTGCGATGAAACGCACAGGTGCGGAAGGCGATTTCAGATCGAACCTGCACCGTGGCGGGTCGGCCAAAGTGGTCCGGATCACCAAGCAGGAACGCGATACGGCCCTGCGCGCGGCACGGGCCTTCGGTTTGGGCAAAGCTGGCGTTGACCTACTGCGGTCCGAGACCGGGCCAAAGGTGCTCGAGGTGAATTCATCCCCCGGCTTCGAGGGGATCGAGAAGGCAACCGGCAAAGACATCGTCGGCATGCTTTATGATATGGTTGAGGCGCGGGTAAAGCCGCAGCCCGTGCGCAAACGCAAAGGCTGATTGCGAATATGCCCCACTGGACGCTGGGCACACCAATCCCTATATAAAGGGTCAGAAATAGAAGTGAGGCACCCGATGACCGAGAGCACCCAACCCCTAGAGGGTACACCGCTGATTGCACCGTCTACCACCGATCATCCGCTGTACGAGCAGATCGTTGAGGCCTGCCGCTCAGTCTATGACCCTGAAATTCCGGTCAATATTTACGAGCTGGGCCTGATCTATACCATTGATATCAATCCAGAAAGCGAAGTGAACATCAAGATGTCACTTACCGCCCCCGGCTGCCCCGTTGCTGGTGAAATGCCCGGTTGGGTTGCGGATGCCGTCGAACCCCTGCCCGGTGTGAAAACCGTCGATGTCGAACTGGTATGGGAACCGCCTTGGGGCATGGACATGATGTCGGATGAGGCCCGTCTTGAACTTGGGTTCATGTAAGGCCTCTACTACAGAACGATCGCCAAACCATCGCTAAATTGTTACATCTGGCAGCGACATACGCGCCAGATGTTTTTTTATTCTGAGCGATTATGCGTATCACGGCTGCCTTCACTGCCCTGGCCCTGTTGCCCCACCCGTTTGGGCCGACGCCGATGCCGTACAGACAAATGTGGCATATGGCCCGCGCCCTGCCTATCTGGTCGACAAACTTCCCAAAGGACAAACTGACCTCCTGCGTGGGTCAGACGCCCTCGCGAACAGTGTTCTCAATTGGCCACCGTGGCGCGCCGTTGATGTTCCCCGAACATAGTGATGAATTAAAAGTTGCCGCTGCGCGAATTGGTGACGGCTGGTATTTCCAGTCTGTAAACGACATCATCAACAATAATAGCTACCATCTGGCGGCACTCGACGCGCTGGCCCATTATGCGGGCGTCGAGGGTGTGTTCTCTGATTGCGCCCCGCCACAGTGACTACGCCATCTGCGTGGGTCTTTAATCCCCAAATTCGCCGGACATAGGCTAGGCCGTGTCAAATTTCGGGGCCAGCCTTGCTCATTTTAAACGCTACGGCTTGAGAATGCGCCCCGAACCCCCTATCTTTGCCTTAACAGGAGTATCAATGATGTTCGCGATCCCAGGTAAGCAAGCAGTCTCAATCACCCCCAAAGCCGCCACGCAGATCAGTAAGCTGATGACGTCGGCAGGCCATGCGGGGCTGCGCATTGGCATCAAAAAGGGTGGCTGTGCGGGCATGGAATACACCATGGAGTACGTCAACGAACCCGACGCCAATGACGAAGTGGTCGAGCAAGACGGTGCACGGGTACTGATTGCTCCGATGGCGCAAATGTTCCTGTTCGGGACCGAGATTGACTATGAAACTTCGCTGCTGGAATCCGGCTTCAAGTTCCGCAACCCCAATGTAACCGAGGCCTGCGGCTGCGGTGAATCAATTAAATTCGGCTAAACCGCGCCCACCTTGCGTTATGTTAGCGCAGTCATCACCACCCTAGTCGTTGCTCCGTTCAGGCCCCAGTGCTATCCCATTGTAAAAGAACAAAAGGGATATCGCTATGCGCCGCAAACTTGCCGCCGGAAACTGGAAGATGAATGGCACGGCTGACGCGTTGTCCGAACTGGTTGAACTGGCAAAGCATGTGAACCCCAGCGATGCCGAAACCCTAATTTGTCCACCTGCCCCCCTGCTCTACCTAGCATGTGAAAAGCTGCGCGGCACCGCAATCGCAATCGGTGCGCAAGATTGCCATATCGAAGCTTCAGGTGCCTACACCGGCGATATTTCGGCACCGATGGTTGCGGACACCGGCGCGACCTATGTGATCCTGGGCCACTCTGAACGCCGCGATGCCCACGCCGAGACAAGCGCTGACATCGCCGCAAAAACGCGTGCTGCGTGGGGCGCGGGTCTGACCGCGATCATTTGTATTGGCGAAAGCGGTGCGGATCGCGAGGCCGACAAAACGTTGGATATCATTGCAGCTCAATTAGCAGGATCAGTGCCAGATAACGCTAGCGGAGAGAATACCGTCATCGCCTATGAGCCCATCTGGGCAATCGGGACAGGCAAAACCCCGACCTTGGATCAAATTGTTGAGGTCCATGATTTTATCCGCGCCCGCTTGAACGACCGCTTTGGTCAAGAAACGGGCGACACGATCCGGCTGCTTTATGGCGGATCCGTCAAACCCGACAATGCCGCCGAAATCTTTACCGCTGAAAATGTCGATGGTGCCCTTGTGGGCGGTGCCAGCCTCAAAGCCGCTGATTTTGCCCCCATCATCAAGGCACTGTCACAGGCCTGATCTTCATTTTGCAAAATACACTCACTGCACCACAGACGCAAAAGGGCGGCACGTCTATCTGACATGCCGCCCTTTTCTGTCTCACATCTGAGGCTTATTACCGGACCAGAATTTCCGGCCCCATCATCAGCGTCGGCAACCAAGTCGAGATGATCGGGATGTAGGTGATCATAATGAGGAACACGAACAAGACGGCAGTGAACGGCAAGGCCGCCTTGACCACATTCATCATAGGCATGTTCGCCACACCCGAGGTCACGAACAGGTTCAGACCAACGGGTGGCGTGATCATCCCGATTTCCATGTTCACAACCATGATGATACCCAGATGGATCGGGTCAATGCCCAGCTCCATCGCGATAGGAAACACCAAGGGTGCGACGATGATCAGCAGGCCCGACGGCTCCATGAACTGGCCCCCAATCAACAAGATCACGTTGACGATGATCAGGAACATGATTGGTCCAAAGCCCGCGTTCAACATCACTGCCGAGATTTGCTGAGGGATTTGCTCGTCTGTGAGAACATGCTTGAGAATTAGCGCGTTGGCGATGATGAACATCAGCGTAACAGTTAACTTGCCTGCCTCGAACAGCGTATCGCGAACATCACGGTGAAAGAACACTGTGACCAGCGCCAATGGCTTGAGCAGCAGTGACAGATTGTTACCCTCGCCTTTGGTGTGCAATGGCCCCATGTCTCGGTAGACAAAACAGGCAATAAAGAACGCATAGACAGCGGCCACAGCGGCGGCTTCGGTCGGTGTAAAGATACCGCCATAGATGCCGCCCAGAATGATCACAATCAGCATCAGACCCCAGCCCGCTTCGCGCCCCGAGGCAAAGACCTCACCCCAACCGCGCCATTCACCCTGCGGCAGCTTTTTGACACGCGCCATGATGTAGATCGTCAGCATCAGCATGAAACCCGCCATCAGGCCGGGGATTACACCCGCTAGAAACATCCGACCCACGGACACATCTGTGGCCGATGCATACACAACCATCACGATGGACGGCGGAATCAAAATGCCAAGGGTGCCCGCGTTGGCAATCACCCCTGCCGCGAATTCCTTGGTATAGCCTGTTTCCCGCATACCGGCGATTACGATCGAACCGATGGCAACCACTGTGGCTGGCGATGACCCTGACAGGGCCGCAAACATCATACAGGCAAAGACCCCCGCAATCGCCAGACCGCCCGGAAAATGCCCGACCAACGCGATTGAAAAGCGGATGATCCGTTTCGCAACTCCGCCTGTCGACATGAACGACGATGCCAAAACAAAGAACGGGATTGCCAGCAGGGTATAGTGCCCCGCCATCGCCTGAAAGAACGTCTGCGCAATTGACGCAAGTGACGAATCTGACAGAACCAGCAGGAATACGATGGATGAAAAGCCAAGGCTGACAGCAATGGGCAAGCCCAACAGCATCAAGCCGATAATCATTATAAATAGAACTAGGACTTCCATCCGCTCATTCTCCCGCGTTCATATGTTTGACGGCTTCAATATCATCTTCGGCCTCGTGACTGACGATCAGACTGGTTGAGACACCGGTGAAAATCCGCACGCCCGCCTGGATAAAACGGAACAACAGCAACGCCATGCCGATCGGCAGCATCACATACGGGATAAAGCGCGGCAGCTTTTCATATGCTTCGCCCTGGTTCATCGACGCTTCGATAAAGCGCAGCCATTCCGGCATCGGCATATCGACTGTCGAATACCACGCCTGATCGCGGCTGTTTTCAAATCCGGTGGGGAACCAGCGTCCCGATGTGGCATCAAGCCCTGCAAAGGGTGCCCAATAATCCCACGCGCCCTTGAGCAAAAGCATCGCATAAAAAATGCAAATCAACGATGCGATCAATGCCAACACACGGCGCACAGGGGATGAAAACAGGTTGATGACAGCATCAACACCCAGATGCGCGGTGATCTTGACGGCATAGCTCATCCCGAAAAGAACTAGCCAAGCGAACAAAAAGGTCACCGCCTCAAGGCCCCAGATCAGGCCTGTGTTAAAGCCATAGCGCAAGACAACGTTGATAAAGGTGATGATCGTCATCAGGCCCAAGATCACGGCAATCGCCGTTTCCTCAAACTCGTTCACGATCCGGCCCAAGGCCGATGTGGGTTGATATCGAGATGACATGAGAAACTCCGCTGAAATGCAGAAAAATGGCTAATGCACAGGGTGTCCCGGCTGCCAAATGAAAAAATGTCCCGCCCATTGCGGGCGGGACACTGATCGAGACGCCTTAGTGCTTGGCGTTAATTGCCTGCGCTGCGTCGATGTTTTCCTGGCCCACATCTGCTGTGAACTCGGACCATACTGGCATCATTGCATCAACCCAAACTTGACGCGCATCAGCGTCCAGTTCGATGATCTTGGATCCGGCATCCAGGATCGCCTGGCGTGCTTCGGCGTCAACTTCGCCAACGGCTGCGTTGCGTGTGGT
>RCMY010000550.1_pt1 | contig 35253 bp, 35 predicted proteins | sample 2041341 | NCBI WGS metagenome assembly RCMY01 (sample SAMN09708234, study PRJNA481090) | Marine sediment metagenome, whole genome shotgun sequencing project. | reverse complement strand
ACCGGATTCGGTGGCTCGCCGCCGCGGTGCAGAAAGGCAGGATCGATCAGGCGTTGCCGCCGAAGATCGACTTGACCTCGAGGAATTCCTCCAAGCCGTGGACGCCGAACTCACGACCATTGCCCGACTGCTTGTAGCCACCGAACGGGGCCTTGTTGTCGAGCGGGGCGCCGTTGAGATGCACCATGCCGGTCCGCAGACGACGGGCAACATCTTTGGCCCGTCCCTGGTCGGCTGAGGAGACATAGCCCGACAGACCATATGGCGTGTCGTTTGCGATCTCGACGGCCTGATCTTCGTTGTCGTAGGCCAGCATGGTGATGACCGGGCCGAAGATCTCTTCGCGGGCGATGGTCATGTCGTTGGTGACGTTGGCGAAGACCGTTGGCTTCACGAAGAAGCCCTTCTCGATGCCGTCAGGCAATCCGAGGCCACCGGTGACGAGTGTGGCGCCTTCGTCGATGCCCTTGCTGATGAGAGCCTGGATCTTGAGGAACTGGGCCTCGGAGACCACGGGGCCGACGGCGATGCCGTCGGCGGTCGGGTCACCGACCGGGATGCCTTCTGCGGTCGCCTTGGCGACGGCCATGGCCTCCTCCATCTTGGCGGCAGGAACCAGCATGCGGCTGCCGGCGTTGCAGGATTGGCCGGTGTTCATGCACATGCCAAACATGTCGCGGGAGACCGTGGCGGCAATGTCGGCGTCGTCGAGAATGATGTTGGCGGACTTGCCACCAAGTTCCTGGGCGACTCGTTTGACCGTCGGAGCCGCGTTCTTGGCGACCTCGATACCAGCTCGGGTCGACCCGGTGAACGACACCATGTCGACATCGGGATGCGATGACAGCGGCACCCCAACATTGAGACCGTCACCGTTGATGAGGTTGAAGACACCGGCAGGCACGCCGGCCTCGTCCATGACCTCGGCGAAGAGCAGGGCGTTGAGCGGGGCGACCTCTGAGGGCTTGAGCACCATGGTGCAGCCGGCGGCGATGGCCGGAGCAACCTTGGCGGCAATCTGGTTCAGTGGCCAGTTCCACGGGGTGATGAAGGCGCAGACGCCGATCGGCTCGGAGACGACGGAGGTCGTGCCGATCTGCTCCTCGAACTCATATTCCTTCAGCGCGGCAAGTGTCGAGATGAAGTGACCGAGCCCCGATGGGGCTTGGGCTGCCTTGGCCAACCCCGACGGGGCGCCCATCTCGGCGGTCACGGTCTCGGCGATGTCGCCGATGCGGGTCTTGTAGACCTCGATGATCTTTTCGAGCAGTGCGATGCGCTCGTCTTTGGTGACTGTCGAGAAGGTGACGAAGGCGGCCTTGGCGGCTGCGACGGCGTCATTGACGTCGTTGACGTCGCCGGCGGCAATGGTCTCGAGGACTTCTTCGGTGGTCGGATTGATGACGTCGATGGTGTCGGTCGACTTGGGGTCGACCCATTCACCATTGATATAGAACTGTCGTGCGTGGTCCATTGAATGCTCCGGTTCTTCGTCGACGCTGATTCTGCGTACCTTCAATCTTGCAGTGCCGATCGACGAGCGACAACCCGAACGAAAATGCCGCATTCCCTCTCAGTCGTCGAGCGTGCTTTCGTAATGCTTCGCGCCCGGTCCCTGTGGCGCTCGAATGCCCCGGAACTCCCAGTCGCCTCCCATGGCGGTCGACACCACTTCTTCCGAGCTCGATGGCTGGGCTCCGACGTCGGTACGAATCGGTGTTGGCCCGGTCACGATGTGGTTGCGCAACGTACCGAGCCCGTCGACCTCGACGTCGACGACGTCACCCGGTTCGACCGGCCGACTGTTGGCCGGCGTTCCCGACAGCAGGATGTCGCCGGGCACCAGAGTGATGCTTCGGGCGATGTCGGCGACGAGGTAATGCATGTCCCACTCCATCTCGCTGGTGTTGCCGTCTTGGACGACCTTGCCATTGACCAACGTACGGATGCCCTTGTCGTGAAAGTCCCAGTCGGTCACCAAACCCGGTCCGACCGGACACAGGGTGTCGGAACCCTTCACCCGCAGCATCGACCCTGAGTCGGTGTCGCGGAAATCGTGCAGTCCATAGTCGTTGCCGACCGAGTAGCCGGCGATGTAATCGCCGATGTCGTCCGGTGCCACGTTGCGACAGGTGCGGCCGATCACAATGGCGATCTCGCCCTCGTAGTTCAACCACTGAAGCCCGTCCGGGCGAATGATGGCCGCCCCGTGACCATTCAAGGCGCTCACCGGTTTGTGAAAGTACGTGGGCGCCGGCGGCAGCTTGGTCATGAACTCGTCGACTCGGCTCCGGTAGTTCAGATGAACGCAGATGATCTTGGAGGGATCGGCAGGCGCCAGATGAATCGCGTCGTCGACACCAATCGACCGACCGTCGTTTGCCACCAGTTCATCGCCGTGACGTTCGGTGATGGTGGGGTAGCCATCGAGCAGGATGCGGCGATACTCGGACATGGTGCACGTCTTTCTTGGAGGTTGTCTTCGAGGAGGCGGTCGTGAGGTTGTCGGACGATGCGGTGGCGAACGTTTGGATCCGAACAATACTGCACCCCATGGCAACCGGCTTCACTTCGAGCAACGGTCACGACCTGATCGCGGCAGAGCGAGATATCCAGGTGGCCATCGGTGACCTCGAGATCGACTTCGACTCCCTCGCCGCAGTTTCGAACATCTTTCGCGCCGCCAATGTGGTTCGCTATCACATGGAGCGCACCGTCTTGGCCGAACACGACCTGTCGTTCACCGCATTCACCACGCTCTGGGTGCTCTGGGTGTGGGGCGAGCGAGAAGCTCGACACCTCGCGGCAGAGGCAGGAATCTCGAAGGGCACACTGACCGGTGTGGTGACCACGCTGCAGCGGCGCGGTCTCGTCGATCGCCACACACACCCAAACGACAAACGGCTCGTCATCATTCGAGCCACCGAACTCGGGATCGACACGATGGCCGCCCTCTTCCCACGCTTCAACGCACAGGAAGCCAAGGTCACCGCCAAGCTGACAACGAAACAGAAGAAAGCGCTGGCATCGAGCCTCCGCTCGATCCTGCGAACACTTGAAGGAGAAACACCATGACCACGCCAACCTCGATCGCCGGCGATCAGCGTGTCGACATCGATGGCATCTCGGTTTCGACTCTCCATCTGATCGGCGGGAAACGGGTGGCATCGACGACGACGTTCGAGAGCCGCTCCCCCATCGATTGGCATCGGGTACTGGCCAATGTGGCCGCGGGCGATGCCACGACAGCCGACCTCGCCGTCTCGGCCGCCGTCGCTGGATTCGCGGTGTGGTCAAAGCTCGCGCCCGGCGAGCGGGCGGTCATGCTGAACCGACTGGCCGACCTCATCGACGAACACAACGACGAGATCGCCATGGTCGAGACGCTCGACATGGGCTTCAAGCATTCCTCGATGCAGCAACGACTCGTCGCTCGCGGCGCAGTCAATTTCCGTACGTACGCCGACTTGATCGAGGCCACCGACGACGAACGATGGGAAGCGAAGGGCACCGAACACATCGTTCGCCGTCTTCCTGCGGGGCCTGCGGTCGTGATCACCCCGTGGAATGCGCCGTTCATGCTCGCCACGTGGAAGGTCGCTCCGGCCCTCGCCGCAGGCAACAGTGTGATCCTCAAGCCGGCCGAGTGGTCGCCCCTCTCGGCCTCGCTACTGGGTGATCTCACGGTCGAGGCCGGCTTTCCTCCCGGCGTGTTCAACGTGGTGCAGGGCATCGGCAAAGACGTCGGACCACCGCTCACCACCGACCCTCGGGTCCGCAGGCTCAGCTTCACCGGATCGCCGGCAACGGCTCGGCTCATCGGGAAACACGCGGCAGAGAATATCGTGCCGTTCACCGCCGAACTCGGCGGCAAAGGCCCGCTGATCGTGTTCGCCGATGCCGACATCGACGCGGCGGCCAAGAAGGCAGCCGAGCAATACGAAGACTCCGGACAGGTCTGCCTCGCCGGCACCCGCCTGCTGGTCCAGGAGTCGATTCGAGATGACTTCGCCGCCGCCTTCCGCACGTACACCGAGGCCCACGTCCTCGGCGATCCCCGCGACCCCGCCACCACGGTTGCCCCGGTCGTTCACCCCGATCACTTGGCGAGCATTGCGGCGTTCGTCGAGCGGTCCAAGGCCGCCGGTGACACGATCGTCTGGGGCGGTCATGCGGTCGAGGGCTCCCAGCACTATCAGCTCACGCTGATCGAGCCCGCCTCCAACGACGCCGAGATCGTGCAGTCCGAGGTTTTCGGTCCGGTGCTCACCATGCAGACCTTTGCCGACGAAGCTGACGCGATCACCCTTGCGAACTCCACCGTCTACGGGCTCTCGGCGCTCCTGTTCACCGGTTCGAGGGAACGGGCCGAGCGAGTCGGCAGTGCGATTCGAGCCGGGATCGTTTGGGTCAACACCTTCTTGATCCGTGACCTCCTCGCTCCGTTCGGCGGGATCGGGATATCCGGCATCGGCCGGGAAGGAGGGCAATACGCCCTCGAGTTCCACTCCGATCTCCAGACCATGGTCATTCTCGACGGCACCACGACGTAGGTCAACGTCACCCGCAAGATCGTAGAGTTGTTGCCATGACGAGGCAGATCGACCTCAACGCCGACCTTGGCGAATGGTCTTCGGCGGGAACGCCGTCGGGGGCCGACGCTGATCCGATCGGCGACGACGCGGCAATGCTGTCGTTGGTGTCGAGTGCCAATATCGCCTGTGGTGGGCACGCCGGAGACGCCGAGACGATGTTGCGCACCCTGCGTGTCGCCGCCGAGAGCGGTGTGGTCATCGGCGGACACCCGGGATACCGCGACCGCGAAAGCTTCGGTCGACGCGACATCGCGATGCCGCTCGACAACATCGTTCGGCTCGTCGTTGATCAAATCGCAACGCTGGGAGCCATCGCCGCCTCGGTCTCTGTCGATGTCCGCTACGTGAAATTGCACGGAGCGCTCGGCAATCTCGCAGCGCGCGATGCCGAGGTCGCACGAGCAGTGGTTGCTGCTCTCCAGAGCGTCGACGACCAGTTGGCAGTTCTGGCCATCTCGGGCACCCAGCTCGAGATTGTTGCTCGGGCAAAAGAAGCGCCGGTCTTCTCCGAGGTCTTTGCCGATCGGGCCTACCAACCCAACGGCCAGCTCCTCCCAAGGTCGGAACCCGGGGCCGTCCTCCACGATCCGGGCGAGGCGGCCGAACGGCTACTCGGCTTCGTCGAGACCGGTCTGATGCCGGTGGTCGGCGCCGCCCCGATTCCGCTCGACGCACACTCGATCTGTGTGCACGGTGACAGCCCCGGCGCGCTCGAGTTGACCCGCCGCATCCGCCGCGACCTCACTGCGGCTGGCATCGAGCTCACCAGCTTCATCTCGCCCCACCCCCACGTGCCGTCGTGAATTCTGTCGCGAGGAAAACTGTCGCGGTGAATACGGTCCCGGTGACCGATGGCGGCGATCCGCCCACATTCAAGGCCGTCGCCGATCACGCGTTGCTGGTCGAGTTCGGCCAGGAGATCAGTGACGCGGCCAACCGGTCGGTTGCAGCATTGGACCGTGCGCTCGACCAGAACCCGCCGAACGGCCTCCTGGAGGTCGTTCCCGCCTACGTCAACCTGCTCCTCGACTTCGACCCGCTCCTCACCGACCACGACACACTGCAAGCGGCAGTCGAAGACCTGCTGACAACGGACCATCGGCCCGCTCCCGCGACCGCGACCTACCGCATACCGGTGTGCTATGACCCAACCCTCGCACCGGATCTCGAAGCGATTGCTGCTGCATCCGGCATGAACCTCGAGGCGGTGATCGCTGCCCATCTCACCGGTGACTACCGGGTCATCATGTACGGCTTCGCCCCCGGCTATGCCTACCTCGACGGGGTTCCCCCCGCCATCCAGATCCCCCGCAAACCGGCCGCAGTCCGAGGCGTCGCGGCCGGAAGCGTCATCATCGCCGGGCCGCAGTGTCTGATCACGACACTCGACATGCCGACAGGTTGGTCGGTGATCGGCCGATCGCCGACCCAGATCCTGCGTAGCGACAACAGCCGTCCCTTCCTGTTCGGCATCGGCGATCGTCTGCTGATCGAACGGGTCGACCTCGCAACCTACGAGCGCCTGTCGGCGCAACAACACGTGCCCGCCCCAGAATACCCATCCGCCAACGAACCACGATGACCAACGACGCTCACCTTCGCGTCGTGCGTGCCGGACCCCTTGTCTCGTACCAAGACAGCGGACGGCAGGCGATGATGAGGTTCGGCGTTCCCCGGTCGGGGCCGATGGACCGACTGGCACACGGCGCGGCGAACACCGTGCTCGGCAACGACCCGAACGCAACGGCCATCGAGGTCTCAACGGGCGGGCTCGAGCTGGCGTGTCTGACCGGGTCGGTGACGTTGGCGGTTGTTGGCGGCGGCTTCGATGTCGAGCACCTCGGTACGGTGAGGCCGTCGTGGACCGTTCTGACGGTGCGACCGGGTGACACCCTCTCGATTCAGGCTGGTCGTCGGGGCAGCTGGACCTACCTCGCCTTTGCCGGGACGCTCGCGACGCCGACCTGGCTTGGACACACGGCGACGCACTCGACCTCGGGCCTGGGTGGTGGGCTCCTCGCCGCCGGCCGAACCATCGAGGTCACCGGCGCTCGCCTCGAGCTCGCTCGCGAAGGTGAGGTCCCCGAGCCTGGATTCCTCAACGCCACCGGAACGGCCCGAGTCGTTCTCGGCCCCCAGGAACAGCACTTCGACCCCGCCTCGGTGTCGACCTTCGTCGAGTCCGACTATCGACTGTCGAGCGCCTACGACCGCATGGGGGTTCGACTCGATGGCCCACCACTTTTGCTGGGAGACGTCTTCTCGATCCCATCGGAGCCGATCGTTCGCGGCTCGGTGCAGGTCGCGGGCGACGGTGTTCCGACGGTCCTCTTCGCCGATCACCAGACAACGGGCGGCTACCCGAAGATCGCGACCGTCATCTCGACCGATCTCGACCACCTCACCCAGCTACGACCGGGTGACCCGATTCGCTTCACGCCGACCACCCCGACCGAGGCCATCTCGATCGCAAGAGCTCACGCACAGGGTTGCTCGGACTATCTGGCGGCGATCGCCCGCCCCGGCCGCACGCTGGCACATCGACTGATGAGCGAGAACCTGATCTACGGCGCAGGCGATCTTGGCGGCGACGCCGATGACGTCGAACTGGACGGTGAGGTCAGGCGGGCGTGACGGTGACCGGCAAGCGTTTGATGCCGGCGATGAAGTTCGACCGGAGTCGGGCTTCGTCACCAGTTTGCTCGATGCTCCCAATCCGCTTCACGAACTCTTGGAGCGTGACTCGGACTTCCATTCGGGCCAGCCACGCGCCGAGACAGAGATGGGGGCCACCTCGTCCGAACGCCATGTGATCGTTCGGATTACGGCCCAGATCGAGCTCGAACGGGTTGGCGAACTGCTCTTCGTCGAAGTTGCCGGAGATGAAGTAGACGACGACCTTGTCGTCGGCGGCGATCGCTTGCCCCCGAATGGTTGTCGGTCTGGTTGCGGTTCGCCGGAAGTGCATGGTGACGCTGGTCCAACGCAGGAGTTCGTCGATGGCGAGGTTCCACTCGTCGGTGGTCGCGGTCTTCAACTGTTGGATCAGATGGGGTCGTTCCATCAGGGCCTTCATGGCTCCAGCCATCGTGTAACGGGTGGTGTCGTTCCCGGCGGCGACCAGCAGGGTGAAGAAGTTGTTGAACTCCTGTTCGCTCAGTTGTGAGCCGTCGGTGGTGGTGGCCAGGAGTTGGCTGATGATGTCTTCGGTTGGGTCTGTCCGGCGGATGGCCGCCTGTTGACGGGCGTAGTCGAACAGCGCAATGCCTGCCGGCGAACGGAACGGCATGAGACGGAACTCGTCGGTGTCGTCTCGGTCGATGACGAAGTCGGTGAAGTCGGGATCGGTGTTGCCGAGCAGGGCATCGCCTTGCTCGACGAGCCATGGCCCATCGGTGTCGGGAGTGCCGAGGAGTCGACCGAGCATTCGCATCGGCAGCTCTTTCGCTACCGCATCGACGAAGTCGAACGACCCCATTTCGACGGCATCGGCGGCAACGTCGGCTGCGAGTTCGCGGATCTGATCTTCGTAGGATTCGACCGTGCGCCGGGTGAATCCCCGGCTGACAAGGCGACGAAGTCGAGTGTGCGACGGAGGATCGTGTTCCATCATCGTGCGCCGGGCCTCGGTCTCGTCGGCGCTCATCTCTTCGAGTCGGATGCCCTGGGTCGAGGTGAAGGTCTCGACATCGCGGCTCACGTCGATGATGTCGCGATACTTCGTGATCGCCCAAAACCCGGCACCGTCGGTCTCGTCGATCCAGCAGACCGGCGACTCGGCCCGCATTCGTGCGAATGTCTCATGCGGCACGCCATGTACGTACGTGTCGTGTGAAGTGAGATCTACTTCGGTCGGTTCCCCTGCCATGGGGCGGCATGTTAGTTTGGGTCCAAACGAAAAGTCGATGCCTACCGCCAACGAGGGGACCGGGTCCAATGGGAGAAATCGTCGGTGTCGGACTCATCTCGCACGTGCCCACCATCATGCTGGCACCCGAGATCCGACTCGAACTCAACGAAGGCTCCGAGATCTCGCTGGTGACCGGCCTCCGCCGGCTACGAACCGAGGTGATCGAACGGCTCGAACCCGACACCATCATCGTGCTCGACTCCCATTGGGCCTCGACTGTCGAAATCCTCGTCGACGCCAGCGAGCGACGCTCCGGAAACTACACCTCCGATGAGCTCCCCCGGGGCATGTCGGCGATCCCCTACGACCTTCCCGGCAATCCCGACTTCGCGGCGGCATTCGCGGAAGAAGTCAACGCTGCCGGGTCATGGTGTACCGCGGTCGATGATCCGTATCTGCCGATTCACTATCCGACGATCAACCTGGCCGTGTACCTCCAGGGCAACGAGAAGTGGGTGTCGGTCTCGACCGTGCAGACCGGTGAGACCGACGACTATCTGCTGTTCGGCGAGGCCATTCACCGGGCGATCGAGCGATCGAGTGGACGCTTCGTGATCCTCGCTTCGGGTGGCATGAGCCACCGATTCTGGCCGTTGCGCCAACTGAGGGCGCACGAGTCCTCCGATCCGATCCATCTCCGCACCCCCGAAGCGCGTGCTGCCGACGAACAACGCCTCGAGTGGATGGCGGCAGGCGAACACGCGTCGATCATCGACGCCATGCCCGACTACGCCCCGTTCGCTCCCGAAGGCCGCTTCGGCCACTATCTCACGATGATCGCCGCCATCGGGGGCCGCAACAGCCGCGCCACCGGCATCCAATTCAGCGACTACGAGAACTCCGTCGGCACCGGACAGGTGCACGTCTGGTTCGAGCGTCCCGACGATGGCTGGCACGTTGCTGAAGCCAGATCGTCATGACGAATCGTTTGTGTCCGAACGAGTGACTCCCTATCGTGCGCCATGACTTGACGCATGTCACAGTCGCTCGCGAAAGGTGCATCCATGAAACTGACTCGACCACTCGCCCTCCTTTGCGTCCTGGCCTTGGCGGCCAGCGCCTGCGGCGGCAGTGACAGTGCCGGCAGTCAGGGGGCCGGCAGTGATGGGGCCGGAAGTGATGGGGCCGGAAGTGATGGAGCCACCCAGACCGACGGCGACACGGCCGCTGGCGGCAACGAAACCACCTGGGACATCGACGCTGCTCTCGACGCCGATCCGAACTGCGCCGATCCGCTGACCGGTGACGGACTCAAGATCGGGTACGCCGCCGATTTCTCCGAACTCGGCGGATTCGCCGATGCACCGGCGACTGCGGGCTTCGAGACATTCGTCAAACAGATCAACTGCTCGGGCGGTGTCAACGGCACTCCGGTCACCGCCGTCATCCAAGACATCTCCGGCGACCCCGAGGCAACCCAGCGGGCAGCTCAGGATCTACTCGACGCCGGCGTCAGTGGCATCCTTGGGCCGCCATTCCCCGATTTCGGTTTCCCTCTTCTCCAGGTCACCCAGGGTCAGACCCCGGTCATCTTCACCGGTTCGACCGAACCGAGCCTGGCCGATGCCTCAGCCATGTCGTTCCTGGTGAGTATGGACGACACCCTTCAATCCACGGCCGCTGCGGAGTTCGCGCTTGATCAGGGCTGGACCAAAGCCGTGACCTTCTCGGCCCCGGGCCCCTACTTCGGCTACAACCCCGAGATCTTCACCGAGGTCTTCACCGCAGGCGGCGGCACCGTGATCGGCGACTACGCCTTCGTTCCGGCCGATGACGTCGACTTCTCGACGCAGGTCAACTCGATCGCCGCCGGCGAAGCACCCGACGTCATCTACAGCGCCATGTTGAGCTTCCAGATCGCTCCTCTGCTCAGCCAGCTCAAGTCGGCAGGCCTCGAGCCGGCGTTCATCGGCAGTGATGCCGTCGAGGCAACGGGCGGCTATTTCACCCCGGGACTCGACGGCGTCTACCACACCACCCACGCCTTCGGCCCCGACAACGAGCGGTACCAGAAGCTTGCTGCCGCCATCGAAGCCGACACCGGGTCACCGTCGGAGAGCCCAACGTTCGCCGCACTCGCCGTTGACGGTGTTGCCGTCTTCATCGACGCCTATGAGCGCACTGGCTCGACCGACGCCGCCGTGATCGGCGCCGCCATCTCCGACGCCACCGACGTGCAGGGCGTCACGGCCGTCCTCACGTACGGCGGAGCCGCCAATCCGGCCAAGACGGTCTTCGTTCATCAGATCGTCGACGGCAAGCCGACGCTGGCTGCCGAGATCGACTGAGCCGTCGCTCTCCCATGGCCCTTCTCGAAATCGAATCACTCACGGTCCGCTACGGCTCGATCGCTGCGGTCCGTGAGCTCGACCTCGTTGTCGAGGAGCGTGAGGCGGTCGGTCTGATCGGACCGAACGGCGCAGGCAAGACCACCACGTTGGCCGCGGTTGCCGGGCTTCTACGGCCCGCCTCTGGCGTCGTGCGCTTTGACGGAGTCGAGGTCACCGGGAAGGCACCAGACGCCATGTTGCGCGCCGGGCTGGCGCTGGTGCCCGAGCATCGGCGGATCTTCACCGACCTCACGGTGGTCGACAATCTGCGAGTTGGCGGAGCGACGGTGTCGAAGTCTCGCCGCAAGGCCCTACTCGACGAGATGGTGCAGCGCTTCCCGGTCCTCGAAGACAAGTGGCAGACCCCCGCCGGGTATCTGTCGGGGGGCGAAGCCCAACAGTTGGCCATCGCCCGAGCGCTGATGAGCGAACCGCGCATGGTGCTCATGGACGAGCCTTCGCTCGGCCTGGCCCCGGCGCTGATCACCGTGGTGTTCGACCTGATCGACGAGCTTCGATCGCAGGGTCGCACCCTGCTCGTCGTCGAGCAGAACGCCACACGGATGCTCGAGGTCGCCGACCGTGCCTATGTGATGCGCACCGGATCGATCGCATCATCAGGAACCGCAGCGGAACTGCAAGATGATCCCGACCTCTTCTCGGCCTATGTGGGAGGTGACCCTGTATGACCGAGTTTTTGCAACAGTTGGTCGATGGGCTCGGCCGCGGCAGCGAGTATGCGCTCGTAGCGCTGGGCATCGCGGTGATCTTCGGCGTCATGCACCTCGTCAACTTCGCGCACGGCGAACTGATCACCGTGAGTTCCTACGTTGCCTACGCCCTCCTACAGAACCAGCTCAGCTGGTGGGCACTGATCCCGGTGATCATCGCAACGTCGGCGCTCACCTCGATCGTGATCGAGTTCGTTGCCTTCCGATGGGTCCGGGGTGCCCCGGACTTCACGATGCTGCTCACCAGCTTCGGCGTGCACTTCGTCGCGAGCGCGTTGTTCGTCATGTTCGTCTCGGCGAACAGCAAGGCGTTCGAGCGCCCAAGCTGGATTGCCGACACTTGGAACCTCGGGGGCATTCGCTTCGAGATCTTCGATCTCGTCACCATCGGTGTCACCGCGATCACACTGCTGCTGACCGTCGCCGTCCTCCAGCGGACCATGTTCGGGGTGTCACTTCGCGCCGCGGCGGAAGACTTCGATGTCGCGCGGCTGATGGGCTTGCGTAGCGACCGGATCATTCGCGGAGCCTTCCTCCTCGCCGGCGTGCTGGCGGGCATCTCGGCGGTCTTCGTACTGATGCGAACCGGTCGAGCGGCGCCAACCGCCGGTCTGACCCCGATGCTGAAGGGTGTTCTCGCTGCCCTCATCGGCGGCCTCGGATCGCTCGAGGGAGCAGTCATCGGCGGTTTCCTCCTGGGTCTGGTCGAAGTCTTCCTGATCGCCCGTCTTCCGGCCTCGATCTCGGGTCTCACCAACGGCATCGTGTTCCTGCTCATCGCTCTGCTCTTCGTTTTCCGTCCCGGAGGCTTGATCAGTGTTGCCAGAGCCGAGCGCGTGTGATGGCAACGCCGAACCGCCATCCCCTTCAGCTCCCTGCCGCCGTTGCCGGGGCTCTGGTTCTCTTCGTTGCGCTGTTCGCCGGCGGAGAGATCTACACCCTTCTCGGCGGCGGGGAGAAGCTGGTCCTCCAGATGATGATCAACGCGATCATCGTGGTTGGTATGCAGATCTACATCGGCAACACCGGTGTGCTGTCGTTCGGACACATCGGCTTTGGAGGCATCGCCGGGTACACGTTCGCCGTCCTCGCCATTTCGGCCGACCGCAAGGCAACCACCATCCGCAACGCCCCATTTGGACTCTCCGACGTCGAACTCTCGCCATGGCTCGCCGGCCTGATCGCCGTTGCGGTCTGTCTCCTGATCGCCGCCCTGGTCGGCCTCGGTCTTGCTCGTTCGGGGGCCCAGTCCGGAGCGGTGGCCGCCACCGTCATCACGCTGGCTCTGTTGTTCATGGTGCACGAGGTCGCTGTCAATTGGGATGCCCTCACCGGTGGCGACCGCGCCGGTCTCACCTTCTCGATCGGCGACACCCTCCCGAACCGCTGGCCGGTTGTCGGTTTCCTGCTGTTGTCGCTCGTCGTTGCCCGGGTGTTCGCCGTTTCGTCGACCGGCAGGCAGGCTCAGGCCGCCCGGGAAGACGATCTGGCAGCGCGAGCGATGGGCATCAATCCAACGGTCCACCAGATGGCTGCCCTCTTGGTCTCCGTCGCGCTGGTTGCGATCGGGGCCTGCCTGCGCACGTACGATCTGGGCAGCATCACCCCGAGGTTCTTCTTCTTCGACTTCACCCTTCTCACGCTCACGATGCTCATCGTCGGCGGACGCAACAGCGTCACGGGCTCGGTACTCGGTGTCGCGGTCATCACCGTCGGCAACGAGTTCACCCGCTACCTGGCCGGCCCCAGCGTCGATGTTGCGAAGTTCATTCTGCGACCGGGGCTCACCGACATCTTCCTCGGTGGGTCGATGCTCGGCTTCATGATCCTCAGACCGAACGGATTGCTCGATGATTGGGAGATCGACCACCCCTGGTTCTCACGCCGACGACGCGCCGGCGAATCCACGCCGGTCGACGCCGGCGACCCCAAGGTCGCGTCCCGGGCCGTTCTCCGAGTCGAGCAGGCAACGGTCGACTTCGGCGGTTTCCGAGCACTGAGGGAAGCATCGATCGTCGCCGACGGACACGACATCGTCGGCATCATCGGTCCGAACGGGGCGGGCAAGACCACACTGCTCAATGTCGTCACCGGCATGGTCGCACCAACGTCGGGGTCGGTCTGGATCGACGACACCGATCTCAGCGGTGTCGAGTCGTATCGAATCGCCCGCAGCGGCGTGGTTCGCACATTCCAGAACCTGCGACTCTTCGGAGCACTCACGGTTCGGGAGAATGTCGAGGTGGTTGCCATTGCCGCCGGCAGACATCGCAACGATCGTGACGCACCCGACACCGATCTCTTGCTCGCCCGTTCCGGGCTATGGGACCTGCGAGATCGACGCGCCAGCGAACTCGACTATGGCAACGCCCGCCGGCTCGAACTCGCGAGGGCAGCGGCCGCCCGGCCCGACTTCCTCCTGCTCGACGAACCAACGAGCGGCATGAGCGACACCGAGTCGATTTCGATGATCGAACAGGTGCGTTCGATGGCGGGGGCCGTCGGCGCCGGGGTGATCGTGATCGACCACGATCTCGGTTTCATCACCGGCATCTGCGACCGCATCTATTGCCTCGACCAGGGCTCGGTGATCGCCGAGGGCACGCCCGAGGAGATCAAGGCCCACCCTCACGTTCGAGCCGCCTACCTCGGACTGCCGACTATCGGCTGAAACGGCAATCAGGCGCCTCGCTCCACCGATGCTGCTTTGACCAGCCACGCCCAGATCGGTTCATCGACATCGAGCATCTCGGGGTGCCACTGCACGGCCAATACCTGACGGTCGGCGAGTTCGAGCGCCTCGATCGTTCCATCGTCGGCACTCCCGGCGACGACAAGGCCGGTGCCGACGCGATCGATGGTCTGGTGATGCAGGGAATTGACGGTGATCGGCTGCCCGTAGAGCGCAGCGATACGAGTCCCGTCGACGAACGAGATGCCATGGCTTCGATCCCCAGGATCGAGGTCGTAGCGGGCGTGCGACGGCACGTCTTGGTGGAGTGTCCCGCCGGCAACGACATTGAGAATCTGCATACCCCGGCAAATGCCGAGCACCGGAATGTCGTGCTCGATCGCATGCTCGAGAAGGGCGAACTCGAAGTCGTCACGTATCGGCTCGGCGTCGCTCGCGGTGTTCGCGGCGTCGTAACGAGTTGGCTCGACGTCGGCCCCGCCGGTCAGCACGATGCCATCGAGCACATCGAGGTAGAGGGCGGGATCGGTCCCGACGGGAAGATGCACCGGCAGACCCCCGGCCCGGAGTACCGACGCGGCATAGTCAGCGAGGTACAGATCGGCGTCGAGACCGGCGAGGCTCTCGGGAAAACCGTCGATCGACCCGGTTTTCTTGCGACGGCCGGGAAGCCCGATCAACGGTCGTTTTGAAGTCATGGGCGTGCGGCCTCGTTCGGGAGGGTGTCGAGATCGAATCCTGCCACCTCGGCCAGAAACCAGTCGACAAGACGGTTGGTGTTCGATCGGGCGGCAGGCGTGTTCGACTCGGTGACGGCCAGGAGTTCAGCGGCGTCGATACCGAACTGCTCCAGCTCGCTTTGCCCACCCATGTCGAGCCATCGTTGGACATGGGGTCGGTCGACCTCGGGGTGGAACTGCACACCGAGGTTGCGCCTGATCCGGAACGCTTGCACACAGGTGTCGTCGCCCGCCAGAACCTCGGCGCCGGGCGGGGGTTCGGAACGGTCATGATGCCATTCGAACCATGGGCCGTTCGCGATTGCCTCGGGCACCAAGGACGTGATCTCGTACCACCCGATCTGTGACACCTCGGCAGGCAGGGTGCTGCCGCCGAGGGCCGAGGCCAGGGCCTGGAACCCGAAGCAAATACCGAACACGGGCACCCCGGCGGCGTCGGCCGATCGGAGGAAATCGAGTTCGCGTTCGATCCAGGATCCGATGGTGTCATGGTCATACACCGACCAGATGGCACCGAGCGGGACGATCAGATCGACGTCGGTTGGATCGGGGAACTCGACCGTGCTCACCGGGTCGTCAGACGAAGTGGTGAGCAGCAGTTCCACCAACTCGAAGCCGTGATGAGCGAGCCGCTCACCAACGAGCGTAGGGACCGACCCCGGATCGTGGGCAATGACGAGCGCTCGCATGCAACCAGCGTAGCCGCTCGCTCCCCTACCGTTTGGCTCCAAACGACCCACTCGGAAGTGCTAGCGTTTCGGAGCGGACGATGCACCAGCGGGGCGAAGAGCCAGGTCGATGAGCCAGGTCGAAGCGCCAGGTCGATGAGCCAGAGGGAAGAGGCACAGCAATCCATGATCAAAACGAGCCGACAGCAGGAACTGGTCGCCATGATGGCCGACCTCGGTCCAACGTTCGCCAAACGAGCCGCCGGCTATGACCGAGACGCATCGTTCCCCTACGAGAACTTCGACGACCTCGCATCCGCCGGTTTCCTCACCCTCTGTATTCCCGAGCGCTTTGGCGGCCTCGGGGCCGACTTCGCCACCTACGCCCTGGTGTCAGAAGAACTCGGTCGTCACTGCGGGTCGACCGCACTCACCTTCAACATGCACACCGCCACCTGTCTCCTCACCGGACCGATCGCCGATGCGCTTCGCCTCGGTCCCGATGATCGGGCAATCCTCGATGAGAAGCGGGCAGCAATGTTCGCCGATATCTGTGAGAACTCGACCATTCATGCCCAACCGTTCTCCGAGGGTCTTAGCGCAGGGGCAACCACCGGCATCGCAACCACGGCGACCCCGGTCGATGGCGGCTACCGGGTGAGCGGGCGCAAAATCTTCGCGTCGCTGTCGGAGGCCGCAGGGATGCACAACATCATCGCGGTCGTACCGGGCGACGAACGGGTTCGATTCATGGGGGTGCCCGGCAACGCCGAGGGACTGTCGATCGTTGGCGAGTGGGACCCACTTGGGATGCGAGGGACCATCTCCAAGACCCTGATCTTCGACGACGTCTTCGTCCCCGAGTCCAACGAATGGCTTCCTCCCGGGATGTTCGACCAGATGGCGGCCGAATTCCCGTACTTCTACATGACACTGTCGTTCTCGTACCTCGGGATCATGCAGGCAACGATCGATTTCACCCGCGACTACCTTCGAGGCGACGGCACGAGCAGTGCTCGGGCCGAGCATCCGCAGAAGCAGGCACTGTGGGCCCAGATGAACCTGCGTCACCAGCAGGCCCAGGCGCTGACCTACCGGGTGCTGGAAGAAGCAGGCGCCTGCCCGACGGCGGAACAGGTGCATCGGGCGTGGGCCGCCATGGTCACCACCATGGAAGGCGCCCCCGACATCGCATCGATGGCGATCCGGGCCTGCGGCGGACGCTCGTTGTTGCGACCCCAGTCTCTGGAACGAATCTTCCGAGACGCCCGCTGCGGGGCAACGATGCTGCCGTGGAGTGTTGAGGTCTGTCTCGACCGTCTCGGGCAGTACGCACTGATCGGCGATCATGGCGCAGCCGACGTCAAAGCCGGTCACGGCGCCGTCAGCCAATGACCGCACCGCTGACGCAATCGTTGACGCAGTGGAACTGGATCGAGCGGTTCGCCCAGCAGTTCGATGCCTGCGGCCTCCACTCGGGCGAGACGGCCATCTTGTTGAGCGAAACTCGCTCACGGTCCGATCTGGTCGAGACGGCCCGGCTGGCATTGGAACGCTCGGGTGCAGCAACGATGCAGATCGTGATGCCGACCCCGGCGAATCCCGGCCCGGTGCCGATCCGCTCCACCGGAGCGTCGCTGGCGATTGCCGGCCATCGCAGCGCGATTGCCGCCTTGGCCGACGCCGACTTCGTCGTGGATTGCACGGTCGAGGGGCTGCTCCATGCCCCCGAACTCGGACAGATCCTCGCCGGCGGAAGCCGGGTGCTCATGATCTCCAACGAACACCCGGAGAACTTCGAACGCCTCCCACACGATCCGACACTGGCTGATCGGGTGGCCGTTGGCAAAGCCATGCTCGAAGCGGCAACCTCGATGCACGTCGTCTCGGCGGCAGGCACCGATCTCACCGTTGCCCTCGACGGCGCGTTCCGGGCCGGGTCGAGCGGCTTCACCACCGAATCGGGCGACATCGCTCACTGGCCCGGTGGCCTGGTGCTCGCCTTCCCGGCTTCGGGCTCGGTCAACGGCACCATCGTCCTCGCCCCCGGCGACATCAACCTCACCTTCACCGACTACGTCCGCTCCCCCATCAGGCTGACGATCGTCGACGACTACATCGAGAACATCGAAGCGGTCGACCCATCAGCCCCCTTCGATGCCGAACTGTTCGCCTCGTACCTCGGCTCGTTCGGCGAACGAGACGCCTACGCCACCAGCCATGTCGGCTGGGGGATGAATCCGGCGGCACGCTGGGACACCCTCCCGCTGTTCGACAAGAGCGACCTCAACGGCACCGAGGCCCGAGCCTTTGCCGGCAACTTCCTCTACAGCACCGGCGCCAACGAGGTTGCCGGTCGTTTCTGCCGAGGGCACTTCGACCTGCCGATGCGCTCGTGCACCGTGATCCTCGACGGCCCCGACGGGCAACACACCGTTGTAGATTCCGGACAGCTGCAGGCACCTCTCGTCTGACCAACCTCGCCCACCGACTCCCAGGGGGACTCGCTCCATGACCACCTATACCCGCTACCGCGTCCTTTGGCCCGACCACCTCGGGCTAGCTCGCGGCAAGTACCTACCAGCCAGAGTCGCCGATCGCGGCACCGCCTTCTGTGTTGGCACGTATCTGCTCGGCTATGACCGTGAGATCTACGAGGTCGAATGCGGGATGGACCCGACCGGCTTCCCCGACATCGATGCGCTCTACGACCTCGCCGATGCTCGCCCCGGTTGGGAGCCCGGCACCGGCGTGCTCGTCATCGACCTCACCAAAGACGGGAAGCCGTTTCCCGTTTCGGCCCGGGCGGCGCTACGAAAAGCAATCGCCGGCTGGAAGGCTCTCGGCTACACCGCCAAGGTCGGCATCGAGCTCGAGGCCTACATCATGGAGCCCGACGGCGATGGCGGATGGCGGCCGTTCGACACGAAGTCGGCCTTTGTGTACGGCACCGGCCCGTTCACCGACCCGACCGGCCTCATCGACGACATCATGGTGGCGGCCGAGGCCAGCGGAATTCCAGTCGAGACCTTCAACGCCGAGTTCGACTTCCCCCAGTTCGAACTGACCCTCGAATACGGCGAAGCACTCGAAGCGGTCGACAACATCTTCCTGTTCAAAGAACTCGCTCGCGAGACCGCGCTGGCCCACGGGCTGCTTCTCACCTTCCTCGACAAGCCGATCGCGGAAAAGAGCGGTTCGGGTGTCCACATCAACTTCTCGATGACCGACAGCGACGGCAACAATGCCTTCGAGGACACCTCCACCCACGACGGGCTCTCGGCATTGGCGCGTCACTCCATTGCCGGGCTGCTCGCGCACCACGAGGGCTTGGCGGCCCTCCTCGCCCCGGCGGTCAACTCGTACAAGCGGCTACAGCCCGGCCAACTCGCCGGCTACTGGGCCAACTGGGGCTACGACCATCGTTTCGCCGCGGTCCGTGTGCCGCCTCATCGTGGCAGCGCCACCCGAATCGAGCAACGCACCGGCGGTGGCACCGCGAACCCCTACACCGCGACCGCTGCTGTGCTGCAGGCCGCGCTCCTCGGTGTTCAGGCTGAACTCGAGTGTCCGCCGAACGAGACTGGCGACGGTGTCGAGTCGATCAACACCGAGCGCTGCGTTCCAAGCTCATTGTCGGCCGGCCTCGACGCGCTCGAAGCCGACACCACTCTGGCCAACGCCATCGGTGCGGAACTGGTGGCGAACTTCGTCGGCATCAAGCGGCACGAATGGGAAAGCTATGTCGCCGCCACCCCCGACTGGGAACAGCAGACCGAAGCCGTCACCCCCTGGGAACTCGACACCTATCTCCCCTTCCACTGACAGGGATCGAAGCGGGTGCCCGGCGATCTCGACCGGCGATCTCGACCGACGATCTCGACCGACAGGGCGAGGCGAATCGTCAGCGGGTCGTGAGAAACCGGCCGACGACGTTGGCGAATTCGGCCGGGGCTTCGCTCGGGGTCAGGTGGCCGACTCCGGCAATGACCTCGACGGCGGCGTCAGGAATCTCACTCGCGAGGAACTCGCTGTAGGCGAGTGGGGTTTCCTCGTCGAGCTCGCCGACGATCACCAGCGTCGGCGCGGCAATGAGCGACAGTGCATCACGGGTGTCGTGGCTCGGGAGGCACTCCACTGCAGCACGGAGACCTGACGATGGAATCCGACTGAAGGCTGCGATCGACCGCTCTCGTTCCACGCCGCCGAATCCGGCGGCAGTGATCGCATCGATCACTCCGGGCGCCATCATCGCCGGAGTGACGCCCTGATCGAGGGGGGCGAGTCGCAGCTGCTTCCACGCATCGACATCGGTGCCGTCGGCGCCGAACACGGCGCTGGTATCGGCAAGCACCAGCCGGTGAACTCGTTCGGGGTGGCGAACGGCCACGTGTTGAGCCTGCTGACCACCGAACGACAACCCGACGATGACGGCCGACTCGATGCCGAGATGATCGAGTAGACGCACCACTGCGTCGGCGATTGCCGGAAACGTGAGGTGATCGAGTGGCGATGACGCGCCGTAGCCCGGCAGGTCCCACGCAACGCAGAACCATCGATCGCCGAGCGCCGCCATCACCGAGTCCCACGCCGTTCGACTGCCGCCGAGCCCGTGGAGGAACACGATGGCGGGCTGGGCTGGGTCGCCGACCTGCCGCCAACCAAACCCACCGGAACACCGGTCCTCATACATCACGGCTGAAATCTGGAATACCCAGACTCGGTACGCATGAGGACCGGGCTCCTACCCGTTCGGGTTCAGCGAGACGTCCGGAACATGGCTGCACGTTGATGCAGAAGCACGCCGGCACCGACCAGCCAGAGTCCGGAGAAGACGAAGATCCCGGCCGTCGAACCGGTGACCGGCAAGGTGGGACCGGCAGGCGGAGGTGCAGGGTTCGTGGTCGGTGTGGCTCCAGGAACCGTGGTGTCGACAACCGACGGGCCGGCAGGCTCAGGCGCGGTCGTGCTGGTGGTGGTTTCGATGATGACACCGCCACCCTCGGGTTCGAGCTCGCCCGTGGTCGGGGTGGTGGTCGGGGTGGTGGTCGCAACGGTCGTTGTCGTGGTTTCCGGCGGCTCGACCGAGCAATCGACCGTCACGACGTAACCGCCGCTGGTGACACCGTCGGGACCGAACCTCAGATACACCTCGAGCGTCGACCCGATCTGTTCGAACTCGTCGACTTCGGTCACCTGGTCGGCGAGACCTTCGACGTCTTCGACGACGAGCGTTTGGTCACCGACGACAATGATCAGGTCGTTGTTGGGGTGAACCGACTCCTGGTTCACCGACTCCCCCTTGATCAGACATGTCTCACCAACGACGTCGGAAGGGATGACGGCGGAACCAACGAGGATCAGATCACCCTCGTTCCCGTAGGCGACGCTGTCGACATTGACGGTGATCAGTGCCACGGCGGCTGCAGGTCCAGCAGCGGCGAGGGTGACGCCCAGTCCACCTACGGCCAACGCCAGCGAACGTCGGATCATGCTTCGATTGAAAAGGGAGTGCATACGCGCCTCTTTCTGCCCACAAAGGATTCCAGAGTCTGCACCGTCTAGGTCGTTAGACCCAACCTTTCGCTCAACTCTTGCTCTGAGCAGGGCAGTTCACACAGGCACTGCGGTAGCAGCCAGAACCCAACAGGTGGATAGCGTGACGCGATGGACCCCGCACACGAGTTCGACGTCGTCGTCATTGGCAGCCTGAACCTCGATCTCGTCGCTCGTACGCCGCGTCTCCCCGGCCCCGGCGAAACCGTCACCGGTACCGAGTTCGCCGAGATGCCGGGCGGCAAGGGTCTCAATCAGGCGGTGGCCGCTGCCCGATGCGGGGCGTCGGTGGCAATGGTCGGCGCGGTCGGCAACGACAGTGCAGGCGCAATGCTGCGGCAGGTGCTGAGAGATGAAGGAATCGACGACCGCTGGATCGTCAATCTCGAAACGGCGCCGACAGGCCGGGCGCTGATCACGGTCGACGAACACGCCGAGAACGTCATCGTGGTCGTTCCCGGCGCGAATGCATGGGATGCCGGCGGCGATGATGACCTGCCATCGGGCCGCGTCGTCTTGGCCCAGCTGGAGATCCCCATCCCCCGCATCGAGCGTGCATTCGCCAGTGCACGAGCGACCGGTGCACTCACCGTCCTCAACCCTGCGCCTGCCGCCGAGCTCACGTCGGCGATCATCGATTCTTGCGACATCATCATTCCCAATGAGCACGAAGCCGAACTGCTCGGCGGGGTCGACGAGCTGATCAAGCTCGGTCTCGCCACCGTCATCGTCACGCAGGGAGCGCGGGGAACCGCTGTCACCTCCGACGGCGTGACGAACCACGTCGATGCGTTCGCCGTGGTACCCGTGGACACGACGGGAGCGGGCGATGCCTTCTGCGGTGCCCTTGCCGCCCAGTTGGCGAGCGGGGTCGATCTGGACCCGGCCGTCCGATTCGCCATGGCGGCGGGAGCACTGGCGACGACACAGCACGGGGCGGTGCCATCGCTGCCCGATCGAGCGGCGATCGACCGACTGCTCAACGAGCAATCGTAGTTATGCAGAAACCGCCTGACGAGGGGCGGGAAGACGGTCGATGAACTTCGCCGCGAGCGGTCCAAGCACCGCGGCCAACAGCACGTAGCCGGCAACGAGTGCCCCGAGTTCGGGGCCGTCGGCCAGTCCCGCTCCGAGTGCCGCGATGACAATCGAGAACTCACCCCGAGCGATGAGCGTGGCTCCGGCTCGGAGTCGACCTTTGCGGCTTGCGCCGACTCGACCGGCGGCGTACCAGCCGGTCACGAGTTTCGTCCCGCTCGTGACGATCACCAATCCAATCGCGGGCAGGATGGCGTCAACCAGGTCGGCGGGGTCGACCTGGAAGGAGAAGAACAGGAAGAAGATTGCCGCGAACAGGTCTCGCAGCGGCGAGATCAGCGACATCGCCCGCTCCTCTGCTCGCCCCGACAACGCCAGGCCGACGAGGAACGCACCGATGGCGCCCGACACCTCGAGCTGCTGGGCAATGCCGGCAACGAGCAGCGTGATGCCGAACACCGACAGCAGCAATGACTCGTCGGACCCTCCGATCAACGCGTCGCTCAAGCGTCGTCCGTAGCGCAACGCCACCAATAAAATGACGGTGACGACCAGCAAGGCAACGGCGACGCTCGTCAACGTCGCGAGGAGGGTGCCGCCAACGATCAAAGCGGCGACGACGGGCAGGTACACCGCCATGGCGAGGTCTTCGATCACGAGGAGATTCAGCACTGATGGCGTCTCTCGAAAGCCGATGCGACCCAGATCGACCAGCACCTTCGAAACCACGCCCGATGAGCTGACCCACGTTGCCCCGCCAAGCAAAACCGACGCCAGTGGCGACCAGCCGAGAATCAAGCCGAGGGCAACACCGGGTGTCGCGTTGAGCACCATGTCGAGCAACCCGGTCCCGACGCCGGTGCGCAGGCCCTCCCGCAACTCGACGTCGGAATACTCCAGACCCAAGGTGAGCAGCAGCAGCAGCACGCCGATCTCGGCGACCAACGAGATGAAGTCTTCGGTGACATCGAGCTGCACGAGCCCACCGTCACCGATTGCCAGACCGGCGATGAGGTACAGCGGTACGGCGGTGATCCCAAGCCGCCCGGCAAGGCGTGCCAGCAGGGCAAGACCGAATGCCATCGCGCCGATCTCGACGAAAGCGAATGCGGCTTCAGAAGTTCCTGCCCCGAGTATCAAGAATCGACCACGATCAAGAGGGGGATCCGCTCACTGGGCAAGCAGCGCACGCAGCGAGGCGAGACCTTCGACCGTGCCAACGGCGACAACGACGTCCCCGGCTTGGAAGGCGAAGTCAGGTTCGGGGGCGGGCACCGAGAGATCGTCGCGCATCACGGCAACGATCGACGCTCCCGTACGGGTGCGGTACTCCCCCTGTCCGATCGACATACCGATGGCCGGTGAGCTCGACGGCAGTTCGATCCACTCGATCGACAACCCCTTGATGTCATGACGAACGGCGGCAACGGCCTCGGTCACCTGGCTCGCACCAAGCAGTTCAGCCATCGTTCTGGTGTCGCCGGAAGAGAGTTCGACCAGCGACGAACACGCATCGGGGTCTTGCCGGTCGTAGACGACAATCTCGCGTCGGCCGTCGCGGTGCACGATCACGCCAACACGTTGACCGGTCTCGGTGTCGAATTCATGGCGAACACCGACACCCGGAAGATGGGTTTCACGAACCTCTTTCATGGTCAGAGTCTGGCAGACCAAAACCCCAATACGGCCACATCGCCCGATTGCCGCTCTCCCGGAGACGATTTTCGAGGCGTGGGGCCTTTGGCCCTGGCGAGCAGCTGATCGCTCCAAGACGATGACCCCAAGCTGTTTCGACAGACCGTCTCACGAGAGGATCAGCGTGCAATCACTGACAGCGAAGCGATCAGCGAAGCACTCGCCCGCTGATACCCGTCGGTTCGATCTTGGCCCACAGCGGACGCCACTTCTCTCTCGTCCATGGCGCAAGCCCGATGTTCTCGAGCTGCTCGATTTCCGCCCAGCCGGTCACCTCGCTCGAACGGCCTCGGATGACAACACTCCAACCGGTCCTGGTCGCCGGATCCCACTGGTCGACCTCGAAACACACCGTCTGCCCCTCGGCCACCGCTGCCAGCTTCACCCCCTCGAGCGTGCGGAACACGATTGCACCTTCATGGACGGCGAAGTTGACCGGCAGCACGAGCGGGGAGCCGTCGCTGAGAAAACCGATACGTCCGATCGGGGTCGATTCGATCAGCTCCATGCACCGAGCCTCGTCGAGGACGCCCAACTGATTCCTGAGGTCGATCGCTATCGGCCGAATCATGCTCACGCCCTGAGAACCACTGCTCTGACTCACGGTTGCTCCTCACCGTCGCTTGGTTTCACTCGAAGTGAAGCCGCTGTCTGTGGTTTGCGCCAGGGTCCAAGGTCCAAACGAAAGAAGCCTTCGCCATGAGTTCTCACACAGCGCAGTCTTCGCACATCACCGTCGATGGCAATGAAGCCACCGCCCGCATCGCCCACCGGGTGAGCGAGGTCATCGCCATCTATCCGATCACCCCTGCCTCCCCCATGGGCGAACTGTCCGACGCCTGGACCCAGGCTGGATCCCAGAATCTCTGGGGAGCGGTCCCCGACGTCATCGCGTTGCAGAGCGAGGCCGGGGCGGCGGGCACCCTGCACGGCGCACTCCAGGCGGGAGCCCTGAGTACGACCTTCACGGCATCACAGGGCCTGCTGCTCATGATCCCCAACCTGTACAAGATCGCGGGGGAACTCCTCCCGGCGGTCGTACACGTCGCGGCTCGTTCGGTGGCAACCCACGCCTTGAGCATCTTCGGCGATCACAGCGACGTGATGGCAGCCCGACAGACCGGCATGGCCATGCTCGCCGCGGGCTCGGTGCAAGAGGCTCAAGACATGGCGCTGATCGCACACGCCGCAACGCTCCGGAGTCGGGTGCCGTTCATCCACTTCTTCGACGGATTCCGCACGAGCCATGAAGTGGCGACCATCGACGCGGTCGACGATGAGATCATCCGAACGATGATCGACGACGACCTCGTTGTTGCCCACCGGCTACGCGGCCTCGACCCCGACCGCCCCGTACTGCGCGGAACCGCGCAGAACCCGGACGTGTTTTTTCAGGCCCGCGAGGCCGCCGAGCCGTATCACCGTGCCGTTCCCGGAATCGTCAGGGCGGAGATGGACCGGTTCGCCGAGCTGACCGGCCGCCGCTACCAGCTCATGGAATACCACGGCCATCCCGAGGCCGAACGTGTGGTCGTCATCATGGGTTCGGGCGCAGGCACCGCCGGTGAGGCAGTGGATGCCCTCCTCGCGAGCGACACCAAGGTGGGTGTCGTCACGGTGCATCTCTACCGGCCCTTCGACGTCGAGACCTTCATCGACGCGCTCCCGGCGACAACGACGAGTATCGCGGTACTCGACCGAACGAAGGAACCGGGAGCGCCCGGCGACCCTCTCTACCTCGATGTGGTTGCAGCCCTCGTCCAACAGTGGCGATCCGGTCCGATCCCACGCGTCATCGCCGCCCGCTACGGGCTGTCATCGAAGGAGTTCACTCCCCCGATGGTGTTCGCAGTGTTCGACGAACTGGCCGATCCAAGCGGTCGGTCGTCGCTGACGGTCGGCATCGTCGACGACGTCTGCCACACCAGCGTGAGCTACGACCCCGACTCGTGGCAGGAACCAGCGGAGGTCCAGCGCGCCGTCTTCTACGGCCTTGGCAGCGACGGCACCGTTGGAGCGAACAAGAACTCGGTGAAAATCGTCGGCGAGCGAACCGAGTCGTTCGCCCAGGGGTACTTCGTCTACGACTCCAAGAAGTCGGGGTCGACGACCATCTCACACTTACGTTTCGGACCTCGGCCGATCCGCTCGGCCCACCTGATCCGCGAAGCCGACTTCATCGGCGTACACCACTTCGGTTCCTTCGAGCGACAGGATCTCCTCTCGGTTGCTCGGTCGGGCGCCAAGCTCTTGATCAACTCGCCACACCCGGCCGATGCCACCTGGGATCACCTTCCCGCCGAAGCGCAGCAGATCATCCTCGATCGCGAACTCGAGCCATGGGTGATCGATGCCGGCCGCGTCGCTCGCGAGAACGGTCTCGGCAACCGGGTCAACACGGTGCTGCAGACCTGCTTCTTCGCGATGACCGATCTGATGGAGACCGAAGCGGCGATCGACGCCATCAAGGACTTCATCGCGACGAGCTACGGCAAGCGGGGTGAACTGGCGTTGAAGCGCAACTTCGCCGCGGTCGATGGTGCGCTTGCTGCGCTCGAACCAATGACCATCGGGTCCGAAATCTCGCAGCACCACCGGCCCCCAGCGGTTGCGGCCCATGCTCCCGACTTCGTCCAGCGGGTGACCGCAGCAATGCTCGCCGGCAACGGTGACTTCCTGCCGGTCAGTGCGCTCCCAATCGACGGCACCTTCCCCACCGGCACCGCTCGATGGGAGAAGCGCACCATTGCCAGCGAGATCCCGATCTGGGACCCCGACATCTGCATCGACTGTGCTCGTTGTGCACTCGTGTGTCCCCATGCCGCCATTCGCTTGAAGGTGGTGCCCGAGGGCGTCGTCGACGATGCGCCGCCGACGTTCGCGTCGAAGCCACAGAAAGCCGATCCCTCGCAACGACTCATCATCCAGGTGGCGCCCGATGACTGCACCGGTTGCGGGGTGTGCGTCAGCATCTGCCCGGCCAAGAGCAAGACGGCGGTGAAACACAAGGCCATCAACATGGAGCCGATCGGTGGTCACCTCGACGCCGAGCGGATCAACTTCGAACACTTCCTGTCGCTTCCCGAACGCTCACGCCTCACGTTGTCGCTCGATTCGATCAAGGGGTCGCAACAGGCGCAGCCACTCTTCGAGTTCTCCGGAGCGTGCGCAGGCTGTGGCGAGACGCCTTACCTCAAGCTGCTGACCCAGCAGTTGGGCGACCGAATGGTCGTTGCCAACGCAACGGGTTGTTCGTCGATCTACGGCGCCAACCTTCCGACCACGCCGTGGACCGTCAACGCCGACGGTCGCGGTCCGGCGTGGGCCAACTCACTGTTCGAGGACAACGCCGAGTTCGGCCTTGGCATTCGTCTGGCGCTCGACTTTGCCGAGGACGACGCACGACGCCTCCTGGCCGAACTCGGACCGGAGATCGGCGACCTGGCCACAGAACTACTGGAGAATCCTCAAGCCGATGAAACTGCCATCGCCCGTCAGCGAGAGGGCATCGAGCGGCTTCGACAGTGGCTCAGCGCACATCCTGGGCCGATCGCCGATCGGTTGGGGACACTCGCTTCCGACCTGGTGAAGCGAAGCGTCTGGCTGATCGGCGGTGATGGTTGGGCCTACGACATCGGCTTCGGCGGCGTCGACCATGTGCTCGCATCGGGCCGAGACGTGAACATCTTGGTGCTCGACACCGAGGTCTACTCCAACACCGGCGGCCAGACCTCGAAGGCCACACCCCGAGCGGCGATCGCAAAGTTCTCCGCGGGCGGAAAGGCGACAGCCAAGAAGGACCTGGGCATGATCGCCATGGCCCACAGCGACGTCTACGTTGCCCAGATCGCGATGGGCGCGAACATGACCCAGACCGTCAAGGCCCTGAGCGAGGCGGTCGCCCACCCGGGGCCGTCGCTGGTGATTGCCTACAGCCCGTGCATCGCTCACGGCATCGACATGTCCGACATGATGGGGCACCAGAAGATGGCGGCCGACAGCGGGTACTGGCCGATGTATCGATATGACCCGCGCCGGGAACTCGCAGGCGACCGCGGACTCCATCTCGACAGTCGCAAGCCAACGATCGACTTCAAGACATTCGCCATGACCGAGGCCAGATTCTCGATGCTGGCTCGGGCCAACCCCGATCGTGCCGACGAATTGATGGCGTTGGCCCAGAATGACATCGACGACCGGTGGCACCTCTATGAGCAGATGGTCAACGTCGAACGGACAGCAAGATTTGGGCTCGTCGACGACCTCGACGACGCCGCCGGCCCCGAAGAAGGAGTCTGAACATGACCGATCTCACCACCAGCTACCTCGGGTTGGATCTCGCCAATCCCATCATCGCCTCGTCGTCGCCGCTCACCGCGACGGTCGACTCACTCCTCGAGCTCGAAGCAGCGGGAGCAGCAGCGGTGGTATTGCCCTCGCTGTTCGAGGAACAGGTCGAGCACGATCTCGAGTCGCTCGAACACGGCTTGCACTTCGGCTCGGCCCTCAGTCCCGAGACCAATGGCGGCTACTTTCCTGCGCTCGACACCTACAACTCCGGCTCTGATCGGTATCTCGATCTGCTGGTCGCAGCCAAGAAGGCGTTGAAGATCCCCGTGATTGCCAGTCTGAATGGCACATCCGACGGCGGGTGGGTCCACTATGCGACCGAGCTGCAAGACGAGGGGGCCGATGCGCTCGAGTTGAATGTCTATCACGTGGCCGCCGACATCGACCTGAGCGCAACCTACGTGGAAAACCGTTATCTCCTCCTCGTGGAGAGTGTCCGAGCCAGCATCGATATTCCGCTGGCGGTCAAGATCGGGCCGTTCTTCAGTTCGACCGGCAACATGGTGCGGCAACTGGCCGACGCCGGTGCCGACGGTGTCGTGTTGTTCAACCGGTTCTACCAACCCGACATCGACCTGGACACCCTCGACGTCCGTCCCGACCTCGTGCTGAGCTCGCCCGACGAGATGCGACTCGTACTTCGCTGGATGGCCATCCTGCACGGTCGGATCGATGCCGACTTGGCAGCAACGACCGGAGTGCATGATGCCGACGGTGTGGTGAAACTGATCCTTGCCGGAGCCGATGTCGCCATGATCGCCTCCGTCCTCCTCGAACGCGGGCCCCAACACATCACCACCATGCTCCACGGCGTTCGCGCCTGGCTGACGGCCAACGGCTACGACTCGGTCGACCAGGCGCGCGGCAGTGTCAGCCAAGCAAATGTGGCCGATCCCAGCGCCTTCGAACGAGCCAACTACATGAAAACGCTCGTCAGCTACGCCCCGACCACGTAGTCGGCACCTTGCCGCTCGACGATCGCGACCGGTGACCCGATGCGACCGAGCGGATACCGTGCTCACGATGGAATTCGAACAGCTGGTTTCACAACGCCGCAGCACCCGGGGCTACAAGACCGAACCCGTCCCGAAGGAGCTTCTCGCCGAAGTCATCGAGGTCGCCAAGCGTGCACCGTCATCGATGAACACCCAGCCATGGAACTTTCATGTGGTGACCGGCGCGCCGCTCGAAGAGATCCGTAGGGGCAACACCGAACTCATGCTTGCCGGGGCCAGCGTCGATCGTGAGATCAAGATGTCGGGCCACGGCTACCAGGGCGTGCATCGCGATCGCCAGGTCGAGATCGCCATCCAGCTCTTCGAAGCGATGGGAATCGAACGCGACGACAAGGAACGTCGTCAAGACTGGGTCATGCGGGGCTTTCGGCAGTTCGACGCGCCGGTCTCCGTGGTCGTCACCATCGACGCCGAACTCGCCGACGACACCGTCGCCCACTTTGACTGTGGGGCCGCCACCTACGGGCTGGTGCTCGCCGCCACCGACCGAGGCTTGGGCTGCGTGATCAATGGCCAGGGCATCATGCAGTCCTCCGTCGTACGGGCCCATGCCAACATTCCCGAAGACGAGGTCATCATGACCTGCGTTGCGATGGGTTACCCCGACGACGAGTTCGTTGCCAACAGCGTCGTGTCACGCCGTGCCGCCAACGACGACTTCGTCAACTTCGTCGGCTTCGGCGACTGAGCATCGCTACTGCCACATGGTCGCCATGTCGGTGACCACAACGGTGAGACGTTTGTAGGCATAGCCGGCGCCTTCGAGAAAGCGGATCGCTTGATCGCGCGCCAGGCGCTCAGCGGCCTCGTCGCTGTTGTCGTCGACGTCCGGTCCGAAACGGATCTCGTAGCGAAGGTTGAACGCAACCAGTTGCTCGTCGTAGGTGAAGGTGCCGTTGGCGGTAAACGCCGAGTGGAAGTAGTCATGTTCGGCGGCGACTGCCTTCAGTTCGGATCGACTGGATTCGTCGAGTGCATCGAACTGGCCACGGACGACCGCCCGGTAGATCTTCGTCATCGCCACACCGCTTGCTGCATTGCTCGAGCGTAGCTGACGCCCTCCGCCTGCCCGGAGCCTTTTCTCGTCTCACCCTCGAGCCCGAGTAGCGCCAGGCTGCGCTTTGCGCCCCGGCTCAATCTTTCGGTGGCCGGCAGCGGTCGAGGCCGAGGGACTTCGGCCTCTCACGCCGGTCAGCAACCTCGGTGATCATGGGGTGGTGGACCACTTTGCACCATCGCAGCCGGGGAGCCGCAGCGTTCACCAGCTGCGGGGACGAGTGCTGCGAGCCAGGGGAAGCGTCGTCGACGTCCACTTCGACGGTGACCTCCCCGAGATCGACCATCTGCTACGCAGGATCGAACGGCCCCACCCGCCAGGTCGATCTCACGTCCCAGCCAGTGAGAGCTCCGACCATGACGACCGGAGTGGCAGCGTTGGGCTCGAGGTGGTCGCCCACGTCGACGAGCACACCGTTCGGGCGATCGCCATGACCTCGGTCCAGGGCCTGGCTCGTGGTGATGTCATCGTCGACACCGGAGCGCCGATCATGGTTGGTGTTGGTGAGGCCACCCTCGGGCGGGTGTTCAACGTCTTTGGGCACCCCATCGACCGGCTGGACGACCGAGGCCTCGCCAAGCTCGAGCGCCGCTCGATCCATCAGCGTCCTGTCGCATTGTCAAGGCGTCCGTCGACCTCGGAGATGTTCGAGACCGGCATCAAGGTCATCGACGTCTTGTCCCCCTTGGAACGGGGCGGGAAGGCGGGATTGTTCGGCGGAGCTGGTGTCGGCAAGACCGTGCTGATCATGGAACTCATCAACAACGTGGCAGGAGCCTACGAAGGCACGAGCGTCTTCTGCGGGATCGGCGAACGCAAGCGCGAAGCCGAGGAGCTGTACCGGGAGGTCACCGAGAGTGGCGTGCTCGACAAGTCGGTTCTGGTCTTCGGCCAGATGGACGAACAGCCAGGAGCTCGATTGCGAGTCGGCCACACGGCGTTGACGATGGCCGAGTGGTTCCGGGATGTCCAGCACCAGGATGTCCTGCTCTTGATGGACAACGTGTTTCGCTTCATCCAGGCGGGGACCGAGGTTTCGGCCCTGCTGGGCCAGGTCCCGTCGCGACTTGGTTATCAACCGAACCTGGGCGGGATGTTGGCTGCGCTCGAAGAGCGGATCGCCACAACACAGAACGGCGCCATCACGTCAGTGCAGGCCGTGTACGTGCCTGCCGACGACTTCACCGATCCGGCTGCCGTCCACGTCTTCGGCCATCTGTCGGCTTCGATCGTCCTGTCGCGGGATCGGGCGGCGCAGGGGCTCTATCCCGCCGTCGACCCGCTTCGTTCGAACTCCAAACTGCTCAACCCGTCCGTCATCGGCGAGCGACACCACCGGATCGCTCGATCCGCTCGGGAAACGCTTGCTGCCTACGAGGACCTCCAGGACGTCATCTCGATGTTGGGTGTCGAGGAGCTCTCGAAAGAGGATCAAGAGGTCGTACGCCGGGCCCGTCAGCTCGAGCGGTTCCTGACTCAACCGTTCTCCGTCACCGAACAGTTCACCGACCAGCCCGGCCGCCTGGTCTCTCTCGCCGATGCGCTCGATGGCTGCCAGGCCATCCTCGATGACGAGGTCGCCGATCGAGACGAAAGTGAATTCTTCATGATCGGCGGTCTCGACGACTTGGGGGACGCATGAGTACCGAACGATCCCTTCCCGTTGGCGGGATCCGGTTGCGCATCATCACCCCCTCTGGGATCGCAGTCGACACCGATGTGTCGCAAGTGACCGCAGAGTCACCCGATGGATCGTTCACCATGCTGCCCCGCCACATCGACATGGTTGCACCCCTGACGCAGGGCTTGGTCGAGTTCGTCGTTGTCGAGCCGCACGGGACGAAGGCGACCGGTGTGGTTCATGAGGTCGAACATGTCGTTGCCGTGGATCGCGGCACCCTCGTCAAGTTCGGAGATCAAATCCACATAGCAACGGCTGATGCCATTCGAGGCGACGACATCATCGAACTCCGACGCGAGCTTCGCCACACCTTCGCCGAGCTCGACGAGCGGGAGCGTCGATCACGAAGTGTGCTGACCCGGCTCGAGAGCGATGTCACGCGTCGCCTCATGGAACTCGATGCCGATGCTCGCTGATGAAGGAGACGACAGCACTGGAGAAGACGACACTGGAGAAGACGACACTGGAGAAGACGACACCGATGTGTCGACCACGTCGACATCGGCGCCCGACATCGACCATGAGCGAGCCAAGGCGCTGCACCGAACCTTGCTGCGCAAGTCGCTCCGCCGGGAGCGAGCTCGCCGCCGGCGTGACCAGAACATCTGGTCCTACGTCGCCATGTTCGGCGTGGTTGGATGGACCGTTGCCGTTCCAACCGTGCTTGGCCTGGCATTTGGCATGTTCGTCGACGGCCGAGTCGACAGCGAGCGCAGCTTCACGATCACGTTTCTCCTCGTCGGTCTGGCCATCGGTATCGCAACGGCATGGCGATGGATCACGGACGAGAGCCAACGCCGTGACAACTGAACTCGATCAGCGATGACCGTGACGATTCTTTCACTCGCCGCCGGTCTCGTGACCGGTGCCCTGCTGGGCGTTGGCTATTTCGGTGGGCTCGCCATCACCGTGCGCCAGTTGTCTACTTCGTCGCGGCCCGCCCTGGTCTTCGCCTCGAGCTATCTGGCTCGAATCCTCGGTCTGGCGGTCGTGCTGGTGATCGTGGCCAGGGTCTCCTCGCCGGCACTCGTTGCCACCCTTCCCGGCATCCTCGCCGGGCGCATGATCGTGACCCGCCGAGCACGCCGACACTGGACACCGGGTGGCGCCACCACCGAGGCGCTACCCCATGGAGGTGCTGCCCATGAATGAAGGAGACATCAGCCCAGACGCCACGATCTTCTGGGACGGCGGGTTCGTGAATCTGAACCTCACCCTCGTCACCACCTGGCTGGTGATGCTGCTCCTCATCGGGGGTTCCGCCGTCATCACGAGGCGGCTCTCCACCGGCCCGACGATGAGTCGCTGGCAGAACGGCCTCGAGGTCATGGTGTCGCTGATCCGTGACCAGATCAGCCAGATCAGCGGGCAGGATCCCGGCCGCTATCTGAGCTTCGTCGGCACCCTGTTCCTCTTCATCTTGGTCTCGAACACCCTGTCGATACTTCCGTGGTACGTGCCACCGACGGCATCGTTGTCGACAACGGCGGCACTCGCGCTGCTGGTGTTCTTCGCCGTGCCGATGTACGGCATCGCCCAGCAGGGTGTCGGCAACTATCTGCGTGGATACATCCAACCGAATCCGCTCATGCTGCCGTTCAATGTCTTGTCGGAGTTGTCTCGCACGCTGGCTCTGGCCGTTCGCCTCTTCGGCAACGTCATGAGCTTCGCCAAGATCATCGGGATTCTGCTTGTCGTCGCTCCGCTCGTGTTTCCCGCACTGCTGAACGCACTCGGCCTACTCACCGGCGTCATCCAGGCGTACATCTTCGCCGTCCTCGCCACGGTCTATGTGTCGGCCAACAGCCAATCGATCGACCGCTCTGAGCCTGACATGGCAAACGGCACTGGCACCCCGAACCCAACAACGCACTCCTGAGGAGGACGAACATGGATCCCCAAGAAGTCATCGGCATGGCCTCCATCATGACGGCCGGTCTGACCATCGCCATCGGGTCGCTCGGGCCCGCGCTCGGCGAAGCCCGCGTGGCCGCCGAGGCCTTGCGCGCCATCGCCCAACAGCCCGATGAGGCCGACACCATCACACGGACGCTGTTCGTTGCGATGGCGCTGATCGAATCCACCGCGATCTACGCCCTGGTGATCTCGCTGATCTTGATCTTCGCCAACCCGTTCTGGGCCGAAGTCGCGGGCTGAAGGATCGACGATGCTCTTCGATCCCTTCACCGTCGTTGCCCAGATCGTGAACTTCGCGATTCTGGTCGGCGCGCTCAAGTACTTTCTCTATGGTCGGGTGATCACGGCGATGGACGAACGAGAGGCCACCATCGCCAAACGGCTCGAGGAGGCTGACCGCCGCGAACAGGAGGCGAGATCAGAAGCCGACCGGTATCGTCACGAGCAGCGGGCTCTCGCCGATCGGCGCGAAGAACTGCTCGCCGAGGCCAGGGAGGAAGCGGCCGACCAGCGACGGGGGCTGCTCAGCGACGCTCGATCCGAGGTCGACGAGCAACGAACCGCCTGGCGTCAAGGACTTCGACGCCAGCGCGACGACCTCACGCGTGAGATTCGCCAACGCTCGTCCGAGGAAGTCGTACGTCTCGCGCGCGACGTGATCCATGATCTGGCCGATGCCGATGTGGAGCAACGAGCGGTCGAGCGGGCGCTCGATCGGCTCGCCGACGATCACGATGCGCGAGCAGCCATGTTCGGCATCGCCGACGGGCAAGAAGGGGCCGAACCGTCTCGAACGATCGTCGTCGTCACGTCCTTCGAGGTCGGCGAACTGCGTGGAACGATCAGGAAACGACTCGGCGAGCTCGGGCTCGCCGACCATCAACAATTGCAGTTCGAGGTCGACTCCGGGTTGGTGCTCGGCGTCGAGTTCCGCTCTGATGGCACCGCCATCGGCTGGAATGCAGCGGACTACCTGGACCAGGTCGACGCGATCCTCTCCGATGTCCTCGAGGAAACGACTGCCCCCGTCGGTGGCCGACGGACCGAACCGGCCGAGCGAGGCGCTGATCATGAACGCTGAGAGCGACACCGAAAAGGTGCTTGGGACCCAAATCGACGACTTCTTCGACAGCATCGGCCTCTCCCGAGACGGGTTCGATTATTCGCTGAGTGTGCAGGACCGCGGCGTGGTGAACAGTCTCGGTGACGGCGTGGTTCGGGTCGGTGGAATCGACGGCGTCGGACTCGACGAAGTCGTGAGGTTCGACACCGGTGCG
>RCMY010001378.1_pt1 | contig 35306 bp, 33 predicted proteins | sample 2041341 | NCBI WGS metagenome assembly RCMY01 (sample SAMN09708234, study PRJNA481090) | Marine sediment metagenome, whole genome shotgun sequencing project. | reverse complement strand
AATTCAGGAAGTTTTTTTCCACCGAAAAGCAATAGAATAGCTAATCCAATAATAATCCATTGCCATGGACCAACAAAACCTAAAAATATTGTTTGTAACATCATTTTAAAATCATTTAAGAAGCAAAGTTACTAATTTAATCAAACAAAATATATCTACCTTATTAATTTATTCATTAATTAACAAAAGCTTCCTTATATTATTTTATTTTTTCAAACATAAAATATAAAATTATGCCTGAAAATGGAGAAGATATAAAGTGTTTTTATATCGCTTCAAAAAGGTTTAACTTCTAACATAACCGCTTAGCGATTCTTTTTTCTTCACTTCTTTCGGGTTTCCGGTTACAGAAATTGTAGCACCCAATTTTGCATTAGCATCAACTAATTTATCAGCGTTTACCGTAGCTTCAGCGCCTGTTGATGCGATTACAACTGTGGTATCGGTTTCTAAGTTTTCTCCTTTATAAATTCCACCTGTGTTGACATTAACATTTTGATTTACAGAATATCCTTTCAAAGAAATCGTACCTGCAGAAATTGCTTTTACCTCCAAATTACTTGTTTTTACAGCTAAAACTATTTCAGCACCTTCTTGAGACCTTATTTCTAACCTATCTTGCGTAATTGTTTCTGCTGAGGTAATCGTAGAACCTTCATTGGCGTCAATAATGTCTAAATTATCTTTATAAAAAATGGTTACATCAACATCTCCAGCTGAAAAAGTTTGTTCCAAACTCATCGATAATTTTAAAATACCATTGACATTTTTTACAATAACATCATTTGATTTTCTACCCTGAATAATAATTACCGGGGCATCTGATTTTACTAATTTTACATTCAAACCTCTATAGGTTTTCAACACGTTAAAATCTCCTAAATTTTTCGTTATTTTTTCCTGACTATACAATATTCCAGAAATAAAAAAGAAGATGATTACTAATTTTTTCATTTTTATGGATATTAAAATTTTATTCTATTAGATTAAAATCTAAATGCTTACGTTCTAAATCGGTGTTTTTTACTGTTACCATAATCTCATCACCTAATTGATACACTTTTTTGGTTACTTGACCAATAAGCGCATATTGTTTTTCGTCAAAGATATAATAATCACTTTTAATATCTTTAATTCGAACCATTCCTTCACATTTATTCTCAATAATTTCAACATAGATACCCCATTCGGTTACACCTGAAATAACGCCTTTAAATTCTTGATCTTCATGATTTTGCATGTATTTTACTTGCATATATTTTATAGAATCGCGTTCGGCTTTTGTTGCTAAATATTCTCTTTCGGAAGAATGTTTACATTTTTCTTCATAAACTTCTTGCTTTGGTGCCTTGCCTCCATCTAAATAATGCTGCAACAATCGATGTACCATCACATCTGGATAACGACGGATCGGAGAAGTAAAGTGTGTGTAATAATCAAATGCTAATCCATAATGGCCAATATTATCGGTGGTATAAATTGCCTTACTCATCGATCGGATGGTTAAGGTTTCAATCATATTAGATTCTGCCTTACCATGAACGTCACTCAATAACTGATTTAAAGAATCTGTAGTATGTTTTTTTGTATCGGTTTGAATATTGTACCCAAACTTTTTAATGATTCCCTCTAAAGCCAATAATTTTTCTTCGTTTGGCTCGTCGTGAACTCGATAAACAAATGTTTTTTTAGAGGATGTGCCACTTTTACCTTTTCCTATAAACTCTGCCACTTTGCGATTCGCAAGCAACATAAATTCTTCTATCAATTTATTAGAATCTTTTGATTCTTTTATATAAACACCTATTGGTTCTGCCTTCTCATCCAATTCAAATTTAACTTCTGTTTTATCAAAAGAAATGGCACCATGTTTCATTCTTCTTTTTCGGATGATTTTTGCTAATTCATCTAATTTTAAAACAGCTTCGGCAATTTTATCTTGTGTATTATTTGCAGCATTTTCAATAATTTCTTGCGCTTCTTCGTAGGTAAATCTTTTATCAGAATACGTTACTGTTCGACCAAACCACTCATGAACCACATTAGCATGATGGTCGATTTCAAAGACCGCAGAAAAAGTTAATTTTTCTTCATTCGGACGCAAAGAACATGCATTATTCGATAAAATTTCTGGTAACATTGGTACTACCCGATCAACCAAATAAACCGACGTTGCTCTTGCATAAGCCTCCTCTTCTAAAATTGTATTTTCTTGTACATAATGCGAAACATCGGCAATATGAATTCCGATTTCATAATTTCCATTTTCTAAAACTTCAAAAGACAAAGCATCATCAAAATCTTTTGCATCTTTCGGATCTATAGTAAAAGTGAGATCTTTTCGCATATCTCTTCTTTTCGCAATTTCCTTTTTAGTGATTTCAAGTGGAATACTCGCAGCAAAATTTTCTATATCTTCTTCAAATTTATACGGTAATCCGTATTCTAAAAGAATAGAATGAATTTCAGTATCGTGATCTCCAGGTTTACCTAAAACAACATCGATTCTTCCAAATGGATTTTTAGAATTACCTGGCCAATCAATAATTTCTGCTAAAACTTTATCCCCATCATTTGCTCCGTTTAATTTTCCTTCGGATATAAAAATATCGGTGTACATTTTCGGATCATCAGCAACAACAAATCCAAAATTTTTATTGAGCTGTAAAACACCAACAAATTTTGTTTTATTTCTTTCAATTATTTCAACAATATCTCCTTCTTGTTTTTCATTTTTCTTGCGCTTATACACGTAAACTTTAACGATATCATTGTGCAACGCTTTATTTAAATTTCGAGACGGAATATAAATATCATGCTCTAATTCATCCACAATAACGTATGCGTTTCCGCGAGAAGTAATATCAACTTTTCCAATAAAATAATGAGAATGTTCTTTGATTATAAATTTTCCAATAGTAATTTCTTCAATTCTATCTTGGGTTTTAAGCTCTACCAGTTTTTTGATGATTTGATTTCTTCCATCGGCATCATCAATCTTCATTTTACTCGCAATTTGCTTGTAGTTAAGTATTTGCTTAGGATTTTGATTAAATATTTGTAGTATATTTTGGGTTAAATTCTTAATAATATTTCCTTTTTTTTTATATATTTTCTTTCTTTTCTTCGACATAAATTTCAATTTTTCTAAAGCTTAAAAGTACTTATAAATAACAAATAAATCTTTAATAAATTGTTATAAAAAACAATTTGTATTTTGCATAGAAATTAAATTCACTAATCATGAGTTCTAAATGGTTTGCAATTGTTAACCCTATTTCAGGTAGGGGTAAAAGTTTACAAGAACTACATAAACTGCAGCAACTATTTATCAAATATGATACCGAAGTTATTTTTGAGGTAACCAGCTTTGCCCATCACGAACAAATATTGGTGCAAAATGCTATAGAAAGAGGTTTTACAAAAATTATTTCTATTGGTGGAGATGGAACTTTACATCATATAATTAACGGAATTATGAGTCAGCAATTTATTGCATCTTCAAAAATAACCGTAGCTGTAATTCCATTTGGTACAGGAAATGATTGGGTAAAAACTTATAAAATTCCAAAAAATAAAAAAGAAGCGGTAGTATATATCTGTAATGAAAAAACTATTTATCAGGATATTGGTTCTGTTAAAACCCTTTTAGATAACAAAATAAGTTTTTTTAATAATGCTGCCGGTATTGGATTTGACGCTTTTGTTGTACATAAAATAGCCACCTTAAAAGCATTTGGTGCTATAGCGTATTTATTAGGTGCAATTCTGAGCTTTTTTAGTTATTCGTCGAGTAAAGTAACCGTAAATATGGGTGAGCATTCTATCGAATTACCTCTTTTTATGCTAAATATAGGTCTTTGCCAATATTCAGGCGGAGGTATGCAACTTACAGAATACAAAAATCATAAAAATGGATTTTTTGATGTGACTTTAATGCGAAATATTAAACTTTTAAAAGTACTTCTTCAGATTAAATATCTTTTTAACGGAAACTTGAAGTATTTTAAAGAAGTGCAAACATTTCAGCAAAAGCAAATTGAGGTAAAATTAAATGATAAACAAAAACCTTTTATTCAAGCGGATGGTGAAATTATTGGTTCTGGTGATGTTGTTTTTAAACTCCATCCTGCTGCTATTCAATTTGTTATTCCTTAAATATTTTAACATTTTTGTAACAGTTCACTTTTTTTCTCGTCTATAAAGTATGCGAGGTTTTTTAAAAATAGTATTATTATGTATTTTGCTCTTTAGCATAAGTGTTTTCATTACTAAAAAAAGTATTGATTATAGCTTTAAAAAAACGAGTTGCACTCAAATTGTAGACACCGCTTCCACTAAAATAATACAACACGTAAAAGAGGTTTAAATTTTATCTTTTCAACAATTATTATATATATATTATTTTTCTTTAATTAAATTTAAAAACAAATGATGGTATATATAGCTTGTTAAGTTGTAGTATAAATAACTCCAAATAAATTTTGATTTTTCACTTGTAAAAAAGAGTTAACAATTTATTAATTTATAAATACTTAAAAATCAACTCTAATCCTATACTTATTCACAGCTTGTTCATATCGTATTTAACCACTTTTTATTCATAAAAAAATAGAAGTTTGTTTTCATAACCTATAAAAAACATGTTAATAATTAACCTTTAAAAATTGATAATATAATTAGTTTTTTAAAAAGTACTTTTCTTATGATAAAATATAAATTACAAACAAAAAATACTTATGTTTTTTGAGGTTATATTTATTAACATTTACTCTTATTTTTAAAATAGTTAAAATGAATACGTTACAGATAAGTATTAACATAGACTAAAAATTATGTTTATAAACTTCAAAATGCTAATTTTGTAGCAGTTATAAAAAATATAAAAAAATGAAAATTGCAATTGGTAATGACCATGCCGGAACGGCTTATAAATTTAAAATAGTTGACTTATTACATAAGAAAGATATTGAAGTTTTAAATTTTGGCACAGATTCTGAAAATAGTATGGATTATGCCGATGCGATTCATCCGGTAGCGGATGCTGTTGAAAGCGGAGCAGCTGATTTAGGAATTATATTATGCGGTAGTGGTAACGGCGCTGCGATGACAGCAAACCATCATAAAGGAATTCGAGCGGCACTTTGTTGGACCAACGAAATCGTAAGTTTAGCACGAGAACATAATGATGCTAATATTTTAAGTATTCCTGCAAGATTCGTTTCTGAGGCACAAGCCTTGCAATTTGTAGAAACTTTTTTAACTACAAAATTTGAAGGTGGAAGACATGAAACAAGAATAAATAAAATTCCTACTCAAAATTCCTAAATTGAAATGGGACATCACCATTCACATCACCATAAAAAACTATCCGGTAAGAAATTATTATTTTCTATAATTTTAAATATTTTAATAACGGTTTCTCAAGTTATTGGTGGAATAATTTCTGGTAGTTTAGCTTTAATTTCAGATGCTGTTCATAATTTATCTGATGTTATATCTTTAATAATTAGTTATATAGCTAATTATTTAACCAATCAAAAAAAGCAAACATTACATCAAACCTTTGGTTATAAACGAGCTGAAATTATTGCGGCATTTTTAAATTCTGCTACCTTAATTATTATAGCAGTTTTTTTAGGTATTGAAGCGGTAAAACGATTTAACAACCCACAAATAATTGATAGTAAATATGTTATTTGGTTGGCATTTATTGCGATTTTAGGTAACGGTTTAAGTGTTTTATTATTAAAAAAAGACGCCACAAATAACTTAAATATGCGAGCTGCATATTTACATTTATTAAGCGATATGCTAACATCTGTAGCGGTTCTTGTAGGTGGTTTTTTAATAAAATGGTTTGAAATTTATTGGGTAGATGCGGTTTTAACTATCTTAATTTCGATTTACTTATTATATATGAGTTGGGATATATTTATTGATTCTCTTAAAATTCTCATGCTTTTTGCTCCTTCGCAAATTGTGATACAAGATATTGTACATGAACTTTGTAAACACGAATCCATAAAAAGTGTACATCATATTCATTTATGGCAATTAAATGATCACGATATTCATTTTGAGGCGCATGTCGAATTTAAAAATGATATCAAATTATCTCAGTTTGATGCGATTTGTGATGAAATGGAAATTATTTTATTAGAAAAATTTCATATCACACACAGTAATCTGCAACCCGAATTTTTAAGAAACGATAGTAAAGAAATTATTATTCAAGATTAATTATGAAGTGGATTTTAAAAAATTTTAACGAGCTTTCATTGCAAGAGTTTCATAATATTCTGCAACTTCGAATCAATATTTTTATAGTAGAGCAAAATTGTCCGTATCCGGAATTGGATGGAAAAGATTTTACAGCGCTACATTTTTTCGCTGTCGCGGATGAAAATCCGTTACAAATTATAGCGTACACACGATTGTTTCAACCAGGTGATTATTATCAAAATGCAGCAATTGGCAGAGTAGTGGTTCATCCAGATTTTCGTAATAAAAATATTGGTGATGAACTTATCATAAAATCGATAGAGCAAATTGAAAAACAATTTAAAACACACACAATCAAAATTGGAGCTCAAACTTATCTGCAAAAATTTTATGAAAAACATGGATTCATAAAAGTAGGAGATGATTATGTCGAAGATGGAATTCCGCATATTTATATGATAAGAAAACCTATAATAGGCATTTAATTAAAAAGCAATTGGTGGGTGAAAATTAATTTTTACACCAATAAAAAAACCAAAATTAAAATTTTAATAACTTCTGGTTTCTTGCAAAAAAGTACCCATTAATTTTCTTATTTTAGCTTTTCAAAACAATATAAATTATTCCGTAAGATTATGGCAGACGACAAAGAAAAATCCGCAAAATTAAAAGCATTACAACTCACACTTGATAAATTAGATAAAACCTATGGTAAAGGTTCGGTCATGAAAATGGGCGATGTACCAATGCAAGATATTGAAGTTATTCCTTCGGGATCTCTAGGTTTAGATATTGCTTTAGGCGTTGGAGGTTACCCAAAAGGACGAGTAGTGGAGATTTTCGGTCCGGAATCTTCAGGTAAAACTACTTTAGCGTTGCACGCAATGGCAGAATCACAAAAAGCAGGCGGTATTGCTGCATTTATTGATGCAGAGCATGCTTTCGATCGTTTTTACGCGCAAAATTTAGGCGTTGATATTGATAATTTAATTATTTCTCAACCCGATTATGGTGAACAAGCTTTAGAGATTGCTGATAATTTAATCAGTTCAGGTGCTGTAGATATTGTAGTAATTGACTCGGTTGCGGCTTTAACTCCGAAAAGTGAAATTGAAGGAGAAATGGGAGATTCAAAAATGGGCTTACACGCTCGTTTGATGTCTCAAGCACTTCGAAAATTAACTGGTACTATTAGTAAAACACATTGTACCGTTATATTTATCAACCAGTTACGTGAAAAAATTGGAGTGATGTTCGGTAATCCAGAAACCACTACTGGAGGAAATGCATTGAAATTTTATGCTTCAGTTCGATTAGATATTAGAAGACGAACACAAATAAAAGATGGTGAAAAAGTTATCGGAAACCGTACAAAAGTGAAAGTGGTCAAAAATAAAGTTGCCCCACCATTTCAAACTTGTGAATTTGATATCATGTACGGAATCGGAATTTCTAAAGTTGGTGAAATACTTGATTTAGGTGTTGAGTATGAAATTATCAAAAAAAGCGGATCTTGGTTTAGCTATGGTGATACAAAATTAGGACAAGGTAGAGATGCTGTTAAAAGCTTAATTCAAGACAATCCGGAATTAGCCGATGAACTTGAAGCTAAAATTATTCAGGTAATTAAAGAAAGTTAATATATCATAACGAAAAAAAAGTCGCTTAAAGTTAAGTTTTTAGGCGACTTTTTTATTAGAATTAAACCACATCCTGTAAAAGTTTACCAACTTTAACTTTTAATTACTTCGATACCCTTATTTTTGTTTGCTCTATAAAAACGTTTAATAAACCTTTAATGAAAAATTTTTCATTGATTTGCCTTCTTTTTTGCATTTCCATAGTTTATTCTCAAAAAAAATATACGATTAGCGGTGTTGTAAAAGACAATCTCTCATTAGAAACTGTCATTGGCGTGAATGTGTATGTTGCCAATTTATCGATTGGTGAAACTACTAATGAATATGGCTTTTATTCTTTTACACTTCCTGAGGGAACTTATGATGTTACAGTGAGTTATTTGGGCTATAAAACAATTGTTAAAACCATTAATTTGACCTCTGACACAAAAGCTGATTTTTTATTAGAAGAAGACTCCACGAGTTTAGAAGAAATCGTTTTAAAGCAAAACACTTCAATGGCTAATTTAAAATCTCCTGAAATGAGTACATTTAAGGTACCTATTAAAACGATTCAAAGAATGCCGGTTGTTTTGGGCGAGGTTGACATTTTAAAATCTATTCAAATGTTACCGGGAGTTTCCAGTGGAGGAGAAGGCGCATCTGGTTTTAATGTACGAGGTGGCGCAGCAGATCAAAATCTAATTTTGCTAGATGAAGCGACTATTTATAATTCATCACATCTCTTTGGTTTCTTTTCGGTTTTTAATGCAGATGCAGTGAAAGATATAAAATTGTATAAAGGTGGAATTCCGGCTAGATATGGCGGAAGAGTTGCCTCAGTTTTAGATATTCGTCAAAAAGATGGTAATAAAAGCGGAATTCATGCAACTGGTGGTATTGGTTTGATATCTAGCAGATTAATGTTAGAAGGACCGATTGATAAGCAACAAAAAGGATCTTTTTTAGTTGCAGGAAGAGGTTCATACGCACACTTGTTTCTTAAAGCGGCCAATGAACCAAACAGTGCCTATTTTTACGATTTAAACACCAAAATTAGTTACGAATTTGATGCTAAAAACAGTGTTTATTTATCGGGTTATTTTGGTCGGGATGTATTTGAAATTTCCGATAGTTTTAACAACAGCTATGGTAATGCAACCATAAATTTGCGTTGGAATCATCTCTTTAGTGATCGTTTATTTTCGAATTTATCTATGATTTATACCGACTATAATTACAAGCTAAGTATCAACAGTGTAGGTTTTGATTGGATTTCTCAAATTAAGAACTATAACGTAAAATACGACATGACTTATTATGCCGGTGATAAATTGAAAATGTTCTTTGGGTTGAATGGTTTGTACTATAATTTTAATCCTGGTAAAATAGAAAGCAATAGTAAAACATCCAGTATCAATACAGATCAGTTAGATAAAAAATATGCTTTTGAATCAGCTGCTTATGTTGATGTAGAACAAGAAATCACCAATAAATTTACTATCCAATATGGATTGCGCTTTAGCCTTTTCAATCGAGTAGGAGAACAAGCAGTACAATTATATGAAAACGATCAACCGGTTATATTTAATGAAGCGATAGGTATTTATGAATCGGCTGAACCAATTGGTCAAAAAGAATACGGTAAAGGAGATGTAATTTCTACTTTTCATAATTTTGAACCAAGACTAGGAATGGCTTATCAAATCAATTCAATCTCTTCGGTAAAAGCGAGTTATAACCGAATGGCACAATACATTCATTTAATTTCAAATACGAACTCGCCAACTCCGTTAGACGTTTGGGCTCCCTCTGGAAAATATATAGAACCACAATTATTAGATCAATATAGTTTGGGTTATTTTACAAATTTAGATTCGAATAATTACACTGTTGAAACGGAAGTATTTTATAAGAATTCTAAAAACCGATTAGATTATATTGACGGAGCAAACTTAATTGCAAATAACACCATAGAAACAGAGATTTTATCTGGTGATGCAAGAGCTTATGGTTTAGAACTTTTGGTAAAAAAGAATACCGGAAAATTAACCGGTTGGTTTGCTTATACCTTATCTCAAGCCCAACAAAGGGCTCTACCTAGAACACCAATAGAAACAGGAATAAATAACGGAAACTGGTATCATACTTCCTATGATAAATTACACGATTTTTCGATAACCGCGCAATATGAATTGAATAAAAAATGGGATTTTGGGCTGAGCTGGGTATATCAAACAGGTAGAGCAACTACGTATCCAACAGGATATTACGTTTATGATGATTTGAATATACCTATTTACACAAATAGAAATGAAGACAATCTGCCCGCATACCATCATTTGGACATATCAGCAACATTAACCCCTCTAAAAAACAAGAATAAAAAATGGGAATCACAATGGGTTTTCGGTGTTTACAATTTGTATGCACGTAAAAACGCAGCTTCTATTTCTTTCCGTCAAAACGATGAAACCTTAAATAATGAAGCAGTAAAATTATCTATTTTCGGAATTGTTCCATCAGTTACCTATAATTTTAAATTTTGAAGTAAGATGAAGAAAATTATTTTTACTTTTTTAGCGATAGTTTTATTTCTTTCTTGTGAAGATGTGGTTGAAGTTGATTTAGCAACAAGCCAAGAGCGTTTGGTTATAAATGCATCTTTAAATTGGTATCGAGACTATCCTCAAAACACCATGCAAATGGGTAATTTGCAAACTATAACTTTAACCAGAACAGCTGGTTTTTATGATGAAATAAAACCTGCATCCAACGCCATTGTTACGGTTACAAATAAGAATTCACAAGAAATTTTCAACTTCATTGAAAATGCAAATACAGGGGTTTACAACTGCACAAATTTTAAACCGATATTAGACAATGCCTATACCTTAAATATCATCGATGGTAATCAAGAATATGCAGCAGAAGAAACATTGATTGACACCCCTTTAATAGATGGTATTCAACAAATAAAAGGTGGGTTTTTTGATGAAGAGCAAATAATTTTAAAGGTTTATTATACTGATGATGCAAATGAAACCAACTATTATTACTTTGATTATATTACTTCTATTTCTGAAATAAAAGATTTATCGGTAAGCAATGATCGCTTTAATAACGGAAACCAGACCTATGAAATCATAAGTTATTTTAACGAAGATGAAAATAAAAAAATTAAAGATGGAGATATATTCGATATTAAATTCTTTGAAATTAGTTCCGGTTATTACCAATTTTTAAATGTGTTGACAGACCAAATTTATACATCTGGTATTTTTGATCCGATACCAGCAGAAGTTAAAGGAAATGTTGTAAATACCACCGACGAAAACAACTATCCATATGGTTATTTTAGAGTGGCCGTTGGTAATAAAACAACCGTTGTTATAGATGAAGATCAGCTAATTGAAGATTGATATAAAATAAAAAATCCCGTTCAAAACGGGATTTTTATAAAACGTACAAATAAAATTTATTTATTTACTTCTTTGATATATTTCTCTAATGCCATTGTCATGGATGGAGTTTCTTGGGTTGGAGCGGCAATATCAATTTTTAAACCAGCTTCTTCAGCAGCCTTAACCGTAGTATTACCAAATACTGCAATTCTCGTGTTATTCTGCTTGAATTCAGGAAAGTTTTTGAAAAGAGATTTGATACCACTCGGACTGAAAAAAACCAAGATATCATAAAAAACATCCTGTAAATCAGATAAATCACTTATTACAGTTCTAAATAATATGGCTTTTTTCCATTCGATACCAATATCATTTAAATAGTCTACAGAACCCGATTCTGTTTTATCAGAACAAGGGAGTAAAAATTTCTCTCCTTTGTGTTTTTTGATGGTCGGAATTAAATCTTCTAAAGATCTTGTACCTACGTATATTTTACGTTTTCTATAAACTACATATTTTTGAAGATAGTAAGCAACAGCTTCTGAGATACAAAAATATTTCATTTCATCAGGCACAATTATACGCATTTCATCAGCCAATCTAAAATAGTTATCTACAGCATTTCGACTGGTAAAAATAACTGCTGAAAAACTTAAAAAATCAATTTTTTGCGAGCGAACGCTTTTAGCAGATTCTCCTTCTACGTGAATAAATGATCTAAAATCAATTTTCACTTTTTGTTTATCCATTAAATCAAAATAAGGAGATTGTTCGGCTTTTGGTGCAGGCTGCGAAACAAGTATAGTTTTTACTTTCATATATTTATATATTTTTTGTTTTAGGCAACAAACATTTTATAAATAACTATAAAAGGTGCTATTTCAAGGGCGCAAAGGTACAAAATTAAATAGAACAATTTATTAAAATTAAGTCTTTCATTTTTGAGCATAACATAATAACGAGAAAGCATTAAAATAAGGATAAAAATTAAACTAAAGGAAATCAAGAATTTACGAAGTGTTATGGTACTGTAACTTATCAATATAAGCAATGGAAAATACAACACAGAAATCATTGATAAATTACTGATTTTCAGAAAAGTAAAATGTTTTTGGGATTCAGAAATATTAAAAACAATTCCCAATAAATACCCAATAATGTATCGTATTATGAAGTATAATAATACTGCAATTACCACTTGAATATAGAAACTAAAATCTAGGCTATATTTATCTGGTTTAAAGGTTTCAAAACTAAAATATACAAGTAAAGAAAAATTGAAAAGGAGCACTAAAAAGAAAAAAAAATGAAAAAGGTTGAATAAAAATGGCTTTGTTTTTAAGAAATCGGTATAGTATTTTTCTGAATATAATAACGAAAACAACTTTGTAAAGCGTTCATTATAATAAAATTTTGAAATGGTAATAAAGATGAGTACCAGCAAAAGTATCACGGTAATCCAATCTTTCGAAAATAAGCTCCTCTCTAATCCTTCAAACATTAATTTTCAAATTTAATTTTCACTTTATTTCCTTGATAACCTACAAATAAATCATAAAACTCTATTGCAATTCTGAAAGTTGTCTCTTCATCAATTTCTATTTTTGGAATTGTAAATGAGGCTTCTAAAAGCTTTTCTTCGTAAGGTTCGAGTTTATCAATATTCATAATTTCAAGAGAAACTTCCTCTAATATATTACCGTTTTTGTCTTGAAAAACACCAACATATTTTATTGGTTGCAAGTTAATGCTTTTGTCATAGGTATTTTTTAAAATAAAGTTACATGTTACTACCTGGTTTTCTTTTAATTCAATAAAACCGTTACTTAAAGTACAGGTAACTTTTTGAAAAGTAGTATAATTATTTATTGCCTTTCCTCTCACTTCATTGTTGTCATAGGTAAATAAAAATGGTGCGTTATCTTTGTAGGTTCCAACAGCATAAATATTTTCACCTTGCATATTTTTTTCAAAATCACCTAAATTATATTGACTTTTTCGTCCTCTTAATATACCAAAAGAATGTGTTTTTATTCCTGTATAAAAATTATAGATAGAGGCTTTTCTATAGGAATCGGTAAAAACAATGGGTTTTCCTTCTGTATTTTCTTTGAGTTTTTGAACCCAGTGGTTAGCAATATGAGGTTCTAAAGGTATTGGAGAAAAACTTTCATTAGCAAAAAACATACGAATTACAAGCATCAATACAAACTGAATCGAACCCAAAATTAACAGCCATTTTCTTGCATTTTGATTTGCAATAAAATAGGGAAAAGTCAATACAATAAATGCAATTAAAATTACTCCGGTCCATTGTGCTTGTGGTGCCACTGAAAAACTAGAAATAAAGAAAAAAACGATAAACCCAATGACCAAGTATTGAAGCGATTTTTCGAATAAATTTCTTGCTTTGTGTTTAAAGAAAGCGTAATAAATTAACGGAAAAGTAATTCCTACAATGGCAATTTGATTCACAAAATGCAACAGCGTATTTCCAATTTCATAGCCACTTTTACCTCTTTCGATTAAATGGTACCTGAAAGATGGAAAATCATTGACATATTGCCAATATAAATGTGGAAAAAACAAGAGAAATCCGAAACCTCCGGCAATCCAAAACTTTTTATTTTTGAGTAGAGAAAGATTCGATAAAACAATAAACAAAATAACTAAAATGCCGTGGTATTTGCTATAAAGCATTCCAGCCATGGTAAAACCCATAAAAAGAATGTTTTTCCAATTTTCATCCTGTAGAAATCGCTTGTAAGCAAATAAAAAGAGAACAACAAAGAGCAATAAAGGGGTATCCGGAGTTGTAATAAAACCATAAATATTTAAAAAAAATACCGAAATTACTAATAGAAAAAAGAGCCAAACAAATTCCTGTTTTTTCTTAGAATCAATCAATAACCAAATAAATAGCAGCATGATACTAAAACTGATGGCAGAAAAAAAGCGAACGCCCAATTCACCATCGAAAAAAAAACTACTTATTTTTACCCATAAAGCTACCATCGGCGGGTGATCGAAATAGCCAAAAGCAAGATCTTTTGACCAAACCCAATAATATGCTTCGTCTTCCCATAAAGCGGTGTATTTACTTTGTAAGATGTTAATTATGAATAGAATAATTAAAAAAAATACAAATTGATATGTAGGATTTCGGATTAATTTCATCGAGTTGATTCTTAACACAAAATTAGCAATAATTTATTTTACCTTTGCACAAACAAAATCACTATTATGCAAGACGCTCTTGTAATCATTCCTACATTCAATGAAAAGGAGAATATTGAAAAAATAATTCGAAGTACTTTCTCTCAAAAAAAAGCTTTTGACATTTTAGTTGTTGATGATAGTTCGCCAGATGGTACTGCAAATATTGTTAAAAATCTTCAAAAAGAATTTCCTACAAATTTGTTTTTAGAAATCCGCAAAGAAAAAAATGGGTTAGGAGCGGCATATATTCATGGTTTTAAATGGGCTATTCAAAAAAAGTACGATTATATCATTGAAATGGATGCCGATTTTTCTCATAATCCGGCAGATTTAATTCGATTGTACAAAGCATGCGCCAACAATGGCGCAGATGTTTCGATAGGTTCAAGATACTCTCAAGGAGTAAATGTTGTGAATTGGCCAATGAAAAGAGTACTACTGTCTTATTTTGCATCTAAATATGTGAAATTAGTAACCGGAATTCCTTTGCACGATACAACAGCAGGTTTTGTTTGCTACAAACGAAAAGTTTTAGAAACTATAAAATTAGACAAAATCAAATTTGTAGGTTATGCTTTTCAAATCGAAATGAAGTTTAAAGCTTGGAAACATGGTTTTAATATTCAAGAAGTTTCTGTAATTTTTACAGATAGAACTTTGGGTGAATCAAAAATGAGTAAAACAATTATTACTGAAGCAGTTTTCGGAATTATAAAAATGCGATTTAACGGATTACCAAAATAAAAAAGAAGGTTAAAATGAGTACAGTTCTTATAAAAAATGCCCAAGTTGTCAACGAAGGAAAAATCCAGAAAATGGATGTTTTAATCCGTGAGGAGAAAATCGCGGTCCTACAAGAGAACTTGTTGAACTACCCATCTAATACCAAAATAATTGAAGCAAATGGTAAGTTTTTATTGCCTGGATTTATTGATGATCAGGTACATTTTCGTGAGCCGGGTTTAACACATAAAGCAACAATTGCCTCAGAATCTCGCGCTGCAGTAGCAGGAGGAATTACCACGTTTATCGAAATGCCCAATACAGTTCCTCAAAGCACAACACAAGAATTGTTGGAAGAAAAATTCAAAATAGCAGCGAAAGATTCCTACGTAAATTACTCTTTTATGTTTGGAGGTACCAATGATAATTTGGAAGAATTACTAAAAACCGATCCAAAAAAAGTGGCAGCGATAAAATTATTTTTAGGTTCTTCTACAGGAAATATGTTGGTGGACAATGAAGAGGTTTTAGAAAAAATATTTTCTTCTACAAAAATGCTAATTGCGGTGCATTGTGAAGATGAAACGACCATAAAAAATAATTTTGAAAAGCAAAAAGCAATCTATGGCGATGCAATTCCTATGGAATTACATCCAGTTATTAGAAGTGAAGAAGCTTGTTATATTTCTTCTTCAAAAGCAATTGCTTTAGCGAAAAAAACTGGAGCAAGATTACACGTTTTTCACTTGTCAACCGGCAAGGAAACAGCACTTTTTACAAATAAAATTCCGCTTGAAGAAAAGAAAATCACTGCTGAAGTTTGCATTCATCATTTATGGTTTGACGATCGAGATTATGCCAAAAAAGGATCGTTTATAAAATGGAATCCTGCAGTGAAAACGGCAAAGGATAAGGAAATGCTTTGGGAAGCAATATTAGACGATCGAATTGATGTTATTGCTACCGATCATGCACCTCATACTTTAGAAGAAAAGCAGCAAGTTTATACCAAAGCACCAAGTGGCGGACCTTTAGTGCAACACGCACTTTTGGCAATGTTGGAAATGGTAGCGAAAAAAAAGATTTCTATTGAAAAAATGGTTGAAAAAATGTGCCATAATCCGGCAAAATTATTTAAAATTGATAAAAGAGGTTATATTAAAGAAGGCTATTATGCCGATTTAGTTTTAGTAGACACAAATGAAAGTCAGGTAGTTACAAAAGAAAATATTTTATATAAATGCGGCTGGTCACCTTTTGAAGGAACAAAATTTGGATCAACTGTTACGCATACGTTTGTCAATGGAAATTTGATTTATAATCAAGGAGTTTTCAACGACGACATAAAAGGAAGAAGAATCGAATTTAATAGATAATGAAGAATTTAATTTACATCTTGTTTTTTGTATTGCTACTTTCTTGTGAAAGTAAAATCAAATTCGAAAAACCAGAAAACTTGCTTTCTAAAGAAGAAATGATCGATTTATTGACCGATATGCATCTTGCAAACGCAACCTCAGGAATTAACAATATCGAGGAAGAAAAAAATCAAAATTATATGGCTTTGGTCTACGAAAAATACGGGATCGATAGCGTAAGGTTTGCAGAAAGCAACTTGTATTATGCTGCAAATGTCGATGATTATGAAAAGATATTTGTTGCCGTAGAAAAAAGATTGTTGGTGCTAAAGAAAAAACATCAAACCGAAATGGATTCTATTTTAGATGAAGCGGATTCAAAAATGAAAGAAGGATCTGCTCCACTTCAAAAAATTAATAAATTTGATAATTAATTGTGTTCCTTTTGAAAATCACTGCATATAGTTGCAATTGTTTTTTCGAGGGGCTCAAATTCAAAACCAAGAGTCTCCTTAATTTTTTGCGCACTAAAATAGTTTTTTGAAAGAGAAGATTCAGCAGTAGCTTTCGTTAGTAAAGGCGCCGATCCGGTAAGTTTACTTTTAAGATAATCGAATCTCCAATAGATTTCACTTAGCGTTGAACTAACTTTTATATTTGGTCTTTTTACACCAAAAGTATCTGCTATTTGAAAAAATAAATCCTTGTAAGAACGATTTTCAGCACTAATAATAAAACGCTCATTTTTAAGCTCACTTTTCATGAGTTGCTGCATGATTTTAACCACATCTTGAACCCCAACAAATCCGGTAACTCCATCTGTATAAAAGCGAAAACCCTTATATATTTTCGTAAATAAATTTCCTGTTCCTTGATACCAAAATCCAGAACCCAAAATAACGCCCGGGTTAACAATTATTACTTCGACATCTTCTTGACTGGCACGCCAAACTTCCATTTCACCACCATATTTTGAAATAGCGTAATCGGACTTCTTGTTGTTGCTATTCCAGTTTCCCATTTCATCAATCAATTGTCCGGCTTTGTTTTTTTCAACGGCAGCAATAGAACTTACGAAGCACAATTTTTTAACGGAATTCTGTATGCATGAATTAACGACATTCGCTGTTCCTTCAATATTTATTTTTCGCATTTTATGATAATCTCTTGTATCAAAAGAAACTAATGCTGCACAATGATAAACATAGGTAACATCCTGAAAAGCAGTTTCTAAAGAAGTAATATCACAAATATCAGCCTCGATCCAAATAATTTTTGAATATAATTTTTCAAAATCGGAAGTATAATAGCTCAGAACCTTTTTAACCCTGGTAAAATCACTTGTTTTTCGATGAATTGCTTTTACAGATTCATTTTCTAATAACAAATGATAAATCAAATGCGCTCCAACAAGACCAGTACCTCCAGTAACTAAAACCATAAGGCGAAAATAAATAATTGGTTTGTAAACTTTTAAAAAGATACCGTTTTTTTTATTTGGAGGTATCCTTCAAGTTGAAAGTTTGAAAAAGAAGAAAGGTAACTTTATGTACTATTATCTCTTGTTCAAACATTCTTTTTTATCTTTGCCAAAATTTTTAAAGAATGAAAGTAAATTTTGTTGAAGAATTACGCTGGCGCGGACTTTTGCACAATATCATGCCAGGTACAGAAGAACAGTTGTTAAAAGAGCAAACTACAGCCTATATCGGTTTTGACCCAACGGCTGATTCTTTGCATATTGGCAGTTTGGTACAAATTATTTTATTGATGCATTTGCAAAAATCCGGACATAAACCAATCGCTTTGGTTGGTGGCGCTACAGGAATGATTGGAGACCCATCGGGTAAGTCAGCAGAAAGAAACTTATTAGATGAGAAAACTTTAAATCATAATATTGCTGGAGTTAAAAAGACTTTAGAGCGTTTTATCGATTTTTCAAGTGATGTAGACAATAAAGCCGAAATGGTAAACAATTACGATTGGATGAAAAATCTAACGTTTTTAGAGTTTGCAAGAGATATTGGTAAACACATTACCGTAAATTACATGATGGCAAAAGATTCGGTTAAAAATAGACTGAATGCAGAGTCTAATGAAGGAATGAGTTTTACAGAATTTACCTATCAACTGGTACAAGGTTATGACTTTTTACACCTATACCAACATAAAAACTGTATGCTGCAAATTGGCGGAAGCGATCAATGGGGAAATATTACAACGGGAACAGAACTAATTCGTAGAAAAGTTCAAGGAAAAGCCTATGCACTTACAAGCCCTTTAGTTACCAAAGCCGACGGAACAAAATTTGGAAAAACCGAAGGTGGCAATATTTGGTTGGATGAAAACAGAACCTCACCTTATAAATTTTACCAATATTGGTTAAATGCCTCTGATTTGGATGCGGAAAAATATATCAAAATTTTCACTTTTTTAGATAAGGAAAAGATTGATAAATTAATTGCAGAACATCAAGAAGCGCCACATTTGAGAATCTTACAAAAGAAAGTAGGAGAAGAGGTTACCATAATGACACATGGTGTTGAAGCTTATGAAAATGCACTAAAAGCATCTTCTATCTTATTTGGAAATTCAACGGCAAGCGATTTAAAAACCTTGAACGAGAAAACTTTTTTAGATGTTTTTGAAGGAGTTCCTCAAGCAGAAATTAACCAAGAAGATTTAGAAAAAGGAATAGATATTGTGGATGCCTTAAATGAAAAATCCGGATTTCTAAAATCAAATGGCGAGGCCAGAAGAGCTTTAAAAGAAAATTCCATATCTGTAAATAAAGAAAAAGTTACCGAAGATTTTAAACTTTCTAAAGAGGATTTAATAGCCGGTAAATTTATCCTTTTACAAAGAGGAAAACGCAATTATTTTTTGTTACAGGTAATTAAATAAGAATAGTTATAAATCAGTCTGTTTTTTTAATAGGCTGATTTATAACACTCTACTAATCGTCAAACCGTCTCGAATTGGTAATAAAACAGTTTCAATTCTCGGGTCGTCTTTCAACAATTTATTATAGGCAATTAAAGCTAAGGTATCTTTATCTTTTGGGTCTGGAGTTTCGACAACCTTGCCACTCCATAAAACATTATCAGATAAAATAACACCACCAGAATTCATTTTGTTTATAATCGCGTGAAAATAGTTGACATAATTTGATTTATCGGCGTCAATAAACACCAAATCGAATTTTTCGTTCAAATCCGGAATTATATCTATCGCATTTCCTACATGTTGCCGTATGTTGTTCTTGTAAAATGATGCATCAAAATATTTTTTTTGTAAACCCATCAATTCTTCATTGATATCTATGGTGTGTAACATGCCTTCTTTTTGTAAACCTTCTGCAAGACAAAGCGCAGAATAACCAGTGTAAGTTCCGATTTCAAGAATTGTTTTCGGACGAGTTAATTTAGAAATAATTGCCAATAATCTACCTTGAAAATGACCACTTAACATTCTAGGAGCTAAGGCTTTTTGCCAAGTTTCTTTGTTTAGGCTTTGCAATAATTTAGGTTCGTTTTCGGTATGTTCAAGAACATACTTTTCCAAATTTTTTGGTAAAAAATTCATGGTATTATTTTTATAAAACAGGTGCTATCAAACGAGCTACAGAGCACATAACTTTTACGTGCCATTTACGTTTTTTTAACTCTTCCAAACGCAATTGATACGCATCTTTTAAATCCATTTCAAAATGAGATTTCAACTCTTTGGCGATTTGTTTATCAACAATAAAAGCATTTATTTCTGCATTTAAATTAAAGCTTCTATAATCCATATTCGTACTTCCAATAGTGCAAATATAGGTATCAATAACCATTGTTTTGGCATGTATCATTCCCTTGGTGTAGTAATATATCTCAACACCGCTTTCCAACAAAGCTTCGTAATAGGTTTGTGATGCATAATAAGCAGTTTTAATGTCGGTTTTTTTAGGAATCATCAACTTGATTTTTACACCACTTTTCGCAGTTATTTTTATAGCATTTAAAATAGATTCATTTGGTAAAAAATATGGTGTAGTGATTAAAATTTCTTTTTTCGCACTCGTTATTAGTCCGAAAAAGGCTTCCATGATATTTTGAAAATCAGAGCCAAAATCACTGCCTAAAATACAGGTAGGAATATCTCTAACAATTTCTATATTTTTCGAATATTGAAATTCTTTATAAGCAATTTCTTGTCCGCTAACAAAATACCAATCGCTCAAAAATTCATATTGTAAATCAATCACTGCTTGCCCTTTCAATAGCAAATGAGTATCTCTCCAAAATACTTTTTTATCGTTAGAATTTATATAAGTATCCGAAATGTTAATACCGCCCAAAAAACCAACTTTATTATCAATAATGGCAATTTTTCGATGATTTCGATAATTTGCTTTATGGGCCAGTCTTGAAAAAAACACCGGCATATAAGCATACGCTTCTACAGAAGCTTCTTTTAATTTTTTGCTAGTTTTTTTAGAAATTGAACTTCCGACATCATCATAAACCAAACGTACTTTAACACCTTTTTTCGCTTTTTCGCAAAGAATATCGATAACTTTTGATCCGATTTCATCGTCATTAAAAATATAATAAATCAGGTGGATGGTTTTTTCTGCTTTACGCAACTCTTCTAGTAAAACCGGAAATTTTTCTTCACCGTTTAATAAGAATTTAACCGAATTTTCTCGCGTGAAATCAACTTGTTCTAAATTATAAAACAATGTTGGTAATTTTTTATACTCTTCAAATGCGAGTATTTTCGAGTTTTGCCTGGATGCTTTATTTAGTGCTTTGAGATATTCTTTATTATACATTCTTTTTCGGGCGTACAATCGTTTTTTTTGATATTGAGCGCCGAGCAAAAAATAGATAAGAACTCCACCAACTGGGAAAAGCAATATTAAAAAAATATAGGCATACGATTTCTCGGGCTTCTTATTTTCTAAAATAATTCCGAAAATCAAAACACTTATAAAAATGATGTAAACTACAAATACATAAGATTTTATGTTATTGAGTAATTCCATAGTTTACTTTTTACAAATTGGTTACGCAAAAGAGAGTATTCAAAGATAAAAAACTGGTGGGTAATTGCCGTGCCATGCTTTTTATTTCAAAAAAAAGGTGTTATTTAGATATTTTTTCTTGAAGATTTGTCTTTAGTGCTGCTTTTTCTTCAGTAGATAATTGTTTCGATTTCTCAGAAGAGTTTAAATATTTTCCGATAATCTTTGTGATCAAGGTATTTTGTTTGGTATAAGTTTTACAATGATGGCATAAGACTAAATGAATATTCAATTTAATTTTTTCCCAAATGGTTGCTTCACCATATTGACTTTTATCACAAATTTGAGTTGCTTCGTCGCAGCTAATCTTAATTTTTGTGCTCATATTCATTTTAATTTTTAAACCAATTTTCTTCCAAACATTTTCGCAATTGTAATCTGGCTCTGTGAATGATCACCCATAAGTTTGACGAACTAATTTCGAGCTCATTACAAATCTCTTCGGTTTCATAATTTTGAATCGTTTTTAGTAAAAATACCATTCGATATTTTTCGGGTAAATTATGAATACAATACTCTAAGGCGTTTTTCAATTCGTTATTTTCAATATTTTTATCGCCCTCATTAACCCAAACTCCCGGAACGGCTTCTTCTAACCAATTTCCTTTTTTATCTCCTTCGCTATAAAAATTTACACGAACTTCTTTTTTTCCCTTAGCGGAATTAATTTTTCTATAATGATCAATTATTTTCCGTTTTAAGATGGAAACCAACCAGGTTCTTTCAGATGCTTCTCCCCTAAAATTGTTTTTTCCTTTTAAACCAGAGAAAAAAGTTTCTTGTACTAAATCTTTAGCAAAGTCTTTGTCGTCAACTCTGGTAACGGCATAATTGAATAAGTAATCAGCATATAAATCAATCCAATTTTCAGGATTTAACGTATGCTTTTTATCATCAGACATTATTTTTCACTTTTTTTAGTAGCGTAAAGATAGTGATACTCGCTAATTTTGGTTTAAAAAAGTGACAAAAATCATGACTATCGAAAAATGGTTTGGTATATTTGTATCTCTAAAAAACAAATAAAAATGGGCGGATTTTTATCTTCATCAATAGCGAGAAAGTTTTCCATGGCATTGTCTGCAATCTTTCTTATTATTTTCTTACTTATTCATTTATCGGTAAACTTGACTTCGGTATTTAGCGAAGAAACCTTTAATACCTTTTCTCATTTTATGGGAACAAATCCATTAATCCAATTTGGAATGCAACCGGTTTTAATTTTTGGTGTTGTTTTTCACTTTGTAATGGGCTTTGTTTTAGAAATAAGAAATAACAAAGCAAGAGATGTTAATTACGTAAAATTTAACGGAGGAGCGAATTCTACCATCATGAGTAGAACAATGATTTACAGTGGTGGATTTATTTTAATATTTCTTATAATTCATTTCTTAGATTTTTGGATACCTGAATTAAATGTCAAATATATTCAAGGAGATATGTCGGGAATGTTAGCAGACGGTGAAGGATATCGTTATTTTGAAGAATTACAACACAAGTTTGTTCCTATTTGGCGAGTTGCTTTATATTGTTTAGGCTTTGTGTTTTTAGCATTACACTTATTGCACGGCTTTCAATCAGCCTTTCAATCTATGGGTTTAAATAGATATGAAAAATGCATCAAAACTTCCGGAAAAATTTACGCAATTGTAATTCCTTTAGGATTTATTTTCGTTGCATTATTTCATCATTTTAACCATTAATCTTACGTAATTATGAAGACTTTAAATTCAAAAGTACCAGAAGGTCCAATAAAAGATAAATGGACAACCTATAAAGATAAAATCGATTTAGTAAATCCTGCGAACAAACGTAACATTGATGTTATCGTTGTTGGTACAGGTTTGGCAGGTGGTTCTGCTGCTGCTACTTTAGCAGAGTTAGGTTACAATGTGAAAGCATTTTGTTATCAAGATTCTCCACGAAGAGCACATTCTATTGCAGCTCAAGGTGGAATTAATGCGGCAAAAAATTATATGGGCGATGGTGATTCTAACTATCGTTTATTTTATGATACAGTAAAAGGTGGAGATTATCGTTCTCGTGAAGCGAATGTATATCGTTTAGCCGAAGTTTCCTCTAATATTATTGACCAATGTGTGGCACAAGGTGTTCCATTTGCTAGAGATTATGGTGGATTGTTAGACAATCGTTCTTTCGGTGGTGTTTTGGTTTCTCGTACTTTTTATGCAAAAGGACAAACCGGACAACAATTATTACTAGGATGTTATTCGGCAATGAATCGTCAAATTGCTCGTGGAAAAATTGAAATGTTCAATCGTCACGAAATGTTAGATGTTGTGAAAGTTGGTGGTAAAGCAAGAGGTATTATTGCCCGTGATTTAATTTCTGGAGAAATAGAACGTCATTCTGCTCACGCTGTTGTTATTGCGACTGGTGGTTATGGTAATGTTTATTTCTTATCTACCAATGCAATGGGTTCTAATGCGACAGCAGCTTGGAAAATACACAAAAAGGGAGCTTATTTTGCTAATCCTTGTTTTACTCAAATTCATCCAACGTGTATTCCACGAAGTGGAGATTACCAATCCAAACTGACTTTAATGTCGGAATCGTTGCGTAATGATGGTCGTATTTGGGTTCCTAAGAATATAGAAGATGCAAAAGCAATCCAACAAGGAAAATTAAAACCAACAAAATTATCAGAAGAGCAACGTGATTATTTCTTAGAAAGACGCTATCCGGCCTTTGGTAATTTAGTACCACGTGATGTAGCCTCTCGTGCAGCAAAAGAAAGATGTGATAAAGGATATGGTGTAAATGCAACCGGTGAGGCTGTTTATTTAGATTTTGCCGCAGCAATTGAAAGATATGGTAAAGAGCAAGCGAAAATTCACGGTGTTCATAATCCTACAAAAGAAAAAATTATTGAATTAGGTGAAAAACTTATTGAAGAAAAGTATGGTAACTTATTTCAGATGTATGAAAAAATCATCGATGAGAACCCGTATAAAACTCCGATGATGATTTATCCAGCAACGCATTACACCATGGGTGGCGTTTGGGTAGATTATAATTTGATGACAACAGTAGATGGTTTGTATTGTATCGGTGAAGCGAATTTTTCTGATCATGGCGCAAATCGATTGGGAGCTTCAGCTTTGATGCAAGGTTTGGCAGATGGTTATTTTGTATTGCCTTATACGATTGGTGATTATTTAGCCAAAGAAATCCGCACAGGAAAAATTCCAACGGAGAGTCCTGAGTTTGATGCTGCCGAAAAAGAGGTGAAAGATAAAATTGATTTCTTTATGACTAATAAAGGAACACATACTGTGGATTATTTTCACAAAAAACTTGGAAAAGTGATGTGGGATAAAGTTGGTATGGCAAGAAATGCAAAAGGATTGAAAGAGGCAATTCAAGAAATTCATGATATTCGTGAAGATTTTTGGAAAAATGTAATGGTTCCGGGAAGTGCAAAAGAATTTAACCAAGAGTTGGAAAAAGCAGGAAGAGTTGCAGATTTCTTAGAATTGGGTGAATTATTTGCAAAAGATGCCTTAGAACGTGAAGAATCTTGTGGAGGTCATTTCCGTGAAGAACATGTAACAGAAGACGGAGAAGCAAAACGTGATGATAAAAACTTTGCTTACGTTGCAGCATGGGAATATACCGGTAAACCAAGTGAAGCTATATTGCATAAAGAACAATTAGAGTTTAAAGATATTGAGTTAAAAACGAGATCTTATAAATAAATATATTATTATGAAATCCCTAATGAGGACATTGGCTATTTTGATAATTTTGATGTTCGTATCTTGTGATGATAGTAATGATAATATAGACTTTAATGAGGCTGATAAATTAATTGGAGCTTGGATAAACCCTATTACTATTGACACAGATTTAAAATTTGAGAGAGCTAATTCATTAAAAGAAAATCAATATGGAATCGCTTTTTATTCAGAAAATCAATATGTAGAACGAAGCTCTGGATGGTGTGGAACGCCACCAATTACTTTCTTTGATACTAAAGGCGTTTGGTTAAAAAAAGAATCTACTATCGACATTTCAACAGATAATGGCTTGATGAATGTGAAATGGAAGATAAAACTTGTTGATGATAACTATTTAATAATTGAAAGATTAAATTAAAAAATATGAATCTTACCTTAAAAATTTGGAGACAAAAAGGACCTAAAGATAAAGGTCAAATGGTAACTTATGATGTAACAGATATTTCTGAACATATGTCGTTTTTAGAAATGATGGATGTACTAAATGAAAGTCTGGTTGCTAAAGGCGAAGAACCTGTTGCTTTTGATCATGATTGTAGAGAAGGTATTTGTGGTATGTGCTCTTTACAGATTAATGGAGAAGCACATGGTCCGGATAGAGGTATCACAACTTGCCAATTGCATATGAGAATGTTTCATGATGGTGAAACCATTCATATTGAACCATTTAGAGCAAAAGGTTTTCCGATAATAAAAGACTTAGTGGTCGACAGAACTGCTTTTGAACGTATTCAACAAGCCGGAGGATATATTTCGGTAAATACCTCTGGAAATACCCAAGATGCCAATTCAATTCCAATTTCAAAACACAATGCTGATTTATCAATGGATGCTGCTTCTTGTATAGGATGTGGAGCTTGTGTTGCTTCTTGTAAAAATGCTTCGGCTATGCTATTTGTTGCGGCAAAGGTTTCGCAATTCGCATTATTGCCACAAGGAAAAATTGAAGCAACAGAACGTGTTTTAAACATGGTAAAACAAATGGATGAAGAAGGTTTTGGTAACTGTACCAATACAGGAGCATGTGAAGTTGAATGTCCGAAAGGAATTTCTTTAGAGAATATTGCTAGAATGAATCGCGAATATTTAAAAGCGAGTTATTAGCTTATATAAAGTGTTTATATTTTAAAAAATCCTGAATCGCTAAGATTCAGGATTTTTTATTTTAAATTAGTACAATTCGAATACTATTAAAACTATATCTACCATGAAAATTCTTACTTCGAAATTACCAAATACGGCGACCTCCATTTTTACTACCATGAGCGCTTTAGCCAAAGAAGAAAAAGCCATTAATTTATCACAAGGGTTTCCTGATTTTTCGGTTGCAACAGATTTGATAGAATTGGTAAACTCCGCAATGAAAGATGGATTCAATCAATATGCTCCTATGCCCGGAATTCTTGAATTACGCGAAAATATCGCTCAAAAAATAGAATTTTTATATGGTACAAAATACCATCCGGAAACGGAAATTACAATAACAGCAGGAGCAACTCAAGCCATTTTCACCATTATTTCCGCGTTTATTCATCCTGATGACGAAGTAATTATTTTTGCACCTGCTTTTGACTGCTATGAGCCAGCAATTAAACTAAATGGAGGAAAAACAGTTGAGATTGAATTAATCGCTCCAAATTTTAAGATTGATTGGGATGAAGTAAAAAACAGCATTACTGCTAAAACAAAAATGATTTTGATTAATACGCCCCATAATCCAACCGGAACTATTTTAAGCGAAGCGGATATGGAAACCTTAGATCAAATAGTTCGCGACACCAACATTCTTGTTTTAAGTGATGAAGTGTACGAACATATTATTTTTGATGGTGAAAAACATCAAAGTGTTGCTCGTTTTAAAAGTTTAGCCGAAAGAAGTTTTTTAGTTGCGAGTTTCGGAAAGACCTTTCATGCTACAGGCTGGAAAATGGGTTATTGCGCAGCTCCAAAAGAATTAATGCACGAGTTTCGAAAAGTACACCAGTTTAATGTTTTTAGTGTAAATCATCCCATGCAAAAAGGCTTGGCACAATACCTGAAAAACCAAGAGAATTACTTGAATTTACCCGCTTTTTATCAAGCTAAGAGAGATTTCTTTCTACAGGCAATAAAACCTTCAAGATTTACGATAAAACCTTCTAAAGGTACTTATTTTCAATTATTGGGTTATGAAAAAATTAGTGATGAAAATGAAATGGATTTTGCTATTCGTTTGACTAAACAATTTAAAATCGCGAGCATACCCATTTCTGTTTTTTACAAGAACAAGACGAATCAAAACTTATTGCGGTTTTGTTTTGCCAAAAATGAAGAAACGTTGCTTGAGGCAGCAGAAATATTAAATCAAATAGGAGGCTAAATTTGTGAGATCTTCAAAATGAGTTTTACACCCTAAAGAAAGCATAGTATCTTTTTGTTTGTTACCAACACCAATAAATTTCAAGTTTAATCTTTGTGCCGTTTGTAGGTCCCAAATGCCATCACCAACCGAGTAAATACTATCGAATTGATTGCTATTAAAAAAAGTTTTTGCCTCTTCAATTGCGTGTAAAACAAAGGTTTCTCTGTCATAACTAATTTTAGAAGTTGCAATTAAATTTTGGTCGTGCCAAATATCGCATTGTTCGAGTTTAAGTATGGCAGGTTTTGGTAAAGACCCAGTTGCAAAGGCAACAGCAATATCAGACTTTAAGAGATTTGCAACACATTCTTTTGCTCCGGTAATTTCTTGTACCGGAGGATACTTTTTAAGTTCGTCTTCTAAAATTTGCTCAAAATCAAGCATTAGTTTAGTAGAAATCGGTTTATTAAAAAAGTTTTCGTAATTGAATTTTAAAGTATAGCTGTCTGTATGGTATTTATAATGGTAAAAATCGGTATCGATATTACCTATTCCCATTAGTTTTAGGGCATCAATAACAACTTTGTGATATAGAGGAACACTATCTGTTAATGTGCCGTCTATGTCAAAAATAACGAGTTTTTTCATTGTAATGTGAGGTGAAAATTCACACAATAATACAAAAAATAGTATCTTTAAAACATGGAAACACAATTAAAAACAGCAGTCATTCAAAGCGATTTGGTTTTGCAATTCGTTTAACGAAAGAATTCAAAAAAGCATCTATTCCAATTTCTATTTTAAAAAAAAAAATGAAACATTAAAAAGGTTGCTGCTATTTTATGTGCAATTTAATTTGTAATTTTAAATATAATAAATTTAGAAATATGAAAAAATCAATCGTGTTAGTAGCTGCCATTTTCTTCTTTGGTATTTTTGTTGTATCGGCTCAAACAAATGAAAATAATGGTGAAAAAAAGAGTGTTATTTCATTGGATAATAAGGATGTAACAAGTACACCTTCATTTGAGCCAAAAGCCAACACTAAAAACAAATTAAGTAAAGAAACCATAGCTCAAGAAAAAGCCAAAAAGGCGCAAAAGAAAGCTGAAAAAGCGCAAAAGAAGGCTGAAAAGGCTCAAAAAAAATCTGAAAGAGCCCAAAGAAAAATAGAAAAGGAAATTAAAGCAAAAGAAAAAGCTAATAAAAATTATACCAATGCCCGAAGTAAATATGAAAAAGGTCTTAGTCGTTTTGAAAAATTAAAAAATAGAGGAAAACTTTCACCACAGGACGAGGTAAAATGGCAAAAAAAGCTAGAATCTATGCAAAATAAAATTGAAAAATATCAACGTAAATTATAGAGTTTATTTTATAATTAAATGGCAACGCAATTAAAAATAGCGATTATTCAAAGTGATTTGGTTTGGGAAAATCCTAATCAAAATAGATTGAATTTTACTAAAAAAATTGATGCCATAAAAGGCAAAGTTGATTTGATCGTCTTACAAGAAATGTTTACGACTGGTTTTACGAATAATGCGGTAAAAGTAGCAGAAACCATGCAAGGAGAAACGGTGCAATGGATGTTAGAAAAAGCTCGTCAAAAGAATTCTTTACTTCTTGGAAGTGTTATTATTGAAGACAATTCAAAATTTTACAATCGTTTTTTAGTTGCTTTTCCTAACGGAGAATTGAGGTATTATGACAAACGCCATTTGTTTTCTTATGCAAAAGAAGATGAGATTTATACAAAAGGAGAAAAGAAGTTAGTTTTTGAATACAAAGGCTGGAAAATTTTGCCTTTGGTTTGCTACGATTTGCGCTTTCCTGTTTGGGCTAGAAATACCGAAAATTACGACTTATTGATCTATGTTGCGAATTGGCCAAAACCAAGAATTGCTGCCTGGGATATTTTACTGAAAGCTCGAGCTATTGAAAATTTGAGTTATGTGATTGGTGTAAATCGAGTTGGAACAGATTTCAACAGTTTTGAATACATTGGTCATTCAGCTGTTTTTGATGCATACGGACAAACTATTTTAGAGTTCGAAGAATCGGAAGAAGATACAAAAATGGCTGTTTTAGACAAAAGTCATGTCGTAAAAACTCGAGAAAAATTCGGATTTTTAAACGATAAAGAAAGCTTTAAAATTTTGTGATTTAGTTTGGTAAAATAATCGAATCCTTTACTATTTTTTCTGTGGTTGCCAATAATTCCGGAAAAGGAAGTGCATCTGACTTAATAGGTTCGTGAACATCAAATTGAAGATGAACACCTACTGTTAAAGGAAACTTTCCGTTCTTTTCAAGTTGCCAAGAGTTATTTACAGTAATTGGCACGATATACGAAGATGGAGCATATTTCACCATCATTTTTAATCCATTTTCTGAAAAACGTTTTGGCTCGCCATTTCTACTTCTTGTTCCTTCCGGAAAAATAACGGCAGAACGCTTGTTTTCTTCCAAATATTTTCCAAATTTCATCAATGCTGAAATTGCTTGTTTTGGGTCTTTTCGGTCAATTAAAGCGGCACCACCATGTCTTAAATTATAAGACACACTCGGAATACCTTTACCTAGTTCAATTTTAGACACAAATTTTGGATGTGATTTTCGCAAATACCAAATCATTGGCGGAATATCATTCAAACCCTGATGATTCGAAACAAAAATTAAAGGAACTCCCTTTGGAAGGTTTTTTTGATTGTTAAATGTTATTCTTGTACCAACGATATATAAGCAGCTGGTAAGAAAAAAGTTTAAATAATCAACCGTTTTTTTATGAGCTTGATAACCGAAAACATTAAATGCAACCCATTGAATGGGGTGGAAAACAAGCAAAGTTAAGCCAAAACATAAATGGTATAAAACGCTTAACGGATAGGCTATTATTTTTTTTATAAAATGCATTCAAAAAAAAAATTTAGGAAACTATTTAAAAAAATAAAACTCTTAAGAAAACCACTGATTCCAAGGTATTCTGCTTAAAACAAGCAGTAATGCAATTCCGTAATAAATAGCGATAGTTTTAAATTTTGCCTGATCTGTTGGCTGATTTTTATGTTTTGAAAAGCCAATCGTGATAAAAATGATTGCAACAATCATTATTAAAGGATGCTCCACAATAAATAATCTAACTTCCGGGTGTTGCATCGAAACACTCATCCCATTTTCTCGTAAAAAAGCAAATTGAGCGGACATAAAAAAAGCAATAAAACCAATAATTAATTGAATATGTGCTACAATTAGGGTAAACAACGGAATACGTAAATCTTTTTCTTGAAACTCTCTTTTTGAAGTTAAACCCATAATAGCATTGACAACAGCAACTATTAAAATAAGTAGGGTTATGTAAGCCCATCCAGAATGTAGCATTTTAATCATGATAATTTATTTTTTATGTTCTTTAGTTGGACAAATGTAATAAAATAGAGTGTTTTTTAACTATATTAAATTTCTTTTTCAATGAAAATAGATAGATTTGTAATCTATAATAATTCTAAAAAACGCGATATGCTAAAATTTTTACTCCGATCTATTTTTATATTTTGTTTTACAATTCCTTTTTACGGACAAATTCAAACCTATTACAATGGCATGGATTTTACAAAATCCGGTAATGCATTATTCTTAGACCTTTCTGATAGAATAGAATCTACCCAAACAGCAATACCATACACTTCGTCATTAACAGATACTTGGGATGCCTTAAAGTTAGCAGATGAAGATCCAACCAATAATTTGAATGTGTTACTAATTTATGGATTTGATGATAATGATGGAGATTATACAACCGACAGAACCAGAAATAAAGCATTGCAAGATGTAGGTGGTGGTGATCAAGGTACCTGGAATAGAGAACATGTTTTTGCAAAATCATTAGCAAATCCGAATCTTTCAACAGAAGAACCCGGACCAGGAACAGATGTTTTTAATTTAAGACCTGCAGATACACAAAGAAATTCAGATAGAAGTAATCGAAAATTTACTTCAGGGACGGGTAATTCAGGCATAGTTTCTAGTAATGGTGGCTGGTATCCCGGTGATGAATGGAAAGGAGATATCGCCCGAATGGTTATGTATATGTATATGCGATATCATGGCGATGGTTCAAAAATTTCGGAAACTCAGTGTTTGCCTATAAATGTGGGCTTTGGTTCGACGCTAAGTGTTGACGCCAACATGATTGATTTATTTTTGAATTGGAATGTGGAAGATCCGGTTTCTAGTTTTGAAGATAATCACAACGATATTATTGAAGGTATTCAAGGAAACAGAAATCCGTTTATTGATAATCCTTATTTGGCTACCTTAATTTGGGGTGGACTCAATGCAGAAGATCGTTGGAATTTAGACAATACTTCTGATGGTATTGCTCCATCAATTCCAACAAATGTAATTGCTTCTAATATAACTGAAAATTCTGTCGAAATAACTTGGACTGCTGCTACCGATAATGTTGGTGTGATTGACTATCTAATTTACCTTAACGGAGTTTATTTTCAATCGGCTTTATCGAACAACGCATTGGTTTCCGGATTGAATGCAAGTAGCGATTATGAAATATACGTAAAAGCGAGAGATGCGGCCTCAAATTTATCCGGCGAAAGTGAAAAAATTAATTTTAAGACTCTGGCTGGACCTAATTATTTATTTGTTGAAAATTTTGAAGATTGCGCGAATTTAAATTTTGTTGCATACAACGAGGCAAGTAATAAAAATTGGGAATGTCAAGACCTTTTCGGGGAAAATAATTCAGGTTCTATGGGTATAAATGGATATCAACAAGATGTTTTAAGTAAAGATTGGTTAATCACGAATACCGGAATAAATTTTGATGATAGTTCTGAAGAAAAATTAAACTTTTACGCCGACGCTTCTTATGGCACTTCCACGTTAGAATTGGTGTATTCAAACGATTATGCCGGTCAAGGAAGTCCACTTAGTTCTACCTGGAATGCCGTTCCGAATGTGACTATACCAACCCATCCTGATGGTAGCGGAACAGAAGCTGTATTTAATTTTAATGCCATAGATATCAGTTCTTTAACAGGATTAGTTTATTTTGCATTTCGTTATTATTCTAACGATAATCCAACACGTTGGACAGTTGATAGTTTTAGTGTAACTGCTAAAGATGATGTATTGGCAGTTGCCGATTTGGATAAAAATGAATTGAAATTGATTAAAGCATATCCAAATCCTAGTAACGGTAATTTTCAAATTGAACTTCCTGCTGATTTGCAAGAAGTAAGAGTGAGAATCTTTTCGTTGCAATCTCAATTAGTAGCAGTTCAAACCTACCAAATACGAGCCGGAAAAATTCAAATTGATTTAAGTAATAAACCTGCCGGAATGTATTTAGTAAGATTAGACTTACCATCTTCTAAAGTTTTAAAAGTGATAAAAATATAGTGCGTTTAGTGAGGAGTTTATCATTTATGAATTGATTTATTAGAAAGAAGTTCGTTCAAACCAAGGGTCATTCCCTTGAAAAAAGGAATCTTTTGAAGGTAGCTTATTGGCGATTGATAATAATACTCGTCATTCCGACCGTAGTGGAGGAATCTCAAGATGCTTTATATGTCATTCCCTTGAAAAAGGGAATCTTTTGAGTAAAACTAAATAGTTACTTATTATAACATCCGTTGCGAGAAGAGACGGCGTGGCAATTTGTTGTGACTTAGTACAATCAATATTCTATATTTCTCTGTTTCGCTATCGCTATAGTTGAAATGACATTGACAACCAATTATTTTCTCGCTGTCATCTCGAGCGAAGTGTAACGAAGTCGAGAGATCTTTTTCTTTATGAGCTTAAATTTTGAAAAAAGTTTTGGTTTTGTACAATTTGCTATTCATGATGAGATTCCCTTTTACAAGGTAATGACAGTTATACAAATCCTGAGAGTTGAGGTCACACTGGTGCCTGTACATGAATTATTGGTCTCAAAAGAATATTCCATAAAAAAAGCTGTCCCAAAAGAGACAGCTTTTATATTTAATAATAAAAAGGTTATGGTTTTAATTTTGAACCCAATCTCCTCCTGTTTTTATTACATTTAACGTTTCTACACCAGCAGCTCCGTTATAAATCGCAAAAGAGATAGAATATTTTTGACCTTCAGCTGCGCTTGGATCCATTTTGTCTAAAAGAACATTGAATCCTTCAACAAGCATAGCATCACTCCAATAGTTTGAATTTCCAACTCTTCGGTCAAAGTTACCGTAGTTAGCGGCACTGCCACCTGGACCTGGATAGTCAGCTTTTAACGCATCACCAATTAGGTTATAATCAGATCTTATTAAATCATATTTAATAGTGTTATCTGGTACCCATGTAGAACCGTCGTGACCGAATTGTAATTCAGTATCCATAACAGATTGGTGACCTAACCAAGCCCCACCAGTTACAGTGTATAAATTACCTCTTGTTTGTGCTCCACTTGAACTTGAATAATATGGATAGATAACAAATAATTCATCAGCCTCCATTGCATAAGGATATTTTAATTTTAAGAAAGTAGGTAAATAATCATCTGGAGGTGTAGAGCTTCCAAAATTATTGTATTGACCTGGTTCACCAGAACCTTCACCCATAGAATCAAAATCAGCACCAATTACATAATAAACACCTTCAGAAACAACCCATTCATCACCAACATAACTATAGTATAATTGTGTTGTAGAGATTTTTCCTTCTACTCCAGGAGCTTTAATTGCTACTGAACCTAATTCCCAAGTTGCAGCAATATTATCTGGTTCACCAAGAGATATATATTTGAAAGCGATATGAATAGTTTTACCTTCATAAGCTGAAAAATCATAATCTTCAGATAAAACGAAACTCCAGCTAGTACCAGCAGGGCTGTTTTCAAATTCAATTGTATCCCAGTCTGCAGTTGTTGGATCACCGTCATAATTGGCTGATACTAAAACAGTCATAAGATCTAGTCTTCCAGAAGCGTAGTTGATTGCTTGATTTACTTGAAGCTTAGGATTTGTTTGATTAGTTAAATCAATTGCAGGTGAGATTAGGTAATCTTCATTTGCATTTCTTATTCCGTTTGCATATCCAGCTATTTGAGCTCCATAAGTACTACCGAACCAAGTTTGATCTCCAACAATACTTTTTTGCTCAAAACCAGCAAGTGTACCGTCCATAAAGTCTGCTGAAAAATAATTTGAAATTCCCAAAACAGTTTCACCAACATATTGGTTATATTTTACCAACACTTGTTGACCTTCTGTAGGATTACTTATTTGATTTGCAAGGATATCTCCAATAAAATCGTCTGAATTTTCACTTGGATAAAACCCAATTGCATTATCACTTGCGCCTGGATAATCAGAATTTGCCAAGGTATAAGCAGTAGCGCCAGTATAATCACTTACACCAGGAGCATTACCAACATATAATTTGTATCCAACTAAGGCAGAAGATCCTTTTCCCCAAACCGGATATTTTTCGGTTAATAAACCAGGAATTAAATCTTTTGCTTCATCTACAGAATTAAAACTTCCGTATGTTAATCCTAATTCATCATAGTCATCATCTGTTAAATCAAATGCTGCGTCACCAG
>RCMY010000549.1_pt1 | contig 35323 bp, 39 predicted proteins | sample 2041341 | NCBI WGS metagenome assembly RCMY01 (sample SAMN09708234, study PRJNA481090) | Marine sediment metagenome, whole genome shotgun sequencing project. | reverse complement strand
GAAGAGCTGGTTCAAGTTTATGAGGCAAACCGCTTCCTTATGACGGGGAAGGTGGCACAGATTGTTCTGGCGGCGGGTGTGCATGTTTATCGCCCCTTCAGTGATGCTGAGCTTAACCATTACCTTGAATTTGCCTTATCTCCTGTTGGCAATAAGTATTTTATCGCTATTGGTGATGCCCTGATTGAGGTACTGAAGCAATCTGGTGGAGATAATGGGCAGGATCGTATCCGATGCTGTCAAGCAGCCAGTTTAAGCCTGAGAGTCAAAGAATAGGGAATGGAAATAAAGGGACGATACCATTGTTTCTCCAAAATTCTTAAAAGGCCAGTTGGGCGCGAAACATAAAAGTATCATGATTATCAGGTTTGCTGCCATCGCTATTGGTGAGTGGCGAATCTATAATTCTCAATGCTTTGTCATAACCCGCCATCAACCGAGTGTTCTCATTAAGATACCAATTTAATGCAATTGTCAGGTTGCTTAGGTTACCGCCTTTGAAGTTTCCATCTTTTAAATCAACTTCAGCATAACGTACCGCTAGCTCCCAAGCACCCATACTGCCCTTGGCAAAGCTAAAACTATTGGTTGGTGTCACTCTCAAAATACGGCCGTTCTCATAATTACGTTGCTCCCCTGTCAGCGTCCATGCTGCCTCTCCATACCAGCCGTTAAAATATAGATTAGATTCACCGTTCTTACGATCTATCCAAGTATTGGTATATTCGCCACCGATACTGAAAGGACCCAATATTACACTTGCTTCCAATCCCAACATTTTAATGTTGTTAATGTTTGTTATTGTTGATCTAATTAGGTTCAAGTTAGACATGTTCGTCGTATTACTTGCTAGCTGAAGCGTTGTATTATCAAGCACATCGGTTTCATTTGGTTCACGAAAGTTTCCGGCAACGCCTAAATGAAGGAGTTTGTTTTTGTCCGCGATAGGTGTAAAAGTAAAACGAGAGCTAGCTGACCAACCTTCATCCGTAGCTATTTTTCTCTTTTTGGTGGCAATACTATCTCCATAAACCCCGATTTGACTTGTCCAGTTTTTCCCTTGACTTGATATATTAAGACCCATTGCACGATCAACTATTGCTCCATTGATAACATTCATTACTGAACGTTCAATAAAAATCATATCATTCGCACTTTCTTGCAACTCACGACTAAAAGCCTGCTTCTGTTCTCCAACAGTGATATTTATAAAGTCCAGACCGGTGTACCTCAGCCACAAGTCTTTCAATGAGATTTCACTGCCAGCAAATTCCAGCTGATTCCTAACAATCCATTCTTTAAAGAAAGTACCCGTAAACTCCACACGTCCACGTCGCAATTCTGCTCCATCATTAGCTTCTACTTGATTGCCATCTGCATCACTAAAAATATCATGACTACTGAAAGACGCGTCTGCATGAACACGACCGCCCAATTTAATCTTGAAATTACCATCCACTGTTTCAAATCGCAAACCATCTTTTCCCAATTTGATTAAAGCGTTATCAGTTACAAGTAATAAATCATCCTGTACATTAATTCTCTTTTTGTTAATTATCAGATCACTATGATTATTTTCCGCTGCAGCGTTTTCAATAGAAGAACCATCAATTCTTACGTAATTACTTAATTTATTGCTATAATATATTGATTTATAATAGATTTTATTTGTCCTGGCATCCTTATAAAGATCAATTGCAAAAGCGGCAGATGATAGGCTTGCACCCAGAAATGCTGTAGATACCAGCATAGATTTGAAGAAACGCATGTTACCTCTGAAATATATGTTTAATCTCCTTGAGTCATATTCCTCGCCCCTCAAATCGATGGGATCAAACTCGTTTGCTCTTGCTGTGTTTTAATCCCTTCTGCAGCGTATTTCCAGGTTACTGATCAGTAATAGAAAAAGATGGCAGTATTGCTAAGTGCCTGACACTAGTTATAAAACAAATTCATCGTGTTAAGCTTGTGGATGAAAGCGACTTACAATCAACATCAGTACAAGTAGAAAAAATTACTTTCCCTGGCATGCTTGAACCATATTTATCTTCAAGGTAGGCATTCACCCAAGCTTCACACACGACAAGTTCTTCTCTACTTTCGATAGGGTTGGGCAGTGTCAAAACAACACCAACATCCTCCTGCGTATCAATGCCATCAATTATGCACGCCTTTATTTCCTTTTCCTGGAAATTACAGCCAGAAATCATTACTGATACAACAAGCAAGAAAATTATTTTTATCATTTTTACGTCCTTTCAAATCACGTAAATGAATAAAACCCCGCAGTAAGCAGCGGGGAATTAGACCCAGTAGAGATAAAACTTGACCTTCCTCCACGTACTGTCCGGCATTAATGTAACGTGAAGCAATGCGGGCATCTAACTGAAAAGCCACCGGCGTTTCAAATCGCGCTCGCACAACCCCAGATAACTCAGGTATCGATTGATTATCAACGTGAATCTGCATTGTTTTAACCTAAGGAACAGGTGCCAGGGAAGAAGTGCCATCATCGTCAACAGAACAGGCGGAAAGCCAGAATATGACGCTTATCAATAATAAAGGAATAAAAAATTTCGTCATAAACTAAATATTTGACATAATCGTAGAGTATATCCTGCTAGGATTTATTACACACAGCGTATTTATCAAGAAAAACCCTGATCACAATATGATGCAGGAAGTTATGACTAAAGCCACCTAACTTATTTAACTCAAAACCGATCAATACTGCACTAAGATTACTTAAATCATCCCTTTTTAAAATTAGCTAAACTCACCCTCCACTCCCAATAAATAGACCCGCACCATGCATCCAGATCAATGGCATTTACTTAAAAGCAGGCGTTTCCTGCCACTCTTTATTACCCAATTCTTGGGGGCATTTAATGACAACATTTTCAAAAATGCCTTGGTCATCCTAATTACTTATTCAGCTATTAATAATTCCGCCTTAAGCTCACAAGTCATGGTGACTATGGCAGCAGGAATATTTATCCTGCCTTTTTTCTTATTTTCTGCCGTGGCAGGCCAATTTTCGGACAAGTACGATAAGGCTAAACTTATTCGCATTGTTAAATTTTTTGAAGTTTTTCTAGTGGTGGGCGCTTCTGTTGGTTTTTTTATAGGCAATATTTATTTCCTGCTATTCATTTTATTTTTGATGGGCGCGCAATCAGCTTTTTTTGGGCCGATAAAGTACGGCATTCTCCCTGATCAACTGGTTGAAAAAGAGCTAGTCAGTGGTAATGCATTGATTCAAACAGGCACTTTTGTGTCAATTCTCGTTGGAACCATTTTGGGCGGCTTGTTGATTTTAACAGGACATGGCACCACCATTATTTCAATACTGGTCATTTCAATTGCTCTCATTGGTTGGGTTAGTAGCTTTTTTATTCCATCTACCCAAGCTGCTGCACCTGAGCTCACAATAAAATACAATCTCTTTACCGAAACGCATGCGATTATTCAACATATCCAGAATGACCCCATCGTTTTTCGCGCCATATTGGGCATTTCATGGTTTTGGTTATTTGGCGCAACATTTCTGACTCAGCTACCCACATTCACCAAAGATATTATTGGCGGGAATGAGCAAGTCGTCACCCTATTTTTAGCTATTTTTTCTATTGGCATTGGAATTGGCTCCTTATTCTGTAATAAATTACTCAAAGGCGAGATTGCGGCTACTTATGTTCCGCTAGGAATTTTAGGCATGACCCTATTCGCGCTGGACTTATATTTTGCCAGTGGCAATGTCGTATCCAATAATGAATCGATTTTAATGGGTGTCAGCACATTTTTGGGATCATTCACTCATTGGCGAATACTGATTGATTTATTAGGTATCGCTGTCTGTGGCGGCATCTATATTGTGCCACTTTACGCCATGGTTCAAAGTCATACTGAGGCGTCTTACCGATCACGCACCATTGCAGGAAACAACATCATGAATGCCTTGTTCATGGTGATTTCAGCACTTGGAACCAGTGTTATGTTAGGCAGCGGTTTTTCAGTCACCGAAGTGTTTTTCACGCTAGCAATTTTGAATGGATTAGTGGCTATTTATATTTCCAGCTTGCTACCTGAGGCTGTCGTTAAATCTGTTTTGCAATGGCTTTTTCATACCGTTTATCGCCTAGATATTAAAGGACAAGAAAACCGCTACAAATTAAAAGGCAAGTCCATCATTATAGCGAATCACCTCTCATACTTAGATGCCGCACTCATTGGTGTTGCGCTTCCTGAAAGAGTCAGTTTCGCGATCAATAGTCGAATTGCCAAACAATGGTGGATGCGGCCTTTTTTGTTAGTTGCAGACACCATTGCATTAGACCCATCCAACCCCATGTCGATAAGGTCGGTAATTGATCGCGTCAATCGGGGGCATACCGTCGTCATTTTTCCTGAAGGCCGGTTAACAATTACAGGGTCTTTGATGAAGGTTTATGAAGGCCCCGCCATGATTGCAGACAAAACCGCTGCTCAATTATTGCCAGTAGTAATCTCTGGCGCACAATACACGCCATTTTCAAGACTACGCGGTAAAGTACGCATACGTCTTTTTCCTAAGATTACGCTGACCTTTATGGAACCCATAAAGTTTATTGTCCCACCTCATATTCGCGGCAGAAAACGCCGCCAATCTGGCGGCGTAAAACTCTACGATGTGATGACAAATATGGTATTCCAAAGCAACAATCTTCAGCAGACACTATTTGATTCGATTTTAGATGCAAAGACTGTTCATGGCGGCAGACACGTCATTGTGGAAGATGTTGAACGTAAGCCGCTATCGTATAATCAATTGATTACACGTGCGTTTATTTTAGGCGCCGCATTGCAAAAGCATACAACCAAAAATGAAAATATTGGCATATTACTGCCTAATATGATTAGTACATTAGTCTGCTTCTTTGGCTTGCAAGTATTTGGTCGCATACCGGCCATGCTGAATTACTCAACAAGCAAAGATAACGTACTCAGCGCTTGCCAAGTAGCCCGTATTCAAGTGGTAATAACTGCCAGAAAATTCATTGCGGCAGGGGAATTATTTGACCTCGTCGATACATTGAAATCCCAATATATTTCTATTATTTATCTTGAAGATTTGAGTCATGAGATAACAACAAATGATAAATTAAAAGGCCAAATCGCAGCATTCGCACCACGAACTTATTATTCATTCGTCAATAAAGATAGAAACCCCGGAGCGACCGCCGTCGTTTTATTTACTTCAGGCTCCGAAGGTAAGCCTAAGGGCGTTGTACTCAGTCATGTCAATATCCAAGCGAATAGGCATCAAGTGTCATCACGTATTGATTTTGGTCCAACGGATATTGTCTTTAACTCGTTACCCATTTTCCACGCATTTGGATTAACCGGGGCAACACTACTGCCTTTATTATCAGGGTTAAGAACGTTTTTTTACCCTTCCCCGCTACATTATCGAATTGTCCCCGAACTGGTTTATGACACCAATGCAACCTTGCTGTTTGGAACGGACACCTTCTTAAATGGTTATGCACGTTTTGCACACCCCTATGATTTTCAAAGTGTGCGCTATGTTTTTGCTGGCGCTGAAAAACTCCATGACAGCACCCGCGTCAAATGGGCAGAAAATTTTGGGCTACGTATCTTCGAAGGTTACGGCGCAACAGAAACCTCCCCTATTCTCAGCATGAACACACCTATGCATTACCAGCCAGGTACTGTTGGCCGTCTGATGCCCGGAATCACTTATCTACTAAACCCAGTTCCCGGAATTAAAATAGGCGGCAAATTATTGGTCTCCGGTCCTAATATCATGCAAGGATATTATTTACCTGAGCAACCCGGCATGATTGTGCCGCCAAGAAATGGTTGGTACGACACAGGTGATATTGTCTCGATTGATGGGGCTGGCTATATCACCATACGCGGTCGCGTTAAACGATTTGCAAAAATTGCCGGTGAGATGGTTTCCTTAACAGCGGTGGAGGCATTCATTAACAAAGTATGGACACATCACACCCATGCCGTCGTACAAATTCCCGACCCAAAAAAAGGCGAGCAACTGGTTCTAGTTACCACCTACTCCAATGCTAGCCGTGCCGATATCGTCCAGTACGTTAAACAACATCAAATTGGCGAGTTGAGCATACCTAAAACTATCTTAATAATCCATACAATGCCGGTGTTACCTACTGGCAAGACAAATTATTTAGAATTACAGGCATGGGTTGAATTAACGACCCGAATTTAAACTCAAAATAGCTACATTCATACCGACAGTGGTATGATGCTGCGCTTAACTATTAACTCATATTTTCATACGGTCATGCTCTGGATTAAATCACTACACATTATTTTCATGGTCACTTGGTTCGCTGCGTTGTTCTATTTACCACGCTTGTTCGTCTATCACGCTGCCTGTGATGACCAGCCGGGCAATGAGCGCTTTAAAGTGATGGAGCGCAAGCTATATCGAGGCATTATGACGCCGAGTGCGGTATTGACCATTATTTTCGGCACGTGGCTATGGTTGGGCTATGGATTTTCGGGAGACTGGCTTTATGCCAAGCTAGCATTGGTCGGAATACTGGTGATTTACCATTATTATTGTGGCAAATATGTGACGGCATTTAAAAACGATAACAACCAGCATGGCCATGTGTTTTACCGCTGGTTTAATGAATTCCCAGTTTTAATTTTGTTTGCCGTGGTGATACTGGTCGTTGTCAAACCTGATTTATTTTAATCAAATTTAGTGGGCATTGTTTTCAATTCGTGTCTTCTTGGTCTGGAAACAGCACCTCGGTATAACCAAAGGTACTGAAGTCTTCGATTCGCATCGGATAAAGTATGCCTTCCAAATGGTCACATTCATGCTGCACAACACGAGCATGAAAACCTTCGACACTGCGGTCAATGGCATTACCATATTGATCATATCCCTGATAACGTAATTTTGTAAAGCGTGGCACTATACCACGTAAGCCAGGCACGCTTAAACATCCTTCCCAGCCCTCTTCAACTTCATCGGATAATAGCGTAATTTCAGGATTAATTAAGACAGTAAATGGAATTTCTTCTGCCTCAGGGTAACGTGTGTTTTCTTCAACACCGAAAATAACAAGCTGCAAGCTAACGCCTATTTGTGGTGCGGCCAAACCCGCGCCATTAAGTGATGCCATGGTGTCTTGCATATCTTCAATCAAGGCTTCCAGTGCGGGGGAATTAAATTCTCCGACTTTCTCGGCAATTTCCAGCAAAACCGGATTACCCATTTTTAGAACCGACTTAATCGCCATTATAATTCACCATATATTGAAGTACATTTCTGACACTGACCATTGCAGTATCTAAAACCGCAAAGATTTCCTTGAGTGGAATGCTCTGTTTATTCGTTCCTCGTCCTGCCGCATAGTTGGCCACAACGGCAATTGTCGCGTATTTGAGTTCTAGCTCTCTAGCCAGTGCAGCTTCTGGCATTCCTGTCATGCCTACCATGTCGGCACCATCTCGCTCTAAACGATTGATCTCTGCTGCTGTTTCCAGACGTGGGCCTTGTGTTGCCGCATAGACACCCCCGTCGATTATATTCTCGTTTGCTTGCTGCCCGGCTTCCAGAAGTTGTCGGCGTGTTATCTGGTCATAAGGGTGCGTGAAGTCAATATGCGTGACAGGTTGCTTCATGTCGTCATAATAAGTAAATTTACGACTATAGGTGTAATCAATAATTTGATCAGGAACCACCATCATCCCCGGCTTTAAATCCTCTCGAATACCGCCCACTGCCGCAACAGCGACCACTCGTGTCGGTTTAATGGAATTTAACGCCCATAGATTAGCGCGATAATTTACTGAATGCGGTGGAATGGTATGGCCAGGACCATGCCGCGCTAAAAAAACAATGTCATGAGCGTTAATTTTACCAAAGGTCAGAGGACCAGACGGTTCACCGTAAGGTGTTCTAATCACTTCACGACGAGAAATCTCAAGGCAGGACAGTTGAGTCATCCCACTACCACCAATGATTGCAAGCATATTTTTAAATTTAATTTTTTATTGCATAAATTGCAGGCAAATTTCGCCAAGCACCATGGATATCCATGCCAAAGCCAAATACATAGCGATTTGGTATGGTTAGACCAACGAAATTCGCTTGAACTGGCTTGGACATATTAATATCCTTATCAACCAACACCGCGCTATAAAAAGCTTTCGCACCATCGCCCATCACTTTCTCTCGGATAGCTGCCAGCGTAACACCTTCATCAAGCACATCATCTAGCACCAATACAATCCGTCCTTCTAAATTCTGCTGCGGCACCATTTTCCAACTTATTCGTCCGCCTTGTGTTGTATTGTTATAACGAGTGACATGCAGATAATCGAAGCTTAACGGAAATTTTAATAATGGCAATAACTGCCCAGAAAAAATAACGGCCCCATTCATGATACACAGCACAACGGGGTTTTGGTCAGACAAAACCGCCGTAATGTCTGTTGCCAGTTGATTCAACACCTCGGTAATATCTGTTGCAGAATAAATTTCTTCTGCGCCATCTAAAATATTATTTGCTTCTTCGATTGAAAGTATTGTTGTCATCGATTGAAATTCAATGTAACAGTGATAGTAAACTCGCTTCATCAAGAATATTAACGCCTAACTTAACTGCTTTGTCATACTTTCCGCCTGGGTCAGCGCCAGCCACAACATAATCTGTTTTAGACGACACACTACCCGTTACTTTTCCACCTTGATCTTCAATTTTCTGCTTGGCTTCATCCCGCGTCATATTGGGTAACGTACCCGTCAGGACGAATGTTTTACCATTAACTTCAGAATCATGTGCTAGCAGCATCTGTACACCATCGTTTTCTTCCCATTGGACTCCACTGGCACGTAATTGCTCAATCACTTCACGATTATGCGGCTCAGCAAAAAAACCCGTAATACTTTTGGCCACGATGGGGCCAACATCGGGCACATGTTGCAAATCCTCAATATCTGTGTCCATGAGGTGATCAATACGACCAAAGTATCGCGCCAAATCTTTTGCCGTTGTTGCACCCACATTACGGATGCCCAATGCATAGATAAAACGCGCTAAGGTGGTATTTTTACTTTTTTCAATCGCTGCCACAATATTATTGGCGGATTTTTCTGCCATGCGATCTAGATTAGCCAGTGCGGTTAAGCCCAGTTTATAAAGATCAGCGGAGGTTTTAATAATCGCATGATCGACCAATTGTGCAATTAATTTATCGCCCAACCCTTCGATATCTAATGCATGGCGAGAAGCAAAATGCATAATGGCTTGTTTCTGTTGCGCAGGACAAAAAAGACCCCCGGTACAACGCGCAACCGTCTCTCCTAACAACCTAACCGCTCTAGCACCACAAACGGGACAATGTTCTGGCATCACGAATGACTTAACATGCTCTCCACGCTGTGCCATTACCACCGACACCACTTCAGGAATCACATCACCCGCTCGTCGCACAACAACGGTATCGCCTATCATGACATCTTTGCGCTTTATTTCATCGGCATTATGTAGTGTTGCATTGGTAACTGTTACGCCCCCAACAAACACTGGCTTTAAACGCGCCACGGGTGTTAATGCTCCCGTCCGTCCAACTTGCACATCGATTTCTAACACCTCGGTAATGGCTTCTTGCGCAGCGAATTTATGGGCAATGGCAAATCTTGGCGAGCGTGCCACAAAACCTAAATTTTCTTGTTGTGCTAACGAATCAACCTTATAAACCACGCCGTCTATGTCATACGGCAACTGCTCACGTAAAGCCCCTATTTCTTGGTAATAACCGAGCAATGACGCTAATCCTTTGACGGCTTTACATTCATTTGCCACTGGAAAATGTAATGACGCCAGGTATTTCATGACATGGCTATGTTTATCATTGGGTATGCTCTTATCATCATGCACACCCACGCCATAGGCAAAAAATGCTAATTGACGCGTTGCTGTAATTCGCGGGTCAAGCTGACGCAACGACCCAGCTGCAGCATTTCGTGGATTGGCAAATTCCTTTTCATTCTTCTCACGTTGCTGTTGGTTTAATTTTTTGAAATTAGCTTTAAGCATTAACACCTCACCACGCACTTCAAGTAAAGCAGGAATATTTTTAGCAGACAAACGCAGAGGGATGACTTTAATGGTACGCAAATTATGCGTAATATCTTCACCAGTATTGCCGTCACCACGCGTTGCACCAGTGACGAACACCCCCTTTTCATAACGAAGACTTACCGCAAGCCCGTCAAATTTTGGCTCTACCGCATAATCAACACATTCGACTTCCAGCCCTTCACGAACCCGCTGATCAAATGCAGCCACTGTTTCATCATCAAACGAATTACCCAAAGAAAGCATGGGAGTCGAATGAATCACTTGCGAAAATGCTTCCATGGGTGCAGCACCCACACGTTGCGTTGGCGACTCAGGCGTTATAAGCTGAGGATAGCGCAGTTCAATTTGTTGTAATTCAAGGAATAATTTATCGTACTCGGCATCTGGAATCGTCGGATTATCTAGCACATAATAATTATAATTATGCTGCTCTATTGTTTGACACAATTGCTGATATTGCTGCTGAATGACGGTACTCACATCGTTCATAGAACTTGTTTTATAATTTTCAGGTATGGTTAATAGACGTATTAGAAATTGCTTAATGTTAGACTGATAAACATCTTGTTTCTGTTATGCTTCAGAAACTTTATACTTAGCGCTTAAAGGTGTTCGACAAAAAACTCATTATGACCGACAACCAACTCAAGATTCGCATTCAGATTCCTCAATCTTCTCAGCCCAAAGATGATGCTACGCAACATTCTATACCAGATATACCTAAGGAACGGGAAGATATTGAACGCGCTCCGTTTGATAAGCAAAAAATACTTATTACGCTATTTGTGATTTTTTTAACTATAAGTTCTTTTGTTTATCTCGTCTTTATTGATGAAACAGAACCATCATTGACCTTAACAGAACAGCCTACTATTACCAATAAAAGTGCATTGCCAGCTTCTGGTGAAATAATGTTGGAAACACCCGTTAAGCAAGTTGAAAATTTAAGTCAACCTATATCAGTTGAAGACGATGTATTGGCTATTGTAACCCCACAGCCTATTGAAAATGAATCACTTGAAGTCCCTGTCGTTGTAGAAGAACAAAACAATTCAGAGCCAGTAGAATCAATCGCTGAAATACCTGAAACTAATGAACCCATGCTTGAAGTTTTAGAGCCATTGGTTGACACCTCTCCTGGCGACCAATCACAAGTTATTCAAGCTCAATTGACTAGCGCCATTCAGCAAAGAGAACCAACTGACGAGATCGACCATATTCAGTTAAATCAAGGCGCTAATGGACGCATAAATTTTTTTATGAGATTGCGTGATTTAGCAGGACAACAGGTTAGCGTACGCTGGTTTTACCAAAATAAGGAAGTAGCGCAAATAAAGCTTCCGATTGGTAACAACGAACAATGGCGAACCCATGCTAACAAACTATTACCCAAAACTAAACTGGGTCAGTGGCATGTCGAACTACATGATGCATCAGGCAATCTATTGGCTCAAAGAAACTTCACCGTCAGTAACAACCCCTAATACGATTTCTGATCAAAGAAGATTTAAGGCATTTCCATGAAATTTTGTAGCAACTGTCGTAACACAGTTGATTTACGTATTCCTGATGGCGACACACTGCCACGGTATATTTGTGTCACCTGCGATATTATTTTTTATGAAAACCCAAAAATGATAGTGGGTTGTATTCCTGAGTGGGAGGATAAGATCCTACTTTGCCGCCGCGCCATTGAACCACGTATTGGTCTGTGGACATTACCCGCAGGTTTTATGGAAAATAAAGAAACTCTGGAACAAGCAGCAGCGCGTGAAACTTTGGAAGAAGCCAATGCGCGTGTTGAAATTGATGATCTTTATGCGGTTTACAGCTTGCCGCATATTAGCCAAGTTTATGTGTTATTCCGCGCAACGCTGCTTGATTTGGATTTCAAACCCGGTATTGAAAGTTTAGATGTAGTATTGTTTGAGGAAAAAGATATTCCTTGGGAAGAAATGGCATTCCGCGTTATTCACGATCCATTAAAACAGTATTTTGAAGAGCGAAAAAAAGGCAACCTGGGCTTCCATATGGGTGTGATTGAACGAAGCAACCATACGTAGAAGGCAGTTAATTAATTTATTCTGGATAGGTATAACAAACTGACAGCTGTTTTTGTTTGCCTTTGACTTGTAAGTAAAAAACCTCACCATATTTGATATCTGCATAACCACTTCTGGCAATCTCTTCACTGATCGTTTCACTAACTAATACGGCACCCGGCTGACAGTGCTTTTCAATGCGTGAAGCGGTGTTAACCACATCGCCAATAGTCGTCCAATCCAGTCTTTCAGGTGTACCGACGTTACCGATAATAACTTTTCCCCAATGGATTCCAATACGTAATTGTAAAACTTCCTGTCCTGCGCGAGCACGTAAATTATTAATATCAATGGAATGATTTTGCATTTCTAGTGCTGCCACGACAGCATCATGTGGGTCTCTAAAAAGCACCATAATACAATCACCCATGAACTTATCAATTAGCCCATTACAATCCTTCACTGATTTTGAAAGCTTGCGCAAAATAGCATTCAATGTATGAATAACAGACTCTTCACTTTCGTTATTTTCCACATAGGCCGTAAAGCCAACAATGTCACAAAATAAAACAGCCATGAAACATTCTTCATTGATTAATTCATCACCACCTAATCTAACAATTTCTCTGGCTTTTTCTTCTACTAACTGCGGTACATAATTACGTGTAATATTATGAATTCTAGCCTCATTCAGAATAGAACCTTCAGACAGATTATTACTACCCTTCTCATCAAATGAAACAGCCTGCCACAAAGTATGAATAGTTGAATCTTTATCTCGATATCCACTGACGTTGTAAAGCAACGATGATTCATTTTCTTTCAATGTAATACGTATTCTGTAATTTTCAAACTGTCCTGAGGGTCTTTCCAGTGATAATCTCCAAATAACATCTGTATAAAAATGCGTCGGGATGGATTTAGCAAGCACTTGAATTGAAGATGCCGTTGACTCTAAGTTTAAACTAATGAGAATGGAGGGGGACACTTCAATGATTTTTCCGGCGCTAGAGAAGCAAACAATACCATAATCAAGTTGCGAGAAAATTGCTTTTAGATGCTTTGATTCATTTTGCGGTTCGAGCAATATAGGTGCTGGTGTAAACAATTGAATGCCGGCTTGTTTAACCAAGGAAACAATACACTGATTAAATTGATCACTCGCTTCTTTTCTGAGTAATCGATAGCCCAGTGCTTTTGCTAATTTATTTTCTAAACAGATGGCATGTTCACAAATGGCCGGATAACTCATAACAACAACGACATCATCTTCACTGGGAAATGTTAATGTAACCTGCAATTCATTATCTTTACAATATTTTGCGATATTGAGGTCACCATGTTCTGCCAGCTCATTTTTATAGAGGTTATCAAATGCGGCATGATTTTCAGTCGTATCAATGCAGAATTCATTCTCTACAATTTTTTTATAAACAATATAATGCATTGACTTTATTGCGTTAGCTATAAAGTCATTGAGCAAAAGATTAGTTGGCTCGAATAACTGTGTTAACTGCAAACGATTAAGTGATAGCGTGAGATGGGTTTTAAGTTTATTACTAATATTTTGTTCTAATGAGGTTAGCAAAATAGCTGGGGCTAATTGACTTTGAGAGTCGGATAACTCGGTGGGAAATTTAACTTCAGACATTTGTGCATTGCTGGTAGAGTTCATTTTTCATCAATCCCTGCATGTAATCGTCTTCAAGCAAATCATCAATCAATTTTTCATCTAGTCCAATGGTCATCAGCTTTTCTTTTCTAATACTTGACTCTATTAAGCTTGCGCCTATGCCAGCGCCCTTTAACAAACTATTGGCGGCCATTAGACTGAGTTGCACTGTGTTTTCTGCTTGATCACACATCGGTTCTTCAAGATTCATTCCCATATAATCGACAAAATGCTCTGGCAGTTTCCATGCTTTTACCGCTTGCTGGCCAACTTCAAGGTGATCAATACCTAATAATTTCTGTTCCGCTTCAAAGGATGCGCAATTATTTTTTAAAGAAAACTCCACGGTATCGACATATTCATCAGCGTAATGGGAAAATAGTAATATCTTTCCTATATCATGAAGCAATCCGGCAATAAAAGCCTCTTCACATTGATTTTCAGCGCCCAACTCTATACATATGTTCTGACTGGCAATTGCTGTTAGCAAAGAATGATGCCAGACATGTACTCGAATCAAATCATTTTCACTCTGAGTAAAAATAGAGCGTGTCAACGCAAGAACAGTCAAAGATCGTATGATATTAATACCTAAAATACTGATCGCCACAGGTAATGTATTTATTTTTTTACCGCGATTGTAAATCGATGAATTAGCCACTCTTAATACAAGTGATGCTGTTCCTTGATCTGATCGTAGTAATTGATCTAATTCCTTAAAGCAATGATGTGAGTCAATATCAATATTAATAATCTTTGAAACAATTTCTGGTTGCACCGCAACATTTTTGTAATTAATTTTATGACGTTTCATACGATTTTAAGAAACTTAACAAACAACAATTAAATTTATCCTTTCAACACAATTTTTAAATATTCTTTTATGATCAAAATATTAAGTAATAAGGCCAATGATTCCTACTAAATTAAATATTTAGTCTTACTAAATCTTGATAAATTACTCATCAAATTCTCCTTAGTTCAACGGCATCATTGGATATAAGTTTGATTAAATTTCAAATCCCATGATTTCTTTATGATTTAGACTAATTGAGAATCATCAGTTTAAGAAACATAGCAAGCAGGCTATAATGCTATTTTTTTCCCGATTCCCCATGAAGTATCTATTTCTATTATTAGTATGCTTATGTTTGGTTGGTTCGCCCGCTTCTGCACAGCAGCCATCTTTAACCATTGCGGCAAAATCTTATTTTCTTGCTGATTTTCAAACTGGGCAAACCTTAGCCAGTGAAAATGCACACGAACAGATTGAACCTGCCTCATTAACCAAGTTAATGACAGCCTATGTCGTCTTCTCTGCGCTAAAACAGGAACATATCTCACTTTCTCAGAATGTTCATGTATCCGAACGCGCGTGGCGCATGATTGGTTCGCGCATGTTTATTGAGCCTAATAAAAAGGTCACTGTCGGTGAGTTGATACGGGGAATGATTGTTCAATCAGGCAATGATGCTTGTATTGCATTGGCGGAAATCATCGCCGGGTCAGAAGAAATTTTTGTGCAAATGATGAACAAAGAAGCCACACGTATGGGAATGCTCAACACGCACTTCACTAATACGACAGGACTGCCTGACACTAATCATTTTAGTACCGCGCATGATCTCGCCATATTAGCGGCAGCCATCATTCGAGATTTTCCGGAATTTTATCCACTTTATTCTTTAAAAGAATATACCTACAATGACATTACTCAACCCAACCGTAACCGTTTATTATGGTTAGACCCTCATGTTGATGGACTAAAAACCGGGTGGACTAAAACTGCAGGATACTGCCTTATTACTTCAGCCAAACGTGACAATCAACGATTAATTTCAGTAATCATCGGCTCAGATTCAGCCAAGACGCGTAGCATTGAAAGTCAGCGTCTACTAAATTATGGATTTCAGTTTTATGATACGGTGCATTTATATAATAAAAGCCAAGAAGTCACTACTATCCAACTCTGGAAAGGCGATCAAAATCAATTGAAAGCAGGTTTTAGTCACGATGTTTACTTTACCTTACTTAAAGGACAGGCTGACAAGTTAAAAGCTTCCATGGAATACAAGCAACCTCTTATTGCTCCCATTAATGCAGGGGATAACGTTGGCACCGTAAAATTCACGCTGGATGGTAAACCAATGGCAACTTATCCATTAGTTGCATTAGAGAGTATTGGCACAACCAATATTTTTGGGCGCACCTGGGATAGCATACAATTACTTTTTAATTAATTATTGATTAAACGGCCATTCATGCAACAATGAGCATGATGAATGGTATGCAAATTTTTTTCATTTCTGCAGGTACAATGTACCCAATCGTGTCTACGTTCCTTAAGCCGAACTAATTCTCAAAATGAGCACTATATATCTTAATGGCAAGTTAATGCCAATTGAAGAAGCCTGTATCTCGGTGCTGGATAGAGGCTTTATCTTTGGTGATGGGGTTTATGAGGTCATACCCGTTTATTCACGTCAACCTTTTAGGTTGGATAACCATCTACTACGCTTACAACATAGTCTAGACGGCATTCGTTTAAATAATCCTAATAATAATGAACAATGGCGCCAACTGTTAGCACAGCTGATTGAGAATAATGATGATGATGATCAGTCCATCTATCTGCACATCACTCGTGGTGTTGCAAAGCGTGACCATGCCTTCCCTGAAAATGTTGAACCGACCGTATTCATGATGAGCAACCCATTATTAGCGCCACCAAAAGCGCTATTTACAACAGGCATTTCTGCCATTACGGCAGTAGATAATCGTTGGATACGTTGTGACATAAAAGCAATCTCATTATTACCGAATGTACTTCTGCGCCAGGAAGCCATTGAAGCAGGCGCTGTAGAAACTGTTCTTCTAAGAGATGGGTTTCTGACGGAGGCGTCTGCCAGCAATATTTTTGTCATTAAAAATAACGTGCTCTTAGCACCACCTAAAAATCATTTAATGCTGCCCGGCATTACCTATGACGTAGTGCTTGAGCTTGCGGCCGAAAATAATATTGCATATGAAGTCAGAGATATCTCCGAGGCTGAATTACGAGATGCCGATGAAATTTTATTAACCTCCTCGACCAAAGAAGTCATGGCAATCACCAGTTTAGACAACAAACAAGTAGGTGACGGCAAGCCAGGTTCGATGTTCAAGCAGTTGCACCAACTTTATCAACACTGTAAAGCGACAGTAATGCGCGGCAACACAGCTTCATCATAACTACGCACTAATAGCTCACCATTTTCCACATGACAGAAAAGCAATCATTAATTGAATATCCCTGCGATTTTCCGATAAAAATTATGGGAAAGTCACAAGTGGGTTTTATCGAAGCAGTTGTCACAATAGTCAGACTACATGCACCTGAATTTGACGACACCTCAATGGATACAAAAGTCAGCAAAAAGGGCAATTATATAAGTATTACCTGCACGATATGGGCAACTTCACGTGTTCAATTAGACGCAATATACCAAGCACTTTGCGACGAACCTATGGTATCAGTTGTTTTATAATCCGCAATGGACGAACTAGCGATTGGTGACGCAAGTGTAAAGGTTAGGCGACTGGGCATGGTGGACTATCTCACTACATGGCAAGCCATGAAAGATTTCACCAACGAACGAACAGCCATTACGCAAGATGAAATTTGGTTGCTGCAACACCCACCTATTTATACGCAAGGACTTGCGGGAAAACCAGAGCATTTATTACAACGTAATGGTATTGACGTGATAAAAACAGATCGGGGTGGACAAATAACCTATCATGGGCCTGGACAGGCTATAACCTATTTACTATTAGACATGCGCCGCCTAAAGCTAGGTGTACGGGAATTGGTCACAAGAATGGAAAATGCCGTGGTAGACTTATTAAAAGACTATCATATTCAAGCTGAAAGCCGAGCCGATGCACCAGGCGTGTATGTGGAAAATGCAAAAATCGCTGCACTCGGCCTTAAAATCAAAAGAGGCTATTGTTACCACGGTATCGCGCTCAATGTCGACATGGATTTAACACCATTCTCTAACATCAACCCTTGCGGTTATGCGAATTTACAAGTCACACAAACTAAAAATTTGGGCATTACTGATTCAATAGAAACAATAAATAACAAACTCGTCGAACAATTAACAGAACAAATTTACAGGAAATAACAACCACCATCATGACCTCTGAAACTCATCAGAAAGGCGCTGCAAAAACCGCGCGTAATCCCATCAAAATTGCACCACAAGCAAAAAGTGATCTCCTACGCAAACCTTCTTGGATACGCGCACGTTCAGCTAACAGCCAAGCCTTCTATGAAGTAAAACGTATTTTGCGCGAGCAAAAACTGTTTACCGTCTGTGAAGAAGCCTCCTGTCCCAATATTGGCGAATGCTTCGGAAAAGGAACCGCCACGTTCATGATTCTCGGCGATTTATGCACGCGACGTTGCCCATTTTGTGATGTGGCACATGGTCGACCCAAGCCACCCGATGCAGAAGAACCGCTACATTTGGCACAATCCGTTGCTGCCATGAAATTAAAATATGTCGTTATCACTAGCGTTGACCGTGATGATCTACGTGATGGTGGCGCACAACATTTTGCCGACTGTATTAGTGAAATACGCAAATATTCACCCAACACTAAAATAGAAATTCTCGTGCCCGATTTCAGAGGTCGACTAGAGGTCGCACTAGAAAAATTGGCATCATGTCCACCCGATGTCTTGAACCATAACCTTGAAACCGTGCCACGGCTTTACAAGCAATGCCGCCCCGGCGCAGATTATGCACATTCATTAAAACTACTAAAAGACTTCAAACAAAGGTTTCCTGAAACACCAACGAAATCAGGTTTGATGTTGGGATTAGGTGAGGCAGACGAAGAAATTTTAGACGTGCTACGTGACTTGCGTACACATGACGTTGAAATGCTCACTATTGGTCAGTATTTACAACCCAGTATCGGACACCTTCCCGTATTACGCTACGTAACACCAGAAGGATTCAAAGAATTTGAACGCGCTGCAACAAAAATGGGATTCACCAATGCCGCCTGCGGGCCAATGGTCCGCTCTAGCTACCATGCCGACTTACAAGCTGAAGAAGCTGGCGTAAAAATATAAAGAATAGAGAAAAAATCTACGACTAGGCAACTATTTCATAGTCATGGGTTATTTTAACTGCGTCTTTCAGCATAATAGAAGCAGAGCAATATTTCTCTGCTGACAAGTTAATCGCACGTTCAACTTGCTGCTGTTTTAGATCTTTACCGGTCAAAATAAAATGTAAGTGAATGTGCGTAAATACTTTGGGGTCAGTCTCTGCACGCTTGGCCTCAATTTCAACAACACAATCATCGATATCCTGGCGGCTCTTTTTTAGAATCATCACTACATCAAATGTGGTGCAACCACCCAGCCCCATTAGCAACATCTCCATTGGGCGTGGCCCTAGATTTCTTCCGCCCGCCTCTGGCGCACCATCCATCAAAACTTTATGGCCGCTTCCAGATTCGCTCAGAAAACGCACATCCCCTTTCCACTCAATTCGTGTCTTCATTCTTGTTCCAATAAATTTGGCAAATAAAAAGCCGACGCTTTAAAACGTCGGCTTTTCTAAACGAAGCGAAGCTTAGTTTAATGACAAGATAAACTCAGCTAAGACTTTAGCATTCTCATCACTCACTTGAACATTTGGTGGCATTGGGATTGGACCCCAAACACCATTACTACCATTCTTGATTTTGTCTGCCATGTAATCAGCAGCACCATCTTGTCCTGCGTACTTTTCTGCAATTGCTTTCAAAGCAGGGCCAACTGTCTTCACTTCAACCTGATGACAGTTTAGGCAACCACTGCTTGTTGCCAATGCTACGTCTGCTTGTGCATTACCAACGAACATCAACGTAGATGCCGCGACTACTCCAATTAAAGTTGCTCTCATATACTTTTTCCTTATACATTGTTAAAGTGACGATATTCTACCCTGAACTCCACAAATTTGCAGCAATTCCTGTCAGTCAAAAACACCTGGCAAACAACTCACGCCTTGACATACTGCTGCTTCATCTGCTGGCACAGGTTCGTTAAGACTTGAAGACAAGCCTACAAGTTCAAATGATAAAGCAAAAACCAGTCCCTGAGGCACACTTTCTGCCGTTTATTTTGCCATTTTAAAAACGTCAATCCAACGCCTCGTAAAATAATTAGCGGGAAGTATGTCTATCAAAGGTCTGTCACCGCACCCAAACTAGCCGTCGAAACGAGCTTAGCATATTTCGACAACACGCCGCGGTCATACCGTGGCTTCGGTGGTTGCCATGCAGCTCGGCGGCGGGCGATTTCCTCATCTGACACATCGAGTTGCAATAAACGCTTGGGTGCATCAATGGTGATGATGTCGCCTTCTTGGACCAAAGCAATCGTTCCACCAACATAGGCTTCCGGCGCGACATGACCGACGACCATGCCATATGTACCACCAGAAAAACGTCCATCAGTAATCAAGCCAACCGAATCACCCAAGCCTTCGCCAATCAATGCAGACGTCGGCGAGAGCATTTCACGCATTCCTGGGCCGCCTCTTGGGCCTTCGTAACGGATCACAATCACATCACCTGCTTTGATTTGACGGGCGAGAATGGCTTCCATGCAACTTTCCTCTGACTCAAAGACACGCGCAGGGCCGGTGATTTGTGGGTTTTTGATGCCGGAAATCTTAGCCACGCTGCCTTCGGTTGATAAGTTGCCTTTAAGAATCGCTAAATGCCCCTGTGTATACATGGGGTTGTCCCATTGACGAATCACATCCTGATCCGTACGCGGTGTTTCTGGAACATCCGTCAACACTTCGGCAATGGTCTGGCCACTGATGGTCAAGCAATCCTTATGGATCAAGCCATGCGCCATTAATATTTTCATTACTTGCGGAATACCACCTGCTTCATGTAAATCAGCCGTGACATAACGTCCTGAAGGTTTTAAGTCGCATATCACCGGCACTTTGCCACGAATTTCTTCAAAATCATCAATGATGAGATCGACTTTCGCCGCATGGGTAATCGCCAACAAATGTAGCACCGCATTGGTCGAGCCACCCACAGCCATAATCACGGCAATAGCGTTTTCTATGGATTTGCGCGTAATAATATCCAGCGGTAAAATTTGTTTTTTGACCGCTTCAACTAATACTTCACCCGAACGTGCAGCACTCACCCGTTTCTCGTCATCAATCGCCGACATGGTGGAAGAATAAGGCAAACTCATGCCCATCGCTTCAATCGCGGATGACATGGTGTTCGCGGTGAACATGCCGCCACAAGAGCCCGCGCCGGGACAAGCATGGCGTTCTACCTCCAGCAATTCCGCGTCATCAATTTTATTCGCATTATGCTGCCCCACGGCCTCAAACGCACTGACAATGGTTAAATCCTGACCTTTGTATTTTCCAGGTTTAATGGTACCGCCATAGACAAAAATGGCAGGCACATTCATGCGGGCAATGGCGATCATCGCGCCGGGCATATTCTTATCGCAACCGCCGATAGCAATCACGCCGTCCATGCTTTCGCCTTTGACTGCTGTTTCTATCGAGTCGGCAATCACTTCACGCGACACTAACGAATACTTCATACCTTCCGTACCCATGGAAATACCGTCAGATATGGTAATCGTGCCAAACATCTGTGGCATCGCGCCGGACGTTCTGATCGCACTCTCTGCATCCATAGCTAAGTCGTTTAGACCCATATTACAAGGCGTAATCGTAGAAAAACCATTCGCCACACCAACGATAGGCTTAGTGAAATCGCCATCACTAAAGCCCACCGCCCTTAACATGGCGCGATTAGGCGCGCGTTTGGCACCCTGAGTAATAGCTTGGCTATGTTTATTGTCTGGCATCTGTTATCCCTTAAAATTAAAATTTCTGACTCACTTAATAGTCATGTCAGCATTCGTGGCTGCACTTGTTATAATATGTATTTTACCGTAAATAAGGCCGAACCCCATGCTTGTTCATCCGCAGATTGATCCCGTTGCCATTTCAGTGGGGCCCCTCTCCATCCATTGGTATGGACTCATGTATCTCATTGGGTTCGTGTTTTTTATTATCTTGGGACGCTATCGCATCAAGCGCAGCCCAAATTCAATTTTTACCAATGACCTGCTTGATGACGCGCTATTTTACGGCATGTTGGGTGTCATTATCGGTGGCCGCCTGGGTCACACGCTGTTCTACGCATTTGACTACTACAGCCAAAACCCACTCGAAATTCTCTACATATGGCAAGGCGGCATGTCCTTCCACGGCGGCTTCCTTGGCGTATTAGTTGCTATGATCTTATTCGCCCGTAAAAATAACTTGAACTGGCTAACCGTCACCGACTTCATCGTGCCACTCGTACCAGTGGGTCTCGGCGCAGGCCGCATCGGTAATTTCATTAATGCCGAACTCTGGGGTCGTCAAACCGACGCATCATGGGGCATGGTCTTTCCCTATGTTGACAACGTTCCACGCCACCCCTCGCAACTTTATCAATTTGCATTAGAAGGTGTCGCGCTGTTTATACTTGTGTGGGTTTATTCCGCCAAACCGCGAGCTACCGGCGCAGTAACGGGTATGTTCATGGTTGGTTACGGCGTCTTTCGCTCATTTGTCGAATTTTATCGAGAACCAGAAGATGGTTTTATGGGCGTACTAACCTTAGGTGTCACCATGGGGCAATGGCTGTCTCTGCCAATGATTATTGCTGGCTTGGGGTTAATTATTTGGGCAAATAATAAACCGGCTAAGCAAGAGAAGGTTAAACAATCTAAAAAAAATAAAAACCGATAAATCTATTGAATAAGGACAGCTTGACGGCTAAGTTATTACTGCATTCTTTCTTATCCCAATAAAAGACTTAATCTTCATGTTTTGCTTACTTTAAGTTATTATTTTTATAAGTTATTCAATTGAATAGATAAGAAACCAGACATTTACCAAAGATAATGACATGTTCCTTTTTTGATATCATTGGTTAACAACTTTATTATTAATCAAAAATTTTGCTGCGCAAACTAATAATCCAACTATTTGCCTTATTAATGGCAATTATTCTAAGTATTTTTGCAATCGGCCAATTAATTACCGGCGCTGCATCGACTGCTGTCGGCTCATTATCGGCTGATTTTCCAGTTGACGCCGTGAAAATCCCAGTTAATTCTGAAATTGACGTACATGGCTGGCTTGCTCCTGGTGTTCCAGGCAGTGGGGTAGTGCTACTGGTTCATTCTATGCGCAGCAATCGCCTTGAAATGCTCAGTCGAGCACGATTCTTATATGAACGGGGGATTGGTGTGCTACTAATAGATTTACAAGCACACGGAGAATCACCGGGCAAACGAATTACATTTGGCGCACGCGAGTCAGAAAGTGTTGACGCAGCCGTGGCTTTTCTTCATCAAACATTCCCACATGAACGTAAAGCGGCAATCGGCGTTTCTCTTGGCGCAGCGGCAATTGTTCTAGCAAAAAGACCTTTAAATTTGGACGCGATCATCCTTGAGTCACTGCACCCAACGATTGAAGAAGCCGTAGAGAACCGATTAAAACTCCAGTTTGGCAAATATGGATCAAAACTACTACCCATGTTATTGTCTCAATTGTCTTTTTATTTAGACGTCCCCAGCAGTGAATTAAGTCCAATCTCGCGTATTAATGATCTCAACACACCTTTATTGCTAATTGCCGGCACTGATGATGCACACACCACATTATCAGAATCTGAACGTTTATTTTCCGCTGCAAGAGAACCAAAAGATATTTGGGTTATTCCAGGTGCAGGACACTTTAATATGCACAGTTATGCCGGTAAAGAATATGAACAACGGGTTTTATCTTTTTTAGACCCTTATTTATATAATAACAATTAGTTACATTATTAGTGCAAGGTAAAACATGAATCAATACAAGAATATTTTATTAACCATTGATTTTTCGGAATATGATAAATTTGTTGCTGATAAAGCAAGTGACTTAGCTAAACAACTTAATGCGGAATTGAGCATTATTCATATACTAGATGACATTCCCATGCCGGACACGCCTTATGGCACTGTTATACCGCTGGATGAGGACTCTTCCTATCCAATGTTAGAAGCCGAGAAAACACAGCTTAAACAATTAGCCGACAATTTGGCTATCGCGTCAACAGATCGATGGTTAATTTGGGGAGAACCAAAACAAGAAATCGCATTATTTGCTGAACGTGAAAAAATAGATTTAATTATTGTTGGTTCACATGGACGTCATGGACTTGCTTTATTACTAGGATCAACGGCAAACGGCGTTTTGCATCACGCCAAGTGTGATGTGCTGGCCATTCGCCTGCCAGATTAATTGTGGAGGGTCACTAGGTGGCTGTTCGAGAATAGAATGATCTACTACGGAAAAGCTATTTTGGTCATATTCCCCGGTCATTTTCGTTAAATAGAACAACTATTCGCCTCAAATGATCAAGAAATCTGTCTCAAAATGGCTTCTCCTAGCTACAATCCCTATTCTCGGACAGCCTCCTAGTACTTCTTCAACTGCCAGAATTTCCACCAGCTGTTATCGGAAACTGTTTCAATTTCAGGTAAATAGCTACTTTCCGGAAAATTTAATTGCAAAACACGTTCTGCGTCGTTGCGTAGTTCTGTCATTCCTAAAATTTCATAGGACTGCATCATGATATAAAGCGCCTCCTCTACTGCCGGTGTGTTTGGGTACTCTTTTAACGCATGCTGGGCACGATTGGCTGCTGCAATATAAGCCTTTCTCGTAAAATAATAACGCGCAATATGCACCTCACTCATCGCGACAACATTCAACAAATGCGCCATGCGCTGCATTGCATCAGGCGTATATTTGCTATCAGGAAAACGATTAACGAGTATTCTGAAATTATCAAATGATTCACGTGACGCTTTGGAGTCGCGCTCACTCATGTCTTGACTGAGCAGATCTTGGGTCACATAACCTAGCAAGCCCCAATTATCATTAAAGTTTGATAATGCTCTGATATAGTATGCATAATCGGCGTTAGCATGATTGGGGTGTAACTTTATAAAGCGCTCAGCCGCAGCAATGGCAGACGCCTGTTCTTGATCTTTATAATAAGCATAAGCAACTTCAAGCTGCGCTTGCTGGGCAAACCGCCCGTAAGGATAACTTGCTTCTAATGATTCAAATAATTCGATAGCCGCCGGATAATTACCTTCATCCAGCTTCTCTTTTGCTTCAGCATAAAATTTACCTGCAGACCAGTCTGCGGTGTCTTCTTTCTGTTTTCCAAATGAACTACAGGCAGACAAACCCAACACCACCAGAAATACAGTTAAACTACGCAACATGATTGATTCCACAAAAAACAAAAAAGATGCTGCTGATTATAGCTCAAAGCCCGCTTTGCCTGTATCGACAGAAGCAAATGAATCACCTATTAATTTATCCATTCCCTATTCATGTGCTGGCATGAGGCTTGATCAAGCGCTCGCACAATTGTTACCGCACTGGTCCCGCAGTCGCTTGCAAACATGGATATTAGAAAAAAGAATTACTATCCATGAAGAAGCAGGCACTCCAAAACAAAAAGTGTGGGGCAACGAACAGATTCTAATACGACCCTATCTTCTTGCCAGCGAAACAAAGCACAAAGCTGAAGCAATTGAACTTGACATTATTTTTGAAGATGAACAACTCATCGTCATCAATAAACCCGCTGGGTTGGTTGTACATCCTGGCAATGGTAACTGGCATGGCACCCTATTAAACGCCCTACTACATCACGCAGAACAATTAAATCATATACCACGTGCCGGCATCGTTCACCGCCTGGACAAAGAAACCAGCGGCTTATTAGTCGTAGCAAAAACCATAGAATCTCAAACCAGTTTAGTGCGTCAACTACAAAATCATAGCGTCAAGCGAGAATATTTAGCATTGGTTTTCGGTAAGGTTCAAACTGATGGCGATGTCAACGCTCCCATTGGAAGACACCCAACACAACGCACCAAAATGGCCATTATCGAGAATGGTAAAAAAGCACGTACACACTATAACGTTTTAGACGAATTTGAAGGTTGCACACTTCTTCAATGCAACTTGGAAACAGGCCGCACACATCAAATTCGTGTACATATGCACGCCATTGGTCATCCACTTATTGGCGATCCTGTTTATAGCGGAAGACCTAAAAAAATAAACCTTGAAATATCACAGTTGTTAATGGGATTTCCACGACAAGCACTACATGCTCAACGATTGGCATTAACCCACCCAAAAACACAGCAGACTATTCAATGGGAAACTAAGTTACCTGAGGATATGGAAGCATTGTTACTGGCACTACGACAAATCAGCCTTCTTGAAGGCTAATGAAATAAGTGTCATAGTACGCACACCATAATTAATGCATTAAATAAATAATCTAAAACATTAACCCCATCATTTAACCTCATACTCTACAACACGCCATGTTTCATCTATTTGTTTTTCCAGCGTAACTGACTCACGTGACAACCCACTCTTTGAGAAAGTTACATAGAACTGAAGCATAATATAATCTCCGTCTGAAAACCCAGATGGCGTTTGTGTATAACCTGCCGCCGCAAGATACCGAGCCTCCATTTCTCCCCGTGGTGTCCTTATTGATTGGATTTTTTTAGCCCAATCAGCTTCAGATTGCTGCGTCTTGAATTGTGGTGACGCGTCGCTCCAGCTTTCTACGTATCGTCCGGTATCAGTTAATTTCAGCCAAGCTCGCGCACTCCGTTCAACCGCTTCTATGGTAGCGCTATCACTATCACCAGCAAATGTGACACTTGAACAGAAAAATAAAACGATTAACGCAACAAACTGCTTTTTCATTTAACATCCTTATTTTATAAATCAAACTGACAATTTACTGTCAGCTGCATTGATACCTTATGCACGTAATTAATGTGCAAAACTCAAAATTACATCATCATTCCATTTTTTCTGAGTATTTTATATTGTATCTTCGCAACTTTTCCGTAACCCAGGAACATCACTAACAAATAGACCAATGAGACAATGCAAACAGCCCCTATTATCTTAATGACACCAATTTGACTAAGCATACTACCAAATTCAGCCATGCCTTGTTGACCGCCAACCAATAAAACACCCGCCACAATCAATAAAAGTAGCATCAACCATGACATCAAGAATGATAGCCAAATCAATTTTGATTTTTCGAGTTTAACGGGGGTTCGTCCTGTGTCTTGGATAAATTCTGACGTCGTATATAAAACGGCTCCCATCAAAACAATGACAGACACATAGGCACTATGACTCAGTTCAAAAACAACAAATCCTGTTATTAAAATGATGATGCCAATCATATAGACCATGCTAAATTTAAGAATATATGGCCTAATACTTAATTCCTTACTCATCTCGCGTCCTTTGCAAATCATGCAGGATATCACTTAAGCACAAATGGACGGAATACCCTCTGCAAATTTTTGTGCTGTCTTTTGAATCATGATGAGGTTGTTTCTCAGGCACAGCTATTTATCCAGCAGAATATTAATTTTGGTTTTTGAACCAAGATAAACAGGAATACGTTGGTGCAAGCTTTCCGGCTTAATATCCATTACAGCAATATCTCGACTCATTGCCTTACCACCCGCTTGCTCCATAATAAAACCCATTGGAATTGCCTCATATAGCAAGCGTAATTTACCTGTTGTATTCTTATCATCTGCCGGATAAAGAAAAATGCCACCTTTAATAAGCGTGCGATGCATATCAGCAACCATTGCACCCACATAACGCATTCCCAACCCAGACTCCTTTTTCAGGCGCTCAAGATTTGCGCCCATATCATCTAGCCATTTATCGGCATTAGATTCATTCACCGAATAATAACCACCCGATTCTGGAATGCGAATATTAGGGTGACTGAGTTCAAAACGCGCATTAGACGAATTAAAAGTGTAACCATCCACACCAACGCCAACTGAACAAACCATCATTAATGCGGGACCATAAAGCACGTAGCCTGCAGCAATCACCTCTTGACCCGACTGCAGTGTATCTGACACATGAGGACAAACTGAATTAGCCGTCTTGCGCTTAACAATAGAAAAAATAGTGCCAACCGGGCCATCAACATCGAGATTAGACGAGCCATCTAGTGGATCAACCAACACTAAATAGTCAGAGTGGACGTACTCATCAATCACCAACAGCTCTTCCTGTTCTTCGGAACCGACAGCACAGACAAAACCCGTAGAACGCATTTCATCCAGAAAAATTTCATCGGAAAGAACATCTAACATTTGTTGCTGTTCGCCCTGCACATTCTCAGCACCAGCTTGACCTAATGCACCACGAAAAACTGCGCTTCGTAATACCGCAGCAATCTCAATTGCTGCACGCCCTACACCCTGAATGATGGGCATCATTGCAGCACCATGCTTTCCCTGCGTAGCAATATTATTTAATGTAATAGACACCTTTTTATCTCCTTAATTATCAAGCGGCTGCATAAAAGTAAGTATGAGTTTCAGATACAAAATCCAAATCATCATATTCTAACTTCACGCCATGACGAAAGTAATGGCTTCTTTAATCAGATGTAATTTTACACGACTTGTTGCTGTCTGATTTAACAGGCCTACATTTTGCATTCATCTACCATTCAGCTTTAAAACTCTACAATGCTTACAACTTATAAAAGTTTAATCGGAGGTATGTTATGAATACAAAAAGAATTCTTACCTTGTTGGCTGTTGTTGTAATTCTTTTTCTTGGCGGATGTGTAGCACCTCCTTATTATGGCAGTACAGGTTATTATAGTGGCGCGGGTTATTATGGCGGAGTTGGTGCCATATACGGATATCAACGACCATTTTATGGTAATCAAAGAATTTTTGGTGGGTCTAGACATTTCCACGGCGGACACCGCGCCAGTAGTCACAGAAGACATGGCAATATACACCGTGGCGGTGGACATAGAGGGCATAGCATTGGACATCGTAGCGGTCATAGAGGACATAGTATTGGGCATCGTGGCCATAGAGGGCATGGTGGTGGACACCGGGGCGGCGGTCATAGAGGCGGCCATCGTCGTTGAGAAATGAATCCTTAAAAAGTAAACACATTTACTCTTACTACCAACAAAACCACATTTCGTTCTACAAGCGATTGCAAAAAATGACGCTTAAAGCCTGCATAATCGGCGCTGGGTCTTCTGGCCTGGCTGCCGCCAAAATTCTTCATGAAAATGCCATTGCGTTTGATTGGTTTGAGATGAGTTCAGGAATAGGCGGTAATTGGCGCCACAACAACGACAACGGACGCTCGGCAGCATACGACACGCTGCATATCGACACCTCTAAAGATCGTATGGCCTATTCAGATTTTCCAATGCCAGCCGCATTCTCTAATTACCCGCACCACAGTCAGGTACTTGAATATTTCCAACACTACGCCGAACACTTTGGGCTTATTCCTTTAATAAATTTCCGCACAAGGGTCGTTCGTGTAGAATCACTTTTTAAGGAGTGTTACGAAGTTATCACCGAGGATCTAAGTTCTGGCGCTAAAGAAACAAAAACCTATGAAGCTGTTCTTGTGTGCAACGGTCACCATTGGCATCCCAAAATACCCTCTTTCCCGGATAATTTTAATGGTCAGATCATGCATTCACGTGATTACCGTCATCCTAATGACTTCAAGGGGAAAAACGTATTAATTCTGGGTGTCGGTAACTCCGGTGTTGATATCGCTTGTGATGTAGCCCCTGCAGCTGCTCGCACCTTCTTGGCAAGTCGTCGTGGTGCACATATTATCCCGCGTTATCTCCTGGGTCGTCCGACCGACAAATGGACAACGCCGTTTTTCTCCCGGTTTCCATTAGGTGTACAACAAGCTTTATTTTCTTTAATCGTCCGATTAAGTCGTGGCCGTCAATCCAACACCGCCATGCCTGTTCCGCCGACTAAAATCCTCACTGAACACCCCACCCTATCAACCGAGTTATTACCATTAGTTAAAGCAGGAAAAATTCGTCCTAAACCAGCCATAGAACGGCTTGAAGGATCAGAGATTATTTTTACCGACGGGAGCCGTGAAACGATTGATGTACTTATCTGTGCCACGGGCTATCAAATTAGTTTTCCGTTTCTTGATGAACAGTTAGTTTCAACGGCGGACAATCAAGTAAATCTCTATGGCAAAGTTGTTCACACAACACATCCTGGCCTTTATTTTATTGGCTTGATCCAGCCACTTGGTGCCATCATGCCTTTGGCGGAACTTCAAGCTAAATGGGTTGCAGGATTGCTTACGAGACAATTGAGCTTGCCGACTCATGATGAAATGACACAAGCCATTATCAATGATCAAACCACCCTCTCCAGTCGTTACGTACCCTCCACTCGCCACACGATTCAAGTGGACTTCTTTCCTTATAAGCGTTGGCTAGAAAATCGAATACGACAAACAGCTACAAAATAGTTACATGCCCTCAGAGTATCAGGTGAGCGGCGCCCTAGCACGCAATTATTTCAACGCCTTAGAAATAACATCCCGTATCGAATCTACCTCGTAATTGCGCTTACACTGAAATCGCAACAATTTAAGATCCGCACTTTCACAGACTTTCTCTACAAAAGCATCTCTCTTCCTAACCTTTGAATGGTTATGACTTCTATCATCTAGTTCTATTACAGCAACAACAGACAAGCTCTCGCGATCACAAAGCACATAATCAAAATGCTTCGATGAAATTCTATAAAAAGCTTTATTCCAATTCTTTCGACTTAATCGTTTTTCAGGCGCAAGCACATCGGCTATCCGCACCTTTGCAAACAAATCAAAGTCATCAGGTATCGACCGTAGCAAAACCAAAAAGAAAGCATGCTCAGCTTCTGAAAATAAAGGAATGCGCCGGTAAGAATAGACGAAAGAATTTTTACTAAGTTTTATTAAGACAAATATAAAAACACAGAAAAGCAAAGCGCCAACAACAACATCTTGACTCAATGCGTTTTTCAATGCTTGAGTAGCTAAATCAGAAATTTCCATAGAAACCTTTACGCCTACGTGTCTGTCTCAGTCAAGTCTGGTAGGTTGGGGAGAGGAACGAACCCCAACTAAATCAGACATTCTTTTCTCCGAAATCGCCGTCAATTAAAGTCTAAAGTGTTTGCCCAATCTATCTGCAGAATCCCATCACGGATATATCGATGAATGCTCGAGTAGGGCCAATCGGCATCATTCTCAGGTAATTGTCAGATAGCATGCAAATGCTCCGATAAAACAACAATTGCCGCAATTGTAAAAGAATGATTCTTTTTGACTTTTCTGAATGCCAAGCGCAACGCATCAATATTCTCAATAAGTAGCGACTTATTTTGTTCCGCTAAATTTAGCGTATAGAAATAGCACCCTCCGTATATATTGGCTCGGCGATAGCGCATAGTTTAAACATATCTCTTGGTTATTGAGCTATTTTGTTGGGGTTCGTTCCTCTCCCCAACCTACCGTGCTGTGGCTGAACGGATGCCTGTAATTGTTGGTGCTGTTGCTCATAATGATTGGCTTTGACTTGGTCACCTGCTTCTTTTGCTGCCCGGGCTGCGTGCAAAATTGCATTGCGACGATTCGGCGTGTGTTGCAGTGATGCTTCCAGCTCCCGCAATGCCGCAGCCGGTTGCTTCAACGTCAGCAACATTTCGCCGAGCAGCTCCCGTGCCGGGATGATGGTGCCGGGTGTAACATTGTCTTTCTCAGCGGCATCCTCTAAATCAGCAGATGCGCGCATCAGTTGCAATGCTTTGCTGGCATGATTCTCCGCAGCCGAAATCCAGGCAGCGACGGCTAGGCGCTGGATTTCGATTTGATCGGCAGTGTAGTCTTTATTAGCTGCGCGGTCGAGATCACGTAATGTTTCCAGGCGTTTCAGACTGTTGTTCGCTTCAGTAATATTGCCTGTTCTGGCTGCGCCGATGCCTTTAGCAAAATGCGTTAATGCTTCGCACCAGCCGAATTGCTGCCACGGAAAATCTGCCGGGTAAACGCGCAGTTTTGCTGCTTCTTGCCAATTTCCGTTTTCAACCGTATGGCGTGCCGGGATAGCAGCGTAGGCATAGGCTGTGGTGGTATTTTGCGGCTGCACATTATCTGTCGCCAGCACTTGTTGCACGATGGCCCGGGCTCTTTCCGCTTCATCTAGCTGCAAATAGGCGTACAGCAGGAAATCCATAAAATGGATGCGTTCATCCCAATAATTGTCCGGTGTGGCATGCTGCCGGTCATGTTCCAGTGCAACCTGGTACGCTGCCAGATTGGACTGTACTGTTTCCTGCCATAGACCTAGAAGAATAAAAATATGCGATGGCATGTGCAGCGCGTGCGGCACAGCAGGAGCGGCTTTAGCATATGTCCGTGCGGCATCCAGCCCGAGCGCTGCCAGCTCAGGATAGTCGCTACTATGGATGATATAGTGGATTGCACCGGGATGCTGTGGTTCATCTTTTGAGACACGTTGCAACAGCTGCAATGCCTGTTTTTGTTTGGTGAAGTGTTTATCGTCCGGTAAAGCGCTGGAAAGCAGTGCCAGCGCAAAAAACACGGTAGCTTCATTATCCGGGTATTTTTTGTAAACTCGCTCCATTGCCTGCTGATACGCCAGTTTCCTGCTACTGTAATCGCTATTGTCATTTGCCGGATACAAGGTTGCAGCCGCATCCAGATAGGCCTGTTCCCGGGTGGTTCTGATTGTCAGGGATTGTGCCTGTGCAATAGCGGCACGCCCCCGCTGTAATTCTGCCGGTGTCGGTATGGTCGTCCATAATTGCTGATAAAGACTCATTGCGATACCCCAATAACCCATGGCGCAATCGGGGTCGGTAACAGTGACCTGGCGGAACGTTTTCTCTGCCTCGTCGTACCAGAATGAATGCAGCATCGCAACTGCTTGGTCGAATTGTGCTTGTGCAGCGGGTGTACAGGAAACCGGGAAGTGAACCTCTCCGAACTTTTTCGAATCATAGTCAGCGGCATGGTGATGAGTGCCATCAGCAATCACCGGTCCGGTCAATAAAAAGAGGATTGCTAGGTTAAAAGCCTGTGTCAGTATTGTCATTGTATATCTCCAAATTATATTGCCGGTGATGAAACAGCACCATCACTGGTTGAATCGTACAAAACCAGGCATTATCGGCGCCTATCGCCATGACAATGCACAATCATTGTGTTTGTACGATCATTCTTTTCAGTACCGCATCCAAAATAACGACTCAATTTTCAATGAAGCAGATAAGGTGCTGCTTTTATATCACAGTCCCATGGCTTCAATCGCCGTTTTGCTTTCGAGGTCTGTCCATGCCATTAGGGGTAACACGAGCACTTCGACGAGAAACTCCAGCGCTCTTGTTTTTACAGTTTTTGTTTGTACTCCCATTGTAAAAATTTGTTGAGGTTTAAGCCGTTTTATTAACCACTAAAAGGGACAACAGTGAATCTGATCCCATCGGTTCTGCTTAGATTATTTTGGGGTATCATTATCAGTAATCTGTAGCGCACCAGATGGACAGGCGGCAACTGTTTGACGGATTTCAGTTTCACTTGCGCCTTCCTGGTCAATAACAAACTGTCCATTGACGACCTTGAACACAGTAGGAAGATTATTAACGCAAATTCCTGCATGAATGCAAGTTTTGGCATCATATGTTACTTTCATTGTTTTTTTCCTCTAAATATTATTAAGTAATTAATTGGATGGTCAGTATATAACATGACAATTATTCCTTTCTAGGAATTCTTGCCTATATCAAAGCAGGCAACACTCTCCCCTTGTCAAGTGTCTTTTACAGCAAGATTAAAACAAGTGCACATTACAGATACATCTGTTTATTTCTAACATCCAAGCTTTTAGATTTCTTTGTTATTCCGCTACGCTGATGCCGGAACCACCCATTTCTTTCGGAACGTCCTTTATCTTCGGCAGCCCGTCATTGATACGTAATACCGTCTCTTGATAGTTCACATGAATGCTTGCCTGATAGGGAAATTGCGGGATGGTCGCTGCATACACATCTGTGAGAGCCATGCCGGGATGCTCGGAGAAAACATGACCGCCACAGGTTTTACACCATTTTCGATAGCTATTTGGTGTCTTATTGTAAGTCCCAATGTTATCAGCGCCTCGAGTGACCTGTACGGCTTCGGGCTTCCATAAGGTAAAAGCATTGACAGGACCTGCCGACCACTGCCGACATGATTCGCAATGACAATAGCCCATCGCAACAGGTTCACCGATGACGGTGAATTGCACCGCGCTACAAAAACAGCTACCCACGTAAGTTTTTTCATTAATCATGATGCATCTCCTTAATAATTTGAGCAAGAAAAGTACGACACATAAACACGAATTATACGACCAGTCGTCTAATTTGTAAAGAAGCAAGCCTATTATGCTTTGTTGGAAAAATTGCGTTAATCAGCGCAAGACTCTGATACAGTTGTCTATATGAAAAAATACCAAATTGACATTAAAAAGAAAGTGGAGAAAAAAGAAGCAATACTCTTTTATTTTTTTCGTCCCACAAGCTGACGCTGTAAGTAGGTGGTCAAAAGTTTTTTAACAAAACGGGTATTAAAACAATAAGGTATTATCGCAATATTAATTTTTGTTGAGGTTCATACCTCTCCATAATCTATCGCGATTGATAGCCGACTTCTTTTTGATGACGTATGGCGAGTAAAACCGCTTGAGTACCATCAAAATAATAACGTGCCACATAACCACAACGACCAAAAGCTATTGGCCAATCACGATACTCAGTCGGCATATGATCAACGGGACGACCAATTTCAGGGTGTTCTGAGATTATTTGAACAGCTGCTCGAATCGTCGTAATTGCACGACGCGCACTAATTGAATTCTTAACAGATAAAAAACGATAGAGTCGTTGTACATCAACAAGTGCATCAGCCGACCATATTAAATGTGACATGGTGGTGGTTCACTATCTTCACCCGATTCAAGCTTGGTCAACCAAGCATCCGCCTCTTCATGCGTCAAATGTAAACCCGTTTCACAATAATGTTCGTGAGCTACAATAGCATTCAGCCTAAACGCTTCTTGTTTTTCTTCACGTTCAATATATTCACTGATCGCTTTAAGGATTATCCAATGAGGAGTGCGTTCTCGTGCATTTGCCAAAGATTGCAAACGCGACTTGGTTAATTCATCTAATTTTATCGTGGTGGGTTTGGTAGTTTGTGATGTTACAGCCAAAATTCACGCCTTAATAATACTAAGTAATACCATATATTACCATGACGAATTTCTAGTCTGTATATTATCGTGGTCGTACAATTTTTTTAAAAATAATTTAGTTACGTGTCCCCAGAATTTGAAGCGGTTTATTTATGATCTTCATGCTTCTCATGACGATA
>RCMY010000548.1_pt1 | contig 35344 bp, 27 predicted proteins | sample 2041341 | NCBI WGS metagenome assembly RCMY01 (sample SAMN09708234, study PRJNA481090) | Marine sediment metagenome, whole genome shotgun sequencing project. | reverse complement strand
ATAGTTCTCCTGTTGTCTTATTTACAAGACTAACTTCCACTTCACTATTTTTCTTTCTTCCAACTGGAAGTTAGTTTTAAAATTAAGGAAGCCTTTGTGAATACAGATGTCCATGGGATTTGGCGTTGAAGAGTAACGGAAAAAAGGGTATCCTTAAATAGAATGCATCAGCATCATGGGATGCTGAAACGGATGAATAAGAGGTGGAATGATGGGAAATTATTATGAGAAAGCATTAAGTCTCCATGAAGAATGGAAAGGAAAGATCTCAGTGGAGCTGAAAGCGCCGCTGATGGACAAAGAAGATCTTTCTGTAGCCTATACCCCTGGCGTTGCGGAGCCTTGCAGAGAAATCGCCAAGGACAGGAACAATGCCTATAAATATACCTGGAAAGGGAACATCGTAGCGGTGGTCTCCGATGGAACAGCGGTGCTGGGTCTGGGGGATATTGGACCTGAGGCTGCACTTCCTGTAATGGAAGGAAAAGCTGCGCTTTTCAAGAGATTTGCAGGGGTCAATGCGATACCTATCGTTCTTGATACAAAGGACTCCAAGGAGATCATTGAAACGGTAAAGCGTATTGCGCCTACCTTTGGCGGCATCAACCTGGAAGACATCAGCGCGCCCCGATGTGTGGAGATTGAAAGAAGCCTCATCGAGGAACTGGATATTCCAGTGTTTCATGACGACCAGCATGGAACTGCCATCGTGGTGACAGCAGGAATTATGAATGCTTTAAAGCTCATCGGCAAGAAGAAGGAAGAGGTCACTTTGGTGGTTTCTGGAACAGGCGCCGCAGGAAGCTCTGTGATCAAGATGCTTCATGCCTACGGCATCCGAAGCATTTACGCCTTCAATGTCAACGGAATTCTAAGAAAGGGCGATATGGAAGAATACAATTTCCTGGAAAAAGAGCTGTGCGAAATCACCAACGAAGCGGATGAAGCTCTGACGTTATCAGAAGCCATGAAGCGTGCGGATCTTTTTGTGGGCGTCAGCGCGCCCAAGGTGCTGACCAAAGAAATGGTTGCCTCCATGAAAAAGGATGCCATTGTTTTTGCCATGGCCAATCCGGAGCCGGAGATCTCCTATGAGGATGCAGTAGACGCTGGAGCCCGGGTGGTGGGTACCGGCCGTTCTGATTTTCCGAACCAGGTGAACAATGTGCTGGCTTTCCCAGGACTCTTTAAAGGAGCACTCCAGGTACGTGCCAGTAAAATCACTGAGGCTATGAAAATGGCAGCGGCAGAAGGCATCGCTTCTTTAATAGAAGAAAAGGATCTTCGGGAAGACTATGTGATTCCAGGCGCCTTTGATGAAAGGGTAGCGGAAGTGGTGGCAGATGCCGTGGCGAGAAAAGCTGTGGAAGAAGGCCTTTCCAGAATTTAGGATAGGGAGCTGAACGCGTTGGAACTTCTAGAAGCAAGAGAAAAGAGGGACGCCTTTGAACAGGATCTTCTGGAGAAAAACGGTCAGGTGCTTCTGACGCTCCGGGGGAACTATCCTGGAGAGAACAAGGATACACCATCGGTGTCCTATGTGGCGGAAACCCTAAGAAAAGAGGTGCTGAAGACTTTTCGTGTTGCGGAAGAGTTTGCGGAGCAATCTAAGGAAGGACTCCTCTACTTCTTTCTTCTTCAGGAAGAGGGGGGTGAGGCAAAGAGAAAGGCGGTTCTTCTGGAGGAGACGCATCCATTAGGAAGACTTGCGGATCTCGATGTCCGGGACAGGGGAAGGATCTATTCCAGAAGAGATCTGGGATGTCCGGAAAGAAGCTGCTATCTATGCAAAGAAAAAGCGGTTTACTGTGTACGGTCTATGAAACACACCATGGAAGAGGTTATTTTATATTTTGAGAAACAGGTGAAAGAGTATCAGCTGCTGGAGTGTGAAAACACTCCACAGCGCCAATGAAACGGGGGAAATTTATGGAAATAAAAAAACAGGCGGTATGCGGGACCATCCAGTCCAACGACTGCTTTGTGAGAGTGGCACCAGGAGAAGAACTTTTTCTTCATCTGGAAAGTACAGTACTGGATGCTTTTGGCGAGCAGATTGAACATGTGGTGCGGGAGACTCTTCTTGGGCTTGGCATCACTAAGGGTCAGATTTATCTGGAAGATAAAGGGGCGCTGGATTATACCATCCGGGCCAGAGTGGAAACGGCGGTGAAAAGAGCAAATGGCTAGAAGAAGTTTACTGTTTATGCCTGGAAACAATCCAGGAATGCTTACCACATCAGATATACTAGGAGCGGATACCCTGGTCTTCGATCTGGAGGACGCGGTGTCCCTTCAGGAGAAGGATGCTGCAAGGACCTTGGTCAGAGAAGCGATGTCTTTTCTTACCTTTACCGATTCTGAAGTCACAGTGAGGATCAATCCCACAGACTCACCCTACTGGAAAGAGGATCTTTCTGTCATGGTGCCTGCAAGGCCTCAGGGCATTGTGATCCCCAAAGCCACAGAAGCTTCCGTGAAGCTGGTGGAGGAAGAAGTGGAAAGGCTGGAGAAGCTTCATCAAATAGATAAGAAGCTCTTTTTCATCCTCATCGTGGAATCCGCCCTGGGTCTTTTTGATCTGAAGAGCACATTACAGGCAAGCCGCCGGATTGAAGGGCTTATCCTTGGTGGAGAAGATTTCACCAGCGACATGGGAATAAAGAGAACTGCGGACAGTCATGAGCTTCTCTTTGCCAGATACCAGATTGCTACAGCAGCTAAAGCCTATGGTATGGACGCCATCGACACACCTTATACAGACATCGATGACATGGAGGGGCTGAAGGAAGATACCAGATTCTCAAAATCCATCGGATTCACCGGAAGACTGGCCATCAATCCAAGGCAGGTGGAGCCCATCCATGAGGTATTTTCGCCCACTGCCCTGGAAATTGAGGAAGCCCAGAACATTCTTCTGGAAGCGGAGGAAGCAGAAAAAAAAGGCCTTGGTGTATTCAGCTATAAAGGAAAGATGGTGGATCTGCCGGTAATCAAGCGTGCGGAGAAAACCATGGCATCTGCCAGGAAGTGGGGGCTTGTGAGATGAGAAACAGTTTAGGAAGAGAAGGACTTTTACGGCCTTATGAAGGGGCTTTCAAAGATAAAAGACATGTGGAGCACACCGATACGAAAGACAAAGGGAGAGTTCCGGAATTCACCGAAAATCTCGATTATGTACTGGATGCCCTGGATCTTAAAGATGGCATCACTGTGAGCTTTCACCATCATTTGCGAAATGGAGACCAAGTTCTGAATCTTGTCATGGGGAAACTTCAGGAACGAGGACTGAAGGGCATCACTGTGGCGGCTTCCTCCTTTTTCCCCTGTCATGCTCCATTGGTTCCCATGTTTGAGGATGGTACAGTCACACGGCTTCATGCTTCTTACATGTCAGGGCCTGTGGCAAGGGCTGTCAGTGAAGGAAAGGTGAAGGAAATCTCTACCATCACCACCCATGGAGGAAGACCCAGAGCCATACTGGAGGGAGAACTGATCATCGACGCAGCGTTCATCGCAGCGCCAGCAGTGGACTTTCATGGAAACCTCACAGGATCCGAAGGGCCTGCTGCCTGTGGTGTTCTTGGCTATGCTCATGCAGATGCCCAAGCAGGCAAAAAGGTGGTGGCCATCACCGACACCGTGAAAGAGTCTGTGAACCGGCCGGAAATTTCAGGACACCTCATAGACTATGTGGTAAAAGTGCCAACCATTGGAGACCCCAAAGGTATTGTATCCGGCACTACAAAAATCACCAAGGACCCTGTGGGACTGAAGATTGCCCGGGATGCAGCGATGGTCATTGCACACAGCGGTCTTCTGAAAGATGGATTCAGCTTCCAGACCGGCGCCGGCGGCACTTCTCTGGCGGTGGCCCTGGAAGTGAAAAAGATCATGAAGGAAAAGAACATTATAGGAAGCTTTGCTTGTGGCGGCACAACGGATTATCTGGTGGATATGCTGGAAGAAGGATATTTTGAGAAGCTTTATGATGTGCAAGCCTTCAATCTGGATGCGGTGGAGTCGGTGAAGAAGAATGAGCGCCATGTGAAGATCTCCGCCAATACCTATGCGAATCTTCATAATGACCATAATATTGTGAATCAGCTGGATGTGGTGATTCTTGGTGCGTTGGAAATCGATGTGGACTTTAACGTCAATGTCACCACAGGCAGCGACGGGTATATCCTGGGAGGATCCGGTGGCCATGCGGATACAGCAGCTGGCGCAAAGCTTGCCATCATCGTTTCCACACTCGTAAACAGCAGAATCAGCTGTCTGGTGGATCAGGTGACGACGGTGACAACGCCGGGAGAAACCATTGACATGCTCGTCACAGAGCGCGGTATTGCGGTTCATCCTAGGCACGAGAAGCTGATCCGGACGCTGAAAGAGGAAACCAGCCTGAAGATCATGGACATCAAAGAGCTGAAAGTTGTAGCAGACAGCTTAACAGGCGTCCCCAAGAGAAAAGAAAGAACCGGGGAGATTGTGGCGGTGAGTGAATACCGGGATGGCACAGTCCTTGATGTGATCCGAAAGGTGGAGAAGTAAATAGCGTAAAGAATCATGAATCCCATGGCTTTGAAAAAGTCTGTGGGGTTCTTTTTTTGTACTTCATTTCTCGGGAGGGGTTTATTTTCATACAGTGCATTCTGATTTCAAACTGCCACCGAAGAGGACATAAGAGAACTAACAGAATCCGGAATTATTGTGAAGAATTATACAACATGTGGAGTGATATGGATATAGAAAGTTGATTGGGCTCTATAGGAAAGTTATTAGCATTTTCATGAAGACAATGGTGTATATTTTGAAAATGATTAAATAATCTCAGAAAAATGATTTTATACAGATGTGTATAATCCTGACTTAACTTATGGTGGAAGTTCAAAAGAATTTCCTTTATGAAATGTTAACAAAATACACATAAAACTATAATCGGTATTATAAAATAAAGAATTTCACGAGGTGAAGTGAAAGAATATCATACAAACAGTTAGATTATGATAATATTTCGAATGGAAATTATAAAGGAAGTTAAAAATATAAAGAGAATTAGCGCAAAAGATGACGAGTAACTCTATATATTTCAATCATAGATTTATTTAAATTTAACAATATTGATTATGGAGGCTTAATTTTGTAGAATAATAGTATAAAGTGTCGTAATGAATTATTGTGTTGTTTCAAAGTACAAGTCGGGACTTACAATTTGGACAAAATTCCTCAAGGAGGGAGAGAGAACCATGAGAAAATGGAAAGCGTTTCGGAAGTTTTTAAGTGTAATGATTGCAGCGTTACTGATTCTGCCTGGCGCAGTGAAGATTGATGCAGCAGAAGCTTTTTATCCCATTGATGCAGAAGATGCAGTTGTGTTAAGCGCAAAAATCGTTGGTGAAACTTCTACCAATGACCATACCTATGCAAAAGCCATCTGGACCAATGGGGATTTCGTTTATCTGATGACGGACAGTACCCATGACATCAAAGAGGTCAAGCTTACCGCTCCGGGTGGAGTCATCACGGCAATATCTTATACTGCCTATGCTACCACTGATACGGTGAGGGTAGGAGATCAGGTGTTTGCGCCTGACTCATCCCAAGGGAACACAAAGGATTCTCATCTGACTGTAGCGAAATTCTCGCTCAGCGAATTCCTGTCCACCCTTGGGTTAAGTGGTGGCAATACCTATGGTATTGAAGTAATTTCTGAACAGGGAAAAGGTCATTGGATCTATGGCACACTTCAGATTACCATACCAAAGGCGAAAGCTGTGGTATCCAAGACCTGGATTGACGGGCCAAAGTATGCAGCATCTATTGATCTCTACAAAGATTATCAGGATGAAACCATTCCTTACACGCCGACTGTAGCCAGCTCTTTTGAGCTGACAGAAAGTCAGAGCACTGTAACGAAAGAAGTGAATTATACAGACAACCTCGGAAGAGTCTTTACCTATTTCGCAGAGGAAAAGAACATACCAGAAGGGTATACGGCCACCTACAGTAAAGTGGAGAAGAGTTTCGTGGATGGGTTCCATGTGTATAAGATGAGCATTGAAAATAAATACACACCTCCACTCATGAACATTGAAGTGACCAAAACCTGGAAAGATGAAGGGGGACCTTTAAGACCGGAAGAAATCACTTTCAAGCTTTTTAGAGGAACAGAGACAGAGCCTTTCATGACCCAGACGGCAGATGAAGATTCAGGCTGGAAAACAACCTTTATGAATCTTCCGAAGACCACATTAAACGGAACTGCCATCACATACCGTGTGGAAGAAGTGCCAGTTCCTGGATACACCACCGTCATTGATGGATTTACCGTAAGAAATACAAGAACAGAAAAATTTGATCTGCCTGTAGAAAAAATCTGGAAAGATGAACCGGCGACCGCAGTAAGACCATCATCTGTAACCTTCAACCTATTCAGAAACGATGTGAAAATATCTGAACTGAGCTTTGGTGCTGGAGAAGGTTGGAAGGGTGAGTTCAAAAATCTGGACAAATTTGATGGAAATGGAGATCTATACACCTATACCATCACCGAAAACGATGTGTCTGGATACATGGGCAGCGTGAACGGATTCACCATCACCAACACCAGAACCGGCGTTGTGGATATCCCGGTGATGAAGATCTGGAAAGACATCAATACCAGTTCGAGACCAGATGAGATTACCATCCATCTGATCCGAAACAATGCACCATATAAGACAATAGAGATGAAACCTGTGGAAGGCACCTGGTCCTATACATTTAAAGATGAGCCAGCCTTTGACATGAATGGAGTCCCATACACCTATAAAGTGGAAGAGGATGTTCCTCTTGGATACAAGGGCAGTGTAGTGAAAAATGACAACGGAAGCTTCACCATCACCAACATCAGAGTCAATGAAATCACCCTGCTGGGCGAAAAGACTTGGCTAGATGATGGCACAGGAAGACCAGAAAGCATTACGGTTCAGCTTCTTCAAAATGGAAGCCCATATAGAAGCGCAGAAGTGGAACCAGATGAAGAAGGCAAGTGGCTCTTCAGTTTCAGTAAAGTGCCTGAATTCAATGAAGATGGCATCCCTTACATTTATTCACTGAAAGAGCTGACTGTAGAAGGATACCTGGCAGACATCGAAGACAATGAAGATGGCACCTTCACCATCACGAACCTTCGTGTTGGGAAAGTGGATGTTTCAGGAGAAAAGACCTGGCTGGATGACGGCACAGGAAGACCAGAAAGCATCACAGTGAATCTTCTTCAGAATGGTTATCCCGTAAACAGCAAAGAAGTAACACCAAACGAATCTGGAAAATGGCTGTTCAGTTTTATGGATCTGGATGAGTTTGACATGATGGGACTTCCTTATACCTACAGTGTGGAAGAAGTTCCAGTGGATGGATATAAGAGCACAGTGAAAGAAAAAGACGATGGAACCTTTGAGATTGAGAATTTGAGAGAAGGGCTTGTGGACATCGCTGGAAGAAAGATCTGGAAAGATGCTGGACCTCTTTCAAGACCAGATTTCATCACCGTGAATCTTCTTAGAAATGGAGAAGAGATCATGGATAAAGACGTATATCCTGGAGAAGCAGATGTATGGAGCTTCATTTTTGAAGATCTTCCAGAGTTTGATGATAAGGGTATCGCCTATACTTACAGCATCACAGAAGAACCAGTCTCTGGTTACGCCAGCACAGTCTCTGAAGAGAATGGCGGCATTCTGATCACCAATGTGAGAGTCAATGAACTCAACATCCTTGGCGAAAAGATCTGGCTGGATGACAACAGTCCTGACAGGCCGGACTCCATCACCATTTACCTGAGAAGAAACGGTCTGGAATATAAGAGCCAGAGCGTAGAGGCGGATGAAGAAGGCAATTGGTCCTTCGCTTTTATGAAAGTACCTGAATTTGATCAGGATGGACTTCCTTACACCTATACCATAGAGGAAGAAGATCTTGATGGATACAAAGAAACGGTGAAGAAGAATGAAAATGGTACCTATACAGTGACAAATCTCCTGGAGGGACTGGTGGAGATTTCTGGAGAAAAAACCTGGCTCGATAACGGTACAGGAAGACCGGAAACCATCACCATAAGACTTCTCAGAAACAATGTAGAATTTAAGAGTACCGTAGTGTCAGAGACCAATGGAAAGTGGATGTTCTATTTCCTGGATCTTCCGGAATACGATGAGGATGGAAAAGCTTATACATACACCATCGAGGAAGTCCCAGTGGAAGGATACGAAACCAGCATTACCATGAAACAAGATGGCAGCTACATCGTAGAGAATTTGAGAACAGGCGTCACTTCCTTGTCAGGCAGAAAGATCTGGCTGGATGATGGAAACAGAGAAAGTGAAAGCATCATCGTGAATCTTCTGAGAAACGGCATAAAAGTGGACGAAGCATCTGTATCAGAAAATGAAGTTGGCGACTGGAATTTCAGCTTCACAAATCTGCCGGCCTTTGATGAAAAGGGAATTGCCTATGTGTATACCGTCTCTGAAAATGCTGAGGAAGGATACAAAACTTCCATTTTGAAAGAGCAGGACGGCACCTTCACCATCACAAACCTTCGTGAAGGATTCGTAGACATCCTTGGTGAAAAGACCTGGCTGGATAATGGAGAAAGAAGTGCAGATACCGTCAGAATCAACCTCCTTAGAAATGGCGAGCCTGTGGACTTCAGAAATGTCAGTGAAGGACAGGACGGAAAATGGACCTTTGAGTTCCTGGAACTTCCAGAATTTGACGAAGAAGGCATCCGTTACACCTACACCATCGAAGAAGAAGCTGTGGCTGGATATGCATCCACCATCAAGATGAATGAGGATGGCAGCTACACAGTTGAAAATCTGAGAACTGGCATTGTCTCCGTATCTGGAATGAAAACTTGGCTGGATAATGGAACAAGAAGCGTAGAAAGCATCACGGTGAATCTACTGAGAAACGGCGTAGAAGTGGATGAAAAAGCTGTTGCGCTTGGAGAAAACGGAGAAGCAAGCTTTACTTTCGCCAACCTGCCGGAGTTTGATGAGAATGGTATGGCTTATACCTACACCATCACAGAAGATCCAGTGGACGGATACACAACAAAGATCACAGAAACAAGAGACAATTACTTTGAGATTGAAAACTTAAGAGTAGGCTTCGTGGATATCGAAGGAGATAAGGTATGGCTGGATGACAATAATCCAGAAAGACCAGAGTCCATCACCATCAAGCTTATGAGAAATGGCGAAGACTATAAGTCAGACATCATCACCGAAGAAGACGGTTGGAGCTTCTCCTTCCTGAATGAACCGGAATTTGACGAAAAGGGAATTGCTTACACGTATACCATTGAAGAGGAAGACCTTTCTGGATACAGCGAAAGCGTGCTGAAGAATGAAAATGGCACCTTTACTGTCACCAACCTCCGAGTGGGCATCGTAAGAGTATTTGGAGAGAAGATCTGGCTGGATGACGGTACAGAAAGACCGGAAAGTATTACACTGAACCTTCTGAGAAATGGCGAACCTTATGATTCAGCTGTTGTATCAGAAGGAGAAGATGAGAAGTGGACCTTCAGCTTCGATGAGCTTCCTGAGTTCGACGAGAATGGTAAAGCATATGTATATACTCTTGAAGAAGAAGCGGTGGAAGGCTACAGCACAAAGATTGAGGATCTTAACGATGGAGAGTACCTGGTCACAAACCTCAGAGTAGGTTTTGTGGATATAACAGGAGAAAAGACCTGGCTGGATGACAGCACAGGAAGACCAGAAAGCATCATTGTAAACCTTCTCCAAAATGGTGAAGAAATCGACGAAGCGGTTGTAACACCAGATGAGGAAGACAAATGGAGCTTCAGCTTCATGGAGCTTCCAAAGTTTGATGACAAGGGTATCGCCTATGAATACACCATCACAGAAGATCCGGTGGAAGGATACGAAAGTACTGTAACACCAAATGAAGATGGATCCTTCACCGTGGAAAACCTGAGAGTGGGCATCGTGGAAGTATCCGGAGAAAAGACCTGGCTGGATGACGGCACAGGAAGACCGGAAAGCATCACTGTGAACCTTCTTAGAAATGGAGAGTTTGACAGATCTATGGAAGTCATGGATGTAGAAGGGCTATGGAGCTTCAGCTTCACAGAGCTTCCTGAATTTGACAACATGGGTATTCCTTACACCTACACCATCGAAGAAGTGCCTGTAGAAGGCTATGAAAGCACCGTCACAGAGAATGAGGACGGCACCTTCACCATTACAAACCTCAGAGCAGGCATCGTGGACGTATCCGGAGAGAAGACCTGGTTTGATGACGGAACAGGAAGACCTGAATCCATTACGGTGAACCTCCTTCAAAACGGAGAAGAGATTAAAAATGTGCTTGTCACACCAGATGAAGATGATAACTGGACCTACAGTTTCATAGATCTTCCAGAGTTTGACGAGGAAGGCATCGCTTATACCTATACCGTCACAGAGGATCCTGTTGCAGGATACAACACAAACTACGTGCCTGGCACCTACGATATTCAGAACACCCGAGAAGGCATCGTGAACATCAATGGCCAGAAGACCTGGGATGATCTATTCGGCAGACCAGCAAGCATCACCGTGAATCTTCTTCAAAATGGAGAAGAGGTGAGAGAGCAAGTAGTCACCGCCAATGCATCCGGATTATGGCTGTACAGCTTCACAGAGCTTCCTGAGTTTACAGAAGAAGGTATCCCTTATGTGTACACCATCACAGAAGATGCAGTACCGGGATATACAGCAGCTGTAGCAGGCACAAATATTCTGAACAGACAACTGAGAGCTACCCTAAGCATCATCAAGATTGATGACTTTGACTTCCCTGTGGAAGGTGTAGTGTTTGAAATTGCCGATGAAGAAGGAGTTGTGCTCTTTACTGGAACCACGGATGAGGATGGACTGCTTAATGCCATTCTCCCACTAGGCACCTACATCGTGACAGAGATCAGCGCACCAGAAGACTACATCATCGACGATGCACCAAAGACGGTGCTTTTGGATGAAGATGGAGAAGTGCTGGAGCTGACTGTAGTGAACATTCTTGAAATCGAAGACGTGGAGCCATTGCCACTGCCAGAGGAAGAAGAGGAAGATGAACTGCCAAAGACTGGATCCAAAAATGTGAATTACCTCTACGGATTAGGTTTGATCCTCATACTGGGCGGCACAGTGCTACTGTCCAAGAAAAAGAGAACTGTAAGATAGCAGCATCTGAAACAACACATATATATCCATCCAAAGGAAAGGGCAGCTGGAAACAGCTGCTTCTTTCTTTTGTCAAATCTGTTGTGAGATTTATAAAAGTAAAAGTTCTCATTTATGAGATTCCTCCGTAGGGTTCCCATATGCAAAGATTTCATGAAACAGTTTCAGGTTTTCTTGGATTAGTGACAACCTTATGCTACAATTAGAGTTGTTAGTTACGGAATCATTCATTTGAAAAGAATGGAAAGAAGGAGGAATGGAATGATCAAATTTGAAAATGTATCGAAGAAATTTAAAGACACAAAAGTGCTGAAGGATATTTCCTTTGACATCGAAAAAGGTCAGCTGGTGGTACTCATAGGACTTTCGGGTTGTGGAAAGACGACCACATTAAAGATGATCAATAAGCTCATTAAACCCACTACTGGAAGAATCACCATAGACGGTGAAGATATTTCAAGGAAGGATCCCATTGAACTGAGAAGAAACATCGGTTATGTGATCCAGCAGACGGGGCTTTTCCCGCATATGACCATCCGTGAGAATACCGAAATCATTGCTCGAGTGGAAAAGCTGGATCCTGTGAAAATCTCAGAAAAAACAGAGGAGCTCATGGAGATGGTGGGTCTTTCAGAAGAGTTTCTAGACCGCTATCCCAGTGAACTTTCAGGAGGGCAGCAGCAGAGAGTAGGGGTGGCCAGGGCTTTTGCGCTGGACCCGGATATCATCCTTATGGATGAACCCTTCTCTGCGCTGGATCCCATCACAAGGACATCTCTACAGGAGGAGCTTGTGAATCTTCAAAGTAAAGTTCGAAAAACCATCGTCTTTGTGACCCATGATATGTCAGAGGCGATCAAAATCGCGGATAAAATCTGCATCATGGACAAAGGGGAGATCATCCAGTATGACACACCGGAAAACATCCTTAAATATCCAGTGAATGATTTTGTGTCCGAGTTTGTGGGAAGAAACAGGATCTGGGAATCTCCGGAGTACATCCGGGCGGAGGATATTATGATCCATGAGCCCGTGACGGTTTCTCCGGAACTTACCATCGGAAAAGCGCTGGATAAAATGAGGACCATGAAAGTGAACAGCCTTATTGTGGTGGATGGACCAAAGAAAAGGATGTTGGGGCTCATCAAGCCAAAGCAGATTGCAAAAATGAAAGACAGGTCTACTTTAGTGAAGGATCTTATGATCAGAGACTTTGCCTTTGCTCACGCGCAGGATTCCATTGTGGATCTTCTCCGGGTGGTGGACGACAACAGTATTTCTGAAATTCCCATTCTCTCTGAGGAAGGAAATCTTATGGGTCTTGTGACGGAGAACAGTCTCGTCACAACCCTCAGTCAGCAGTACTTCGAAGAGGGAGAGGTGATATAGCATGAATGTATTGGATTATTTTAGAAACAATGGGGACCAGGTGCTACGACTGACCTTGGAGCATATTGAGCTGACGCTCATCGCGGTTGGATTCGCGGTTTTGGTGGGGGTGCCTCTGGGGATTCTCATCAGTTATTTTAGAAAAGCATCCAAAGCTGTGGTAGGTGGGGCGAACGTGGTTCAGGCCATTCCCAGTATGGCGCTCTTGGGTCTTGCGATTCCGCTTCTTGGTATCGGATCGCTGCCCTCTGTTGTGATTGTTATTTTATACTCGCTTCTGCCCATCATTAAGAACACCTTTACGGGAATCACCAGTATTGATAAAGGAACTTTAGAAGCAGCTAAGGCCATTGGGCTCACCAAAAGTCAGGTGCTGACAAAGGTTCAGATTCCGCTGGCACTGCCGGTAATCATGGCAGGAGTTAGAATCTCTGCTGTGACTGCCGTGGGGCTTATGACCATGGCGGCGTTCATTGGCGCTGGCGGATTAGGATTTCTGATCTTCTCGGGCATCAGCACCACCAACAATGCGCAGATTCTGGCAGGTGCCATACCTGCAGCGGTGCTGGCGCTTCTCGTGGATAATGTCTTCAGTGTGGTGGAGAGTCTGGTGACGCCCATCAGCCTTCAGCAGGGACAAAGAAAGAGCCTTCCTGAAGTGAAGCGCCATAGAAGAGTTCAAAAGGGAATTCTCGGCGCGGTGGCAGCGCTCCTTGTGGTGCTGTTCACTGTCACTGCCATCGGCAGTGGAACTGGCGGGAAGGAGACCATCACCATCGGAGGAAAAGACTTCACCGAGCAGTATATCGTGGTGCATCTCATGGCGGATCTCATTGAAGACCGGACGGATCTTCATGTGGAGAGAAAACCGAATCTGGGAGGAACTCAGGTAGCCTTTGGTGCTATTAAAACCGGAGACATCGATCTTTATCTGGAGTATACTGGAACCATTTATGGAGATACTTTAGGGTATGCACCAAACTCTGATATGCAAGAGGTATACGATACAGCGAAGAAAGAACTGAAAGAACAGTTTGATGTGGATGTCCTGAAGCAGTTTCAATTCAACAACACCTATGTGCTCTCTGTGACTAAAGAGACAGCGGAGCGCTATGAACTTATAACCATCAGTGATCTTTCCTCTGTGTCTGATGCGTTTACCATCGGTTCTACCTTGGAATTTCTCAATAGAGAAGATGGTGTTCTTGGATTGAAAGAACACTATGGAATCACCTTTGGAAAAGAGGTTGGCATCAACGGTGCCAATAAATACAGAGCCATTGACAGCGGAGAGACGGATATCACAGATGCTTTTTCCACGGATGGTCTTCTAAAGAAGTTTGATTTGGTGATGCTGCAGGATGATAAAAACTTCTTCCCGCCTTATTATGCAGTGCCTGTAGCAAGAAGTGGGCTCTTAGGGGAGCATCCTGAGATTGCTCCTGTTCTGGATGAATTGGGTCAGGTGCTGACCAATGACATCATGGTGGATCTCAACTACCGTGTGGATGAGCTTCAGCAGCAGCCTGAAAAAGTCGCAAGAGATTTTCTTGTGGAGCAAGGTCTTTTGGATGGGTAGTCCCAAACAAATAAAATAAATCATGAATCAAAAAACAGCATCCGAAGTTTACGTAAAGTAAGCTCCGGGTGTTTTTTTGTCCTAAAGGGCAGTGAGAGAAAGATTTGGAGAGCGGAATTATACACGATTGCATAAAATTTGAACGAATTATGAATGAAAAATGGACCGTTACTGCGGATTTGTGAATCCTGAGGCGGATTTTAAGTTCTGAGCCTTCGGAAGAAGGTGTTCTGCTGCCTGTTTCGCTTTCTGAAAAATATAGAATTTAGGCGTGAATTTTATATGAAAAAAGTGCAAAAGGCCGGAGGTTTTTCGGAAAAACAAATGAGCGCAAGAAAATCTGGCGTATTTTTGATTCTATATTATAAGAAAAATACAAAAAGTTGCCTAAAAATTGAACGTTAATAAAATATCCAAGAAAAGATAAATGAATAATCGATACATTGTCGAACTAATGTAAATAAAATTGGAAATATGTCGATTCAATGTATCTATTTTTCGAGTATAATGCTAATATTTAGTTAAATGAATTATTCATTTATGTATAAATACAATTATTATGTCGAATGGTAGGGAGAGAACGATGAGAACGAGCAAAGAGAACAAGAAACAAAAACCCTCCATGTTTACCCTTTTAAGTGGGGTCTTTATGGCACTGGTACTGATCCTAGCAGTACTCTTAGCAGGTACCAGGCTTATAGGACTCACTCCCTATGCAGTGATTTCTGGCAGTATGGAACCGGAATATCCTGTGGGTTCTCTAATCTATGTAAAGCAGGTGGAACCATCTGAAGTTTCCATTGGCGATCCGATCACATTTGTGATGAACGAAAGCCTTATGGTGGCCACTCATAGAGTGGTAGACATAATGGAGGATGGTAGCTTTATCACCAAAGGAGATGCCAATGATACTGTAGACGGCACTCCGGTGCATCCGAAAAACTTACTGGGGAGACCACAGTTCTCCATACCGTATCTTGGGTATGTTTCTGTATTCCTGGCATCCGGGCAAGGAAGAATTGTCCTTCTCGGGGTTCTGGGAATCCTGGTCTTATCTCTGCTTCTTCCAGATGGAAAGAGCAGAGTCCTGAAAAAGGAGGTGGCGGACTGAAAAGTGCATTCCTGTTGCAATTTGAAAATAATAAGAGAGAGGTGTTTTTTATGAAAAAGAAACTAAGTATTCTGGCTGTCATTGCAATCTTAGCTGTGGCGTCTCTGGCAACACTGGCGTATTTGACGGATTCCACTGGTGAAGTAACCAATACATTTACTGTGGGCAATCTTGATATTGAATTAACTGAAACTTATACCCAGAACAGTAAAATCTATCCTGGTGCTACCATTTCCAAGACACCTGTGGTTACAGTGCTGGCAAATTCAGAACCTTCATTTTTGTATGTCATGGTAGACAATCAGCTCAGTCCCCATGGAGTACTGAACATACTTCCGGCAAACTGGGTAAGCATCAATGTGAATGGCACGAAAACCATTTATAGATACAATTCAATAGTTCCACTCAGTGCAAGTAACCAACCGTTTACTGTATTCTCAACCGTTACATTCGGCACAGGTCTTACGAAGACAGAACTCGCAACACTTCAAGGAAAAGACATTGTTATCAAAGCTTACGCCCATCAGCAAGCAGGTGTAGACCCGTCGGTTGCTGATGCAGCTGCAATTGCGCACTTTACCACACCTTAACATAAAGGAGGATTTTGAAAATGAAAAACAAAAAAAGGATTATGATTCTGGCTCTCAGTATGATTGCTGTCTTTGCAGCAGCCATCACCTTCGCATATTTTACAGATCAGTCAGATGAAGTTACAAATACCTTCACCATGGGTAATGTGCAGATTCTATTGGATGAAGCTCCGGTAGTTCCTACAACAGGTCCTTCTGGCACAACTTGGGCAGCAAATAATGCGGTACCAAGAGTTTTATCAAATACGTATACAGGCATCTATCCGGGAGCGATCTTACCAAAAGATCCAACAGTAAAAAATACGGGAAGCAATCCAGCTTATGTTCGAGTGAAAGTAACCGTTGAGAACTTTGGTTCAGATGTCGATCCGTCCACTTTATGGGCACCAGTTGGAGGTGGTTGGGTATTAGATGCAGCCAATTCATCAGGAAATGTGTTCTATTATAACTACACCGGTATACTACAGCCCACTGCAAGTACATCGGCAGTTTTTACTAAAGTGGTGATTCCAACTACATTTACCAGCGCAAACATGTCAGCCATCGGAAATTTCAATATCAAACTTGAAGCTCATGCCATTCAGGCTCAGGGATTTGCAACTGTTACAGATGCTTTCGCAGCATATGTTGCACCTACACCATAACAGCTGAACGATATATGAAGACAATGGAGGAGAATGAAAAATGAAAAAAAATAAGAGAATTATCGCAGTTCTAGCCATCACAAGTATACTGGCCGTTATGGTCTTCCAGACCCTGGCCTTCTTCACTGCTGAAGATACAGCGCTGAACCGTGTCACCATGGGGAATGTGGCGCTGATCTTGAATGATGATACGATAGATCCTGAGACAGAAGATCTTAAGCCATTCCCTGTGGAAGGTTTTGATCTCGTCATGCCTGGAGACGTCATTGATAAAATCGTCAGTGTCACCAACGATGGAGACAATCCCATCTGGGTCAGAATCAGGCTGGACAGAAGTATCATATTAGCTGGTGAAGCTGCTGATGTGGACTTTAATGTTCTTGGTCTCGATCTCAATGATGAAGACTGGACAGAAGGAGCAGACGGCTGGTTCTACTACAATGAAATCTTAGCACCTGATGAGACCACAGAGAATCTTTTCACACAGGTGACATTCCCAACATCGCTTGGCAATGCGTTTATGAATGCTGAAGTAGAAATTGATGTTCTTGCACAGGGTGTACAGAGCCAGAATAATGGGTTAACAGTTCAGGAAGCTACAGGGTGGCCAGCTGAATAAAGAAACAGTTCTTGAAAAAATGTGAAACAAGGATTGTAATCGATGAAAGGAGGATGACGAAGTTTGAAGAAGTTAATGGCGGCTGTCTTATCGGTATTCATGTTCTTTGGCGTCCCTTTTCCTGTTTATGCTTTAGAGCAGCTGACAAGTCCTCAGGAAGTAAGTGTAGAGTCTATAGAAACACTTACAGAAGAACCTATAATTGATGAAGAACCATCGGAAGCTCCAGCTCCTGTAGAAGAGGAAAATATAGAAGCGCCTGTTGAAACTCCTTCTGAAGAGCAAAGTAAGCCTCTAGAAGAAGTGCCAGCAGCAGAAGAGCCCGATGTGCTGTCCCCTGAAATTAAGCAGGAAGTACCTTCCGAAACTGTAATTGAATTAAATGAAGAAGCGGAAGAAAAGCCAGAAGAAGAACCTCTTGAAGATCCAGAGGATCTGGAGGAAGAGCTGGTTCTATCCGTGAATACAGCTAGAAACTATACAAGAGCTGGTGCTCTTAAGCCTGCTGTGTCTGGTCCAATGGAAACCATGAAGAGCATGAGGTCTGGCAGCATGGCTGCACCCATGACCGTTGGAGCAGCATCTGCTTTGGACGACCCCAGCGTTTATCTGAAGAAAAGTGCGGTATATCTGCCTGGAACCCATCAGGTGGAAATCACCCTGGAAGCTTTTGCCACAGGAGAACTCTCCACCATCATTCAGCATATTCCTACAGACATCGTTCTGGTTCTTGACCAGTCCGGTAGTATGGCTTGGGATATGAATGGAGATGAAATCACCAATAGAACATTGTATTCGATCCGTTCCACTTTATATATAAGAGATAATAGTGGGACATTGAGAAAGGTCACGTTAACAAGAACCAGCAGGGATGGAACCTATACATACTCTTATGTTGCAGGAAATGGTAATACGGTTACAGTGAGTGTGGATGATGAGGATGATGTTCCTAACTGGATTTTCTATAACAATACTACAGCCATCCGTAGAAGAGATGTGCTGAAGGATGCGTTGAGGCTTTTTGTGCAACAGGTTTATAACCGTGCAACAACCAATAACGTAGACCATAAAATTTCCATGATCGGTTTTGCTGCTGGAAACACCAATGGACAAAACTATGAGAATACGGAGATTCTCTCCAGAGTATCCGGAACAAGTCCCATCGGATACACAAACACAAACAACAACAATCTGAGGGATTCTCTCCTGGATGTACGGACATACTTGTCGAGACTAAATACAGCGATAGACTGGATTGAAGCATCGGGTGCTACAAGAACGGATCTTGGTATGGGGATGGCACAGACAGTGCTTGCCCAGAATCCAATTCCAAGCGGAACACAAAGGCAAAGAGTGGTCATCATGTTTACAGATGGTACGCCGACTTACACCAATACTTTCAGCACAGAGGTAGCAAACAGTACCATCTCTTCGGCATACAATATGAAGAACAATCTAGATGCCACATCATTCACCATTGGGATTTTCAATGGGGCAAACCCAGCGGGAACCAGTAATGAAAATAAGTTCATGAACTATGTGTCCAGCAATTACGAGAATGCCCAAAGCATGACAAACCCAGGTTCAGGCTCCTACACAAATAACTACTATCTTACTGCCAACAATCAGGATGCACTGAACAGCATATTCCAAAGCATCTCCAGCCAAATTGGAGGCGCTACAAACGAATCTCTTACAGCGCAATCGAAGCTAAGAGACAGACTCACGGAGCAGTTTGAGTTTTCAACTGGGTTCAATGCTTCCAGTGTAGACATAAAAGTCTACAACTACACGGGAAATGGAACAGACTTTGAAAGTTCAGCACCATGGAGCCTTGCAAGCCCTCAGCCTGGAGGCATCACAGCTCTAGTGGACAAACCAAACAAAAAGCTTGATATCACAGGCTTTGACTATTCTGCAAACTATGTAGCCTATACCCAAAGCACGGGATCTAGAGGAAAGAAAATCGTTGTGAAGTTCGTGGTAGATGTGAAAGACGACTTTATCGGCGGAAACCAGGTGGTCACAAACAAACCGGACTCCGGCATCTATACACCGGAAGAAACCTTTGTGGAAGCCTTCCCGGTTCCGGATGTGGATGTTCCTCTAAGATATCTGGCACAGCCTGAAGACAAGGGCATCTACATCAGCCAGAGCATCCCAGCCAATGAACTGATCGCAGGCAGCGGCCTATCCTATAAAACCAGTCCTGGCGGACCGCTCTACACAGTAGATGGCTATAACAACGCCTACGCGGATCTTGAGTATATTCTCTATGATACAGACGGTACTACAGTGCTAAGACGTTTCACCATTGGTGCAGGAGACACGATTCTGTCTGATGAGCTCAATCTTCTACTAGAAGAGGTGGAAAACAAAGAGTACACCTTCACTGTGAAGGTGACACCGATCTATACCGGAACGGTGACAGCATCGTCAGAAGATATTGATGCAAACCTGTATGTGTGGGTGCCCAAAGTGACAGCCACAGACCATGAAATCTGGTGGGGTGAACAGACGGACATCATGCAGAGAATGATCCTGAATGGATTTGTGAATCCGGATCCTTCTGCAGTAACACCTTTGACCTTAGTACCTGCAGTTACCCTGGAGCCTCAGTTTATCGCTGGGTCTACAGTAAACAGTATTCCGGCCTATGAGCCAGAATTTGACTCAACCTTCAAGGTGAGACTGTTCATCGGATCTGATGAGTACACAAGCCACACAGTGATCGTGCCTGCGGTATCTGGACAAGGTCATGATGACTACCACTTCACCATTTTTGTGAAGAAAGGCACCTTGACCATTGAAAAGAAACTGAAAGCGGGCAGTGTCCTCGATGAGAATCAGAGCTTCCTGTTCCTGGTGGAAGGACCTACAGGCACCTATCAGGTGGCCATTCAGGGGCTTGGTTCCAAAAAGATCACAGGACTGAAACTGGGAGACTATAAGGTGACAGAAATCACCAGCTGGTCCTTCCGGTATGACATTGACAGCATTTCCATTGAACCAGCAGCTGCCTATAAGAGCAATGTCCCTGATGGGAAAATAGTGGAAATCAGTAAAGTAAGCCATGAAGTCAAGTTGATCTTTACAAACAGAAAAACCTCTGACAAGTGGCTCAGTGGTGATAGCTACGCGGTGAATCTGCAAGGGCAGTCACAGGAAAATGGCACGCTGAGAAGAGAGGAGGAAGATGAAGAATGAAACGATACCGTAAAATACTTCTCGTCTTGACTGCTGCGGCTGTGATTCTCTTCAGCGCAAATCTTCTCACATCGGCTTGGCTGGTGGACAGCACACAGGAGGAAATAAACACCTTCATTCCCGGCACAGTGACCACCACTGTGGAAGAGGAATTTGATGGGGAAACCAAAGACAATGTATTTATCAGAAACACCGGAAACATCGATGCCTACATCAGGGCTGCGGTAATTCCGGTATGGAAGACGGATAGTGGAGATCTTTCGGAAACCGCAGTAACTGCAGCGGATTTTCCGGAGCTGCCGATTCTGCCGGGATGGTTCAAGGGGACCGATGGTTTTTACTATCATATCGAGATGGTGGCACCAGGAGCCCTCACGGAGAAACTCATTGGCACCTTCGAAATGCCAGTGAAAGAAGGTCTGAAGTTTGAGCTCCAGATCATCGGCTCCGGCATTCAGGCAGACCCACCGGCTGCGGTCACTGAAATGTGGGGGATCACCGTGAACCCGGATAAAACACTGCAGGGAGGTGGACCATGATGAAGAAAAAATGGACAGTACTGCTGCTCCTGTTTCTCTTTTTATCCCTATCAGAGGGTAAGCCGGTCCATGCGTCTTCTGTAACCTACCGGAATCAGGCGGAACTCTTTGTCTTTGTGCCAAACAGCAAAGACCTCTTTGATAATTTCAAAGGGCTGATGCCTGGTGATGTGCGAACACAAGAAATCTTTCTCAGAAATGACTCCAGTCAGTTTGTGGATTTCTTTCTCAAAATCAATCCTGTAAAGGAAGAGGATGAGGCTCTTCTCCGTCAGATGACTTTAGTCATCTCCGAGGAAGGGGAGGAAATATTTAGGGAGTCCTTGGACCAGCAAGGGTCATTTGAGAACTATGTGAAAATCAAAGAACTTTTCCCTGAAAGCGCGTTCAGCTGGGATCTCTCTTTAGAGGTGTCAAAAGACATGGGCAATGAGTTCATGGGAAAAGGGGCAGAGGTGGAATGGGTCATCATGATTGAAGAAATCGAAGATGAAGAGGTGGATCCGCTGCCGCTGCCAGAAGAACCTGAAGAGCCTGAGGAACCGGAAGAAGAGGAAATTGATGATAAAGAGCTCCCCAAAACGGGAGAACAGTCAGAAAATTATCTTCTCTACGGTGGAGGGCTACTAGCAATTGGTATTCTAGTGCTCTTTCTGGACAGGAAAAGAAAAGGAGCATCAAGCTAGATGCCGATAACTAAATAAGCGTTCTCTCTCCTAAGAAACTGCTTTGATTGGAGTCATCCCGGGCAGTTTCTTTTTATGATCTTTTTCTTTAACGGGGACGCTGATGTCTTTGAAACTGAATCACATTTTATATCGTTTACACAAAGAATTATTCAACAATTGAAACAAAGTTTCATGATTTCCCATTTTCTTTACAATTAAGTTTCATGTGAGTATACTGAAGATAAGCTTGGAAAGGATTACTGAAAGATACCTTGTACAGTAAACACCAGGCATCGTGCGCGCGATAACTCCCTGACATGTTAGGAGAAAGAGAAATGAAAAGTGTATTGGTTCGACTTCAGGAGTACGAAGGAAAAGCCAGTGGAGCAGAAAAAGGTGTCATCGGATTCCTTTTGGAACATGCCGATGAGGTGCCTCAGCTCAATATTCATGAGCTGGCAGAAGAGACCTATTCCTCTGCATCCACCATCATCAGACTCTGTAGAAAACTAGGGTTTCATGGGTACCGTGATTTCAGCAAATCCCTTGTTTATGAGCTTGCTCTTCGAAAATCCAGTTATGACGAGAGAAGCAAAGAGATCACGAAAGAAGACTCCCTGGAAGAACTGGTGGATAAAGTAACGTATAAAAATATCGTTTCATTAGAGGATACAAGAAAACTTATAGATCTCGAAGTGCTTCAGCGCTGTGTGAATCTGATTGCCGAAGCAAAAACCATTTGCCTTTTTGGTATGGGATCATCGCTTCTTGTGGCAAAGGATGCCTACCTGAAGTTCTTAAGAATCAATAAGCCTTGTATCATCAGTGAGGACTGGCATGCTCAATATCTTCAGGCCAAGAATATGACCAAAGATGATTTGGCCATAGCCATCAGCTACTCTGGTATGACAGAGGAAGTGCTAAGGTGCGTCAGCGCTGTGAAGGAAAATGGTGCAACTGTGATTGCTGTAACCAGATTTGAGGAAAACCCACTAGCTATCATTGCGGATTATAATTTAAGCGTGGCAGCGACGGAGTTCACCTTCCGTTCAGGCGCCATGTCCTCAAGAATTGCCCAGCTCAATATCATTGATATTTTGTATACAGCTTATATCAACAGAGCCTATGAAGAGAATGTGATGCAGTTCCAGAGAACACATATTGAGAAACCCTATGTAAATGAAGGGGCAGAACCAAAAGAGAAAACCCGAAAGGGGAGGGAATAGAATTTGATCGATTTAACAAAGCTAACCACAGAACAGCGAAATCCTGAGACCATGAATTTGGACCAGATGACACCGCTTGAACTTGTAGAAACCATGAACCGTGAAGACCAGAAGGTCATTGAGGCAGTAAATAAAGTGCTTCCTGAAGTGGCAAAGGTCATTGAATGGACCACAGAAGCCCTAAGAACCGGAGGCCGAATCATCTACATGGGCGCAGGAACCAGCGGAAGACTTGGAGTTCTCGATGCGGTAGAATGTCCACCTACCTTTGGTGTCTCCCCTGACCTTGTTGTAGGACTTATGGCAGGTGGAGAAAAAGCTTTCGTAAAAGCCGTAGAAGGAGCAGAAGACTCTGAGACATTGGGAACGGAAGATCTCAAAAACATCGGACTTCATGAAAAGGATGTGGTCATTGGTATCGCAGCCAGCGGAAGGACACCCTATGTCATCCACGCATTGCGCTATGCAAGAAGCCTTGGTGTGAAAACTGCCATCATCGCCTGCAACAAGAATTCTGAAATGAGCAAGGAAGCAGACATCGCCATTGAGCCTGTTCCAGGTCCTGAGGTTCTAACAGGATCCACAAGACTGAAGGCGGGCACTGCGCAGAAGCTCGTGCTCAATATGATTTCCACCGCTTCTATGGTAGGTACCGGAAAGGCTTATGAGAATCTCATGGTGGATGTGATGCAGTCCAATGAAAAGCTGAAGACAAGAGCTGAAAATATTGTCATGGAAGCTACTGGCTGTGAGAGAGAAACAGCAAGAACTGCCATTGATGAAGCAAAAGGCAGCGTGAAGCTCGCCATCACTTCGATTCTGCTTGACACCCCTGTGGACGAAGCAGAAAAAGCACTTGAGAAAGCCAAAGGACATATCCGAAAAGCAATCAACAAATAACAATTAGGAGGATACTTATGAATAATAAAGAACTCGCCGTAAAACTCGTCGAACTCGTCGGTGGTAAGTCCAATGTTGTAAAAGCAGGCAACTGCATGACAAGATTAAGACTGACCGTAAAAGACGCTTCTAAAGTACAGTCAGATGAAATCAAGAACACCGAAGGTGTGCTTGGGCTTGTGGTTGACGGAAGCTCCTACCAGATCGTCCTTGGACCTGGAAAGGTAAAGAAAGTTATGGACATCTGTGCAGAGGAACTGGGTCTTCCAAGAGATAGTGCAGCAGGAAGCTGGGAAGAGAACAAGGATGCGATGAAGTCCATGCAGAAGCAGGGTCCACTGAAGAAATTCATCAAGACCATTGCAGACATCTTCATTCCTCTTATTCCAGCCATCATCGGTGCTGGTCTCTTCTTTGGATTTGCAAGCTTAATCAGTACTCTTCAGGGACAGGGAACTCTTCCTGCAGAAGGTTTCTGGCAAGTAACACAGCTCTTCTTCGCTATGATTGGTAACTCCTTCCTGGGCTACTTTGCAATCTTCACAGGTATCAATGCTGCTAAGCAGTTCGGTGCTACAGAAGGACTTGGTGGTATGATTGGTGCCATGTCCATCCATGCGAATATTGTGGCTATTTCCACAATTTTTGGACTGTACGATGCAGAAACTCCACTGAACTCTATTCTTACCACTGGTAAGGGCGGAATCATGGGTGTAATTCTAGCTGTATGGATTCTATCCAAGGTAGAAAAGGCTCTGAGAAAGGTCATTCCAGACGTACTGGATCTTGTGCTGACACCTCTTCTAAGTCTTCTCATCACAGGACTTATCTTGGTGTTTGCAGTAATGCCTGTCACTGGATATCTGTCTGATATTCTTGTTAGTGCCCTCAGCGTCATCATCAACTCCAGCAACCCTGTAGTCAGCGTTATCAGCGGATACGTTCTTGCAGCGCTGTTCCTTCCAATGGTACTGGCTGGTCTTCACCATGGACTGATCGCCATCTATGCGATTCAGCTTGAAGTCATGGGTGGAGTATCCCTCTTCCCAGTACTTGCTATGGCAGGTGCAGGACAGGTTGGTGCAGCCATCGCCATCTACTTTATTGCAAAGAGAGTGAAGAACAAGAGAATGATGAAAGTCATCACTGGTGCTCTTCCAGCAGGTTTCCTCGGAGTAGGAGAGCCTCTCATCTACGGAGTAACCCTCCCAATGTTCAAGCCATTCATCACCGCAGGTCTTGGTGCTGGATTTGGTGGAGCATATGTTATGCTGACCAAGGTGCTTGCCAATGCTTGGGGACCTTCAGGACTGGTAGCGATTCCAATCATGAAGCCTGAAAGCATGCTGAACTTCTTCATCGGTCTTGTAATCTCCTACGTTGCAGGATTCATCATCACATACTTTGTCATTAAGGATAAGGACGTTGAAGCTGTCTAGTAAACTCGGCTTCTCCATTTATCCTTCCACATGGCAGGAAAAAAGAAAACAGCTCTCCTCCCTCTTTCAGGAGGGGAGTGCTGTTTTTACTTCTCTGCACATCAGTGAGGAATTCTCCGATGCCTATGTAGGACAGGTGGAGGAGATGATGGCTTATCTGAACGAAACGGGCTATGAAGTGATTGCGGATGTTTCCAGAAGGAGTCTGGAAATCTTCTCGGAAGGTTCTTTAGTATCCTTAGCAGAACGGCTGAAAATTGATGTCCTTCGCGTGGACTATGGGTTCACCCAAGAGGAAATCCTTCACGCCGCTCAGAATGTGCCTGTCTGCTTCAATGCTTCCACGCTTACAGAAGAAGATCTTATGGCGCTGAAAGAAACGGGAAAAACCTTTTACGCCATGTACAATTTCTATCCAAGACCCGAAACAGGAATAGACCGAGAGCAGTTTATGAAAAGAAATGAGCTCTTGAGGCACTATGGCCTTGGCGTCATGGCATTCATCCCAGGGGAAAGTGAGAAGAGAAGACCTCTATACGATGGCCTCCCCACTTTAGAGGAACACAGGCATCAGAAGCCTTATGTCAGCTTTGTGGATCTTATGAACGGGTATGGTATAGAGCACATATTTGTGGGAGATGGACTGCTTACTGTAGAGGAAGCGGAGCCCATCAGTCTTTTATTGGAAGAAGGCGTCTATACTATTCCAGTGAACGCTTTGGAGAAAGAAGATCTGCTCGGCAAGAACTTTACAGTCCGAATTGATTCACCCCAAAGCCTCATAAGAGTGCAGGAGTCCAGAGAATATGCAACTCCTGGAGTAGTCATAGAACCTTCACACACCACAGAAAGAAAGTTAGGAAGCATTACCATAGACAATAAGAACTATGGTCGATATTCTGGAGAAGTACAGATTCTGCGGGAAACTTTTGAGAGAGATGACAGAGTGAACGTCATTGGACAAGTGGATCCTTGCTATCACTCCCTGCTGAAGAACATTCCCAATGGAGCAAAAATCAGACTGACAAAGAGATAAAGAATAACAGAAAGGTTTGGATTTCCAAGCCTTTTTTTATTTCAAAAAGGTTTTTAAATGATTCTAAGTATTTTGACAATGGTTTTTCACGTGCTATACTGAATCTAAAACGGTTACAAGGAGTGTGCATAATGAATCGGACAGTACTTCTGAACTCAAATACCTATCACGGATTCTCTCTGGAAGATGCCTTTCAGGGGCTGCTGGAAGCAGGACTTTCCAATGTGGAGCTGACTGCGACGAAAGGGTGGACAGAACATGTTTTTCCTACCATGAGTTTTGCGGATCTCATTCAGCTGAAAGAAGCCATGAAAGAGAAAAACATTACACCATTAGCATTAAGCGGACACACAAATCTTATGGATGAAGAAAGAGTGGATGATTTCATTCTCAATATGGCACTGGCGAGCTTTTTCGGCTGCAGGTACATTCTCTCCTCCATAGGCGAAGCCCATCTTGAAGACCGGAAAGAGATCTCTGATGAAGAAGTGGCTGAAGTGGTGAAAAAATTAGTACCTCATCTTGAAAAATACGACGTTATACTCTGCCTCGAGAATCACGGAAAGCATAGTACCGGAAGGCATCTTGCAGAAATTGTGAAACGGGTGGACAGTGATCGTGTAAAAATCAACTATGATACAGCAAATGCGGTATTTTATGGCAACGTAGATATTCTGGAAGATCTTTCCTCCTGTATAGATCTGGTTGGATTTGTCCACTTGAAGGATAAGGATGGACTTCAGGATGAGTGGAATTTTCCTGCCGTTGGAAGCGGGATGCTACCACTTCTGGAAGCGATCCAGCTGCTGGATGAACACGGTAATGACAGTCCTTTAAGCATTGAGATTGAATTTACACAAAAGGGTCCTACATCGAAGGAGGAAGTAGATCGGGCGGTTTTCGATTCTGTTTCTTATCTTGAAAGAAATGGAGTCATCTCGAAAGTGGAGGAAATCTTATGATTCGCATAGGGCTTGTGGGCTTTGGCGGTATGGGGAAAGTCCATTTTCACAACTATAAAGAGATCAGAAACGCAGAGGTTATGGGTATTGTTACGGAAAGCGCTTCCGGGAAGCAGGAAGCGGAAAAATTCGGTCTTCCTGCCTTTGAGAGCATCAGCGAACTGGTGGAAAATCTCGACGTGGATGTCATAGACATTTGTACACCCACCTTTCTCCATAAGGCGCAAGTGATGGAAGCTTTGTCACTGGAAAAACACGTCATTGTGGAAAAACCCATGGCACTGCATCGAAAGGACGCGGAAGAAATGTATGCCCTGGCAGAGAAGAAGGGAAAGTTTCTGTTTGTTGCTCAAGTGCTGAGGTTCACAAAGGATGTGCAGATTCTCAAAGAAATTGTCCAGAAGGGTACTTTAGGAAAACCCCTGGATGCCTATTTTGAACGTGTATCCGGCAAACCTTCCTGGAGTCAGAGAGGATGGCTTTTCGAAAAGGATAAGAGCGGCCTTGTTGCATTTGATTTACATATCCATGATTTGGATCTCATCATATCCACTTTTGGAAAACCAAAAAAGTTCCAGTATACCTCCAATGGCAGAAATAAGAAAGAGGGGCAGGAGCAGTACCGGATCCTATATGAGTATGACGAGTTTTCGGTCTGTGCGGAAACAGCCTGGTATCATGCGGAGTATCCTTTCACCCAGAGATTTCGGATTTATTTTGAACACGGGCTTCTTGTGCAGGAAAAAGGTGTTCTGACCCTGTATCAGAAGGACCAGGAACCCTTCGTCTACGACACTGCCGATGAGGTTCTGGTGTCCACAGGTATCAATCTGCCACCCACTGGAATGTTCTATAAAGAGCTTTCCCATTTCATGAACTGCGTGGAGGAAGGGAAGCCTTCAGAAGTGATCCAGGAGAGGGAAATCCTCGGTTCCATCGAAATTCTTGAAAAAATTGTCTTTATCCACTAAAAATATAGAATCAGAACAGTTATTACGAAAGTCGCAGATGATGTAAACCTTTACTGCGACTTTTTCATTTGATCTTGCTGTTAATTTTAAATTCATAATTTAGCGGAGATGGTGTTGACAAAGAAAAGCGGTGATACTACACTAAAAATGTAATCAATTACATTTCTGAAAATTATAATATCGTGTGAATGTGTTGATTTTAAAAGGTTTCAGGGTTTTAGTCCTCTGATTTCAGTTCAAACCAGAAATCAAAAATTGAAAGGCGGTGTACTATGGCAACCATAAAGGATGTGGCAAAGGAAGCAAAGGTCTCAGTCGCCACAGTTTCCAGAGTACTGAATGACAAAGAGACAGTAAAACCTGAAACACAGGAAAAAGTGCTGAAAGCCATAGAAAAGCTGAATTTCGAACCGAATCTTCTGGCGCGAAACTTCAGAAAGAATGAAACGCGGGTTGTGCTGATCGTAGCACCGAACATTACAAATCCCTACTATGCCCATATTCTTACAGGGATTGGAGACACCGCAGGAACTTTGGGATACAGCGCGCTGATCTATAATACATCAGGAAAACCGGAGAAAGAGAAAGAAGCACTGGATATGCTCGCGAAAAAGAGAGCGGATGGGGCGATTTTACTCGCCTCCACCATGGACAGGAGTCTTCTCATGCAGTATGCCAATGACTATCCCATGGTCCAATGCTCCGAATATGATGAGAAAGCGGATCTGCCAAGAGTCTCCATCGACAATTACAGGGCAACCAGGGAACTCATGACCTATCTTCTCCAGCTGGGGCACACAAAAATTGCCACCATCAGCTCGAAGAATCCCTATATCTCCACCATGGAAAGACAAAGAGCCTATGAAGACGCATTGAAGGATAAGAGCATGAAGGTGCCGAAGAGCTACACTGTTTTTGCAGACAGGGACTATTCTTTCAACAGTGCGAAAAAAGCGGCGATGAAACTCCTATCCATGAAAAACCGTCCAACTGCAGTGTTCTGCATCTCCGATACCATAGCTTTGGGTGCCATCAGTGCAGCCAAAGAGCTGAACATCAGAGTTCCAGAAGATCTCACTGTCACAGGCTTTGACGATGTGGAGGACACCACCATGTTTCACCCTTATATATCCACAGTGAAACAGCCCTGCTATAAGCTGGGGGTTCAATCTATGAAACTTCTCTATGACTGCATCAGAAAGAAAGAAATGAAAGAGAAACATCATATTTTAAAGCATCAGTTCATCGAGAGAGAATCATCAGGACCCCATACTACCTGAAGGCCGATCTGGTCCTTAACCAGATTAAAATATAGTTCAAAATACGAGGAGGATGAAAAATGAAAAAAGTTCTAGGAATGCTTCTGACTTTAAGCTTGCTTCTCACACCACTTCTGACCGCCTGCGGCACCAGCGAAACACCTGAGGAAACTCCTGGGGAGACTCCAGTGGAAACACCTGGGGAAGAGGAACCCTCTGAAGAGCCTGCTGAAGGCAAGTACAAAATTGGAATCCTTGCTCCTGCTGTGACACATGGCTGGGTTGCTGCTGTTGCTTATAACGCGGAAGTGCGCGCAAAAGAGCTCTCTGACAAAATCGAATATCAGATTCAGACCTCAACCAATGCAGAAGAAATGACAGCTCAGCTGGACGACCTTCTGACTTGGGGTGCTGAGGCCATCGTTGCCTTCCCACAGTGGGAAGGAATGGAAGTGCCCATCCAGCAGGCCATTGATGCAGGCGTAACCGTTGTGAATTTCGATATCGCCATCGATGCAGACGGTGTGTACCGCGTTTCCGGAGACAATGAAGATATGGGTGTCCAAGGGGCAAACTATATCGTAGAAAAAATCGGCAAGACTGGAACTGTCGTTATGCTGGAAGTCCCTACTTCAGGTTCTGTATCCGAACTGAGAAAGAAAGGCTTTGTGGACACACTGGCTGAAATCGCTCCAGACCTTGAAGTGATCACCTATGCCACCAAGTTCACCAGAGAAGACGGTCTGAAAGACTTTGCAGACATTCTGACCAGCAATGCCAAGATCGATGCAGTCTACTCCATGGATGATGAAACATCCATCGGTGTACTCCAGGCGATTTCCGAAGCAGGAAGAACTGACATCAAGGTTGTGACCGGTGGAGGCGGTATGCAGGAGTATTTCAAAATGATGCCTGAGAATGAAGACATCTGGATTCAGTCTGCACTATACAGCCCAGCCATGGTCATGGATGCCGTGAATATGGCAGTGGATATCCTGGATGGCAAGACTGTTGATGAAGTGAAGATCATTCCTACCACCATCGTAGACCGTGACAATTATGAAGAATTCCTGGATGCGAATTCTCCATACTAAAAACGTATAAATCCTGGGAAAACAGAAAAGGTTATGGAATTTCCATAACCTTTTCCCTTAAGGGAGAAAGGAGGCAATGATAGAAGATGCAGATTGAAATGAGAAACATAGAAAAGTCTTTTGGTGACAACCATGTACTGAAACAGGTGTCTCTGTCCCTGAAAGGTGGAGAGATTCTAGCGCTCATCGGGGAAAATGGTGCAGGAAAGTCCACCCTCATGAATATCCTGGGAGGAGTTTTGCCCTCGGATCAGGGCGGAATCTATATTGATGGGAAGGAAGTGCGTTTTCAGAAACCTTCCGATTCACTGGATGCAGGTATCGCATTTATCCATCAGGAGCTGAACCTCATCAATGATCTGCCGATCTATGAGAATATGTTTCTCGGCAGAGAGCTGAAGAACCGGTATGGATTTCTAGACCTGGAGACCATGGAAGCCAGGACCAAAGAAGTCTTTGACAAGATGGGCATCACACTGAATCCCAAAACCATGGTTCGGGATCTTGATGCATCCTATAAGCAGATTGTGGAGATTGCCAGGGCGATTATGATGAATGCTTCCATTATCATCATGGATGAACCGACCACTTCGCTCACAGAAGTGGAGATTGAAAGAGTTTTCTCCATGATGATGACGTTGGTGAAGCAGGATGTCGGTATTATTTTTATTTCTCATAAACTGGGAGAGGTCATGGACTTCTGCGACAGATATATGGTGCTGAGAGACGGCAGCGTAGTCGGAGACGGCCTCATTGAAGAAACCAGTCCAAACCATCTGGCCAGGCTCATGGTGGGACATGAAGTCCGGACAGAATCCCTGAAGAGAAATCTCCTGCAAAGAGAGGAGATTCTGAAAGTAGAAGGCTTCTCTTACAGGCAGCTTTATAGAGACATCAGTTTTCAGGTGTATAAAGGCGAAATCCTTGGCATCACGGGTCTTCTTGGAGACGGAAGAAGCGAGCTCTTCCTGTCCGTTTTTGGCGCAGAGCCCCATGAAAGCGGCGCTCTCTATCTCCATGGCAAACCTGTTAGGATCAGAAACACAGTGGATGCGCTTCACCATGGCATCGGATACCTGCCAAGAAACCGGAAAGAGAATGGGATCATCAAAGATATGGACATTTTTGATAATGGATCCATCGTCACCTGGCCGCTGTTCGCTAATAAAGGACGCATCAATTTTAAAAAGCAGACGGAAGAGTTTCAGAAACAAGTATCCAGACTCCACATCAAGATGGGGAAACTGCAGGATGCCATTGGCAGTCTGTCTGGCGGAAATCAGCAGAAAGTGGTCCTGTCCAAATGGCTCACAGCAAATCCTTCACTTCTAGTGCTGGACAACCCCACACAAGGGGTGGATGTGGGCGCCAAAGAGGACATCTACGATATTATTCTCTCACTGGTGGATGAGGACATCGGCGTCGTGGTTCTCTCCAGTGAAGCACAGGAAGTGATCCGAGTTTGTGACCGCGTGCTTGTGATGTATCATGGCCGGATCCAAGGAGAGCTGACGGGAGAAGAACTTAATGAGCACAACATCATGATGCTTGCCACCGGCGGCACAGTGACAGAAGAAGGGGATGTGGTTTAGATGAAAGATCGGAGAAAAGAAACACTTTTTACATGGTTCAAGCGGCAGTGGATGGGTACACCGCTGTTCAGTACCGGGGTCGCGCTGGTTATTATGATCATACTCCAGACTCTGACACTGGGATTTGACTACGATTCTTTTGGCGCCTGGCTGATGTCCTGGCTGAACAACTGGATCAATATTTTAAGAAATAATGCCGGAGTTGGTATCGTTGCTCTGGGCATGACTTTTGTCATCATTTCCGGCGGTATAGACCTTGCGGTGGGGTCCACACTGGTTGCCACTGGAGCAGTTCTTATGATGCTCATTGACAACGGCCCTAAGGGGATTCTTGGTCTTCTGGGATTATCCGGACCTATTGCCTTTATCGTGGCGATTCTTCTAAGTGTTGCTTTTGGAAGCATCTTAGGGGCACTCATAGGACTTCTCGTCACCAAAGGTAAAATACCGCCGTTCATTGCCAGTCTTGGTGCGATGAAGATTTACAGAAGTGTCACACAGCATTTTATGCAAGGCTATAACCCAACAGTGCCAAAGCCATTTCTTGCCATCTCCAGTTTCAGGTTCGGCAATTATATGATCATGCCGATTCTGTACTGGCTCATCATCGCTCTGATTCTTTACTGTGTCTCAAAGAAAACCACCTTCGGGCGCCAAGTAATTGCGGTGGGGTCCAATGAACGGGCAGCAAAGCTTTCCGGTGTCAATGTGGAAAAGGTGAAACTGAAGGTGTATGTCCTTATGGGGATGCTGGTGTCTATTTCAGCCATCATTCAGGTTTCGAGAATTGGTTCCATGGATTTCGCCAATGCGGGCAGCGGTAATGAAATGGATGCTATTGCGGCCGCTGTGGTCGGTGGCACCAGCATGAGTGGAGGAAAAGGACTCATCATCGGTACGGTTTTCGGAATGCTCATCATAGCGGTGATGAACAACCTTCTGAATCTTTTTGGTGTACCGCCTTTCCTGAGAGAAGCCTTTAAAGGACTCATTGTAGTTCTGGCCGTACTTCTTCAGAAAAAGGAAAAGACCTCTTAAGGGAGGGAGTAGAACGAAATCAAGGAGTGAAATAGGATGGATATAATCAGACTGGCTTTTCTTGGATGCGGGAAAATTGCGCAGGTGCGTCATATCCCAGAAGCTGCAAGGCGAGGGGATGTGGAAATTGCTGGATACTACAACAGGAGCCCTTTAAAAGCACACCAGATGGCAAAACTCTACGGAGGAAAAGTCTATGGCAGTGAGGAAGAGCTTTTGAAAGATGAGGACATTGACGCGGTCATCATCAGTTCAGCCAATCATCTTCATATGAAGCTCACCATAGAAGCACTTTCACAAGGAAAGCACGTTCTTTGTGAGAAACCCATGGCTATGACCCTAGAAGACAGCATCGCCATGGTGGAAGCTTCAAAGAAAACAGGAAGAATCCTGGATATTGCCCATAACCAGCGCCTGAATAAAGCGCATCTGAAAGCGAAAGAACTCATCAAAAATGGAGCAATTGGAAAAGTGCTGTCTTTCCGTAGCACATTTGGACATGGGGGACCAGAAACCTGGAGTTCAAGTCCAGGGAAAGATGTGTGGTTTTTCAAAAAAGATGCAGCTGGTATGGGGGCTATGGCAGATCTTGGCATTCATAAGACAGATCTTCTCCAGTACCTGACTGGGGAGAAGATCTCTGAAGTTTCTTCGATGATGGGTACTTTGGACAAGAGGGACGAAAAGGGAGAACTCATTACCGTAGATGATAATGCAGTATGTCTTTTCAGACTGGAAAGCGGCGCAGTAGGCACCATGACAGTGTCTTGGACTTATTATGGTCCAGAGGACAACAGTACAAGAATTTTTGGAACAGAGGGTATTCTTTATGTCTATGAGGATGAGGATCATCCCCTGAAACTGGTACGGAAAGATCATACGGCAGAGTATTTTGAAGTGGATGAAATGCAGACCAATGACCAGCAGACGGTTTCCGGTGTCATGGACAGCTTTCTGGAGGATGTGAAGCGTGGAGAATCTTCTATACTTTCAGCCAGTGAAATTTTGTATTCCATGCAGGTGGTCTTCGCCTGCCAAGAAGCTTTTAGAACAGGAAAAACCATAAAGGTGAACGAACTGAAAGGAGTGGTTGAATGAAACTCGGATTTGTCAGTGCAATTCTGCCCGACAAGACTTTTGAAGAAATGATGGACATCGCCAGCGACCTTGGCTACGAGTGTGTGGAAGTGGCCTGCTGGCCAAAGGGGAAAGCTGAAAGAAGATACGCAGGCGTCACTCATATTGACGTGGATGAATTAAGTGAAGAGAAGATCGCCTCTATTTTAGCATACAGCAGGAATAAGAAGGTGGAGATTTCTTCCTTGGCTTATTATCCCAATCCCATGGATGGCAATCTGGAGGGAAGACGATTAAGCATTTCGCATCTTTTAAAGGTCATTGATGCCAGCGCGAAGCTTGGTATCAATATGGTGACAACGTTTATTGGAAGAGACCAGACGAAAACTGTAGAAGAGAACCTTCTTCTTTTTCAGGAGCTCTGGCCTCCCATCCTACGGCACGCAGAACAAGCGGGGGTCCGAATCGCCATAGAGAACTGTCCGATGCTGTTTGGAAAGGATCAGTGGCCAGGAGGACAGAATCTTTTCACAACGCCTAGAATCTGGAGAGAAGTGCTGAAACTGGCGGATACAGATATTCTTGGCATTAATTACGATCCAAGCCATATGATCTGGCAGCAGATAGACTATCTTGCTCCTCTTTATGAATTTAAAGACCGTATATTTCATGTGCATTTCAAAGACATCAAGCTGTATCCTGATAAGCTGAAGGAGGTTGGTGTCATGGCCTATCCTTTGGATTACATGAGTCCAAAACTTCCTGGATATGGGGATGTGGATTGGGGGGCTTATGTTTCAGCTCTTCATGACATCGGATATGACGGGTATGCTTGCATAGAGGTGGAAGACCGGGCTTTTGAGAGCAGCGAAAAGAAGATTCTGGACAGTTTGAAAATTTCGAAGAGATACATGGAGCAGTTTGTCATTTAGTGGTTTTTAGAATCCTCCAATAGTTTCTAGTAAAGAGCAGTATGCGGCAGGCTGTATACTGCTCTTTATCCGTTCTTGTTTGGTATCTGTCAGTGAATGAAAGCTCCTAATTTTCCGTGTGAATGACTTGCAAAAAATGCGAAGACACTGGGAAAAAATGCCCAGATAAGACGGAAAAATGTGGGGGAATCTGGTTCTGGCTGCTCTTGGTGAATAGAGGCATCTAGCTCAA
>RCMY010000547.1_pt1 | contig 35351 bp, 31 predicted proteins | sample 2041341 | NCBI WGS metagenome assembly RCMY01 (sample SAMN09708234, study PRJNA481090) | Marine sediment metagenome, whole genome shotgun sequencing project. | reverse complement strand
TCGGTCGCGATCTCTAGCGGGTAGTGCGTACGAATCTGCGCCCCAAAACGGTCTTTCAGCGGGGTGATCATGCGACCACGATTGGTGTAGTCCTCAGGGTTTGCCGATGCGACGAGCATGACGTCGACCGGGAGCCTCACCTTGTAGCCACGGACCTGCACATCGCGTTCTTCGAGAATGTTGAGGAGCCCGACCTGGATGCGTTCGGCGAGATCGGGCAGCTCGTTGATGGCAAACACGCCACGGTTGGTTCGCGGAACCAATCCGTAATGAAGTGTCAGCTCATCTGACAAATAGCGCCCCTCGGCGACCTTGATCGGATCGACCTCACCAATGAGATCGGCGATGGAGGTGTCTGGGGTTGCGAGCTTCTCGCCGAATCGATCGTCACGATGGACCCAAGTGATCGGGGTGTCGTCGCCCTTTTCCTCGAGAAGGTTGAGCGCAAACCGTGATGATGGCGAATAAGGATCGTCGTTAATCTCGGACCCTGCGACGATTGGCATCCACTCGTCAAGCAGATTGGTAAGCGATCGGATCATTCTGGTTTTGGCCTGCCCTCGCTCGCCGAGGAACACGATGTCGTGGCCGGCGAGCACGGCATGCTCGAGCTGAGGGAGAACGGTGTCTTCGTAGCCGAGAATGCCAGGGAAAAGTGGCTCTCGAGCTGCGATCTTCGCTATTGCGTGTTCCCGTATTTCTTCCTTAATCGATCGTGAAACCCATCCCGATTCGCGTAGTTGTCCAAGTGAGGTTGGTCGGTCGCTCATTCGACGACCCTAGTCGTTCGCCTCCGAGAGAGCAGCCTCGAGAAACACAGGAAACCGGATCGCCCCACTGCCACGGGTGCGTAACGGTTAGAGTTCACCCGTGTTCTTGCCAGGGCCATGGCGCGCCGCAACTCTCACCCCCCACCTCACCCGAGTTGGAGCCGATCCTGATCTCGACGACGCGGATTGGCCCGAAGTGCAGGTTCCAGGCCATTGGGCCACCAACGACGGGTTTGCCGACTCCGAGGGCCCCATCCTCTACCGCACCAGTTTCAGCGCTGACCCCGCTGGCGATGGTCAACGCGACTGGCTCCGACTCGAGGGCGTAATGGGCCAATCCGACGTCTGGCTCGATGGAAGCTATCTCGGATCGACAAGCGGCTACTTTGTCCCTCACCAGTTCGAAGTAACTGACCTCCTGGCAGAGCCCATTTCACACTCGCTATCGGTCGAGGTCAGCTGCCCATCGCCAAACGCGGCAAGCAAGCGATCATTACTCGGCTCCCTCCAAAGTGGTCCGCTTGCTCCCGCAGGAAACCCTGGCGGCATCTGGCGTCCGATTACCGTCACTACGACCGGTCCGACAGCTATTCGCCACTCTCGGCTGATCTGTTCGAAGGCCACCGAGAAGGAAGCGGAGCTGACAGTTCGGCTCGTTCTCGACGCTGCAGTCGCCGGAGAGATACGAGTCGATACATCGATCACCGGCCCTGCCGGGGTGATGGCAGGCGGCGGCTCCGACCTCCACTCGGTCGCCAAAGGTGAGAATCGGCTCGAATGGACCGTTTCCATCGACAACCCTGAGCTTTGGTGGCCCGCAGAGATGGGCGACCAGCCGCTCTATGAAGTTGGCGTGTCACTGCGTGATGTCGAAAACCCCGCCGAGGTCAGCGACCGAAAACACTGGCGGATCGGCCTCCGCCGCATTCGAGTCGATCGCATGCAATGGTGGATCAACGGGCAGCGATTCTTCGCGAAGGGCATCGCTCTTGGGCCGCAGAGCCCGACTCTCGCCAGCATCGACCGCGACGCGTGCATCACTGACCTCGTGGCAGCTCGAGCGGCTGGGCTCAACCTGGTCCGGGTATTCGGTCATGTCGCGCCCCCGGAACTCTACGAAGAGGCCGACCGCCTCGGCATGCTGATCTGGCAAGATCTCCCGCTGGTCGGCGAATACTCAACGGCGGCCCGTAAGCCCGCGAAGCGATTGGCCCGCAGCCTCGTCGACCTGCTCGGACATCACCCTTCCGTCGCTCTCTGGTGCGCCCATGCAGAGCCGAACGGGCCTCCCCTCCCAGAGCCCGCGGTTAGCAATGAACCAATGCCGCCAGTCGCCCGCCGCTTGGGCCGACACCTCTTCCCCAGCTGGAATCGGTCGGTGCTCGACCCGCAACTGCGTCGAGAACTCCACGCGGCCGACAAGAGCCGCACTGCGCTGACCTATTCTGGCGGTCTGCCTGGCGTCGCCGAGATCGGCTCAACCGACCCGCACCTCTGGCTCGGTTGGCATGTTGGCCTGGCCGAAGACCTCGCTGGGGTGCTCAAAAAGTGGCCTCGGCTTGGCACCTTCCTCTCTGGCTTCGGCTCTCAATCACTCAGGCTCGACGATTGGCCGATGGATGGCCCGACGTTCGAACAAGCCCAAGCAGGACCATTCCAGCACTACCTGCCGCGGGGTGCCTACGCCGACGGCGAATCTTGGTCGGCGGCATCACAGGCCTACCAAGCCGACCTGCTTCGAGTACACATCGAAACTGTCCGACGTCTCAAGTACAAACCAACCGGCGGCTTCTGCCTGTGGGCGCTCGCCGATGCCGAGGAAGACGGCGGCTTCGGCATTCTACATTTCGATCGCACACCGAAGGCAGCCCACACCGCAGTACTCGACGCGTGCCGACAGGTCGTTGTCATCGCGGACAATCCGCCCCAACTCGTCGCTCCCGGCGACGTATTCGCGCTCGACATTCACGCCGTCAACGACACGGCCACTCCGCTCGGCGACGTCGTCGTGAAAGCGACCGCCCACCTCGGTGATTGGGTCAGGCGTGGCGAGTGGAAAGGCGATCTCGGCGCCGATTCTTGTGAGTTCATCGCCACGTTTACGATCGACGTGCCCGACCTAAACGGGGCTCTCGTAGTCAACATCGAACTCGTCGGCGCCAGCGCCGCAGCGACGAACCGCTATCAGACCGTCGTAATCCCGGCCGCCGAAGCAGATGTGACAGAAGGCACACGCCTACTCCGATAGCAGACCAAACTAGCCTTGCGCGGTCGCGAGGACTACCGTCACTACCTGGACCAACCGTGAAGCACATTCACGCGGTCCATCGCAGTGTTCGCTCATTGCGAAAAGCCGACGTTGCCGACTACACCGGAGTACAAGGTGTCCGCACCAACCATGAGTAACAAGAACGCACTTCGGCCAACACCGAAGCCCAAGCCGTTTCCACTCAACCTTTATCAAACTGCCGTTGGCAAGAAATGGGTGATGGCCGTTACCGGCCTGATGCTCCTTGGTTTCGTCGTTGCCCACATGATCGGCAACCTGAAGATCTACCTCGGGCTCATCGAGCACAACGGAGAGCAGGTCTACGACATCGACGTCTACTCCGAGTTCCTGCGTGAACTCCTGGTGCCAATCCTGCCATCTGGCGTCGTGCTCTGGCTTCTTCGGCTCGGACTTCTCGCCGCGCTTATCTTGCACGTCCACTCGGCGTACACACTCAACCGGCTAAACATCGCTTCCAACAGCCGCTACGAGTCAAAGCGGGACTACGTCGCCGCTAACTTCGCATCTCGATCGATGCGCTGGACCGGTCCGCTCATGTTGCTCTACATAGTGGTGCACTTGCTCGATCTGACCGCCGGTGCAACAGGGATCGCGTCGGATGAGTTTGTGAGCGGTCATGTCTACGCCAACGTCGTGCACTCTCTGAGTCGTCCTGTGGTCGCAATTGGCTACATCGTGGCCAATATCGCCGTCTGCGTGCACCTTTATCACGGCATCTCTTCTGCCTTCCAGTCACTCGGGATAAACAACCCCCGTTACAACGGACTGATCAAGAAGAGCTCAATCGGCCTCGCCGGCATCATCCTTATTGGCAACCTCAGCTTCCCCATCGCCGTGCTTGCCGGCGTCGTGGATCTTTAGAGAAGGAGCGTCCCTACACATGCATCTCGACGCCAAGATTCCAGAAGGTCCAATTGAAGACCGCTGGGAGAACCACAAGTTCAAAGTCAAGTTGGTCAATCCGGCCAACAAGCGGAAGTTCCGTATCATCGTTGTCGGCACCGGCCTCGCCGGCGCCTCAGCCGCAGCATCGCTTGGCGAGCTTGGCTACAACGTTGACGCCTTCACGTTCCACGATTCACCTCGTCGGGCTCACTCGATTGCGGCTCAGGGCGGCATCAACGCCGCCAAGAATTACCGCAACGACGGCGACAGCGTCTACCGCCTCTTCTACGACACCGTAAAGGGCGGCGACTTCCGAAGCCGGGAGTCGAACGTCTACCGCCTCGCCCAGGTGTCAGTCGACATCATTGACCAGATGGCAGCACAGGGCGTTCCGTTCGCTCGTGAATATGGCGGGCTCCTGGCCAACCGTTCCTTCGGTGGCGCCCAGGTCTCTCGTACGTTCTACGCCCGGGGCCAGACCGGCCAGCAGCTCCTTCTTGGTGCCTACCAGCAGATGATGAGCCAGGTCGAAACGGGCAAGGTCACTTTGCACACCGGCAAAGAGATGCTCGAACTTGTCATGAAAGATGGCGAAGCAGCAGGCATCGTGGTTCGAGATCTCAACACTGGCGAAATCACCAGCCACTCGGCCCACGCAGTCGTGCTCGCTACCGGCGGCTACGGCAATGTCTTCTACCTCAGCACCAACGCAATGGCGTGCAACGCCACTGCGGCCTGGAGGGCCCACCGCAAGGGCGCCCTGTTCGCCAACCCGTGCTACACCCAGATCCACCCCACCTGCATTCCGGCCGCCGACGAGTTCCAGTCGAAGCTGACGTTGATGTCAGAGTCGCTGCGAAACGACGGACGCATCTGGGTTCCCCGTGACCCAGCCGAGACCCGCCGGGCCCGCGACGTGCCCGAGGCCGAGCGTTACTACTACCTCGAAGAGAAATACCCGGCTTTCGGCAACCTCGTGCCTCGCGACGTTGCGTCACGAAACGCCAAGACCGTCGTCGACGACGGTTTGGGAGTCGGCCCGCTGAAGAACGGCGTCTATCTCGACTTTGCTGACGCCATCAAGCGAGATGGCAAGGATGCCATCGAGGCTCGCTACGGCAACCTCATCGAGATGTACGAACGCATCACAGGCGAAGACCCATACGACACGCCGATGCGTATCTACCCAGCCACCCACTACACAATGGGCGGGCTGTGGGTCGACTACAACCTGATGACCAACCTGCCTGGCGTGTACTGCGCTGGAGAAGCAAACTTCAGCGACCACGGTGCCAACCGCCTCGGCGCCTCGGCGCTCATGCAGGGCCTGGCCGACGGCTACTTCGTCCTGCCGTACGTCATCGGCGACTACCTCGCCGCCAAGCTTGGGTCTGACCCGCTGCCGACCACCGATGCAGTCTTCAAAGAGGCCGAACAAGATGTCCAAGACCGCCTCAACAAGTTCTTGCAGATCGGGGGAACACGCTCGCCCGAGCATTTCCACCGTGAACTCGGCAAGATCATTTGGGAACACATCGGCATGGCCCGAAACGCCGAAGGCCTCACCCTGGCGATCAAACAGATTCGTGCGCTGCGCGAAGAGTTCTGGACCGACCTTCGAGTGCTCGGCTCAGGGGCAACGCTCAACTCGTCGCTGGAGAAGGCAGGCCGTATTGCTGACTTCTTCGAACTTGGTGAGTTGATGGCCCGAGATGCGCTCGACCGCGCCGAATCGTGTGGTGGTCACTTCCGAGTGGAGTCGGCGACTGAAGAAGGCGAAGCTGCTCGAATCGACGAGCAGTATTCGCACGTGTCGGCCTGGGAATGGAATGGCCCTGACACGCCACAGACTTTGCATAAAGAACCGCTCGCGTTTGATTACGTCGAGCCAAGCCAGCGTTCATACAAGTAGCCGGAGGACCAGATGAGCAAGACATTGAACCTAACACTTCAGGTCTGGCGCCAAGATGGGCCAACGGCAGTCGGCCGTTTCGAGACCTACGACGCCAAGAACATTCCAGACGATGCGTCGTTCCTGGAGATGCTCGACATCGTCAACGAAAAGTTGATCGACGAGGGCCAAGTACCGATCGAATTCCCCCACGACTGTCGTGAAGGAATCTGCGGAACCTGTGGTGTTGTTATCAACGGACGAGCACACGGCAAGGAGCGGGCAACCGCAACCTGCCAGCTCCACATGCGCAAGTTCAACGACGGTGACACCATCGAGATCGAGCCATGGCGAGCCGCTGCGTTCCCTGTGATCCGCGACCTCGTCGTTGACCGCTCGGCACTCGACAAGATCGTCCAGGCTGGCGGCTACATCTCGGCCCCGACCGGTACGGCGCCAGACGCCAATGAGATCCCGATCCCGAAGGACGTCGCTGAGTCGGCCATGGACGCTGCTGCGTGCATTGGTTGCGGTGCCTGCGTTGCCGCATGCCCCAACTCGGCCGCTCAGCTGTTCACGTCTGCGAAGATCTGGCACCTTAGCTCGCTCCCCCAGGGTCAGCCGGAGCGCTACAAGCGCACCGAGGCCATGGTCGAGACGATGGAGCAGTTCTTTGGCTCGTGCACCAACCACGGCGAATGCCATGATGCGTGCCCGAAAGAGATCAGCCTCGACTTCATCGCCTATATGAACCGTGACTACATCAAGTCAAAGGTCTACAACCGCCGCCTGGCCAGCCAGCGCTAATTCCCGCCGACCCGTACGCGGGTTACGTCCCCTTTCTGGGACGTAACCCGCGTACGGTTGGTTTTGGCGTCGTTTGTTATGTTCGTTTTGTCGTTGGTACGTGGTACCGAAGACACCTAGCTCAGTGAACCGTAGAGTTGCGGGATGTGGCCGAGCGAACAGTCGACGTTAGTAGGCGGAGAGATCGTCTTGCGGCCGTGGCATAGTGACGACGCCGACGCCGTCTATGTGGCTTGCCAGGACGGCGCTATCCAAAGATTCACGACGATTCCTGTTCCGTATTCTCGTGAAGATGCAGTCGGGTTCGTGGCGGACGTCGCCGCCGGCGCCTTTGCCGACAAGAGCGGCATTCACCTGTGCATCTCGACGCCCGCAGGCGGAGTTCTCGGCGCCATCGGACTCGACGTCTCGGACGCTCCTGGGACTGCTGAACTCGGTTACTGGCTTGCCCCTGCAGCACGCGGCCGTGGGGTGGCATCGCAATCGATCAGCCTTTTCAAAAAATGGGCGTTCGCCGAGCTTGGGGTAACTCGCCTTGAGCTGCATATCGAGCCGGCAAACGAGGGCTCAGCTGCTACGGCTGAACGAGTCGGCGCACGCTTCGAGGGGCTGCTGCCCGGGCAACGGCTGATACGCGGCGAACTCCGCGACCTCGCCGTCTACGCCATCATGCCAGAGGTGTCGTAGCTACCACCCACGCACGACACCTGTTGTACGTACCTGGTACCGAAGACATGAACCGTGACTACATCAAGTCGAAGGTCTACAACCGCCGCCTCGCCAGCCAGCGCTAATTCCCGCCGAACCGTACGCGGGTTACGTCCCCTTTCTGGGACGCAACCCGCGTACGGTTGGTTTTGGCGTCGTTTGTTAGGTGGCGATGAGGATGAGCACGGCGACGATGAGCACCATGACTAGTGGGAAGACCACCAGGTTGATGAGCACGCGTTTGAAGCCGGTCGGCTCTGCGTACATCTCGGCATGGAGCTCAGCCAAGAACCCATCGTCGAGCTCGTAGCTGACGAGCGGCACCGGCCGTTGCTGTTGGTCATCGTGGCGTCGGTTGAACTGGACCTCGCCGGCATATGCATGGTCTCCGAGGAGCCGCTCGGTGGCCGCAGTGAGATCGATCATCTCCTGCCCGGTGCCGCCCGAGTCGGGATGGCAGTCCTTCGCCCGACGCCGGTATGCCGTGCGAATCTCGCGCGTTGTGGCGCCTTCATCAAGTTCGAGTGCGGCGAGGTCGCCGTGGCGAGAGGTCACAATGTGACAGTAGCTGTTCGACCGACGCTGCTGGCGAACTCCATTGTTCTACTATCAATTGGTAGACATAACTACTGTGGAGTAGTAGCGTCTACTTCATGGAACTCTCTCCCTTTCCTTATCAGGGTCCGCTTGAGCCAGGCCAGGTTCACGCCCGTGACGACCTCCTGACCGATCTCATCGAGCGCATGACCGAACACCGCGTCACCGCATTGCTTGGTCCTCGTCGATACGGCAAGACCAGCATTCTTCGCAAGATGGCCGCCAGTCTTATCCACTCGGGAACCACGCTCGTTTGGGTCGATCTGTTTGAGCTTTCATCAATGGCCGACCTCGCATCCCGGTTTGATCATGGCCTCAGCAACGTGCCAGGCCAGGCTGGCCGCCAACTCCGGAAGCTCGCCGCGAGCTACGACATCAACCTTGGATTGGTCAGACTCCAACTACGGGACGCAACGGCCAACAACGACCCGGCGTTACTAATGCACGACCTCCTCAACTCCCTCACCCAAACCGCCACGCAGGTGCCGATAACCCTCGTTGTCGATGAGTTTGCCGGCATCAACAACGTCAAAGGCGGGGCCGGGCTGCTTCGGACCCACCTCCAACCCCACTACCAGACACTGGGCATCGTCTTCGCTGGCTCCGAGCCTTCGATGATGCGCACCCTATTCTCCGACCACCAGCAGCCCTTCTACTCTCAGGCCGACCTTGTCGAGATCCAGCCTTTGACTGTTTCTGAGACGGTCGCGATCATCGCAGATGGCTTCGCATCGACCGGCCGAGGTCCCGGCCCTCTTGCCTCGCTCATCAGCAACTTCGCCGCTGGCCATCCCCAGCGGACGATGCAACTCGCCGATGCCGCCTGGCGCCTTACCGAGCGAGGCGCCGATGCCACCGCAGATGTTTGGGAGACGGCGAGGGACAACGTTCGCTCCGCATCGGCGAACGGCCTTGAGCGTCTCTACTCCGTGATGACCAAAGGTGAAAAAGGCGTGCTGCGCGTCGCGGCCAGCAACGGTTTCATCTTTGGACAGGATGGTCGGCTCTTGGATTTGTCACCCGGTTCAGCACAACATGCCCGCGACACGCTCGTCGACAACGGCCAACTCCTTAGAAACGGCCGCAAGTTGCAGATCGTCGACCCAATCTTCGCCGACTGGGTCCGCAACCGGTTCCCGCTCTAAGGCCCTCCAGAGTCATCTCCCGCTCGTCGAGAAATGCTGGTAGTCCTTCGTTGACCGCCACGAACCACCCCACAACCAGCCTGCTTGCGCGAACGCGGCTACCGCGTCCGACCCTCGGTAGATGCCGCCCTTGTGCTCAACGGTTCGGTTGGCGAACTCAGCTCCGGCGGCAGGCGAGACGACGTCGCCCCTCACCCACGGATTGATCAATGGGTTGACGTCTACGGCCTGTCCAAACGCATGCTCGGACCAACGCTGCGTTCCTTCAATAAAGCGGCAATTGAAACCCGACGTGTTATTGGCGAGCATCGATTCAAGGTCGTCGGATCCGAAGTCGGACACAAGCTGCATTCGCTCAATCGGGAACGTTGCCTCAAAGAGGCTACGAAAGATCTCGACAACGTCAGCAGCCACCGCCTCAGCCACGATCAGCTCCCCCTCTTGAACCTCACCATTGAAGTCGACGTACGACACGGTTAGATAACGAAGCTCTTCAAGTGAGAGCGGACATCCTTCCCGCCAGCTCGTCTCGACAACACGATCACGGACTAGGCCTTCAATCGGCAGGACCTCGAAGTTGTACGCGACCGACGGTCTTGTTGTCGATGCTGCAGCGATCGTCGATGCCGGTGCCGGTGCGGATGTCGAAACGAGGGCTGTCGTCGAAACGGTTGCCGCCGACGATGTTGGAGCGATGGTCGTTACAGGGGTGGTCGTCAGAACGGCGGCGGTCGGCCCCGTCAACGGCGCGACTGTTGGTTCGGGGTCGGCGATGAGGGCCTCCACCGCGACGGTCTCGTCGGCGCCGGCGCCCTCAGAGATCGGCTCGGCCACCGCCGACGAACAGGCCGCAAGAAGCAGGAATGCCACTAGCCAACGCAGCCGAATCACGACTCTTCAAGCCTCCCGAATCGGCCAGCCTGACCACCCATGCGCGCAAACATGTTGCGGGTGATTTGCTCGATTTGCTGGTCACGTTCGACGAGGCCGTGAGCCCAGTCGGTGCTTCCAGAAGTGACGACGATTCCGCCACCGGCTGACGTGTAGGAACCAAGCACCGCATGCCCGTGCGAGATGCGTTCGACGGCGCTTGCCTCTCGACTGTTGAATAGACGAGAGGCGATGAACTCGTCTTCGCCTGGCACCCCGGGAGGAGGCGGACGAGAAGCAGTTGTGCGGGTGAAATGGGCGGCGGGGGCAGAGCCGAGAATCTCGAAGTTGGCTGGTGTCCCATCGGAGCCAGTGGGATACGGCAGTCCATCTCGATAGGTGAAGTCGCAGCCATCGCACTCATAGCCAACGACGCGAGCTGCACCGCCGAGCACGTCGCCGTAGTCGAGTCCGGTGCCGTCGAACAACCAATGGTTCGTCCGATGCATCGTGTAACCACCGGCACCATTGGTGACCCGCTTGCCAATGCGGTGATAGCCGCCCCTAGCGAAGCTAACACCGGTCATATGATTCTCGGGCCGCTCCAGCAGGTGGTCAGACCAGATCGAGGTCAGTGTGGCTTGTTGATCGGTGTCGAACACTGGGTCTTTCTTGAACTGGCCCTTGAAGCCGACCATCGTCTTGCCCGGCCCGGCATCGGAGGGATCCTCGTGGCGAACCTGCCAGAACGCTGTGTTGCCCGAGAGAAACGCTGCGTTGCCTCCCGCGGTGATGAAGTCTTCGACTGTGTCGCGCATTGGCCCCGACCAGTACTCATCGTGGCCGACCGACAAGTAGAAGGCGTACTGACGCTTGTCGTCTTTCGTCAGCAGCTCGGGATGGTCTTCAAGATCAGCATTCGTGCAGTAGTCGATCGAGTAACCCTCGCGTTCAGCCCACTGAGCGAACGGCAACTCCCAGTTTGGCCAACCAGCCGAGCCACCCCATGGTGAGAGATGATTCATCCGTAAGTATCCGACATGGCTGGCGGACTGGCGATCGTCGGGATACAGCGAGGTCACTCGTTTCCCCTGGCCCTGCGGCTTGTGAAGGTAGCCAGCTGACATCGGGCGTTGGAGCGAAACCTGGGTAGCTCCGGTGTAGAGATTTTCGCCGCCGAAGTCGTTGTAGGCATGCCACGTGTTGGTGCCGAGAGCCAGCAACACCGACGAGGTGGGTTCCGTTGAGCGAACGACGAAGAAGGCGTGACTCTGGCGCTTCTTATTGCCGACATCGATCGAGAGCACCACTTCGTAGTAGCCAGACTGCCAATTGGGGTCGATCTCTAGCTCGTACGCCGCTGGCCAGTCGCAGCCGTGTGTTGCGGCATGGGGCGGGGTCGGATGATCATCGGCTGGAACGTCAGCGGCTGAGTGCACGATGGTCCGCTCACCACCCACTCTCGCCACTTCAAGCGACACTGGTCGACCAGCCGCAGACGAAAGGTGGATGCTGACGCTCTCGCCCGCCGTCGCAGATTGGGGCCAGCAATACCCAGTCACCGTCTCAAAAGCCATAGCCGGAAGGTAGTCGATAGGCCGACACGGCGGAAGTAGGCCGCGCCGTCCTGTGGCGTGGGGCGCAACAAACGCCGGATTGGTAGCCGCAAGGCCTAGCGTTGCGATGTGATTCCTGCACCCCTCCTCCAGTTGTTCCGTGGTTTCTGCATGGGCGCCGCCGACATCGTGCCTGGCGTTTCGGGCGGCACCGTCGCCCTCATCTTCGGCATCTACAAGAGCTTGATAGCGAACGTCCGAGCCGGCGCCCACGTGCTCAAGTCGCTGCTGACGGGCGATGCAAAGGGTGCGATCGAAGAGTTCAAAGCGATCGACTGGCTCTTCCTCGTCCCGCTTGGCACTGGCATCGTGATTGCATTTGGCCTACTTCGTCACCCAATGCAAGACGCACTAATTAGTCAGTCGGCGTACACCGCTGCGGTCTTCTGCGGGCTCGTAGCGGCATCGTGCTTGCTCGTCTGGACGCAGGTCACCAACCGTTCTCCGAAGCAGCTCGCCATCCTCGGTGCGGTGGCTGTGGCGTTCTTCGTCGGGCTCGGATTTCAAGCCGGAGCGGTCTCGAACCCTCCAATCTGGGCGTTCGCACTCACTGGAGCTATCGCAATCTGCGCGATGATCCTGCCGGGAATTTCTGGCTCTTTCATCATGCTCATGCTCGGCATGTATGCCGCCGTGCTCGGCGGTTCAATCGTTGAACTCGCGGTTTTCGCCGTCGGCGCAACTATCGGGCTTGCCCTTTTCTCGTCGCTCCTCGGCTGGCTGCTCGAGCATCACGAACAGTCGGTACTCGTCGTACTTCTCGGCATCATGCTCGGTTCATTTCGCGTGCTGTGGCCATGGCCAAACGGCGTCGGCTACACAATCGAGGGTGAGGCCGGCGCGGCAGATCTGACGATCAGCGGAGTCGGCCTTCAGCTCCCCGACCAGATTGGCGACATGCTGGTTGGGCTCCTATTCGCCATGCTGGCCGCAGCGGCGACGCTCGCACTCGTGCGCTTCGCCAAGGCTGACGAAGCGGAAATCTAGGCCGGGCGGTAGACGCACATCAGCACGCCGGTGGCGGCAACTGAAGACTCGACCAATTGGAGGGTGCGAAGCACGCCGTCGTCGGGGAGCAAGCGCTTCCCGCCGCCAAGCAGTACTGGCTCGATCATCAGCCGGTACTCGTCGACGAGATCAGCACCGATCAGCTGTCGAGCCAGGTTTGGAGAACCCCACACCAACAGATTGCCGCCCTCGCTCTCACGAAGCTTCCGGATCGATTCGATCGCGGTCGGAGCAGGCAAGAGCTCGGAGTTGTTCCAGGTCATGTCGGCGGTGGTAAGGGTCGCGGAGGCGACGTACTTCTTGATGGCGTTCATCTCGTCGGCAAACGGATCGCCCGCCCGGTCTGGCCACGCACCGGCCATGGCGGTCCAGGTCCGGTGGCCAAATAGCAAGGCATCAGTGCCGTCCATCGCAGCCCCGAGCATGGGGCCCATTGTCTCCGGATCGAAGAACGCCATCGACCAACCACCGTGGGCAAATCCGTTGTCGGTGTCTTCGTCCGGGCCGCCAGGGGCTTGCACCACTCCATCAAGGCTCATGAAATCGCTCAGCACAATACGCATCGGGTCATCGTAAATCACCCGGCCGGAACTCGCCACCCTTGCTAGGCTCGACCCAAACCGAGGGAGCAGCTATGGAAATCGCCAAGCCAAGCGACGCAGACAAAGAGCACTTCCGAGCACTTGCCCCCGACGACATCGGCGTCGAGGTGAAGGCCATGTTTGGCAACCTTGCGGCCTCGATCAACGGCAACATGTTCATGGGATTATTCGGCGCCCAAGTTGGCCTGAAGCTCCCGGAAGGCCGACGACTGGCGCTGCTTGCCCTGCCTGGCGCTGGGCTATTTGGCCCGACTGACCGACCAATGCGTGAGTACGCCACGTTGCCGCCAGGGTGGGATGAAGAGCAGGCTGCACCTTGGATCGAGGAGGCGCTCACCTTTGTCGGCGCGCAGCCGCCGAAGGTAAAGAAGCCTCGTAAGAAGAAGGCAAAGTAGCCGCCCGGGCGCTCCCAAGGTTCGCCGGTAGCCTCAGCGAGTATGGCTGAACGGGAGCGATTCGTAGACAAGCGCATTGGCGAGCTAACCGCTGCGCTTCTTGAGGAACGCCCTGTCAGCGAGGCTGACGAATTCCAGGGATTCAGCCGGATTGTCGCCGGGCTCTTCCACTTTGAGTTCCTCGCCCGGGAGCAACAATTCATCGAGGCCTGGAGCTCCATTGGTGAATCCCAGGTGGTGTCCGATCAAAGTGCCGCCGACCTCGTGACAAGCCAGCTCTCTGGCCTGCTCAACGCCGCGAACTACACCGAAGTCTCAATGGCCGAGCTCGACAAAGCGCTCGAGACCGAGTCGCTCATTCCGCTCCGGCTCGACGTTGACCTCGATGACTATGACGAGCTCCTGATTTACCGACGGGGCGAGCGGACAGAGTCGGTCGACGTCAAGAAATTCTTTGGGCTCAAGACCGAGTCGAAGGAAATCACGGTTGATGAGCGCGTGGTGCTCCACACCAGGGTGAAACCGGCCGATTGGTTCGAGAGCAATGAGATCGACCCGGCCTCTCGCAACCTCAAACCGGGTCACGTCTCGCTCAGCCAGTTTCAGAATGTCCCCCGAGCCGACATCGAGATGCTCCTGCCGTCAGCTCAGGTCCGATTCCGCATGGTCGACAGCGTCATGATCGGCGTGCCTGCACTCGCTGGCGCCGTTGCAGTTTTGGCAACCAAGCTGCTTTCGACATTGGCCCTGATCATCGTTCTCGTCGGCGCATGGTTCGGGATCAGTGACGAGGCACCAGAGCTCGATCAGGCCGCGCTCGTTATTCTGTTCGGCGGAACCGTGGCGCTTGGTAGCTTCATGTTCAAGCAGTGGACGAAACTCAAGAACCGCAAGGTTGACTACCTCAAGACGCTGTCAGAGAACCTGTATTTCCGCACCCTCGCCACCGGTCCTGGGGTGATACACACCTTGCTGGCTTCAGCTGAGCAGCAGGAGGTGGCCGAGGTGCTGCTCGGCTATCACTTCATCAGAATGAACCCAGGCTGCACCGAAACGGAGCTCGACACCGCGGTCGAATCATGGCTCGAAACAGACATGGGCCACTCGATTGACTTTGAAGTCGGCGATGCGTTGACGAAGCTCAGGGCGCTCGGCATCATCAGTGGTAACGCTCAACTGCAGGCTGCACCTCTACCGCAAGCCCTAACGATTCTCGACCGTCGTTGGGATGCAATCTTTTCGTTCCCCCAAGCCGAGTCGCCCTCAGCTGCTCAGGACGAGGGCTTGGCTTCTCCAGACGAGAACGGCGACGACTCGCCCGCTCCCCTTTTGCGCCTACGCCAGCTTGTCGGCCGCTTCCGAGGCGGACGCGAGACGCGGGCATCGCAGCAAGAGTAATTGGCACCCCTACGACGTGTAGCTCACGACTTCATATTCGATGCCATCGGTGTCGTCGAAGTAGAAACGGCGACCTGGATCGTAGTCGTCATGACTGTGGGGAAGTAGACCGGCGGAGATGACCTTAGCCTCAACCGCATCCAGGTCGGCGACGACAACCCCAATGTGGTTCAGGCTGCCTGGAACGGGTCGACGAGTGTGGGAACCACTGGTTCCGTCACCGGTATAGACGGCGAGATACGTCTCACCGTTGCCAGCTTCACCCACATGCACCGAGCGGCCACCAGCGAGCGCACCGCCAGACCAACGGACTTCCCAATCGAAGAGGTCACAGAGAAGGGACGCCGTCACGTCAGGGTCAGTTACGGTGACGTTCGCATGTTCGAGGACGGCTGGGGATTTGGTTTGCGGCTCGGTTGTCATATCTATGTTGTAATATCTCAAGTTATGTTGAGGTCAAGCGAAAGTTCGAAGAAGTTGGCGAGGACCGATCGGTTGAGTATCGGCGATGTCGCAACGCGAGCAGGACTCGCCGTGTCTGCCATTCGGTTCTACGAAGAAAAGGGTCTCATCACCGCCGAACGTTCGCCATCAGGACACCGCCAGTTTCGGCGATCTGCGATCCGACGCCTCTCGTTCATCCGCATCTGTCAGAAGCTCGGCTACTCACTCAGCGATATCCAGGCCCAATTCGACAAGCTTCCAAAGCGGCGAAACCCGACCGAATCGGATTGGCACAAGCTGTCATCCAACTTCGCGTCTGACCTCGACGACCGCATCGCTGGGCTCCAGAAGCTGAGGGAACTCCTTGACGGATGCATTGGTTGCGGGTGCCTCTCAATGGAGGCGTGCGCTTTGTACAACGCCGATGACGGCGCGAGTGCGCTCGGCACCGGCCCACGCTACCTCCTTGGCAACTCGCCAACCGAGGTGAGCTTCCCAACCTGACGATCTGGCACTCGGGGGCGCCGAAACGGGAGCTGGCGCGCTCCAGCTCGGGGCGAGAACAGAGCTAGTCGTAGATATGGGTCGCGTTGTTGGACACCAGACCGATCTTGTGGCCCCAGAAACCCCGTGGCGTGAGCAGTTCGTCGATAAGGAATTCCATGGAAGGCGCCCAGGCCGCCCGCAACCCACTCATCTCGTCGATGGCATCGCCCATGGGAATCAACTCGAAACCTTGCGCCTCCATGCGGGCGTAGAGATCGACAACGAACGTATTGATTTCATCAAGGCTCTCCGGCGTCTGACCCGTCTGGTATGCGGATAAGTCGACGCCCTCAGTCATCTCTTGAAACAGAACCGTGGCGCGCCGGAGAAACCAATAGGCCTCGCGGTCGCGCGCCCCCTCGACCAATTGGGCGTGCAGGGCGGTGTCACACATGAGACCCAGAGCAGTGATCCAGTTTTGCCCCTCGTGGTGTGATCGGAAGAGCCGCAGCATCCGGTGTGTTGTGTGGGTCTCGAGAACTCCGGTTACCCACGTCTCCCATTCACGAAAGCGCTGGTTGATCCGATCTGGGTCACCGTCTGGCGACCATGCGCAGATGAGGTTCGTAGGGGTGACGCGCCCTTCGGTGCCGTCGTCCAGCGTCATGAGAAGTCGTTCGCGGTCGGAGTATGCCGAATACAGCGCAGGCAAGTAGCCGATCACGAGGGCCGTCGTCAGCACTCCGGCGAACGCCTCGAGAAGAGCACCAAAACGCGGGATCGTCCCTGCTGGTACTACCTCGCCAAACCCCACGGTGAAGAACACGACACCCGAGTAGTACAAGTTGTCGGCGAAGCTCTCGACGCCCTGGACCCCGCCGATTCCCCACCAGATCAGAGCGAACCCTGCGATCTGCTGCGCGACCCACGCCCCAAGCAGCACAAGAATGAGTGTTGGCGCATAGACCGACAGCATCGCTTCTCGGCGGCGCCCGGCCGGGATGAGTAGCGCGATTGCTCGTGCGATCTTCCACGTGATTGAGGTGATCAGTCTCGAGAGCCACCACTTCCACTGCGACGTCGTCGTGGTGACGAGCGTGTTGATCATGTCACTGAAGACTCCGACAACGGTGACTACACCGACAATGACGGCCAAGGTGTGCATTCGTGGGCTCCCGGGTCAGCGAATTTAGGTAACGCTAACCCCGCCGGGGTCTTCACCAACGGTGACCGGCTGATGGCCGGGAACCGCAACCCAACCGATTGGCGCCGCCGCCGATGCCGCGATCCGAAGACGCTCGACCGCAGCCAGACCCCAACAATGCCCCCTCGTCGCAGGGCCGGTCCAGGTTTCCTCACCATCGGCTGTAAGCACAAGCCCATGCAGCTCGCCTGACTGGAAGTACCCATCGCCCCATGGCTCGGCGTCACCGTCAGACTCGAACTCCAACTCCCAACCGAGGGCTGCTCGGTGACCACGACCGGTGTGAGCAAGCTCCGTCGGCGAATCGAGGGCAAGGGCGAACGCCTCCAGCCCGTAGCTCCAGTGGCTCATCGGGGTTTCGCAGACCAGCTCGACCCAGATGCCGCTTCCCCGAAATTCGAGTCCAGACGGAGGGACGACAAGGTCATCGCCAACCAGGACAAGCGGCTTCTCGTCGTGGCGCAGAAGGGCGCCTCGAAACTGCGCATGGCCTGAAACAGCCTGCACGGCGAGCTCGAACCACAGCGCGCCGCGTTCGCTTACGCTCAGAATCGAATTGACCTCGACCCAGTTGGGGTCGGCCGCACCCGAATCGTGGCGGCGCTCGTCTGGCTCGTCAAACACCGAACCACCTTAGCCAAGGCGAGTCAATCAACCAGGGCTGTCCATCTGTTGGCGAGACTGCGCCTACTCTGTGCAGACGATGACCGACCTGGCCCCCACCGTCGAATCCCTTCAGGCACTCGACACGGCGCTCGCCGCCACAAAGCTACCTCTCGACCTGCAAGCCGTCGTTCCGGCCAGAGCTGTCACCACTGAGCTCAGGGACCAAATCACCGATTACCTACTCCCCCGACTGAGCAAGCTCGATGCACCGCTGGTTGCCGTAATCGGTGGCTCGACGGGCTCAGGAAAGTCGACCATCACCAACTCGCTCGTCGGCATCGATGTGTCGCCAGCAGGTGTCCTTCGTCCAACCACCCGTGCGCCTGTCCTCATCTGTCACCCCGATGATGAAGCATGGTTCGCCAGTTCTGAAGTGCTCCCCGATCTGCCTCGGGTGACGGGCACCAAGGAGGCCACTGGCGCCGTGCTGCATATCCAACCAACCGACACCTTCGAGGCCGGCCTAGCACTCATCGACGCCCCCGATATCGACTCGATCGAGGACGCGAACCGAAGCCTCGCCACACAACTCTTGGCGGCCGCCGACCTGTGGCTCTTCACAACCACGGCCGTTCGCTACGCCGACGCGGTCCCTTGGGACTTCCTCCACCGAGCTCAGGCCCGCGGCACCGCGCTCGCCATCATCATCAACCGGGTGCCGCCCGGCGCGGCAGATGAGATCGTGCCCCATCTTGAGTCGATGCTGGTCAAGGCTGGACTCCCCGACGTGCCGCTCTTTGCCATCGACGAATCCGATCTCGTCGACAAGCGACTCGAACCATCGAGCGTCGCAGAGCTGAAGGCGATCCTCACCGACCTTGCCAACAACGCAGACCGTCGGGCTGAGATTGTTCGACGAACGCTCGACGGCGCCCTAGCCAGCATTCCCGATCGAGCCAACCAAACGCTCGTGGCATCCCGCCAACAAGACGTCGCGACCGTCGAACTGCGAGAGGCGCTTGAAGGAAGCTACCGGCGAGCTCGTGAGGCGCTGAACCACAACTTGCAAGGCGGCGCACTGCTGCGGGGCGAAGTACTCGAGCGCTGGCAAGAGCTCATCGGCACCGCCGATCTCATGCGAGCCGTGCAAAGCAGAATCAGTCGCATCCGTGACCGCATCGGATCGTTCATCAGTGGGCGCGAGGCCGACACGGCCGAGGTTCAGGGCGAGATCACGTCAACACTGGAACAGCTTCTACTCGACCAGGCCGATGCGGTCGCACTCGAGGTCGTGACCGCATGGCGCCAGCTGCCAGGCGGCAAGCAAGTACTTGGCGACGACCGGTCGCTCGAGATGGCCTCTGCGCAGCTTCGCAAGTCGATCGGAGCCGAAATTCGTGCCTGGCAAGACGACATCCTTGGCCTTGTCAGCGAACTCGGTGCGGGGAAGCGCACGACGGCTCGCATCCTGGCGCTCGGCGTCAACTCAATCGGCGTGGCGCTAATGATCGTGATCTTCTCTCAGACCGGCGGCATCACCGGCGGCGAGGTCGCAGTCGCAGGCGGAACCGCCGCCGTCTCGCAGGGCTTGCTCAACGCTGTCTTCGGCGAGCAGGCAGTTCGAGACCTTTCAACCAAAGCCCGCTCCCTGCTACTTGAGCGAGTTGGCGGACTGCTCGAGATCGACGCCAACCGATTCCGCACGAAGATCTGGGGCACGGTTCCAGGGCCCGAAACAACCGAAGCACTGGCCAAGGCCATAACCCAGTTCGAAGCCGCACAGAAAGCAAGCGTGCGATGATCGGCCACTCATCGAAAGCCGAGAAGGCAGCCCAGAAACAACTGACTGGACTCCCCGAGAGGCTCACCGCACTGTCGAGCGCTGTCGAGTTCGCTCATCCTCGGCTTGGCTCTGACCCCATTGCCTTCGAGGCCGTCATGTTCGCCGAGTATGTGGTCGACAAGGCCAACGCCCGGCTCAGGCACGGCACCGCACACACTCTGGTTGCACTGCTGGGGGCTACAGGCTCTGGCAAGTCGTCGGTTACCAACGCGCTCGCCGGAACCGACATCGCAACGACGGGGGTGCGACGCCCAACCACGTCAAGCACTCTGGCGTGCGTATGGGGCGACGAAGAAGCAAATAGTCTGCTCGATTGGCTCGAAGTCAGCAGCCGTCATGGCGTGCTCGACAGCGGTGAAGACCTCGATGGGCTTGTTCTTCTTGATGTTCCCGACCACGACTCTGTCGCCGTTGAGCACCGAATGGAGATGGAGCGGATCGCTGAACACGCCGACATGTTGCTCTGGGTCACCGACCCAGAAAAGTACGGTGATGCTGCGATGCACCATTACCTGCAACTGCTTGGCCAGCACGGAGCCGTAACGGCAATGGTGCTCAACAAGACTGATCGCCTGTCACCGGCCGAACTCGATCTCTGTCGTTCCGACCTCGGGCGGCTCCTTGTTGCGGATGGATTGCCAAAGGCCACGATCGTCGGCATTTCGGCCACCACCGGTCGCGGCGTGCCCGAACTGCGCCAAGTGCTCTCTAAAGCGGTCACCGAGAAACGGGCCGTGGCCGAGCGGTTGTCGGCCGACATCAAGGTGGCAGCCTCCGAACTTCAGGCCGCGCTTGGGCCGGCGAGTAAGGCGGAGGTCACTGATCGCCAAGCCGACTCCCTCGCCGACGATCTCGTCGATGCGGCAGGAATCAATGCGGTTACCGAGGCAGTCGCGGCCGGCCATCGACGAGATGCCGGACTGGCCGTTGGCTGGCCTGTTACCCGTTGGGTCGGTCGCCTACGACCGCATCCGCTACGACGGCTACACCTCGGGTCGGGCAGCACTGGCCGCTCAGATCTGCCAGGCATTGCTGGCGCCAACGAAACACGAGCGCTCGCTGCGATCCGCCGCACGGCCGACACTGTCACCGCCGATCTGAAAGAGCCCTGGCCTACGCTCGTCCGAGACGCCGCCACGCCAGACACCAAAGAATTGCGAGACAGGGTCGACACCGCCATCGCTGGCGCGGTCCGTGGAAGCGGCCGCGACAAGCCACGTTGGTGGTCAATGGTCGCCACACTTCAACTCATCCTCGCGTTGGCAATGGTGGCGGGACTGGTCTGGCTCGGTGCCATCTTCTTCGTCGCCTGGTTCCAACTCCCCGACCTGCCAACTCCCGAATACCGCAGCATTCCTATTCCAACCGCGCTCGCCATCGGCGGCGCGGTTCTTGGGGTGCTCGTCGGATTCATCGGGAGGCTTCTGGCCCGGGTTGGCGCTACACGTCGAGCTCGCAGGGTTCAGAAGTCAGCGTCCGACGCGGTTAGGACTGTGGCCGACGAGTTGATCCTCACACCGATGCGGGCGGAGCTCACCTTGCGTAACGAACTCAGTGGCCTGCTGACGACCGCAGCTGGCTAGGTTGGCTTCGTGCGATACCTCAGTGACTCATGGATAGCCGCAACGGCCTCGGCTTTGAAGGCGGCGACACCACTCGATACCGCTCTGACCGTCGGCTATGTCGTGACCGACGGCCCCGACGGTGATCGCAGCTACACGTTGCACTATGGAACCGACCGGCCAACCTGCGTGGCTGGGGTGAATGGTGCCGACGTCATCTTGAAGAGCGACTGGACGACCGCGGTTGCCATTGCCAAGGGCACGCTGTCGCCACAGCGGGCATTCCTCGATGGCCACCTACGCCTCGATGGTGACGCCGTTGTCCTCATCGACAGCCAAGAGGGCATCGCCACGTTCGAGCCGCACCTCGCCCCCCTCCGCGCCACCACCACCTACGCCTAGCCTCGCAGAGTAGGATCGGGAGATGCCGGAGATGCCCGAAGTGCAGGCCCACGCGGAGCGGATGACCGCGAGCCTGGCCGGGCAGACGCTGCACAAGTTCCAGCTCATCAACTTCGCCTCACTCAAGACCTTCTCGCCTGCGCCCGACGCGGCACACGGCGCCACGCTTACATCAGTCGGACGGCGGGGCAAGTACCTACTGATCCACTTCGACAACGGCCACACCCACATCGTCCACCTCATGCAGGGCGGGCGGCTACGCCCCGATCCGAAGCAGTCAAAGAAGCCCCGCGGCGGCATGATCCGCTGGCTCTTCGACAACGACGAGGCTTGGCTACTCACCGAGGCGGGAACGGAGCGGAGGGCTGGTGTATGGGTTGTCGATGGCGACCCGCTCCCCCAACCGCCGGTCGACTATCTCGGCCCTGAAGCAAACACGATCACACTCACCCAGCTCCGCAAAATGTGCAAGGCCAACTCTCGACGCCTTCACGGGCTCCTGCGGACGCAGAAGGACATCGCGGGAATCGGACGACTACTCGCCAACGAGGTCTGCTTCGCCGCCAGGCTCTCGCCCTTCGCCAACGCGTCAAAGCTGGCCGACGACGACGTAAAGACACTTCACAAAGCGATCAAGACCGTGATGAAAGATGCGCTCGCCCACGAACACACCCTCGATGACATCGGCAAAAGCGCCGACCGGCCCTCAAACGTACACAACCGAGCAGGTGAGCCCTGCTCGGCGTGCGACGACGTGGTGCGGACCGTTGAATACCGGAAGTACACCGTGTTCTATTGTGCGACGTGTCAGACCGGCGGGAAGATCCTCGCCGACAACACCACGTCGAAGTTCCTCAAATAGCACGACCGCGGCCGGTGTTGTTGGTACGACGTACCCACAACAACGCTCCGCTGTCTTCGGTACGACGTACCGAAGACACCTGTGACTAGATGAGGTCTTTCACGGCTTCGCGCTCGTCGGTGAGCTCGGCCCATGTGGCTTCCATACGGCCCTGTGAGAACTCGTTGACGTCGAGACCCTGGACGATAGAGAAATCGCCGTCTTTGCAGGTGGCGGGGAACGAGGTAACGATGCCCTCAGGGGCGCCGTATGAACCGTCGGAGATGACCGACATCGAAACCCAGTCGCCGTCGGGAGTGCCGAGCGCCCAGTCGTGGAGATGGTCGATTGCGGCGTTGGCGGCCGAAGCTGCCGACGATGAACCACGGGCATCGATGATGGCGGCGCCACGCTTGGCAACCGTTGGGATGAAGTCGTTCTCGAGCCAAGCCTGGTCGTTGACGAGCTCGGCTGCGTTCTTGCCGTTGATCTCGGCGTTGAAGATGTCGGGATACTGGGTGGTTGAGTGGTTGCCCCAGATGGTCATCTTCGTGATGTCGTTGGTGGAGACGCCGGTCTTGGTCGCAAGCTGGCTGAGCGCACGATTGTGGTCGAGACGGGTCATGGCGTGGATCTGACGGGGGTCGAGATCGGGCGCATGCGACAGAGCGATCAACGCATTGGTGTTGGCCGGGTTGCCAACGACGAGCGCCTTGAGGTGCTTCGATGCCGAGTCGTTCATGGCCTTGCCTTGCGGGCCGAAGATGCCACCGTTTGCGGCGAGCAGATCGGCACGTTCCATGCCGGCCTTGCGTGGCATTGAGCCAACAAGGAGGGCGTAGTCGGCATCGCCAAAGGCAACATCGGCGTCGTCGGTGCGGACCATACCGGCGAGCAGAGGGAAGGCGCAGTCGTCAAGCTCCATCGCAACACCCTGAAGTGCTCCGAGTGCGGGGGTGATCTCGAGCATCTGGATGATGACGGGCTGGTCTGGACCAAGCAGGGCGCCTGAGGCGATGCGGAAAAGCAGGCTGTAGCCAATTTGTCCTGCAGCGCCTGTAACGGTAACTCGTACGGGGGACTTACTCACGACCCGGTAGCTCCTTGTGTAGATATCTCGGTCCGCCGTTGGACCGCGACCCATCGTAGCCGCGCCACAGGGGCAGCCGTTAGACGACAACCAGCGCTAGGCGTGTGTCACTGGGATTCGGAGCGATTCTGGGTGTTGCCAACCCACGCTCGGTGTAGGCGGGCGTAGATCCCGTCAAGTGCGACAAGCTCGCCGTGTGGGCCCGACTCAACGAGTTGGCCTTTGTCGAATACGAGCACCAAGTCGGCAGCCTCGGCAGTCGCCAAACGGTGTGCGATTGACACGAGCGTGCGACCCTCAGCCAATTTATGCAGCGCAGTAGTGAGCGCCTGATCGGTTTCGGGGTCTACGGCCGAGGTGGCCTCGTCAAGGATGAGGAGCCCGGGGTCGGCCAACGCGGCTCGAACCAATGCAATCAACTGCCGCTCGCCCACCGAGAGAGAGCCGCCCCGCTCGCCAACCTCTGTGTCGAGTCCATTGGCCAGCTTGGCCGCCCACCATTCGAGACCGAGCAACTCGAATGCGGCCACAATCTCGGCGTCTGATGCACTTGGACGCCCGTAGCGAATGTTTTCTGCGATCGACGCGTCAAACAGGAACCCGTCTTGGGGAACCATGCGAACCGCAGCGTGCCGTGCGGTTTGGCTGGCATCAGTGAGTGCCACGCCGTTGAGTTTGATCACGCCGTTGGTTGGATCGGCGAGCCGGCACAGCAGCTTGGCGAACGTGGTCTTGCCCGACCCGGTTTCTCCGACAATGGCGACCTTGGTTCCGGCCGGGATCTCGACGGACACGTCGTGCAAGACCCGTCCGCCTTCCCGGTAGGAGAATTCAACCTGTTCGGCCGTGATGGCAATCGCGCCCGCCGGAATAGCGAGACCAGGATCAGCCTCAGGTACATCGACCGGGTGCTCAAGCAGGTTAAGAATCTTGCGCCAGCCGGCGACAGCCGTTTGGGTTTGGTCAAGCGTCTCGCTGAGCTCGCTTATCGGGCCTTGCAGCAGAGTCGTCAAGAACAGGCAGGCGATGATCTCGCCCGCTCCAAGACCAAGACTGTCTCGCTGGGTGAGGCCAATAATTAGGACGCCAGAGAACGCGAGCGCACCAAAGAAGTCACCAACCACAAACACACCGCTCATGAATCGGTTGGCGTAGATGCGGGCCGAATAACGCCTCGAGATCGACGTCTCAAGATCGTCGAGAGCCCGCTTCTCGGCTCCGTAGGCCTTGACAACGTGGACGCCCATCACAGCCTCTGAGAAGGCGGAAAGCATGTCGGAGATTCTGGTTCGAAGCTCGTCGTAAGCAGCAAGTTGGCGCTTCTGGATCCATCTCATGATGGGGAGCACCGGCAGGTAGACGACTGCAACGACGACCGCGAGCAGCCACGAATACCACGCGATGACAGCAATCGTGCCGATGATTAGCGTCGGGTTGACGGTCCAGCTGTAGAGGCCCCATTGCGCGAATCGAGCGAGCGACTCGCAGTCGCTGGTGACACGGGCGACGAGCACACCGCGCTTGGTGTCGTTGTGGTCGGCGATCGACAGTTTGTGGACATGGTTGAACGCTTGAATTCGAAGGTTGGCGATCGCTTGCTCGGCTCGCCACACAAGACGCCGCTGGGTCGCCCACGAGACAACAGCCGATGCCACAACGACAAGGAACGCAATGAACGCCAGCACGTTGACCGTCGCTGGCTTGACGCCACCGTCACCGAGCACACCCTTGTCGAGAGCTCGCTGAATCAACACCGGAATAACAAGGCGGCCAACAGCGACCGAAAGGCCCATGAAGACCGTGGCAATGAGGCCAGACTTCACCTCGGGGCTGCGGGCCATGCCCCGACGAAGGACGGCAAGCGCCCCTTCAGGAACATCGTTTGAGTCGTCGAGATAGTCGGGCATCTCCGTTTCGATAGCCGTCATCGTGCCGCCTCCTCGTATGCCGTAACAAGTGCTTCGTATCCGGGGTGATTCAGCAATTCTTCGTGAGTCCCCGCCGCTTCAATGCGACCGTTGGCGAGGTAAAGGATCCGGTCGGCAAGCTCGATGGTGGAGACCCGTTGAGCAACGACGACGGTGGTGGTCGGGACGCCTTCGCCTAGACCATGAAGGATCTGCTGTTCGACGCGGGCGTCGACGGCGCTTGTGGCATCATCGAGGAAGAGCACCCGAGGCTTACGGGCAAGGGCCCGAGCTAACGCAACACGCTGACGTTGACCTCCCGAGAGCGTGACCCCTCGTTCGCCGACGATGGTGTCGAGCCCTTGGGGCAGGTCGTCGATGAACAGATCGACCTTCGCCAGTTCCGCCGCCGCCAATACGGTGGCGTCATCGAGCGATCGATTCAGGTCGATATTTGACCGCAGCGAGTCGGCGAACAAGAACGACTCTTGAAAGACGAGCGCGAGCACTCGGGTCCGCTCGGCATCGGTGAGCGACTCGATCGGCTGATCACCTATCCGAACCTCTCCAGACTGGGCCGGAACGACACCAGTGAGCACCGAGACGAGGGTTGACTTGCCAGCGCCCGTCGACCCAACAATTGCGACCACTTCGCCCGGCGCGATCTCGACGTCAACGTTCTCAAGCACCGCCGTGCCGTCTGGGTAGGTGTAGCTAAGGCCTCTCGCCGAGATGCCAAGAGGACCGTCGCCAGGGATCTGGAACGCGTCTGGCTCAACCGGGACTTCTTCTGCGAACACCGCAGCAAGCCGAGCGTTCGCTACGACCGAAGGCGGCATGCTCTCGAGGAAGAAACCGAATACTCTCATCGGGAACGCCAACACACTGAACAGCGCTGCAACTTGGATGAGGTTGCCCGGAGTTACGGCTCCCGACTGGATGCGGTATGTGCCGACCACGATGATGACAACAATGCCGAGGTTGGGAAGGGCGTCCATCACGGCTTCGAAAATGGCCCGCATGAAACCGACCTTGACCCGATGGCCACGAAGTTCTAGCGCCGCTTCGGTGAACCGCACATCTTCCTCGTGCTCGCGCCCAAGCACCTTAACCACGAGCGCTCCATCGAAGCTCTCGTGAGCTATCGACGAAACACGCCCAACCCCCGCCTGCACATCCGAAGCCGGGCCCTGAATACGCTTCGAGTACGCGTGGTTGAGCAAGGCCATCGCAGGGAAAATCAAGAAACCAATGAAAGCCAGAATTGGGTCGACGATGATCAGGCTGACCGCGGCAAAGAGCGCCATAAACACGGCGCCAAGCGAGAACGGCAACGGGTGAAGGACGTCGGCTGCGATCTCGGCATCATTGTCGGCATGGGCCAGAAGCTGACCAGTCGGCACCGATTGGTGCCAAGCGAGTGGCAACCCGACGTAACGCTCCGAGAGCCTTCGCCGGTAGGTCGCCTGCACCCTTTCGCTGGTCATCCCGGCGTAGTAGCGGCGAGTCATCACCCCAGCGGCCCGGAGGATTGCAACCGCAACGACGGCGACCGAGGCCTTCCACAAGACGCCGTCGGGAATGATCTGCGTATCGAACGTCTTAATCACGACTTCGTCGGTCACCCACCCAATGACGACAGTCGAGATCACGGTCGCGAGGGCAAAGACAGCGGCACCGACGACCGATATTCCGAATGGCCCAGGGTGAAGCCGAACCATCGACCAGACAATGCGCAGCCCGCCGCGAAGCCCAGCGTCATGGATTGGTTGATCAACAAGGGGCGTAGACATACGCGAGTGAGACTACCGGGTCGCTCCGTTTCGTACCTCTTCATTTCGTTAGAGTGACGAACAACTCATGTCGCAAAGGCACTGGCAACACTGAATCCCCTGTGTCACGATCATTCAATGCTGTTGCGACCGGCCAAACCAAGCGATGCATCAACAATCGCCCACTACCACGTTGCTGCGTGGGCAGCTACGTACACCGGGCGAATTCCAAAGGAGACAATCGACGAACTCACGGTCGAGCGGCGGCTGGATCAGTGGGAGGCGTGGCTTTCCGACTCAATTTCAACGGTCATCGTCGCTGACGTTGATGGAGCTGCCGTCGGGCATGCCTTGGTGTCTGGCGATGAGCTGTTTCAGCTCTACCTCGACCCCCGCCATCTCGGCAAGGGCTATGGGAAAGCGCTCCTCAACGCCGCGACGGATGAATTGCGCATAGGCGGCATCGAAACGGCCTATCTGACGACGCTCAACGTGCCGACGCAGCCGGCGTACCAGCTCTACGTGTCGACCGGTTGGGTTCCCGGCGTTGTCGAACCGGCCGAAGTCTGTGGGGGCGCAGAGTCGGTCAGGATGTCGCTCGACCTGTCGCTCTAGTCAATCATCGCGAGGACGAGGTCGAGCCCACGGACTCCGAACGAGGCCGGACGCGGGAGCAACAAGGCCGTAGCCCCCAGCAACGACGCCGCACCGTCTTTCACCGGCGTGTCACCGACCATCAGAATCCGCTCTGGCGGGCAATCGAGCTGTGCAAACGCGTGCTCGAATATCTCAAGCGCAGGCTTCTGCACCCCTAGTTCAAACGAGAGTGACCATGAATCGATGTCGTCGCCAAAGCCGAACTCGGCGGCATGCTTACGAAGGTCGACATGAATGTCGCTGAGCACGCCGACCTGCAGGCCGGCAGCCTTGACGCTCCGAATCGTGGGTGCCGCATCGGGGTAGGCGGGGTGAAACGATGCCTGACCAAGCAGGATGTAGAGCGCGTCAGCAAGTTCTTGGTCGTAGCCAGACCGCTCGTATAGCAAACGCTCGCTCCGCCCATGCGCCGCAAGCGACGTGTCTTCGATGGCTGAAGCCTCTTCAACCTCTGGCCGCAGCTTCGCTCGGTCTTGGGCGGCGAGCATGTCCTCGATCTCGGCTAGTGTCGCCGTTCGCCCCAGGTTGGCTAGTGCGAGCTCAAGGTGCGCTCGGGGGCTTGGGTAGTGCGCCAGAGTCACCATCCAGTCGAAGAGCACCGCATCGAATCGTCGCATCTTGCTCCCTCTTAGGTGTTGCCACCCGAGAGGATAACGCCAACCCGTCTACCGGCCCATCGTTCGGGGTCAGCAAGGATGGCTGCGATCCCAACAGCCCCACTTGGCTCGACGACGAGGTTGAGCAAGTCATGAATCTTCTGAGCGGCCGCTTCAATCTGCGACTCGCTTACGGCCACGACATCGCTGACCAACACACGGTTGATCGGGAAAGTGTTCTCACCAGGAGCACGAACAGCCAGACCATCGGCAATGGTGACGGGCTGATCAATCGTCACCCTGTGACCTGCCCGGAATGACTGGCGAGTGTCATCGCCCTCTTCGGGCTCAACACCAATCAGTTCACAGTCGGGGTCAAGGGAGTGCATGGCCGACGCGCAACCCGCCATCAAACCGCCGCCCGACATTGGCACGAGCAGTGCATCAAGTTGACCAACTTGTTCGTGCAACTCGAGCGCCACAGTTCCTTGCCCCATCATCACCAGCGGATCTTCAAACGGGTGCACAAAGACTGCGCCAGTGGTTGCCGCTTGGGCGCGCGCCGGACCCTCACGATCGGGCGTCGAGCGCGGGAAGGTCACGATTGTCGCACCGTATTGCTCGATAAGGCGTCGTTTCGAGGCGGGGGCGTCGTCTGGGATGTGGACCGTGGCCGGGATGCCGAGGATGTGAGCAGCACACGAGATTGCTGCCCCGTGGTTGCCTGACGACACGGCAACAACGCCGCTCTTGCGTTCGTCATCGCTCAGCAACGACAACCGATGGAAGGCGCCCCGAAACTTGAACGAGCCAACACGCTGGAGCGACTCTGCCTTGGCAAAGACCTGACAGCCAGCGAGCTCGTCCATGGCCGAACTAGAAACGACCGGGGTCCGCACTACCTCAGAGGTGATCAATGCAGCCGCAGCACGAACTTCGTCAAGGGTTATGCGGAGGGTCATCGTCTACTCGAGGGTCGCATAGTTTGTCGAACGGTCATCGGTGGTGGATCCGCGGACCTCGTCGACGGAGTCTCGAAGCGCGCTCAGGTACTCGTCGACGACACCTGTGTTCGAGTTGGAGACAGTCGAGTGCAGCGAATCGGGCGGGCCTTGGCGATCGAGATACCAGCCCCTCTTGGCGAGGGCATCGCCGAGTGCAAACACATCAATAGGGTCGCTTGAGCTTGGGTCGGTGGCGAGCGCGACAAGATGGTACTGACCATCGCCGAGCACCCTGATGCCGTCAATACCCGCGATCCCTGCTCGGATTTCGTCCGAGTTCTTCAGGGTCTGAGCGACCAGCGCCTTGTAGCCATCGACCCCAAGTTGCTGCATCACGGCCCAGGCCGCGGCCATTGGCAGACCAGATCGGGTGCCCTGCAAGTTCGGTGAGGCATAGAACCCTCCAAGCCAGTCGTCGAAGATGAAGGTCTGATAGCGGCGCAGCTCCTTCGTCCGGTGCAGGATGACCGAGACGCCCTTTGGCGCGTATCCGAGTTTGTGTATGTCGGCTGAGATTGATGACACCCCATCGACCCTGAAGTCCCAGACCGGCACGTCACGGCCGAGCATCTCAACGAAGGGCAGCACGAATCCACCCATGCACGCATCGACGTGGCAGTTGGCATCGACGCTCTGAGCCAACGCCGCGATGGCGGGAATGTCGTCGACAACGCCTTGGGGATACTGAGGCGCCGACCCGACGACCAGCACCGTGTTCTGGTTGACGAACTCGGCCATCGCTTCGACGTCGGCGGTCCAATCATCCTTGACGCCAACCTTGTGTACCTTGATCCCAAAGAGATGTCCTGCTTTGTGAAAGGCGGCGTGTGCGCTTGCCGGCAGAACCATCTCGGGCTCGGTGATCGACCGCTCAATACGGCCTCGCTCGCGAGCCGCTTTCACACCGCACAGAATCGACTCGGTGCCACCGCTCGTCAGAAAGCCGGATGCCGTATCGGGGCCGTGAAGGAGGCTCCCCGTCCAACCAACCACTTCACTCTGAATCGACCCGAGCGACGGAAACGCCTTTGTGTTGAGGGCATTCTCGTGGAGGTACATCATGGCTGCCTTCTCGGCGACCTCGTGCACTTCGGGCCCACCGTCGTAGACCAAGCCGAACGTGCGACCGTCTTTCCACTTCACGTCGTCATCACGTTTCGCCGACAGCTCGGCGATCACGTCGTCGACAGAGCGGCCTGATTGGTTGAGGGATGCCATAGCCGAACAGTACAACCATGAGCTTGCACCCTCAATACTGCGGAATTGTTTGACCGGCCTTGTGGTTCATCCCCTATGAGTGCCACCGTCCCGCCGGCAGAAGACCCAACACCGCCCTGTGTTGCGTTCGTATTCTCTGGCGGTGCCAGCCTCGGATCTATCCAGGTTGGCATGGCGGTGGCTCTCGAAGAAGCAGGCATCACGCCCGACCTCATTGTTGGCACGTCGGTTGGGGCGATCAACGGGTCCTGGTTCGCGACCGGCAAACAAGCCTCCGAACTGGCCGAAGTCTGGGCCAGTCTTGAGCGGTCAGATCTCTTCCCGGTCGGTATTCGCCTCGGCCTCCGTGCCCTCGTTGGCCGAGCCGGACACTTCATTTCCGACTCTGGACTTCGCTCGCTCCTCGAACGTCATCTGAGCTTCGATCGCCTCGAAGATGCACCAATACCGTTTCAGATCATCGCCACCGACGCGGCATCTGGTGATGAAGTAGTCCTCCGCTCCGGACCGGCCATGGAGGCAGTGCTGGCGAGCGCGGCACTACCTGGTATCTTCCCACCCGTCGATGTCGCGGGCAGGAAGTTGTTCGACGGTGGGGTTTCGAACAACACTCCGATCTCGCGAGCAATCGAAGCAGGCGCCACCGAGGTGTGGGTTCTGAATCCTGGATATTCGTGCGGCCTTGTCTCAACTCCAGACAACGCCCTCGCACTTGCCCTCCACTCAATGGCTCTACTTGTACAGCAGCGCCTGGTCCTCGAGCTGACAAACAAGCGGTTCGATGTCCCTGTACACCTCATCCCTGCGCCATGCCCGATATCGGTGACACCAATCGACTTCTCGCAGTCGAGCGAGCTCATCGAGCGAGCGGCGGCGGGAACCAGGCAATGGCTCAAGAACGGTCGTCCGAATGCGATGCCTCTCGTTTTCCCGCATCAGCACAAGCGGCCATATATTGCGCAGCAGAAGACCTAGCTCTGGGCTGGCCGGTGACAGTTTCTGAACCGGCCAGCTCCTTTCCTTGGCCCTACTCGTCTGGCAAGAGCTTTCCTGGGTTGAGAATCCCCTGCGGATCGAAGAGTCCTTTGATGGCTCGCATCATCTCGAATTCGACCGGTTGCTTCTGACCGACGATCCGCTCACGAAGCTCTTGGCCGATGCCGTGCTCCGCACTAATGGTGCCGCCAAATGACCACGTAAGCTCGTCGATGAGTTTGTACAGCTCGGCTTCCTTTGACATGAGAAGGCCAGGCTCGGAGGCGGCGGGCCACACAGTGAGGTGTAGGTTGCCATCGCCAACATGCCCGAAGGCGTACGGCAGCGCGCCGGGAACTGTTTCCTCGATGAGGTCACGAACCGCCGAATGAAACTCTGCGATGCGATCGGGACGGACGGCGAGATCGTATTTCAACAGATATGCGTCGAAGATGCGTATTGACGAGAGCTCGTCACGAAGGTGCCAGAGATTTTGCTCCTGAGCAGAAGTGTCGGCGATCACCGCATCAGAGATGAGACCCCGTGTGCTCGCCAGATCGAGGTACGCGAGCAGTTCGTCGCCGATGCCCTCCGCTCCGCTGAAACGCATGAGGAGATACCATTCGGCGACTTCGGGCAGCGGACGCGCTATGTCGAAGCGCTCCGTGGCCGCAGCGACACCAACTTCGGGAACCAACTCGAAGGCGCTGAGGCCTTGAGGCGCCATCGTTTGGGCCAGCGAGAACACCTCGTTCAGCCGGTCAATGTCGGTAAGCGCGACGAACGCCGTTTGATGCGCCGCGGGCCGAGGGCGCAGCTTCATGATCGCCTTGGTCACGATGCCGAGCGTGCCCTCTGACGCGATAAAAAGATGCTTCAAGTCGTAGCCCGAATTGTCCTTTGGCAACGCTCGCAACCCGTTCCACACCTGTCCATCGGCGAGCACAACTTCGAGCCCCATCACTTGGTCTCGCGTTGTCCCGAAGCGCAACACGTTGAGGCCACCGGCGTTGGTCGCGATAGCGCCGCCGAGTGTGGCAGTTCCTCTGGCACCCCAGTCGGGGGCGAACAATCGGTCAGCCGCGGCCGCGGCTTCCTGGAGCTCTTGGATCGTCACGCCCGCCTCAGCCGTGATTGTGAACCCGTCGACATTCAACTCAATAATCGAACGCATCCTCGTGAGTGAGAGGACGACGGTTGGCCGGTCGACGTTTGGTACTGATCCGCCTGACAAGCCGGTGTTGCCCCCTTGCGGAAGTACGGCGATTGACGCTTCGGCGCAAAGCTCGACGACGGCCGAAACTTCAGCCGTTGAGGCCGGTCGGACGACGCCGAGCGCCTCGCCATGAAACTCTTTTCGCTCATCAATGAGGTAGCTCTCGGCGTCAGAGCCGGAAAGCCAGCCTGCTTCGCCGACAATGCCTTTCATCTGAGTCACTGCGTCGGAGATACTTAACTGCGTCATCTCCGCATGGGATCAGAACAACGTCGATCTGTCAACGTCACGGAGTTCGCTGTGCTCAAGGGGACCTGCAAGACTCCCCCGGTGCCTAAGAACTCACCAGAGCCGTCAGCTGGCCTTCTCCTTGGTGCAGTAGCGCTCGTTGCCATTGTGTGGGGAGCCGGACCGCCCATTACCAAATTGGTTACGGCCCCTCCGCTCGTCGGGGCGGTGCTGCGATTCGGCTTGTCGTTCCCTGTCCTCTTTGCAATTGCAGCAGCAACTGGCAACAAGGTGACGAAGCAGAGCCTGAAAGCGTCGGCGCTACCTGGCGTGGCTTTCGGTATCAACATGGTGTTCGTGTTTGCGACGGTCCAAGAGGCCGCGGTCGCCGTGCTATCCGTCGTAGTCGCCTTGCAGCCTGCACTTCTTCTCATCGTGGCCAGCCCAATCTTCGGCGAGCGCCCGACCCAAAGACAACTGATTTGGACGCTTGTCGGTGTGGCCGCAACAGCAGGGGTCGTATTGGGGGCAGGTGATGAGTTGCGTGCATCGTGGCTCGGTCTCACGTTCTCCTTCCTCGCGATGTTGTCGTTCTCGGTGTATTTCGTGCTGACCCGCCTGGCTCGCACCCAGCACAACGTCGACCCAATCCAATGGATGGCTGGCGTCAACTTCTGGGCCTTCGTCGTACTCGTCCCCCTCGTCGCGATCTTCGTCAGCCCCGACGAAGCCAAGGAATTCGGTGGGTACGACTGGCTTTGGATCGCCATCGTTGCGTACCTCACTGGGGCTTTCGGGCACGTACTCATGGGTTGGATCCACGGGTATCTCGAAGCGGCTCGGTCGTCGCTCTACCTTCAGTCGATGCATATCGTCGCGCTTGGATTGGCGTGGCTCATCCACGATGAACCCATCACGTGGGTGCAGGGGCTCGCTGGTCTCGTTGTGCTCGGCGCCGTTACTGCCGTGATCCGCTTGCCCCCTATTCGCACTGCGGATTCGGCCGAGCCGGTGGCCGCCAGATAGGGTCCGTCCATGACGGCACCGGTCGATGGCAACCCGCAAAATACGCTCTTCGGAACATCGGTCCGCAGGGTCGAAGATCCTCATCTTCTTCGGGGCGAAACGAGCTTTGTCGCCAATGTCCCGCTTGTTGGAGCGCTTGTCGTTCACTACGTCACCTCTATAGAGGCGCATGCCCGAATAGTGGGTATCGACGTTTCCGAAGCGCTTGCATCGCCAGGTGTCGTCGATATCGTGACGGCAGCCGACATCGATCTCGGTCCACCACCGCCACTCCCTGCCGACTACCCAGAGGGCACGGCCCGTCCATACCTCGCAAGCGACATAGTCCGCTACGTTGGCCAGCCGATTGTTGCGATCGTCGCGGAAACCGAGGCGTCCGCGGCTGACGCCGCCGAGTTAGTGGTGATCGACTACGACCCGCTGCCTCCCGTCATTGGCTTCGACGCAGCACTCGCGAACGAGACTCGGCTCTTCGAACACCTCGACTCAAACCTGGTCCACACGGCGACAAACGGCAATGGAGCTATCGACTTCTCGGCCTACGAAGTTGTCGTTGAAGCCGTCATCGAGAATCAGCGCTTGGCTCCTTGCCCCATCGAAACCCGCGTTGCCGCGTGCTACTGGGATGGCGATCGCATCGTGCAATACGCTTCGTGTCAAGGCGCCCACGTCGTCCAGAAGATGTTGGCGTATTGCTATGGACTCGACCCCTCGTCAGTCAGGGTCATTACCAGCGACGTCGGCGGCAGCTTCGGGGCAAAGGGGCGACCGTATTCTGAAGAGTTGCTGCTGCCGTACCTGTCGCGTCGGAGCGGTAGGCCAGTGCGCTGGACTCCATCTCGGAGCCAAGACATGGTTGGACTCGGCCACTCTCGAGCACAACGAAACACGATCCGAATCGCCGGCGATCGCGACGGAACGCTTCGAGCAATGGAGGCGGACATTCTCGTCGACTGCGGCGCATACCCGGTGGCCGGGCCCGTGCTCGCTCAAAATACTGGTCGTATGATGCCGGGGCCGTTCGACGTCGAGCTGGTCAATTGGGTATCAACCGCGGTCGTCACGAACACCACTCCCCTTGCGGCCTATCGAGGTGCGGGCCGACCAGAGTCTGGCGCCCTTGTTGACCGCGCCGTCGACCTCTTTGCCGCCGAGATCGGCATGGACCCGGCCACGCTGCGTCGCAAGAACCTGCTGAGGGCAGATCAGCTTCCCTTCACGAATCCGTCAGGTGTCATCTACGACTCTGGCGACTACCACGATGCCTTTGAGCGCTGCCTTGAGATCGTTGG
>RCMY010001568.1_pt1 | contig 35395 bp, 33 predicted proteins | sample 2041341 | NCBI WGS metagenome assembly RCMY01 (sample SAMN09708234, study PRJNA481090) | Marine sediment metagenome, whole genome shotgun sequencing project. | reverse complement strand
GGCGCGGGATTAAACATCACGCCTAAAATATCACTTGGGGCAAAATATAATCTGTTGTACGATAAGGATGAAAGTGTGTATACGAGCCCGATTATTCCGTTTGTGAATATTACGTTTTGACACCATCAAAACCGCTTTACGGCAACTTTTATATCATTCATTGAAGCACCCGTGACAATTTCAAAATCAATCACCCCCAAAACCAATTCCTCTTCCGTGATTACATCAACTTCCCAATGACCTTGTTTTACATTGTTCTTGTAGGTGTACCCGCGAAATCCTCCACTACGGCCTCCGGTGATCTCGAAACCGATGTCCTCTACCACTTCCCATTCGTCGGTTATGGCGTTGTACCATTTCCAACGGTGGGATATGGACTTTTTAAAATCTGTCGGCGCGAATATCGAGGAGAAAATATACACCTTTTCATAGGGGGTAAAGTGGAATTTTAGCTTGTGGTCCCTCCAAAACATATAGCTTTCGTTCTTTTCAAAGCTGACCACATAATCGTTGTCTTCAATACTAACATTATGTGCTACGATACTTTCATCCAAGGCCAAAGGAACCGGGGGAATAAGCTTGAAGAAGTAGAAAATGTTGATAAATGCAAAAATGGACAGTAGGATGCCCATCAATTTCGCCAAATGGATTTCTGCCCGGGTACTCGGACTGGAAAAGTAGATCAGCATAACCAGTAGTAATGTACTTCCAAAACTGACCAAGCCTGAAAACAGGAAAATGGTCGTACCCATGTCTCTGATGAATACGGGTACCATAAAGGTGAAAAACGTAAAATTCAGGAAGAAATAAACACTGAATTGAAGGTATTTGTTGGATATTCTTCTTTTCAAAAATTCATTGGCCAAGAGCAAAACGACCAATATGATAAAAAAGGATACCGTTTTGGAAAGGGAAACGCTTCTTGAAAAGTAGATGACATAGGCACTTGAAAGTCCCCCGAAGAAAAATTGGATGGCCAAAGGAAAAAATTCCTGATAACGTTCGAGTATTGTGTTTTTCCATTTGCCGTCATCCGCTAGATTATAAAGGTACATGGTAATGGTCAAGCAGGTCATGTGCAGGCATAAGACCACTAAGTCATAAGTGCGGTCGATACGCCCTAGCGTCAAGGTATCGAAGATAAACCCTCCAATAAAAAATAATATCGGGACGTATTTTTGATGTTTCCGGATAAACTTTCTAAACGTACTGTTTCTAAACCGGACTAACGTTCTTTTCATATAAACCCTACAAAGTTCTAAATATAATGGATAAAGTTGCTACGTAGCTATGTATTCTAACGGTACAGCGCAATTTTATTGTCTAAATAAGATAATCGGACCTGAATTTTTCCGTTGCCGGAGCGTTGGTTTCACTAATTTCCATCTTTATACGTTACTTTGTAATTCAGAAAACTACATACATCATGCAAAAACCCGATTGGAAAACTGCCAAAGATTTCGAGGATATCACCTATAAAAAAAGTAACGGCGTGGCCCGTATTGCCTTTAACCGGCCCAATGTGCGCAATGCATTTCGGCCCAAAACGACCAGCGAGCTCTATCAGGCCTTTTATGATGCTCAGGAGGATACCTCGATAGGAGTGGTTTTGCTATCCGCGGAAGGGCCATCGACCAAAGATGGCGTCTATTCCTTTTGCAGTGGGGGCGACCAGAAGGCTAGGGGAGAGCAGGGCTATGTAGGGGAAGACGGCCAGCACCGCCTGAATATTCTCGAGGTACAGCGGCAGATCCGTTTTATGCCCAAAGTAGTGATTGCCGTAGTACCCGGCTGGGCAGTCGGCGGAGGACATAGTCTGCATGTCGTCTGCGATATGACCATGGCCAGTAAGGAGCATGCTATTTTTAAACAGACCGATGCCGACGTCACCAGTTTCGACGGGGGATATGGGTCGGCTTATCTCGCCAAGATGGTAGGCCAGAAAAAAGCCAGGGAAATTTTCTTTCTGGGACGGAACTACTCCGCCCAGGATGCCTATGATATGGGGATGGTCAACGCGGTAATTCCCCACGACGAGCTCGAGGCGACGGCCTATCAATGGGCGCAGGAAGTTTTAGAAAAATCGCCCACCTCTATCAAAATGCTAAAGTTCGCCATGAACCTGACTGACGATGGAATGGTGGGGCAGCAAGTTTTTGCTGGAGAGGCTACGCGATTGGCTTATGGTACGGAAGAAGCTAAGGAAGGACGGAATGCCTTTTTGGAAAAGCGGAAACCGGATTTTGGAAAGGATAAATGGTTGCCTTGAAACGGGCTTAAAGTTCAAGGTTTAAGGTCGAAAGGTAATTTGTAGAAAGTTAGTAGTCAATTGTCCAGATAGTGTTTTACAATCGACTATTTTCTTCTATAGGAGCTGGATCGACCTGCTGAAGGGATTCGCGCTGTGTATTATTTTGGCATGGTCGAAAGTAATTCCTGCCGAAGTTTAGCTTGAGTGCAGTCGAAGGGAGATTCCCGCCGTAGTTTATCCTGAGTACTTCGCCTACGCTCAGCATAAACTAAAGTCGAAGGGCCGGAATGGCAAATTTGACACTTTGAACCAAAAAGAGCCCTTCCGTTAAGAAAGGGCTCTTTTATCGAGAACACTATATGAAAATGAAAAGTCTTGTTTCGTATTTATTTCGGTGTAAACATACGTGCATCTTTTCCGAAAATGAAAACTTTGTTGTGAGATGTGGGTTTTTTGTGGTGTAGGATGTTAAAATTATTGAATAGGTGTTTTCTTACGTCCTAAATTTGAATTGGAAGCTGCTTATTGTAGTGTATAAAATCGGAATAGTAAGTGGAGAATGATAAAAAGCGAGCATTGTGTACTTTGTGCCTTCCCTGTGTTCTTTGTGGTTAAATCGTCCAGATTGGTTTAACCACAAAGAGCACTAAGGTTTACACAAAGGCCACAAAGTAGATAAAATTTTGAACACGAATACTTCCACTGAAAGGGATAGGCCAAGGAAGATAAAACCTATTGTATCGCCGCCACAACATCCCGCAAGAATCCATTAATGTCAAATTCAGGTTCCTCTGCCAATCCCGTTCTGACGACAACCAAATCTTTTGATGGAATAATAAACACCCGCTGTCCCTGATAGCCGTTAGCGGAATACATGTCTTTGGGCACATCGGGGTACTTCCCTCCGGCGTTCAACCAAAAATGGCCGCCATAGTCGCCTTCGGAACGGGCGGTGGGTTTGCGTACATAGTTCACCCAGTTTTGGTCGAAGAGTTGTTCCCCGTTCCAACTGCCATTGTTGAGGTATAACAATCCGAATTTTGCCCAATCCCGGGTGGTGGCCCATCCGTAGGAAGAGCCTACGAAATTACCTTCCATATCGGTTTCGATGAGCATGGAATGCATCCCGATTTTATCGATAAGGGCGGCGTAAGGGAAATCGAGATATTCTTGATGGGTCTTGAACTGTTGCCTCAAGATTCCGGAAAGAAGATTGGTGGTTCCTGAAGAATAATTCCAGATTTCGGTCGGCGGGGCAATAGCCTCTTTTTCGGCCTGAACTCGCGGCATATTGGCATCAAGGAACAGCATACGGGTGACGTCGGAAATCGAAGTATAATCCTCTTCCCATGCGAGTCCGCTTTGCATGCGCAGCAGGTGGTTCAGGGTTATGTTTTTTCGGTCGTCGTTTTGCCAGGCGGGTACGGGGGCAGGTTTATCGAGTTCGATTTTATCCTGATATTCCAGAATGCCGTACAGGGTCGCCAGTACACTTTTTGTCATGCTCCAGCCAAGGATCGGGGTATTCTTATTAAAACCTTGGAGATATTTTTCGCCGATGATCCGATTTTTATAGGCAATCAAAACGGTCCGGGTCTTTCGGGTTTCAGGGTTCGCAAAAACGTCATCAATGGCCTTGTCGAGCCTTTGATAATCCACATTGGCGAAAATCGTATCCTTTTTCCCGTTGTTTCCGTAAGGAAAGGGCAGAATATTTTTTAATTGCTTCCGATGTGGTGTGGGAAGAACTGTATTCGGGTCATAATCTTCGTTTACCAACACGCAACCCAATCCCTCTTGGCACACTGATTTGCGTTTCATCAATCCGAATACAGATGCCGTGGCCTGATTTTCTTCTTTATCCTCTTTAACATCCGCTAATTTAATCAACGGTACGTCGTTGTCGTTCAAGATAACGGATTCCATACTTCTATCCGTCAGAAAAACAGTAGAGGCCATGTTTTTCGAGGCATATCCGGAAATAATATTCAGTTTGGGATATTGAAAGTACGCGACCACGATTAGAATAACCAAAACAACGAGAAGGATTCTTTTAAATAATTTCATGAAGTAGGATTACTAGTGATACGACACCAAAAATAAGGCAATCGGACAGAAGGTACGAGACATATTTTATAAATTGCCCCTATGAAAGTACTTGTAAGCCTAAATATACCGGATATCGGAATTAAAATGATGGAAAAGGAAGGTCTGGAAGTCCAAAAATGGACAGAGGACAATCCCATGCCAGAGAATCAATTCAAGAAAGCGGTCAAGAATTGCGATGCGCTACTGACTGGTGGCACTTTTGCATCTGATGCCGAATTTTTGGAGAATAACAAACATCTAAAAATCATTTCAAAATTTGCGGTGGGATACGACGATATTGATATTGCGGCGGCGACCCGCTTGGGGATTCCCATAGCCAATGCTCCCAATGCCATGGCCGATGCTACTGCGGATATCGCCTTTGCACTGCTTTTGGCGACATCGCGAAAAATGTTCTTTAGGCATAAATCGATTATTGCCGGCGACTGGAAAGGTTTTCATCCTCAATCCCATTTGGGTATAGAGCTTAAAAACAAAACAGTGGGTATATTCGGATTGGGCACTATCGGACTGGAATTCGCCAAACGCTGTCGTGGTGCCTACAACATGGAGGTATTATATTGTAACCGTTCCCACAACCAAAAGGCGGAACAGGAAGTGGATGCCAAAAAAGTAAGCTTCGATGAACTCTTGAAAAAAAGCGATATCATTTCCGCCCATTGCGCTCTTACAGGAGAAACCAAGGGCAAGTTCAACGCTGAGGCCTTCAAAAAAATGAAAAATTCCGCCATTTTTGTCAATTCCTCCCGTGGTCAAGTGCATAATCAACCCGATCTGATCGAGGCGCTTAAAAACGGGGATATCTGGGGAGCGGGACTCGACGTTACCGACCCCGAACCCATGGATAAGGACAATCCGCTACTATCCATGGCAAATGTGTCCGTTACTCCACATATCGGTTCGGCGACCGTCGAGGCGCGCAACCGGATGTCGGAATATGCTGCTGAAAATATTATCGCCTGTTTTAAGGGTAAAAAGATACCGTATTTAGTGAATGAGGAATTGCGGAAGGATTGAAGTTTTGGAATGGGGGGCACAGTACGAAAAAAATACCGATATTGTAGTCAGAAGATTCATCCTAATTCAACAAATGAACAAAATACGTCCACTTATCATACTTTTTCCGCTGCTGTTCGTTTCCTGTACCGAAGAAAAGAAGTACATCTGGAAGTCCAGGGTAGTGACAGTTTCTGCCTATAATTCCACAATCGCGCAAACGGATGGATTACCGACTTTGGCTGCTTGGAGCGATACATTGGTACCCGGAATGAAGGCTATAGCGGTTTCCCGAGATCTTATTGCCCTCGGCCTTGGCCACAACACCCAAGTGAAAATTGAAGGTTTCGATGCTATTTTTTTGGTAAAGGACAAAATGGCTGGTCGAATGAAGAACAAAATAGACATTTATATGGGCAATGATATTGAAAAAGCAAAAGAGTGGGGAACCAAGAAACTGAAAATCCAATTTCGGATTCAAAGGGATTCCACAAAAACTACCCACTGATTATGAAGAAATTTTTGATGCCAATACTGTTTTTGGTGTTCTATGTTGCCTGTAAATCGCAAGTGGACATCATCGACAAACCCATAATTTTCGATGAAACCCGTAAGGAACTTACCCTGGAGTATCTTGAAGACCACTACGGACTACAACAGGACGCCCCTACCATCGACCCGAAGATGATTGTGCTGCACTGGACGGCCATTCCCACCTTCGAAGGCTCGTTCGATGCGTTCAAGAATGTAAAATTACCGAGCTGGCGACCGGATATCGAGAATGCAAGTGCCCTTAATGTGTCCTCTCAATTTCTAATCGATCAAGACGGTACCATTTATCGCCTGATGCCCGAAACGACAATGGGGAGACATGTAATCGGATTGAACCACATCGCTATTGGCATAGAGAACGTTGGCGGTACCGAAGACAAGCCCTTGACAGAAGCGCAACTCAAATCGAATATTGCCTTAGTGGAATACTTGGCCGACAAATATGATATCGAATATTTAATCGGTCATTACGAGTACACGAATTTTGAGGACCATCCGCTGTGGTTGGAAAAAGACGATGGCTACCGGACAAAAAAAACAGATCCAGGAGAAGATTTTATGCGGAAAGTCCGTCAAGCGACCGAAAAACTAAATTTCAAACAAATACCAGATAAAACCAAAACCGAATGAAGCTAAAACTTGCCTTTTTGGCACTATTTGCCATTACTTTCTGCAATGCCCAAGAAAACGACATCACCGAATCCCTTTACGGAACCTACGAAAAGTATCTCGAATCATCACTTGAAAACCGTCGTATCAAGCACCATGAACTGCAACCGCTAATCGACGAGTACCGGAAAAATCCTAAATTTAAAGTGCAGACGGTTGGCCAATCTATAGAAGGTAGAAAACTTTCGCTGATCAGTATTGGCTCGGGAAAGACCGATGTCTTTCTCTGGTCGCAAATGCACGGCGACGAACCGACAGCCACTCAGGCCATCTTCGACATTCTTAATTTTTTGGACAGTGAAGATTTTACGGCCGAAAAACAGGCCATCCTAAAAAGTTGTACCCTTCATTTTCTGCCTATGCTGAATCCCGATGGAGCCGAGGTTTTTCAGCGCAGGAACCGGTTGGGTGTCGATATTAACCGGGATGCACTTCGTTTACAATCCCCAGAAAGCCGAACACTCAAAAAAATACGGGATAGCCTCGATGCGGACTTCGGTTTCAACCTGCACGATCAAAGCATCTATTACAATGCGGAACGTACCGAAAAACCGGCCACGATATCCTATTTGGCACCGGCTTATAATTATGAAAAGGAAATCAATGACGTGCGTGCGAATGCGATGAAGGTCATCGTCTTTATGAACGGTATCATCCAAAAATATGCACCCGGGCAGGTAGGCCGGTATAACGATGATTTTGAGCCGCGTGCTTTTGGCGACAACATTCAAAAGTGGGGTACGAGTGCTATCTTGATCGAATCCGGCGGCTATCCCGAAGATGTGGAGAAACAGGAAATCCGTAAACTGAATTACGTCTCTATTTTATCCGCCATATATACCATTGCCAATGGAAGCTACAAGGACATCCCCTTGGAAGATTATGAAAAAATCCCTGAAAATGACCGTAAACTCTTCGATCTGATAATCGAAAACGCCACATATCCGTTACTTGGCAATGACTATGTCATCGATATCGGTATGAACCGTTTGGAGGTAGACACAGAAGATTACAACGATTTTTGGTACAGCAGCCGCATTCTCGATCAAGGTGATCTTTCGACCTATTATGGGTATGAAACCTTTGATGCATCCGGGTATACCATAGTTCCCGGAGAAGTTTACCCAGAAACATTAAAATCGGTGGAAGTTCTGGGAAGGCTTAAAATCGAATCCCTCTTAAAATCCGGACATGCTTATATTCGGGTAGAAAATATTCCCAAGGATATGCTGGATTCCCCGTTTCCCATCCATATTATCGGGAAAAAGTATGAGGTGCCGGAATTTAACATCGAAGTAGGCATCAACCCGACTTTTCTGTTGAAAAAAAACGGCAAGATCGAATATGCCGTCATCAACGGGTTTCTAATCGATGTCGATAAGGGTACGGCGGATTTTGGGAATGCGATGATCTATCGGTAATTGTCTTCCTTTTGGTACATGGGCCGTGCCGCGATATCGTTACGACGATTTGGTGAATCTATGAATTGGGTGTAGCTCATTTGTTTTGTTGGCCTCGAAAGATCGGGAGGAATTTGGAATTTAAATTTGCTCCCTGCCCTGTTAAAACTTCCACAAAAGCCTTGTTTCGTATATATGTGGGGCTAACTTAGCGTTATTGAACTAGACTTGGCTTTTTGTTTGGAACCGAGAATTATGGCTTTTATGCCCTAATGAAGTCCTTTTTTAATTGCATAGCCCTAGCTACGGAATTCAAAAATGACAAATTTAGGGTGCAAAAATGTATAATTCGCAGGTAAAACAAAAAGTCAAGTGGAGTTCATGAAATAGTTTTCGTTATCCAACAAGAATCCGTAATTTTGCAAAATGTTTTTTAAAATTCAGAGAATTATCCCCGTATTAGTATTGGCCGGTACTTTGTACTCTTGCAGCGAGTACCAGAAAGTATTGAAAAACGAGGATGTCAAGGCCAAATACGATTTGGCACAGAAGTTTTACGAAGATGGCGATATGAAACGTGCCAACCGTTTATTCGAGCAGATTGCCCCGAAATATGTCGGTAAACCACAGGGTGAACGTGTCATGTTCTTCTTTGCGGATACGTATTTTCAACGTGGTGATTTCAATATGGCCGGTTATCAGTATGAACGTTTCGTCAAGTCGTATCCTAGGAGTGAAAAAGTGGCCGAAGCGTCGTTTTACGGGGCTAAAAGCTATTTTGAACTATCACCGCGGTATTCGCTCGATCAGACCGATACTGATAAAGCTTTGATCAAATTGCAAAGTTTTATCAATACGTATCCCGATTCCGAATATTTTGCCGAGGCCAATGATATGGCCAAAGACTTGACCACTAAGAAAGAGCAAAAGGCTTACGAAATTGGTAAACAATATAATAAGCTGGGGGAATTCGATTTTACGTTTCTAAATCCCGCTATCAGTGCCTTCGATAACTTTATTTCAGATTTTCCCGGATCTATTTATCGCGAGGATGCTATGTACTACCGCTTCGAATCGGCTACGCAATTCGCGCTAAATAGTTTTGATCGGCTAAAACCGGAAAGGGTAAAAGAGGCCCAAGCGGACTTTAACGCCTTGAAAAAACAGTTTCCCGAAACCAAGTATACCGCACAAGCGGATAAACTGTTGAAAAAACTCACCTCGGGACAGCAGGATTTTACCCAAGAAAAAGAAGCTAAATAAATTGATTTCAAAAATGGACATGAACGACTTGAAAAATTCAAAAGCTGCCGTTAGCACGAAAACGATCAATAAGAACGAATTCGACAAGAAAACGGGCAATATTTACGAAGCTATTTCTATAACTGCTAAACGTGCCGTGCAGATAAATTCCGAAATCAAAAAGGAGTTGTTGGAGAAATTGGAAGAGTTCGCTACCTATAGCGATAGCCTTGAGGAGGTCTTCGAGAACAAAGAGCAGATTGAAGTTTCCAAATTCTACGAGAAACTACCAAAACCCCATGCCTTGGCCGTGGAAGAATGGTTGACCGATAAGATATATTTCAGGAATACGGAGAAGGAGGAGTAGACGGTGGGTTGAAAAAATTCCAAGTCACTAAAAACTTGGGAGGCTTAATTGCAAGGAAACTCCTGATTTGTCATATTGAACTCAGTGAAACCTACCCGTATGGCAGGCGAGTATCTTGCGGGGAAGTTGACCGATACAGGTTGGTTTATTTTTAACATTGCACTAATCGATTGACAATACACTTTTTCTCCAGTTGGAATCATCCGCTAGATTCCTCCTACGTCGGAATGGCAATAGCAACGTTTTTGGTTCGTTGACTAAGCCTATTTGCGGAATTTAATTGCAATGTTGTCTGGCATCGGAATATCGGACAAAAGCGAACATCCTAGATTAGTGCAATTCGTGTCTTTTGCTTTTGGGCATTCTTTCAGTACTCACATTTAATTTTAAGAACATGCTCACCGGCAAGAACATCCTTTTAGGCATTACCGGAGGAATTGCCGCCTATAAAACCACGTTTCTAGTCCGTTTCTTGATAAAAGCTGGGGCCAATGTCAAAGTAATTTTGACGGAGAGCGCCGGCGATTTTGTTTCTCCCCTTACCTTGGCGGCCCTTTCCAAGAATCCCGTTTTATCCTCTTTCGTAAATGAAGAGGGCGGAAGTACGGATTGGAACAATCATGTAGAACTGGGTCTTTGGGCCGACGTGATGTTGATTGCGCCCGCTACCGCCAATACCTTGTCCAAAATGGCGAACGGCGCCTGCGATAATTTACTTTTAGCTGCTTATCTTTCCGCAAAATGTCCCGTTTTCTTTGCGCCGGCGATGGATTTGGATATGTACAAACATCCATCCTCAAAAATAGCCTTCGAAAAACTACAATCTTTCGGCAATGTGATGATACCCGCTACTTCGGGGGAACTGGCCAGTGGATTGCAAGGTGAAGGCAGAATGGCGGAGCCTGAGGATATCGTCAATTTTATACGGGAGTATTTATCGAAAGGATTGCCCTTGTCAGGTAAAAAAGTATTAATAACAGCCGGGCCTACCCATGAGGCTATAGACCCTGTCCGGTTTATAGGAAACCACGCTTCTGGTCGTATGGGATTTGAACTGGCCAAGGTAGCGGCGGACTTGGGAGCCAAAGTGATATTGGTTTCCGGACCATCGCATTGTGCGGTTTCCCACGAATCAATCCGATTAGAAAAGGTGATTTCCGCCGATGAGATGTACCATGCCGCGCATAAAAACTATCCGGATGCCGATATTGTTATCTGTGCCGCTGCGGTCGCTGATTTTCGACCGAAATCCGTAGCCGAACAGAAAATTAAAAAAAACGATGCCAAATTTTCCATCGAGCTGGTGAAAACGAAGGATATCTTATTATCCCTAGGAGAAGAAAAGAAAAATCAATATCTAGTGGGCTTCGCTTTGGAGACCGAAAACGAACTCGATAACGCCAAGGCCAAGTTGAAAAAGAAGAATTTGGATGCTATCGTACTCAACTCTCTGAACGATGCCGGAGCCGGATTCGGGATACCCACTAACAAAATTACCTTTAGCGATTATTCCGTTTGAACTAAAGAGCAAGGCCGAGGTGGCCCAAGATATTTTCTCCGAGATCCTTAAACGAATCGATGCGTAAAATCCTTATTTTGTTGGTAGTTTCATGCTTTATGCTGTCGCTAAACGCGCAAGAGCTGAATTGCATTGTTACGGTAAATTCCGATCAAGTATCGCAGACCAACCAACAAATATTCAAGACCTTGGAACGTTCGTTAAATGATTTCGTGAACAAGAATAAATGGACGAACCGGACCTATCAAGAAAACGAGCGGGTCAATTGCCAGATGTATATTACGATTACCAAATACGAATCGAATCGCTTTGAAGGCAATATCCAAATCCAATCTTCTCGCCCCGTTTACAATACCTCGTACGATAGTTCGGTCTTTAATTATAAGGATAGTAATTTCAATTTCGAATATATCGAGTTTCAACCGCTGGTGTTCAATAAAAACGTTTTTGAATCGAACCTTGTAGGTGTTGTTTCGTATTACGCTTACGTCATTCTAGGCTTGGATGCGGATACTTTTGCTTTGGAAGGGGGTACCGATTCGTTCCGGACGGCGCAACAAATAACCACGCAGGCACAGGGAAGTAATTTTTCGGGGTGGGACCAAAACAGTGATCGCAGCCGTTTCGAACTGATAGATAATCTTTTGTCGAACACGTATCGCGAATACCGTATCGCCATGTACAATTACCATCGAAAGGGCCTTGATATTTTGGGTGACAACAATAGTACGGGCAAACAAGTGATCGCCGGTACGATGAAACTATTTGAGACGATGATCAAACGCCGTCCCAACGCGTTTTTGATACAGACCTTCTTTGACGCCAAAGCCGATGAAATCCAAAATATCTTCTCCGATGGCCCCAAAGTCGATATCGTGGAATTGAAGGAGACCCTGAATGCCGTCGCACCCACCTATTCCAGCACTTGGAAGGATATTAAGTATTAGTTCTGCTATTCCTGAATTATCGATTATCTTTACGGCACTAAAAACTTTCGGTAGCCAGTGCTCGCAAATCTTTCCATAAAAAATTACGCCCTTATCGACGAACTGAACGTTTCGTTTACCGATGGATTTACTTGTATTACAGGGGAAACGGGGGCGGGAAAATCTATTTTACTAGGAGGCCTTTCCTTGGTATTGGGCAAGCGGGCGGATCTTTCTTCTTTGCGTGACAAGGATAAAAAATGCATCATCGAGGCGGAGTTTAAGGTGGATAGATACGATTTGAAAGCCTTTTTTGAGGATAACGATCTCGATTACGAGCATCGGACTATCATAAGAAGGGAAATACAGCCCAGCGGGAAATCCCGCGCCTTTATCAACGATTCCCCGGTCACTTTGGATATTCTTACCGAACTCGGCGACAATCTTATTGATGTGCATTCGCAGCACCAGACCCTTCGTTTGGCGGATAATGATTTTCAACTGAAAGTCATCGACGCCTTAGCGGATAATGGAAAACCCCTTAAGAATTACTCGGAAAAGCTGGATGCGTTTCGCAAGACATCCAAAGAACTGCAAGAGCTTATCGATTTTCAAAAGGAGGCCATAAAGGAACACGATTATAATAGTTTCTTGTTGGAAGAATTGGAAGCCGCCCCTTTAAAAATAGGTATTCAAGAGGAACTGGAAGAGCGCTACGAACAACTGAACAACATTGAAAATATCTTAGAACTACTTTCCAAGGGATATCAACTATTGAACGATGATCAGGTCGGTGTGGTCAATTCGTTGACCGAATTGAAACAAGTTTCTAACCGATTGTCCAATTTCGGAAGTCAATACGCGGACCTGAACCAGCGGATTCAGTCCGTATTCATCGAGATCGATGACATTACCGAAGAGTTGCAACAATTTCATGACCATGCCGAAGCTGACCCGCAGTCGTTGGAAGAGACCAATACCAAGCTGCAACAACTCTATGATTTGCAGAAAAAACATGGTGCGGGGGATATTTCGGAATTGTTGACCATTAAAGAAATCTTATCCGAAAAAGTAAGTGTAACCGAAAATCTGGAATCCGATATCCAGAAGAAACAAGAATTGCAATCGGTTCAGCAAAAAGAATTGGATACATTGGCGGTGTCTTTGTCCGCCAAACGTAAAAAGGTGCTTCCCAGTCTTAAAAAACAGCTACAGGACAGTTTATCATCCCTAGGCATGCCGAGTGCGACGTTCAAGATCGAAATCCATCCTTCCAAAGATTTCAGGAATAACGGAAAAGACGAATTGACCTTTTTGTTTTCCGCAAACAAGGGCACGGATTATGGGGAGTTGAAAAAAGTAGCTTCTGGAGGGGAACTTTCCCGTATTATGCTGACGATAAAAGCTATTTTGGCCAATTATGAGCATCTGCCGACTATGATGTTCGATGAGATAGATACCGGCGTTTCGGGGGAAATTTCGAACAAAATGGGGGACATTATGAACGCGATGAGCAAGACGATGCAGGTCTTTTCTATCACCCATTTGCCGCAGGTCGCCTCAAAAGGCGATCATCATTTTAAGGTCTATAAAATCGAGGAAGGCGGAACAACCCATACCAAGATGAAAAAGCTGGAGCCCGACGAAAGGGTAGGGGAGCTCGCCGGGATGTTGGGCGGCAAGGAGGGCAAGGAGTTGACGGATTCGGCCATGGCGCATGCTAGGGAGTTGTTGAATTTTTAGATATCTTTGAAACCAAAGAAACAAATTAACTTGAGAACATGGCATACAACTTACTAAAAGGAAAAAAAGGGATTATTTTTGGAGCGTTGGACGAAAATTCAATCGCTTGGAAGACCGCCGAGCGCATTCATGAAGAAGGCGGCACTTTTGTGCTGACCAATGCACCTGTCGCGTTACGCATGGGCCAAATCGACGAACTGGCCAAAAAAACAGGCTCTGAAGTGGTACCTGCAGACGCTACCAGCGAGGAAGATTTGCAGAATCTGGTATCCAAGTCCGTGGAAATTCTAGGGGGTAAGCTCGACTTTGTGCTACACGCTATCGGGATGTCCGTCAACGTACGTAAAGGCCGTGCCTATACCGACGAGCAGTACGATTTCACTACTAAAGGCTGGGATATTTCCGCACTTTCCTTCCATAAGGTTTTGCAAACACTCCACAAGGCCGATGCTATGAACGAATGGGGTAGTATTGTCGCCTTGACTTATATGGCGGCGCAGCGCGTTTTTCCCGATTATAATGATATGGCCGATAATAAGGCGTATCTGGAATCGGTAGCCCGTAGCTTTGGCTATTTTTTCGGAAAAGACAAGAAAGTAAGGGTGAATACCATTTCGCAATCCCCCACGGCAACTACTGCAGGACAGGGTGTAAAGGGCTTCGACGGTTTTATCAATTACGCGGAAAAAATGTCCCCATTGGGCAATGCCACGGCTCTTGAATGTGCGGACTATACCGTAACCCTGTTTTCAGACCTCACCAAAAAAGTCACGATGCAAAACCTTTTTCACGACGGTGGGTTCTCAAATACCGGGGTCAGCCAAGAAGTGATGGAGCAGTTTGCGAAGTGATTATTGAATGAAAATAGCCTTTTCCTTCATAATTCCCGTGTATAATCGGCCTGAGGAGATTGGTGAGCTCTTGGAGAGTCTGGCCGTACAGACTTATTCTGATACCTTTGAAATCGTTGTTGTCGAAGACGGTTCTACTATCCCCTGCGAGCAGGTTATTGTAGATTTTATGCACAGGCACGTGGAAGGAAAGGATGTGTTTTCCGTGACTTATCTGAAAAAGTCAAATTCTGGTCCGGGTAGTTCCCGAAATTATGGGATGGCGCGGGCCAAAGGTGATTATTTTATTATTCTGGATTCCGATTGTATCCTACCGCCCCACTATCTTGATATCGTTGAAAAATCGCTTCAAGAGGAGTATGTTCATTGTTATGGCGGACCTGATGAGGCACATGAAGCGTTCAGTTTGGTGCAAAAAGGTATCAACTATGCCATGACCGCCGTATTGACCACGGGCGGCATTCGAGGAAACCGGAAATTATCGGAAAAGGTTGGTAATACTAAGAATTCAACCGCTGTACAAAAACGAGGGTTTCAACCACGGAGCTTTAACATGGGACTTTCCAAAATTGCCTTCGAGTCTACGGGCGGTTTCGGTAAAATCCATCCAGGCGAAGATCCCGACCTTATTTTTCGGCTTTGGAACAAGGGTTTTGCCACAAAGTTGAATCCCGAAGCTTTCGTTTATCATAAAAGGCGCATCGACTGGCAGAAATTCTTCGTTCAAGTGAAAAAGTTCGGAATGGTTCGTCCTATTTTGAACCGTCGATATCCGCAAACGGCACAGATGACCTACTGGTTTCCTACGCTGTTTTGCTTAGGATTTATAGTGGCTCTGATATTTTGGAATCTCGGAATCGTGCTACCTATGCTGTTGTATGCCCTCTATTTCGGACTTGTTTTTTTGGATTCCTTACTAAAGAACAGCAGCTTGGCTATAGCGATTCTATCCTTGGTAGCCGTGTGTATTCAATTTATGGGATACGGTTACGGTTTCCTTAAGTCCACCATCTTCCTTAACTTTAGCGGCAAGAAGGCCGAAGAACTATTTCCGCAATTATTTTTTAGGGATGCCGATTTGGTTGATTAATTGATATAGATGATAAAAAGCATAAAACGAGTCCTGAAAAAACGAAAAGCAAAAGTATTCTTTGCATTTTTGGGTTGTTCTGCGGCTATTTGGTTTATCAATGCCCTATCCCAGACCTATGTCAGTACCGCGGCCTTTGATCTGGAGTATGTGAACTTTCCCGATGGATATTTGTTCAAAGGGGCTTCGGAAAAAGAAATGGACGTCAAAATTAGAGCCGGGGGATTCCAGTTTCTCGGATTTAACTTCAAAAATAAAAAAGTGAGGATTGACGTATCCGAAGCGGAGAAAAAAGATTCCACATTCTATGTTCCCGAAAATCGATACCGCGCTCAAATAGAAAAACAGATGACCGGCTCCATGGCCCTTTTAGAAATCGACGATGACACCCTCTTTCTTGATATGCTCCCGGTAATCACAAAAAAGTTACCCGTTAGGCCCCGAGTGAAAATGAACCTGGCGCAGAATTATCTGTTGGATGGAAAGATCCTGATGACTCCCGATACGATTTCAGTGACGGGTCCCAAAGATGAAATAGATAGTATCACCCAAATACGTACGGAAAAAATAACCCTACCCGAGCTCACTTCCGATTTTTCGGAAGAGCTGGGCGTGTTTAAATCCCCAAAGTTAAAGAACACTACATATTCAAGGAACACCGTAGTATTAAGCGGTAAGATCGCCCGTTTTTCGGAAAAAGTTTTTGAAGTGCCCGTTACGGTCATTAATCTTCCCGACGATTTAGACGTCAAGACGTTTCCCGATAGGGTATCCGTTGTATGCAAGGCAAAAATGAAACGTTTAAAGGAGCTTCAAAAGTCTGAATTTCAAGTAGTCGCGGATTATAATGCCAAAAAGAACGAGGCATCCGAAGAACTGCCGCTAGAGCTGCGTAAAAAACCCGAAGGACTTCATAGCGTAAAACTCAAGGAAACCGAAGTTGAATATATTATAAAAAAGAAATGAAATATGTGGGCTTGACCGGGGGCATAGGCAGTGGTAAGACGACCGTAGGCAAGATGTTTGCCGAACTTGGCGTTCCGGTATATAATTCTGATGACCATGCCAAACAGCTTATGGAAACCTCACAAGAGCTAAAAAAAGCACTAAAAATACTCTTTGGCGAAGAGGTCTTTAACAACGAAAGGTTAAATAGAACCTTCATCTCCGAACAGGTTTTTAATGATACATCCCTTTTAGAGAAGCTGAATTCCATTGTGCATCCGGCGGTAAGAACCCATTTTTTGGAATGGGCGAAACATCAAAAAACAGCCTACGTAATTCAAGAGGCCGCAATTATTTTTGAGATAGGTTCACAAAATTTCTACGATAAAATCATATTGGTGACGGCACCCGAGAACCTTCGCATAGATCGTATTATGGATAGAGATCCGCAAAACTCCCCGAAAAGTATCAAGGCCCGGATGCAAAACCAATGGAAGGACGCACGAAAAATAGATGCCTCCGACTATGTAATCGAAAACCTTGATCTGAAGACGACCCAACGCCAAGTTTTGAACATACACCGCGACATCCTTGACAATAGCTAAAATTCTGTATTTTAACATTTCTGTTAAGGTTTGGTTAAACACTCCGATTGCTACTGTTAAATCTTTAATTTTACGAAGAACAGTTTGATACATGAACAAGAGGTTATTTGTGCTGTTGGTGGTGTTCATGAGCCTTTCCCTGATAGGAATAATCTTGGTTCAAGTGTTTTGGATCAAGCAATCGGTAGAGGATAAAGAGGAGCAATTCACCACTACGATATCCGAAGTATTGCATAACGTTTCTGAAAAAATCGAGGAACGGGAACGAAAGGATTACTTTGAACGCTATATTAGTATAAAGGATAGTGTAGGCGAACCTAGAAGTTCGCATCTGAAGGATATTTTTTTCATTGACCGCGACATCAATTCCAACGAAATCCGGTTTTATTCCCACGGTATCCTTGAAGAGGATTACAATATAGCATCAACGTTCTTTGACAATGGCAATGCCAGTGATACGACTACCATAAAAGGATATACCAGTAAGCGAACCAAGACTATCTATAAGGAAGATTTTGGTATAGATGGTAAGGGATCTCGGTTGACGGCAGTTCAAAAACTCGAGAAAATCGGGGGACTTTCCTCCATGGAGAAAGCGGCTTTTGAAGATGTTTTCAGCGAATATGCAAAAAAAGTCCCGATTCACAAAAGAGTGAGCAAACAAGAAATCGAACTGCTTTTAGATCGTGAGCTGCGGAACCGAAATCTGAACCTTGACTTTGAATATGGCGTATATAGTAGGGGTTTACCCACAAAGGTAAAATCCCCAAAATTCAAATTTGCCGAAAACACGCTTTATAAAACTCCTATCTTTAAGGATAGCGAGGGAAACAGTAGTTTTTCGCTGTTGATTTCCTTTCCGAAAAAGAAACGGTTTTTGATGGGATCCATCATGTGGCTGGCCATTTTATCTTTGCTGTTTACCCTGGTGATAGTGGCGTCATATGCAGGTGCCATCTATCAATTGATACGGCAAAAACAGATTGCCGAGATAAAATCCGATTTTATAAACAATATGACCCACGAGTTCAAAACACCTATCGCCACCATAAACTTAGCGGTGGAAGCCATACGGAACCCGAAAGTTATCGGTGATCAGGAGAAGGTGCAGCGTTATCTTACGATGATACGGGACGAGAACAAGCGCATGCATGCTCAGGTCGAGAACGTATTGCGCATATCGAAATTGGAAAAAAACCAGTTGGATATTAGTAAGGACAGGGTAGACGTACACGACATGATTCATGATGCTATCGCACACGTCGAGCTTATCGTAGCCGATCGGGGCGGATATATCGAAACACATCTCGACGCAGATCGCAGCGAGGTCGTGGCTAACGAAATGCATTTTACCAACGTCATTGTCAATATTATGGACAATGCCATAAAATACTCCCCCGAAGCACCACGCATCGATATTTTTACGGAGGTGGCCAAAAACCATATTATCATAAAAATACAAGACCATGGTGCTGGGATGAGCAAGGCGGTAGTCAAAAAGGTTTTTGAAAAATTCTACCGCGAACATACTGGAGATATTCATAATGTAAAAGGACACGGACTTGGTTTATCTTATGTTAAAAAAATAATAGACGATCATCAAGGTGAAGTCTATGCAGAGAGTGAAAAAGGAAAAGGAAGCACTTTCTATATAAAATTGCCTTTAATCTGAAGTCCCATTGACTTCGCTAACTCAATACTATGGAAACAGTAAACAAGAAAATACTTTTGGTAGAAGACGATCCCAATTTTGGGATAGTGCTCAAAGATTATCTGTCAATGAACGATTATGACGTTACCTTGGCAAAAAACGGAATGGAGGGGTTTGAAAAATTCAAAAAGGATAATTTCGACATCTGCATTTTAGATGTTATGATGCCCTATAAAGACGGTTTTACCTTGGCCAAGGAAATTCGTGAAAAAAACGAACATGTACCTATCGTTTTTCTTACCGCCAAGACCATGAAAGAGGATGTTCTCAAAGGCTACAAGGCTGGTGCTGATGATTACTTGAACAAGCCTTTCGATTCCGAGGTCTTGTTAATGAAAATTAGGGCGATACTTCAAAGAAAATCATCTAACTCATTGACCGAAAGCAAGAAGTTTGAATTCGAATTAGGTAACTTTCATTTGAACTCTAAATTGCGTTTCCTCAAATATAAAGATCAGGAAGCTATTAAACTTTCACCGAAAGAAAACGAACTGTTGCGTTTGTTGGCCCTTCACGAGAACGACTTGATGCCGAGGGAACTCGCCCTGACTAAAATTTGGCGCGACGATAATTACTTCACCTCGAGAAGTATGGATGTCTATATCGCCAAACTGCGAAAATATTTAAAGGTTGACGATGACGTTGAAATCCTAAACATTCATGGTGAAGGATTTCGTTTGGTGGTGAAGGAAGAGCAGAAGTAAGCTATTTCCCCATAATCTCAGCGATACACTTATGATACAATAGGCCGATTCTATCTGGAATCGGCCTATTTTCGTTCGTATTATAATCCATAAGTGTTGTATAGCGCAAAAAGAGAGTAGCGTAAGGAATGCCAGAAGGCACTAGTCGCGGCGGTTTCGTTTCAATTTCTTCATAATGTCTGCAACTATTTCCGAAGGCTCGGCATCGATGGATACCGAAATCGCATGTTTTGGGATTTCTAAAGCTTTAAACTGTGAACGCAAAAGCTCCGGAGGCATAAAATGTCCTTTCCGACTGGACAATCGTTTCGATATCAGCTCAAAAGAGCCCTCTAGATACATAAAATTTATACGCTCTAAACCCTGCCGTAGCAACTTTCGATAGTTGTTTTTTAATGCGGAGCATGCAATAACCGCACCTTGGTTTTCATGTTCCCGCGCCAGTTCGTTCAGCCGTTCAAGCCAGCCTTTGCGATCATCGTCGTTCAATGGATGTCCCTGGGCCATTTTTTGAACATTTGCTTCAGGATGATAGCTGTCTCCATCAAAAAAGGGAATTCCGAGTTCTTCTGCGAGTAGTTTTCCGATAGTGGTCTTTCCGGAACCGGAAACTCCCATAACGAAGAATATGTGTTTGTTGCTTTCCATTTTCCTACAAAAGTTAATGGTTATTAGTTAATGGTTAAAAATGGGGAACTTGCGATTCAGGGAACATTTTCTACCGTAGAAATCAACTCTTCGGTTCCAATGTCATGAGGTACCCAAATCGTATCCTCATTTTTCCTGAACCAGGTCATCTGACGTTTGGCAAACCTGCGGGTGTTCTTTTTTATTTCCGAAATGGCAAAATCCAAAGTCCAATTTCCCTCAAAATAGTTGAAAAGCTCTTTGTACCCTACTGTTTGGAGGGCATTCAAGTTTTGATGCTTTTTTAGCTCTTCGACTTCCGATACCAAGCCTTGGGCAATCATGTCATCTACTCTTGTGTTGATTCGGTCATAGACGAGGTTCCTGTCCGCTTTTAGACCGATGGTTATCGTTCTGAAAGACCGCAATTTTTTCGCCTTCGTCAAAAAAGTGGAGTACGGCTTTCCAGTACCCATACAGACTTCCAAAGCACGTATCAAACGATGGGGATTTTCTTTGTCCACTTTTTCATAGTAAGAGGGGTCTTCCGCTTTTAATTGCTGTTGAAGTTTTCCGATGCCGTTTTCCGCATACACCTTGTTCAATTGCTTTCTGATATCCGGATCGATTTTGGGAAATTTATCCAATCCTTTGGTTACGGCATCGTTATACAGCCCGCTTCCGCCGACCATTACGACTACATCCTTTTTCCTAAAAAGTTTTTCGAGCAGTTGAAGCGCATCCCTTTCGAAATCCCCGACCGAATAAGCATCCAAAATACTCTTGTGTTGAATAAAATGGTGCTTTGCCGTGGCCAGTTCTTCTACTGATGGCACGGCGGTACCGATATGCATTTCCTTATAAAACTGTCTGGAATCCGAGGAAATGATTTCCGTATCAAAATGCCCGGCGAGGGAAATGGCCATTGCGGTCTTTCCAATAGCGGTAGGGCCTACGATGGATAGCAAAGTTTTCTCCATTATAGCTCGCTTCCGCAGTTATAACAGTACTCGGCATCGTCCCTATGGCCTTCTTTTGCACATGTCGTGCAGGCTTGGGTGTTTACGTGAACTAATTTTTCGTCAGCTTTGCCCGTTCTACCAACTATTTGTTTGCCCATTTCTGCGGTCACAATACCGGTCGGCACGGCTATGATTCCGTAACCGAGTAGCATAATCATAGTGGCGATGAGCTGACCGAGGGGCTTAATCGGGGCTATATCTCCATAGCCGACCGTGGTTAGGGTTACGATGGTCCAATAAATACTAGTGGGAATACTGGTGAAGCCGGCCTCTTCCCCCTCGATATAGTACATTAAGGTACCCATGATAACCGCTACGATGAACACAGCAAACAGAAAGACCGTTATTTTCGCCCTACTGTCCTTTAGTGCTTTACGCAATTGAGAAGCTTCACCTAGAAACTGAACCAGTTTTAAAATTCGAAAGATTCGTAAGAGCCGCAAGGCCCTTACTGCCAAAAACACCTGTGAACCGGCAAAAATATACGAAAGATAAAGCGGTATGGTAGAAAGAAAATCGATGATACCGTAGAAACTAAAAATATATTTCCACGGTTTTTTGATGGTGACTATACGCGCTATATATTCAAGAGTGAACAGAATGGTGATGATCCATTCCATTACGAATAGGCTTCGATGATACGTGGCGTCGATCCATTTTACACTCTCCAACATAACTAGCAGAACGCTGATTATTATGAGTAGAAACAGTAAAATATCGAACCACTTACCCATAGGGGTATCGGCCTCATAAATAATTTCGTGGACTTTATTTCTCCAGCCCTTTTCCGGTTTTCTTGGCAAAACTTAAGCGCTTATTTGTAAAATTTTAGAGACCTTTCTTTTTCTGAGATAGGTTTCAATAATGTGTTCGGTATTATCGTTTCCAACCATCGGAACGATAATGGATTCTAAAATATGCATGGTATTGATCTGATGGTTCAAGTTGTAAAAGCCCAAACCCTTAAAATGACCATTTTTGATAAGTATGGCACTGTGTTCACCAATATCCCGGCCTTTGTCCACAATAACTATATTTTTGTTGCACAGAGAATATTTGTCGATGGCTTCGGAGACTTTTTGATTGTAATGTTCAGGACTTTCCTTTTTAATGCAGGCACCATCACAATCGTTGGAATCGTAATTGGAACAATTCTTTTTGGCCTGGGAGAGACCGTTCAGTTTATCACATAATCGGAATTCAATGGTCAATTTACGGATAAAGTTCTCGGCGGCGACCATACTGTTGAAGGTAGCGAAACTGCCATTTTTATCTTTTAATTTTTTCGCCTGAAGTATCCGGTAGCCATTGTCATCGGTGTGCGTACATACCCCGTGAGAAAAGTTTATTATTGGGGATTTTTGATTGAACTTTGGTCGGTTCCGGGCCAATTCCTCGTTTTCCTTCAAAAGGGCCACAAGTTCGCTCCCGGTTTTTTCGTAAGATACCTTTTTGGTCGCTTTCTGTAGCTGCCGACCCTTGGCGCCGTTTTTGGTGAAATGTTGGTTCACCCGCTTTTTCATGTTGCTGCTCTTTCCCAAGAATATGATCTCACCGTCTTTGTCGTGCATGTAATAGACTCCGATCTCCGACGGTATCGACTCCACAATATCCAATTGTCGATCCGATAGCTCGCCATGCGTTTCTTTTCGTATTACATTCTTAATAATGGTTTTATCCGAATCTTTTGTAAGTAATACTTTAAATAGTTTTAGGGTAGCCAAGGCATCTCCGTTTGCCCGGTGACGGTCGCTGACCGCAATACCGAGGGAGCGTACCAATTTTCCTAGACTGTGGGATTCCGCTTCAGGAATCAGTTTTTTGGATAGATCAACGGTACACAGCGTCTTCCGTTCGAAATTATAGCCAAGCCGACGGAATTCCGTACGCAAAATTCTATAGTCGAATTGGGCATTGTGGGCTACCAGTACCGCATCTTGCGTAATCTCGACGATGCGTTTGGCCACTTCATGGAATTTGGGAGCGGTACGCAGCATTTTGTTGTTGATTCCAGTAAGCTGGACCACAAATGGCTGGATTTCTTTTTCAGGATTCACTAGACTAATAAACTGGTCCACCACTTGATGACCATCGAACTTATGGATGGCGATTTCGGTGATGCCCTCTTCGTTGTATTTTCCTCCCGTTGTCTCTATATCGAGTATGGCGTACATGTAATTCTTATTGTTTTTTCGAGATTCTGCGTTCGACTTACAGAAACCCTCCTGCGTTAAGGAATACCTTGCAGGTCTAATTTGGATTTCTAGACCCAAAGATACTACTTCCTATGCGTACCATGGTGCTGCCTTCTTCGATAGCGATTTTATAGTCCCCACTCATGCCCATGGATAGGATGTTTATTTTGGGAAGTTTGATTTTTAAATCGTCAAATAGGAATTTCAATTGTTTGAATTCCCGACGGACCTGATCCTTATCGTTGGTAAAAGTGGCCATGCCCATAAGGCCCTTTATATTGACATTCTTGAATTTTTGAAATTCTTCGGATGTCACGATTTCATCCAGCTCCTTCTTATCCAGGCCAAACTTGGTATCTTCCTCCGCGATATGAACCTGAAGGAGGCAATCGACGGTTCTATCGGCTTTTTTTGCTCTTTTATTGATTTCCTTTAACAATCGAAAACTATCTACGCCGTGGATGAGGGCTACGAAGTCGATCATGTATTTCACTTTGTTGCGTTGCACGTGGCCGATCATATGCCATTGGATATCCTTAGGCAAATTTTTCCATTTATCCGCCATTTCCTGCACTTTGTTCTCACCTAAAATACGTTGTCCCGCATCATAAACTTCCTGTATATCGCTCTCCGGTTTGGTCTTGGATACGGCGACCAAGGTTACATGATCGGGAAGGTTTTTTTTTATATTTTCGAGATTTTCCTGTAGCATGAATTTGTCTGAATTAAGATTCCTAGGATGAAAGGATTATAAGATTTTTACTATCTACTGCTACTTCTACTGCTACTGCTACTGACTACCGCACCTGCCGACTACTCACCTTCTCCGCTTTTTTCGATTCGGAATAATCATAAAACCCTTCTCCGGATTTGATGCCCAATTTTCCGGCCGTTACCATGTTGACGAGCAGGGGACAGGGGGCGTATTTGGGATTTTTAAGTCCGTCGTACATGACGTTCAAGATGGATAAACAAACGTCCAGACCTATAAAATCCGCCAGTTGTAGCGGCCCCATCGGATGCGCCAAGCCCAGTTTCATGACCGTGTCGATTTCAGAGACTCCCGCGACGCCGTGGTACAAGGTTTCTATGGCCTCGTTGATCATCGGCATTAAAATACGGTTGGCGACAAAACCCGGATAGTCGTTAACCTCAGTCGGAATTTTACCCAGTTTTTGGGACACTTCCATAATGCTCCGAGTCGTTTCGTTGGAAGTATTGTAACCACGGATAATCTCTACCAGTTGCATAATGGGCACGGGATTCATAAAATGCATACCGATTACCTTGTCCGGTCTTTTTGTCGCCGCTGCAATTTGAGTGATGGAAATGGAGGAAGTGTTCGTCGCCAGAATGGTGTTCTCGGCGCATAGGTCATCCAGCTCACCAAAAATCTTCAGTTTCACCTCCAAATTTTCGGACGCCGCCTCGACTACAAGATCGGTATCCCCAACACCTTTGGAAAGGGATGTATACGTAGATACATTATTAAGGGTGGCGGACTTTACCATTTCGTCAATTTTTTCCTTGGCGACCATTCGGTCCAGATTTTTCGAAATGATCGCGAGACCTTTGTCCAAAGTTTCTTGCGAAATATCGATAAGATTTACGCTGTATCCGTTTTGGGCGAAAACATGGGCGATTCCGTTGCCCATAGTGCCTGCGCCAATTACCGCAATCCTCTTCATTCTGAATAAATTTATGAGTTTATTAGTTTATGGGTTTAGAAAAAATACTTTACTGCTACTGCTACTGCTACCGCTACCGCTACCGCTACCGCTACCGCTACCGCTACCGCTACCGCTACCGCTACTGCTTACTTATTTTCCGAACGCCTCGATAACTTCTAGAGCTACTTTCAAAGCTTGCGTACCCTGTGCCAAGCTGACTACCGGAACGGTATCATGGTTAATAGCATCTGCAAAAGTCTCCAGTTCGTCGAGAATGGCGTTGTTGGCCTGAACATCTGGATTCTCGAAATAAATCTGTTTTTTTATGCCTTCCGCATTTTGGAGTATCATATCAAAATCCCCTTCTTTTTCCGGGGCATCCTTCATTTTGACTACTTCCACCTTTTTTTCCAGAAAATCTACAGAGATATACGCATCCTTTTGAAAAAAACGGGATTTGCGCATATTCTTCAAAGAAATACGACTGGCGGTCAGGTTCGCCACGCAGCCGTTTTCGAACTCGATGCGTGCGTTTGCGATATCGGGGGAATTGCTGATGACGGAAACGCCACTGGCATTGATCTGCTTCACTTCGGAATCGACAACGCTTAAAATGGCATCAATATCATGAATCATCAAATCGAGCACGACGGGAACATCTGTACCACGAGGGTTGAATTCCGCCAACCGATGGGCCTCAATGAACATCGGATTGTGTATTTGGTGCTTTACGGCTGAAAAAGCGGGATTGAACCGCTCCACATGTCCGACTTGTCCCTTTACACCGTGTTTTTTTTCGAGTTCCAGCAATTGTTTTGCTTCCTCGTATGTTGTTGTAATCGGTTTTTCGATAAAAATATGCTTACCTTTTTCCATGGCCTTTTTTGCACAATCGAAATGAGAAAGGGTAGGGGTTACGATATCGATCACGTCGACCGCATCAATCAATTCATCCATAGCAGCAAAAAAAGTATAGCCGAACTCCTTGGCCACATTTTGTCCGTGTTCAGTATCGGCATCATAAAAGCCGATCAGGTTAAATTTTTCTGAGGTATCGAGCAAGCGCAAGTGAATTTTTCCTAAATGACCAGCGCCCATTACTCCAACTTTGAGCATAAATTTTCGTTTGCCCAAAAATAAGGATAGTTTGTCAGAAAGGGAGTTTATGGGTTTATTAGTTTATGAGTTTATACTTTTGGCCCCGAAGTTTCCTTTAGGCATTTGGGAATTGGAATTTTACGGACTAACTTCGTAGCGCAAAACCAAACCATTGAAGGATACTTTAAAACATCGGGGAATGCGCAATAAATTAGCCGATTCCTTGGCCCAAAAAGGCATTTCCGATAAAAAAACGCTCGACGCCATCCGTACTATACCGCGGCATTTGTTCATGGACAGTAGTTTCGAGGGACATGCCTATCAGGACAAGGCTTTTCCGATCGCTGCAGACCAGACCATATCCCAACCCTATACGGTTGCCTTTCAGACCCAATTACTAGAGGTGAAACCTGGACAAAAAATTCTAGAAATCGGTACCGGAAGCGGCTATCAGACCGCCGTACTTCTGCAGTTGAAAGCCAAGGTATTTACCATCGAGCGACAACTGGAACTCTTTAAAAAAACAAAGATCTTTTTCTCCAAATTAGGCTATCGCCCTAAAAAGAAGATTTTTGGAGATGGGTATAAAGGTCTGCCCGAAGAGGCGCCTTTCGATGGTATTATCGTCACTGCCGGTGCGCCCGAAGTGCCAAAGGCCTTGATGTCACAACTGAAAGTGGGCGGCCGATTGGTCATTCCCATAGGCACTGACGATCAGATAATGACTTTATACATCAGAAAATCGGAAAAGGAATTTGAGAAAAAGGAGTTCGGTTCTTTTCGGTTCGTACCGCTGTTAGCGGATAAAAATTAAGTCCCCTCCCCGGCCCTCCCCGAGGGGAGGGAGTTTGCCTGAACTGTTCAAGATACTTTTTAGATACTGGAAAGAAAATTATTCATCCAGCTTTTAGCCAATCTTTCTAAATGTAGATTCAGGATATAGAAGTTATTTTTAGAACCGGAACTCATCTCACCATATTTTTTTTGGAAGATCAATTTAGCGCCCTCCCCCTCGGGGAGGGCCGGGGAGGGGACTTTTCAACCATTAAAACTCTTCTTGACCCGCGCCAGGTTCCGCTTGCTGTCCCTATCTTTTATGGTTTCCCTTTTGTCATAGAGTTTTTTACCCTTGGCCAGCGCGATACGGACTTTCGCCAAACCACGTTCGTTAATGAATAGGTTCAGGGGCACGATGGTGAGTCCGGAAGTGGTTACATCCTTTCTTAACTTATTAAGCTCGCGCCGCTGCATCAATAATTTACGTTCCGCTTTGGGTCTGTGGTTGAAATGCGAGGCATGCGAATATTCGTCTACCTGCATATTTATGACGAACAGCTCGCCTTTATCATTGAACTCACAAAAACTTTGCGTAATGGAAGCCTTGCCCTCACGGATGGATTTTATTTCCGTACCAGCTAAAACAATACCGGCGACGTAGGTATCCAGCAGCTCATATTCGAATTTTGCCTTTTTGTTCTTAATGTTGATGTTCTTCTTGACCATCCTGCAAAAATAAGGGTTGTATTGGAATTCGAGGAAGAATAGTAAGTTTTACATGCTCTTTGTCGATACGAAAAATTTACCAACGTTTTTTGTTAAGCACAATGCATATAGCGTAAGGCGCATAGCGATAAGTATATAGCCTTTTTTTTTTGGAATTTGGAATTTGGTAATTTGGAATTTTACTCTGGGCAGTTACAATCGAAATGTAAACGTTGTGAGGTTGCATGTTCGTTTACCATCTGTACGATAAATAAACTGCCGTTGTCACTATCATCCATTGAGAGATAGGTATCTTTTCCGATTATTTTATTGACAAGGTCGGGAATGGTATTGCTGTGTCCTACGACCAGCACGTTTTTTCCTAGGTTATCGGCCTTGAATTGCTCGATGTTCATAGTTTCCGGCTCGTAATATTGTACGGTAATATCGTTTTTTACCGAAGTCGGTGCGGCGGTCATGGCGGTGCGTTCAAAATCGGTGGTATAAACGGCATCTAACGGTACATCGCCGAAGATTTCTGCCCAGTGCATGGCCCTTCCCAATCCTTTTTGACTGAGTTCGGGGTCGACATCTTCCGGATATGATCGATCTTTTTCGGCATGGCGTATGAAATAGAAGGTAGAGGTTACAGTTTCCGTATTGAAACCTTCCGTAATTTTTGGGTCATCTTTGCAACTTGTCGAGAATATTAGCAGTTGAACGATAATAATATTAAATATGTAGCGTTGCATAGTAGGCGATGGGTTTGGTTGAAAACTCTTGCATAAATGTTAACTAAATTTAGACAAAAAAAGTATGTAATACTACTTGTTTTTGTTTTTTTGTATCCAAATGAACCGACCTATATTTACCTTACTTGTTGTTTTGCTTTTTTCGACCCTTTATGGTCAGCAAGAGCGTCTTCCTGCCGATTTGCGCCAGCATAATCTGACTACTTACAATGCCAGTTTGTTCAATCCCGCTTTTTCGGTGGGCCGAAACAATCCTGAATCCGTTGCCTTTTGGGCGCGGTGGCAGTGGCAGGGTATCGACGCGGATCCGTCTACCTTGTTTTTGAACTACACCAGAACCCTGAACGGGAAATCGGCCGCTGGTGCCGGATTTTTTCAGCACAATACGGGTATTTTCTTTAATACCGGGGCTGCGCTGAACTACGCCTATACCTTCGAATTGAACTCAAGGGTGAAATTGGCTGTGGGAGCGAATCTTTTCGGTTTCGTACAAAAACTGGCCGATGACCGGTTTCAGGTAGATCCCAACCTTCCGTTGCCGCTGCCTACCGAGACTAATGATTTTATCCTACAAATGGCGCCGGGCGTAAGCTTGGAAATCGAGCGGCTCACGTTAAGCTTGGCCTCCGAAAATCTATTGGACTACAATTTTACGGCTAAGGAAGGGAATACGGCTAAATCGGATAAGATTTTTATGTCGCTATTATCCTATGACTTTCCCGTTTCCCTAGGGGCTGCCACTAACGCTTTTTTGAGGCCTTCGATGTACCTCAGAACGTTACCTGGACAATCGAACCAAGTTGGATTCTATACTCTTTTGAATACGGATGGTTATTATGGACAAGTAGGATACAATAATTTCTATGGATATGCCCTTGGTGGAGGCTATACTTTTTTTAAGCGTGTGACCGTAGGTGCCTTGGTAGAAATAGGTACGGGTGCATCGATACAAAAGCAAACTTCATTTGAACTCATGGCTTCCTATTTCTTGGGTACGCCCGATGAACGCCATAAAATGGTCGGTAATTATATCGAAGGGGATGAGAAAAATCCGCTTGATGAAATAGAGGAAAAACAGAAAGAAGAAAAAGAGGAGAAGGAAGTAGTGGAGGAAGAGCTTGAAATAGAGGAAGCCGTCATTACGGATGAGCAGTTGGAGCAAGAAAAGAAGGATGCTGAAAAGCAAAGGGAAGAAGAGGACAAGCAACAACGAAAACGCGAAAAAATGGTTCAGGATTCCTTGACCAAAGTGGAAAAGGAAGCCGCCGTCGCCGCCAAGAAACAACAGAAAGAATTGGAGAAAGTAGCTGCTCGAAAGACCAAAGAAGAGGAAGACCTTAAAAAAGTCGAGAAGGATGTTGAAGTGGATGAAGCCCGGACCGAGGCCGAAAGAATTGAGCAAGCCCGTATAATGGATGCCATCAACAAGACCAAACAGGCCGAGGCGGCAGATTTGAAGAAAGAACAACAGCGTAGAATAGATTCCGTGGCCCAGGTTCGTGCAGCTGCCATACAAGCAGCCAAGAAAGACAAAGAAACGGAAGTCATGGAAAAAGAACCCGTGGTCAAACCTGAGACAGGTGAAAAATATGAGGAAGTTCACACCGAGGACGGACTGGAACCCGGCTTCTACTTGATCGCCAACGTATTCGGCACCCAAAAATATTTCGACGCCTTTGTGGCCGACCTGAAAGAGAAAGGAATGCAGCCTAAATTCTTCATAAGAGGTAAAAACGGCTATCGCTATGTCTATCTACAACGCTATGACACCATACGGGAAGCGAGAAAGGCAAGGGACAGTAATTTCGGTGGTAAATATATCGGAAACACTTGGATCTTTAGGGTGGTAAGCGAGTAGGATAGGACCGGTTTAGACCTGTCAGGTTTGGTTTCTTTGAAACATCAAGTTTATGTATTCAAAATCATAAACTTAAAAGCAGAAACCTGGCAGGTCTATCTCTGAATCAATTCTTAAGTTCTCTTTTAATCAACATATCCAAGTAAGTTACCGTATTTATAAGGTATTTCCGGTCACGCGTCATGGTCGACATGGCCACCGCGCCTTGAATGATGGTAAACATTTGTTTGGCAAACTGTAGCGGTGTTACCGGTATTTTGAGTTCTTTGCTGTTCACGCCATTTTCAAGTACCAAAGCGATTTTACCCTCAATTTCTTTTATGGCCTCCCGATTGGCGGCGGCGAGCAATCGGTTGTTGCCCTGTGCGTCGACCCCGGTATTCAAAACTGGACATCCACCCATATCTTGCGTAAAAACGTCATAGCTTCTATAAAAATTGGTCAAGGCAAAGACTTTGTCCAGCGCATTGGTTTCGGTAGACAAGATGTCATCGATTTTTACCAACAGCCGTTTGCTGTTGTACTCGTAAGCCGATAGGGCCAAGGCCTCTTTGTTCTCGAAATTCCCGTAGATAGCGCCTTTGGTGAGTCCCGTAGCATCGGTCAGGTCGCTCATGCTCGTTCCGATATAGCCTTGTTTGTTGAACACGGGCGCAACGGTCTCAATAATGTAGGCAGTAGTTCTTTCAGCTTTGGTGGACATGACGTTAGTGTTTTGTACGAAGATAAAAAAACTATATACTGTATGGTATATATTGGCGAAAAAAGTTCAAGTTCAAAAAAAAACCATTAAAAAACGCATATCGCCTAAACACCCGAAAAGGCGCAAAGCGATATGCGTTTAACGAATAGTTTTTTATTCCACAAGTTCATCCTGATTCCGAAAGACCAACCCATCATCGAAAGAGTCGATTAACACGATGCTTTCCGCAGAAATATCGCCACTCAACAGTTCTTTCGACAAATTGTTCAACACTTCTTTTTGAATGACACGCTTAATCGGACGTGCGCCATACTGGGGGTCGTAACCTTTCTCCGCCAGATACGCGATAGCTTCGTCGGTCGCATCTATAGTGATATGCTGCTTGGCAATCATCTTCTTCAACTGGTCCAGTTGCAGCTTGACTATTTTGGTGATGTCCTTTTTGTTTAAGGGCGTGAACATGATAATATCATCTATCCGGTTCAGGAATTCGGGACGGATAGTTTTGCGTAGTAAGCCCAAAACCTCGACCCGTGCCGCTTCCGTAGCACTGTAGATGTCCTTACTATTTTCGAATTTTTCCTGAATGATATGGCTGCCCATATTGCTGGTCATGATGATGATGGTATTCTTAAAATCCGCCACTCGGCCTTTGTTGTCGGTCAATCTTCCCTCGTCCAGTACCTGCAATAACACATTAAAGGTGTCGGGATGTGCCTTTTCGATTTCGTCCAACAGCACAACGGAGTAGGGGCGACGGCGAACCGCTTCGGTCAACTGGCCGCCTTCTTCATAGCCCACATATCCCGGGGGTGCTCCCATCAATCTACTGACCGAATGCCGCTCTTGGTATTCGCTCATATCGATACGGGTCAAGGCGTGCTCGTCATCGAACAGATAGGCAGCCAAAGTCTTTGCCAGCTCGGTCTTACCGACCCCGGTTGTTCCCAAAAACAGAAAGGATCCGATGGGGCGTTTGGCATCCTGCAGTCCAGCACGGCTTCTACGAATGGCATCTGAGACGGCCTGTATGGCCTCTTCCTGTCCCACCACGCGTTTGTGCAGCACGTCTTCGAGCTTGAGGAGTTTTTCACGTTCACTCTGCAACATTTTGGTAACGGGTATGCCTGTCCATTTGGCTACGACCTCGGCGATATCCTCATTGGTGACCTCCTCTTTGATCAGCGTTTCGCCTTCCTGTTGCTTTTGCAATTCTTTTTGCAGCGTTTCAAGGTTTTCTTGTGCTTCCTTTATTTTTCCGTAGCGCAGTTCGGCAACTTTTCCATAATCGCCGTTGCGTTCGGCACGTTCGGCCTCTTGTTTGAACTCCTCGATATCCTGTTTCGTTTTTTGGATATTGTCCACCACCGATTTTTCGCTCTCCCATTTGGCAAATATCTCTTGGCGATCTTCCTTGAGATTCGCAAGGTCTACGTTGAGGGACTTCAATTTGGCTTTATCGTCCTCGCGTTTGATGGCCTCGATTTCAATTTCCAATTGCATGATCTTGCGATCGAGAACGTCTAGTTCCTCGGGCTTGGAATTAATTTCCATCCGTAGTTTTGAAGCGGCTTCGTCCATCAGGTCGATGGCCTTGTCCGGTAAAAAGCGGTTCGTGATGTAGCGCTGCGACAATTCTACGGCCGCGATGACCGCTTCGTCCTTAATTCTGACTTTATGGTGTGCCTCGTATTTTTCCTTGATACCACGAAGAATGGAAATGGCACTTTCGGTATCCGGTTCCAGCACTATCACTTTTTGAAAACGGCGTTCAAGGGCTTTGTCCTTTTCAAAATATTTTTGGTACTCGTCCAACGTAGTCGCACCGATGGCCCGGAGATCACCCCGCGCTAGTGCAGGTTTTAATATGTTGGCCGCATCCATGGCACCCTGTCCACCGCCGGCACCTACAAGCGTGTGGATCTCGTCGATAAAGAGCACGATATCGCCATCGGAGGAAGTTACTTCCTTAATGACGGACTTCAACCGCTCTTCGAATTCTCCTTTGTATTTGGCGCCGGCAATCAATGCACCCATATCCAAGGAATAAATGATTTTGTCCTTCAAATTTTCAGGTACGTCACCCTGAACGATACGATGTGCCAAGCCTTCTGCAATGGCTGTTTTACCCGTACCGGGTTCGCCAACCAATAACGGGTTGTTCTTCGTTCTACGAGATAATATTTGAAGAATACGGCGGATTTCCTCGTCCCGCCCGATCACCGGATCCAACTTGCCGGTATCGGCCAATCGGTTCAGGTTCTGCGCGTATTTTTCCAAGGAATTATAAGTTTCTTCGGCACTTTGTGAGGTCACTTTTCCCCCGCCTCGGAGTTCCGAAATGGCAGCTTTTAAGTCCTTTTCCGTAGCACCTTGATCTTTTAATATTTGTGCGATCTTACTTTTAGATTTGAGGATAGCTAACAGCAAATGTTCAATGGAGACATATTCGTCCTCCATCTTTTTGGCAATGATACTAGCCTCGTTCACCGTTTTACCGGCCTCGCGGGAAAGCATAATATCACCTCCCGAAACCTTGGGGAAGCTTTGCAGTTCCTTATCCAGTATTTGCTGGAGCAATCCAACGTTGATGTTTAATTTTTTAAGGATAAAAGGAAGCACGTTTTCGTCCACTTCCCAAATGGCCTTGAACAGATGCTCGTTCTCAATTTGCTGGTGGCCCAAACTTTGCGCAATCTGCTGAGCCTGCTGCAGAGCTTCCTGCGATTTTATCGTGTAATTATTAGGGTTCATATCTTTTATATATTAGTTGAATAATGTCTATTTTTGATATGGATAAGGCAACAACCCTACCAAATCGGCGAACCGACAAAATGACGGCTAAAGTCAATAATAACAGGACATTTCGGCAGTTTTGTAAAGTGCCTTCGCTAACACATTTTTTTGGGATTCGGCCCTTCGACTGCGCTCAGGATGACAAATTTGGGATTTGGTTCTTGCTGCTTAGAATTTAATTTCATTCTTTAATTAAGAGTTATACTATTTAAAACTACAAAATGGGTCTCTTTCATAATATCTTTGGAAGTAAAAAAAGTAACGGAAACGAAACGGAAGAAAAATCGCCGTGGATACCGTTAACATCTTTGGAACAGTTGGATGACATCGAAAGAAAATCCGCTTCCCGAACGCAAGCTATCTTCAAGCATTCTACAACATGCGGAGTGAGCCGGATGGTGTTGAATATGTTCCAAAAGAACCCCGTTTTACAACAAGACAATATTGATTTCTATTTTTTAGACCTGCATCGCCATCGCGAAATATCCAACGAAATCGCCCAAAAATTCCATGTGCTGCACCAATCCCCGCAGCTTGTCGTTATAAAAAACGGTGAAACGGTCGCCCAAGGGTCACATGGGGGGATTAATGAGATGGATTTGGGGGCTTTGGTATAGTCCAGGTTACGTGTTCAACACCTGTCAGGTTTCCTTCGTTGGAATCTAGCTGCCTAAAGACAAAGCATTTTGCCCTTAAGAACAAAAGCCTGACAGGTCTACACGAAAAGACCCCAATATTCTTGGTCAATCATATTGTTAATTGTGGTTTAATAATTCTCTGATCAAAAAAATCATTTTGTAGCTTTTAAACATGTCCAATTCGTATTTTTGTGACTCATTAAACAGAAAATTTGCTTATGCCACGCGACACTACGATTTTTGAACTTATAGCTGAAGAAAAGGAACGCCAGATCAATGGGATCGAGCTTATCGCTTCCGAGAATTTTACCAGTCCCCAAGTAATGGAAGCGGCGGGATCGGTTCTGACCAATAAATACGCCGAAGGCTATCCCGGTAAGCGCTATTATGGCGGATGCGAGGTCGTGGATAAAATCGAGCAATTGGCCATCGATCGGGCCAAGGAACTTTTCGGGGCCGAGTACGCCAACGTGCAACCACATTCGGGGTCACAGGCCAATGCCTCGGTATACCATGCCTGCCTGCAACTGGGCGATACGATTCTAGGTTTCGACCTGTCCCATGGCGGACACTTGACTCATGGTTCCCCCGTTAATTTTTCGGGACGGTTGTACAACCCTGTGTTTTATGGCGTTAATAGGGAAACTGGTCGATTGGACTATGATGTCATCCAAGAAATCGCTACCAAGGAAAAGCCCAAGATGATCATTGCGGGGGCATCCGCATATTCGCGGGATATGGATTTTAAACGTTTCCGCGAAATTGCGGATAGTGTCAATGCGCTTTTGTTAGCCGATATTGCACACCCTGCAGGATTGATCGCCAAGGGAATTCTTAATGATCCGATTCCCCATTGTCATATTGTAACAACAAC